>Ga0255340_1000063_pt1 | contig 189611 bp, 163 predicted proteins | sample wastewater_treat_7_FD_192417 | JGI IMG/M metagenome (GOLD analysis project Ga0255340, IMG submission 192417) | Wastewater microbial communities from Lulu Island WWTP, Vancouver, Canada - plant10 | ecosystem: Engineered > WWTP > Wastewater > Unclassified | place: Canada: Vancouver, British...
AGAGAGAGAAGGATGATCAGAGTAATTGTGGCGATGATCTGCCTGAACAGAGCTATCGATATAGGTGGAATCTGTGAGAGGACCACCTTGGTGCTTATGAAAGAGAAGCCCCAGAACAGCACAGCCATGATTATAAATAATACTGCCAATTGGTATCCTCTGTCTTCGGCCATGGAATCTCTCATTATCTCTCAATATTTCTCCATATCTCCCGGCGTCTCCTGGTAGGGTGACGATCATGCTCTCAAAGGATATTATGCAGCGATATTCTTTTATCCTTTTTTTTAAATAATCTTTCCTCCTGCCAGAGGTTCTTCGATGCTTTATGATCGGCTTAAACTGATCGGCCAAAGCTGATCGGCCAAAGCTGATCGGCTTAAGCTGATCGGCCAAAGCTGATCGGCCAAAGCTGATCGGCTTAAGCTGATCGGCCAAAGCTGCTGATCGGCTAAAACCGAAAGGCTGAAACCGAAAGGCTGATCAATTCGCCTGGACTTCACTTCACATAAAGGTGCAGGATGGAGGAGTGGATGGATGGGATATGAGATATCACTGGATTTGTCCTGGAGGGAGCTGGAAGGAATGGACTTCCCGCCCTACTGCAGCCTATCGCTGATTCGAGATCGATATGAGATAAGGCTTGCCGAAAGGGAGGTTCTGCTCCTTCCTTCCCGCCTTCCCGCCAGCGAGGTTGCATCTGTTCTCATCCTGCGCTATCTGATCGGCAGATCGAAGAGGGGATACAATCCTCTGGGCGATTGGATCTCCATCAAAGAGACCACTGGGGGAAGGCTATTCTGCTCCAACTTCACCCGCCAGGCCATCAGGCCGCTTGTAGAGCGATTTGGCCAGGACCCGGACGGTCTGGCCAGGATACTCCAGGGGGGTTTTGCCAGCAGGAGGGTGGAGGGGGCGGATGTGGCAGTGGAGGTGGAGACATTTCCCGGGATCCTTGTTCGGATTCTATTTTGGAGGGGCGATGAGGACCTTCCAGCCGATGCCACGATGCTCTTTGATCGCGCCTTGACTGAGATCTTCATCATGGAGGATCTGACTGTCCTGCTCACCCTGCTGACAGAGGCTATCTTGAAGGCAGCAGAGGAGGGCATCTAGAGGAGGCAGGATGCGAACGATAATGCATGTCGATCTGGATGCCTTCTATCCCTCTGTGGAGGTACGGGAGCGTCCAGAGCTGAAGGGAAAGCCGGTGATCGTGGGCGCTGACCCCAAAGAGGGACGGGGGCGGGGCGTTGTCAGCAGTGCATCCTATGAGGCGAGGAGCTTTGGCATCCGTTCGGCTATGCCCATATCCCGTGCCTGGAGGCTCTGCCCGCAGGGTGTCTATCTCCGTCCGGACCACGAGCTCTATCAGCGGGCGTCCAATAATGTGATGAGAATTCTGAGAAGCCACGCTGATAGGTTTGAGCAGGGGGGGATAGATGAAGCCTACCTTGACCTCTCCACCCGGGTGCAGGATCTCCATCAGGCCGCCGGTCTGGCCAGGAGAATAATGGAGGAGGTCCTGGAGAGAGAGGCTCTGAGCTGCTCGATTGGAGTCGCCTCCAATAAGATGCTGGCCAAGATCGGCTCCGACTTCAAGAAGCCCTATGGATTGACGATCATCAGTGAGAAGGAGGTGAGTGAGTTCCTCTCTCCTCTTGAGGTCAGGAAGATTCCCGGTGTGGGCCCCAGGACGGAGGAGATATTGCATGATCTGGGGATCAGAAGCATCGGCCAGTTGGCGGGGACAGATCCCGACCACCTGGCCAGGCATCTGGGGAGTCTGGGACGAAGGCTGCATCAGCGCGCTCAGGGCATCGACCCGAGCGAGGTTGTGGTGGATGATGAGACAAAATCCATTGGCCGCGAGGTCACATTTGAGAGGGACATAATAGATGCCGCCCCCATCCTGGAGACGATGGACGGCCTGGCAGAGGAGATCTGCTCTGAGCTGCTCCAGTGCGGCTTTCGCTTCAGGACCATCACCGTTAAGATCAGATTCGAGCACTTCGATACATTCACGCGATCGAGATCTCTTGCCTTCGCCACCAATGATCTTTCTATCCTCAGAAACAATGGCAGGCGCCTGGTTGATCTGTTCTTAAGAAGACAGAAGAGGGTGAGGCTGATTGGCCTGAGAGTCTCCGCCCTGAACAGGCTCTAAAGGGCTTTGAAGGGCGAGCCAAACCCCACCCCTCTGAGCGATGTCATCAATATCATCAATATCATCAGTATCAGCGATATCATCAATATCAGCAATATCAGCGATATCATCGATATAAATGCCGGGATCTTTATTCTATTCCCAGCCCAGGGCCGCTCCTGCAGATCTTGCCATATCCAGCATATCTTTTCTCGCCAGGGCGGCATCCGGCGCGATGCCATCGACCATGCGAATGATATCCTTCAGCTCAAACCCGAGCATCTTCAGGGCGAGGGCGAAATCGTCTGCGGCCTTGGCATAGCTGGCAACATCTGCATTCCCCTGGCTGGTAACGATAATGGCCCTCTTTCCCGGGCGGAGGCGGGGGACGAATGCGGCATCGATCAGAGAGTACATCCTGTCTTGCATCAGCTTGAACTGCCCGCTGAACAGGAAAAAGTATATCGGCGATCCGAAGACCACCGCATCCGCCTCTTTCATCTCCGCGAATAGCTCTGTGAGGTCGTCATCCAGGCGGCAGTGATCATGAGACTTGCAGTACTCGCATGCCTGGCAGCCGGAGTAGTTCATCTCATTGAGGATGTACTTGGAGGTCTCAAGCCCCGCCTCCTGCGCTCCTTCCAGGACCTTTGAGACCAGGGTGTCCACATTGCCGTTCCTTCTTGGGCTTCCCACAATTCCCAGCGCCTTCATGATTGTTCACACCCAAGGTCACTGGATTCCATTTTTATTTAATGATTTCGAGCAGGGTTTCTACAGAGCAGTTCCTGCAGGGATGTTTTTTTAATGCAGTTTCTATAGTATAGTTTCGATAGTGTGGCTTCTATAGTGTGGTCTTTTCATCGCCCAGTGATTAAAAAAACTGGCCTTCCAAAAGACAAATATGCTTGAACATCCCCCGCTCTGCTCATGGCCCGCTTCATTGTGGTGCTGGGCACCACCTCCCACTCCGGCAAGAGCACCCTTGTCGCTGCTCTCTGCCGCCTTTTATCCGACCGGGGATGCCGCGTCGCTCCCTTCAAGTCCCAGAATATGAGCCTCAACTCCTGGGTGACCAAGAACGGCTCAGAGATCGGCATCGCCCAGGCAGTGCAGGCCCGGGCCGCCCGGACTGAGCCCACAGAGTTCATGAACCCCATCCTCCTCAAGCCCAAGGGGGACAGAACGTCCCAGGTCATAGTTCTGGGAAAGCCCCTGGCGGACAAATCAGCAGAGGAGTACTACCGCGATATCGAGGGGCTGAAAGAGGTGGTGGATAGCGCTGTAAGAGAGCTGGAGAGGGAGTACGACTACATAATCGTGGAGGGAGCAGGCGGAGCAGCAGAGATAAACCTCTTCGAGCGGGATTTAGCCAATATCTATGTGGCTCGCCTCTTGCAGTCCCCCATAATCCTGGTGGGGGATATCGAGCGGGGAGGGGTCTTCGCCAGCCTCTATGGCACCCTCCAGCTCCTCCCCCCGGACATCCGCTCTTTAGTTCGGGGCATGGTGATCAACAAATTCAGAGGCGATCCCGCCATCCTCGGCCCGGGTTTGAGCTCGCTATATGAGCTCACCGGCGTTCCCGTCCTGGGAGTCCTCCCCTATCTTGATCTGGATATACCCTCAGAGGACTCCGTCTCCCTGGGAGACAAGAAGGCCCGCCTCTCCTCCGAGGCGGTGGAGATAGCAGTGATCAGGCTTCCCCGGATCAGCAACTTCACCGATTTTGAGCCCCTGGAGAGGAGGGCCTATATCAGATATGTAGATCTGGACGAGCCCCTGGGCCATCCCGATGCTGTGATCATACCGGGGACCAAGAACACTGTATCCGACCTTATGGAGATGAAAAGGAAGGGGATGGCAGATCAGATCAAATCCCTCACAGGAACTCCAATCCTCGGCATCTGCGGAGGCTATCAGATGATGGGAAGGGAGATCATCGACTGCGGGGTGGAGGATACTGAGGGCCGCCTCTGCGGGCTGGGTCTGCTCAATGCCACCACCCGCTTTGACCGATATGAGAAGAGGACAGCGCAGGTCAATAAGCCAGTCACAGGCAATGGCCCCATCCTGGAGAGGCTCAGAGGCCAGGAGGTAACAGGCTATGAGATTCACACGGGCCAGACAGACTCCCTCGATCCAGCGGCCTTTGGAGATGATGGGGCAGTGGCAGAGAACGGCCTGGTGATGGGCACCTATCTGCATGGCATATTCGATAACCAGAATTTCAGGGATGCATTCTTAGATTTCCTCTATGAGAGAAAGAATCCGGCAGGGAGGGGGCCAGCGCTCGGGGCCGGGAGGGCAGAGGAGCGACCCCTCAGGGCTGAGGGGCAGAGGGGAAGCGGCTACAGTGAGCTGGCTGAAGCGGTGCGGTCCCATCTGGATATGGAAAAGATCTGGGGGATGCTCAACTTAGAGATGCCAGAAGGAGAGGAGGGGGCCAAATAGCAGCACAGGATTCCATGAGGCTGGGAGTATTGTTCTCCGGGGGAAAGGACTCAGTCTACGCCTGCTGGAGGGCACAGGAGAAAGATACAGTGGCCTGCCTGATAACCCTCCTCTCCCAAAATCCGGACAGCTATATGTTTCACACCCCTAACATCCGCTTTGCCGCCTCTCAGGCCGAGGCCATGAACATCCCCCAGCTATGCTGGCCCACCCGGGGGATAGAGGAGGAGGAGCTGAAGGACCTGAAGGCTGCCCTGGCCGAGGCTAAAGATCGATATGGCATCGAGGGGATTGTCAGCGGGGCGATAGAGTCGGTCTACCAGGCTGCCAGGGTGCAGAGGATCTGCCAGGCCCTCGACCTGTGGTCTTTCAATCCCCTCTGGCAGACCGATCAGATCGATTATCTGCGGACTTTATTGAGAGATGGCTTTCGGGTGATCATCTCTGGGGTCTATGCCTATCCCTTTGATGCCAGTTGGCTGGGGGAGGAGCTGACGGAAGAGATGGTCATGAGGCTGGCCCGGATGCAGGAGAGGTATCAGATCAATCCCTCTGGAGAGGGGGGAGAGATCGAGACCTTTGTCCTGGACGGCCCTCTATTCAGAGAGCGAATTGAGGTCCTGCGAGCCTCCAGGGTCTATGCCCATTACCGGGGGCAGTACATAATAGAGGCGGTGAGGCTGGTGGAGAGATGAATGGCAGAGCCGAAATCTTGCTGGTGGATAACTGCCGCCAGGCAGGCTCCCTCTCCCGATATGAGTTCGTGCATCCGGCCCAAAGAGCTCTGGAAAGGGCCGGCGCATCCTGCCGGACCTGCCACTACACCCTCCTGGATAGACCGACCCTGGAGGGCTGCGATAAGGTCCTCCTTTGCGGCACAGCCCTGAAGGATAAGGAATGCCTGAACCATCTGGATAGATATAGCTGGCTGAGAGAGTGGACTGGGCCGGTGCTGGGGATCTGTACAGGCATGCAGATCATTGCTGCTGCCTTTGGGGGCCGGCTCCTCCCGCGATCGGAGCCTGCCATCGGCCTGGATGAGATCCAGGTGATCTGTCCCTCCCCCCTTCTGGGCCCCTGCGGCAAGATCGAGGTCTATCATCTCCACGACATTGATGTCTCCCTGCCGGACGAATTTCTGTGCCTGGCCGGGACCGATCGGGCTCCTGAGGCCTTCTCTCACTCCACCCGGCCCATCTGGGGACTGATGTTTCATCCCGAGGTGCGCAACCGCTGGATACTGGAACGATATGCAGAGCTTTAAACTTCGACCTCAACCGGAAAACATATTCCTTCGAAACCGATTTATGTAATGAAATCATCAATTGACCACATTATGCAAGACTACTCCCTGAACCAATTTCTCAGTTTGGCCGGAACTCCGCCTCTGGATATAGAGGTCTGCGATGTAACTTTACGCGATGGGGAGCAGATGCCAGGAGTGGTCTTCAAGGCCGATGAGAAGCTGGATATCGCCATCCGGCTGGACGAGATCGGAGTGGAGGTCATCGAGGCAGGCTTTCCCGTAGTCTCGTCTGCAGAGATGAACGCTGTGAAAGAGGTCTGCAACCTGGGGCTCAAAGCCAGGATCTCCGCCCTATCCCGGTCGGTCAAGAATGATGTCGACGTTGCCATGAGCTGCGGCGTGGACATGATCAGCGTCTTCATCGCCACCTCAGACCTGCATCTGAAGCACAAGCTCCATATGAGCTGCCCTGAGGCCATAGCCTGCGCCCTACAGACAGTGGAGTACGCCAAGGAGCACGGCCTGATAGTGCGCTTCTCAGCGGAGGATGCAACACGCACTGATTTTGAGACCCTGAGAAAGCTGTACAAGAAGGCTGAGGAGTACCATGCCGATTACGTGAGCGTAGCGGACACTGTGGGCATCATGAACCCCCGTACAACCTACTATATGATCAGCGAGCTTCGCAAGACCATCAAGACCCCCATCTGCATGCACTGTCATGATGATATGGGGCTGGCCCTGGCCAATACCCTGGCCGGTGCAGAGGCGGGGGCAAGACAATTGCACACCACAGTAAATGGAATCGGTGAGCGCAGCGGCAATACCCCCCTGGAGGAGCTGCTGATATCTCTGCGGATGCACTACAATATCGACAGCTATGATCTGACCAAGATAAAGGACCTCTCCCAGTTGGTCGAGACCTACTCCGGCGTCCCCCTGGCCAAGAACAAGGCAGTGGTGGGAACCAATGCCTTCTCTCATGAGTCGGGGATCCATGTGGCAGCAGTCCTGGAGGAGCCCAGGACCTACGAGCTCTACTCACCAGAGATGGTGGGGGCAGCAAGGCACATAATCATCGGCAAGCATACGGGAGTCAAAGCCCTGAAATATATCACCCAGAGGATGGGCTACTACCTCAAGGATAAGGAGCTGGAGGAGCTGTCCGAGAGGGTGAAGATGTGCAGCGAGTACAAGCATACCATCAACTGCGAGGAGCTGCGAAAACTGATCCTCAATATGGAGAACATCGAGGTCATATATCCCGGACCCTGAAGATCTCTTTCTCTCATCAATCCTCTCGCCAGATCGAAGAGTATATCTTATCGTCAGGCCAACACCGGGCTCATGGATGCAGAAGTCGAGGGCTCTTTGAGGGGTGAACTGTGAAGGCGCTCATACTTTCAGGCGGCTCAGGGACGAGGCTGAGGCCTCTGACCTATTCGCAGCAAAAACAGCTGATTCCCGTGGCCAACAGGCCGGTTCTATTCTATGCCATAGAGGATGTGATCGAGGCCGGGGCGGAGGAGATAGGCATAATCCTGGGGCCGAACAAGGAGCAGGTCATGGAGACCGTCCGCTCAGTAGACTGGCCGGTCCCCATCCGGTTCATATATCAAGGCGAGCCCAAAGGGCTTGCCCATACCATCCTGGTGGCGGAGGATTTCCTGGATGAGGATTTTGTTATGTACCTGGGGGACAATATCCTCCGAGACGGCATAGTCAATCATGAGAAGCGCTTTCGGGCTACGAATAGCAGTGCGAGCGTTCTGCTCACCCCGGTAGACGATCCCCAGCGCTTCGGGGTGGCTGACCTGAACCCGGACGGGAGCATCAGAAGGCTGGTGGAAAAGCCGAAAGAACCACCCTCCAATTTTGCCCTGGTGGGGGTATACTTCTTCACCCCAACGATCATCCAGGCCTGCAAGTCCATCACCCCCTCCTGGAGGAATGAGCTGGAGATCACCGATGCCATCCAGTGGCTGATTGAGCACGGCTATAAGGTGGATGCCTCCTTTGTGGAGGGATGGTGGAAGGACACCGGAAAGCCAGAGGATATCTTCGATGCCAACCGCCTGATTCTGGATGACATCGATGGAAGGTGCGAGGGAGAGGTGGAGGAGTCCAGGATCCTGGGACGGGTGGTGATGGAGAAGGGAGCCAGAATCATAAGGTCGGTGGTGAAGGGCCCCTGTATCATCGGAGAGAGGAGCACGATATCCGATTCCTACATCGGCCCTTACACCTCCATTGGCATCGGCTGTCGGATATCCGGCACTGAGATCGAGGACTCGATCGTCATGGATGAGAGCAGCATTCTCAATGCCGGAAAGGTGGTAGAGAGCCTGATCGGCAGAAATGTCAGGATCAGGGAATGCGATAGTCTGCCCAGAGGAAGCCGGCTGATTGTGGGCGACAACTCAGATATATCGCTGTGATGGCCATGAATCTTCTTGTTACCGGAGGGCTTGGCTTCATAGGCAGCAACTTCATCCGCCTGATCTTGAGCCGAGATGAGGACTGCAGGATCCTGAACCTGGATGCCCTGCACTTCGGCTCCAACATGCAGAATCTAGCTGACTTCGCAGATGACTGCAGATACACCTTCTGTCAGGGGGATATAACCGATGGCGCTCTCCTGGCCAGGCTGGTGGAAAAGGCGGACATGGTGGTGAACTTCGCTGCCGAGACCCATGTGGACCGGTCCATCTCCCATCCCGACTCCTTCCTGAAGAGCAACGTCATCGGGGTCTACACGCTGCTGGAGGCGATAAGAGCTCATAACCCCTCTGCCAGGTATGTCCAGATCTCAACTGACGAGGTCTACGGGGATATCCTCACCGGCTCGTTCACTGAGGAGTCGACATTGAGGCCCTCCTCGCCTTACTCTGCCAGCAAGGCAGCAGGGGACGTATTCGTCCTGGCCTATGCCCGAACCTACGGCCTGGAGGCGGTGATCACCCGCTGCACCAATAACTACGGACCGTACCAGTTTCCAGAGAAGCTGATTCCCAAGACCATAATAAGGGCCCGGGAGGGGCTGAAGATCCCCATTTACGGCACAGGAGAGAATGTGAGAGACTGGATCTATGTACGGGATCACTGCCTGGCAATAGAAGAGGTGCTCAGAAGGGGAAGAAAAGGGCAGATCTACAATATCTCTGCCGGGGAGGAGAGGACCAATCTGTTCATCGCCAGATTCATCCTGGAGCTGCTGGGCAAGGGCGAGGATCAGATCGAGTTTGTGGAGGACCGTCCGGGCCACGATGCCCGCTACAGCCTGGACTCATCCCTGGTGAGAGAGGAGCTGGGCTGGAGGCCGGAGCAGAGCTTCGAGGAAGGTCTGAGGATGACTGTGGAATGGTATCTGAACAACCCCGATTGGTACCGCCCGTTGATAGATGATTCCATATTGAGCGCCACCCCCTGGCGGGTGCAGTGGTAGGAGCGGTATTTCATGAAGATCTTTATAACCGGGGGCAGCGGCCTGGCAGGAAGCAGGCTGGCAGAGATGGCATTGGCCAGAGGAGATGAGGTATTCAGCGGATATGCTCATAACCGGCCGGCCTGCGGGAGGGGGGTCAGGCTCGATCTGCTCGATCCAGATGGCATTCGCGATACCATCGAAAGGACAAGACCGGATGCAATTGTGCATAGCGCAGCCCTCACCGATGTGGATCGATGTGAAAGGGAGAAGGATCTGGCCTTCAAGATTAATGTGGAAGGAACGAGGGCGGTAGCAGAGGGGGCGAGGGCTGCGGGCTCCTTCCTGGTCTACGTATCCACTGATTATGTCTTCGATGGACGGCGGGGGCTGTACCGGGAGGGTGATCAGACGGGCCCTGTCAGCTATTACGGCCTCTCCAAGCTCTTGGGGGAGGAGCTCTCTTTGGATCAGGGATGTGTTGCCAGAACCTGCGTCATCTATGGCCGTCGGCCTGCCAGCGGCAAGGTCAACTTCGCCCTGTGGATCTTGAACTCCCTGGGGTCGGGCAAAGAGATCAGCGTGGTCACAGACCAGTTCATCACCCCTACATTGAACAGCAACCTGGCGGCTATGCTGCTGGAGGCGGCGGACAGGCAGCTATCCGGGATCTATCATCTATCCGGGGCCAGCAGGGTGTCAAGATATGATTTTGCCTGCCAGCTGGCCGATACGTTTGAGCTTGATAGCAGACTGATCCTTCCTTCCCGCATGAGCGATCTTGACTGGCTGGCGGAAAGGCCGAAGGACTCGTCCCTCGATACCAGCAAAGCCAGGCAGATGCTGAAGAATGGGCCTTTGCCATTGAACGATTCCCTGCAACTGCTCAAGAAGGAGATCATTGAGGGATGAAGGGTGTGGGGAGATTGCTGAAAGATGAATGATGAGAGATGAATGATGAATGATGAAAGATGAATGATGAAAGATGAATGATGAAAGATGAATGATGAGAGATGAATGATGAGAGATGAATGATGAGAGATGAATGATGAGAGATGAATGATGAGAGATGAAGCGGGTGAGATGCTCAAAGACAGGGCTTAAAAAGGAAAAGATCATAGAAATAGCCAAAAAGCCCTGAAAAAAAAAATGATGAGGTCGTATGATGCTGCCCGGAATTGTGGTAAAACCATTGAAGCGATTTGCCGATGAGCGCGGATTTTTCACTGAGATCATGAGGACGGACTGGAGGGATGTCATCCAGGACGATATTGTACAGGCCAATATGTCTGTGAGCTATCCGGGCATGGTAAGGGCCTGGCACCGGCATGAGAGGGGACAGGTGGACCATTTCCTCGTGATTCGAGGTGCACTGAAGATCTGTGCCTATGACGATGAGAGCTCTGAGCTGGATGAGGTCATATCCGCTGGAGAGAATCCCCAACTGGTCCGGATTCCAGGTCATTACTGGCATGGCTTCAAGGTGGTGGGCAACGAGCAGGCCACTCTGATCTACTTCGTCAACCGGCTGTATGACTATTCGAGCCCTGATGAGGAGAGGAGGCCCTGGGATGATCAGACCATTATCCCGGAGACGATCAATGGCAAGAGGGATGATCGCTGCGGGAAAGCCTGGGACTGGTTTCTGCCTGCCTTTAAGTGATCTGCAGTGAATACCATTCAGAGGATAGCTAAGAACACAATCTTTTTAGCTTCCTCAAATATCATTGGATTTATATTTAGCTTCTTCTTTTTGGTTTATACCACCCGTTATCTGGGGTCGGAAGGTTATGGACTTCTCTCTTTTGCCATCGCCTTTGCCTCGATCTCCATCTTTTTAGCGGACATGGGAATCACCTCTGTCATCGTCAGGGATGTGGCCAGAGATAGGTCGAAGACGGCAACCTATATTGGAAACTCTATACTGATCAAGCTCGTCCTGGCAGCGACCACCATCCTGGCCACAGCAGCCATAGGCTTCATCCTGGGCTATCCTTTCTCCACCATGAAGATAGTAATGGTGATCCTTCTCTCTCTCATTGTGGTCTCTTTCTCCGGCATCATCAGCTCAGTCATATCTGCCTATGAGATCATGGAGTATATCTCCATAGGCACTGTGATATATAATTCAATAATGCTCACCTTTGCTCTCCTGGCCATCGGTTTGGAGGTGGATGTCTACGGCTTTGCTTATGTATACCTGCTATCGAGCTTCTTCTCGCTGGGCTATTATGCCCTTGTGGCCCTGAGAAGGTTCCCCCGCCCCAGGTGGGATATAGATCTAGATCTTTGGAAATACATTATAAGGGAGGCTATCCCCTTCGGCCTCTCATCGGTTTTTGTGCGGGTGTACTATTATGTTGACACCGTTATGATATCTCTGCTGATATTGAATCCCAATGAGGTCATGGGATGGTACAATGCAGCATACAGGATGGTGATCATCCTCTCCTTCATTCCGGTGACCTTCTTGGGATCGCTATACCCCATCATGTCCAAGCTCTATGTCTCCTCAGATAAGTATCTGGGGTTTATGTATGAGCGCTCTTTCAAGTATCTGATGATTCTGGCCATTCCCATTGGAGTGGGGACGACGGTATTGGGTGAGGATTTGATCTCTATTGTCTACGGCCCGGACTTCGCACCCTCAGCCATTGCTCTCCGGATCTTGATCTGGTCTGAGGTCTTGATCTTCATTAATTCTTCTTTTGGATATCTGTTCAACTCCATAAACCGCCAGATGATCGTGGCAAAGCAGACCATGCTGGCGGCAGGATTCAATATAATCTTGAATCTGTTCCTGATACCCCAGTATAGCTATATAGGGGCGAGCAGTGCAACTGTGGCCACACAGCTCCTATCATTCTTCTTCCTTCTGCACTTCGCCTCAAAAGAGGGCTATGGGCTTCCAAAAGATATGGCCTTCTCCTTTATCAAGATCTCAATAGCCTGTTTGATAATGACTCATTTCATCGAGGTGCTTGATGGCCTTTCCATACCGCTTTTGATATCGATATCTGCGGCCATATATTTCATTTTGATATTTTTATTTAGAGTGATCGATGATGTCGATATCCAGATGGCAAAGCAGCTTATAGGCGGATTAAAGTCACCTGGCGGAAAGGGCGGAAATTAATTCTTTATGCCTCGATAATGCCCGATACGATCATGCCAGATACGATCATGCCAGATACGATCATGCCAGATACGATCATGCCAGATACGATCATGTTAGATAAGATAAGGGCATGATCTTTCCGTAAGTTAGTTTCGGCAAGATATATATCTCATGATATGATGTAGACATAGGTTTAAATGCAGACTGATTCTATCTATCGATTCTTGAAACTTAAATGCATAAGATCAAGACGGATATGGAATAGATACTGCCATCCACATTTGGATCCTGCCATTTATCAGGATTGCCTGAAAGGCAAGAGAGGGATCGAGATCGGTGGACCATCAGTGCTCTTCAGCGATGCCCTTCCATTGTATGATGTGGTCGATGAAATCGATTGCATAAATCATAGCGATGAGACGATCTGGTTCAATAGAATGGCTGAGCCGGCTGCCAGGCGCTTTGCGCATGAGTATGTCTGTGATGCTGTTGATTTAAACATGATTTCAGATGAGTCATATGACTTTCTCTTATCCTCCCACTGCTTAGAGCACATAGCCAATCCGCTGAAAGCCCTGGCGGAATGGATGAGGATATTGAAGCATGGGGCATATCTCTTGATCATTGTGCCCGACAAGAGGCTCACCTTCGATCATCTCCGCCCGGTTACGCCATTCCGCCATATACTGAACGACTTTGAGCAGAATACAGGAGAGGATGATCTAAGCCACCTTCCGGAGGTGGTCAGGCTGCATGATGCAAAGCTGGATCTGCTGAGCAAGGAACTGGGCTCTGACTGGTCAGATAATCTCCACACCCGGAGGATGCATCATCACGTCTTTGACAGGGAGCTTCTCGTACAGATGGCCGACTATTCAGGCCTGAAGGCGGTTAGACTGGATTGGATGAATCCTTATCATATCATCATGCTGGCAAAGAAGGCCTGACAACAAGAAAGCAAGAAGGGAAGCAAGAAGGGAAGCAAGAAGGGAAGCAAGAAAGGAAGCAAGAAGGGAAGCAAGAAAGGAAGCAAGAAAGGAAGCAAGAAAGAATAACGAGGCTGATCAACAAGAAAATGCTATTTGCGGGATACATTCATGGCTACTGATCCATTGGTGTCAATAATCACACCCACATATAATCATGAGAAGTTCATCGCACAGTGTCTGGAGAGCGTCTTATCCCAGGAATATCCTGCCTGGGAGCAGATAGTAGTTGATGATGGATCAAGCGATCGAACAGGGGAGATCATATCTCAATACAATGATAAGAGGATTAAATATATCTACCAGGATAATAAAGGCATAATGAGGCTTGCTGAGAGCTACAATATGGCCCTTCAGATTTCAAAGGGTGAATATATAGCCATCCTTGAGGGCGATGACCTGTGGCCTCCTGATAAGTTGAAGATTCAGATAGATGCCATGAGGAAGAGCGATGCCATCCTGAGCTGGGGGAGGGCAGAGGTGATCGACCAGAAGGGCGATCTTCTGGCTGTTCTCCCCGATGATATGGAGGCCTTTATGAATCTGTCCTGGGAGCAGCAGCTGTGCAACTTGCTCATCGGCAATCCCATGCATTCCTGTACCATTGTCTGCAGAAGGGATGCATTGCAGTCCATTGGCGGATTCAAGCAGCCCGAAGGACTTCCTTCCGTAGACGGATCGACATGGCTGGAGCTGAGTCTGATCGGCAATTTCTTGCCTATAAATGCTGTTTTGGGCTGCTATCGGAGGCATGATAATCAGATATCATCGGCCATGAAAAGCTCAATGATAAGGGCAGGCCTCTATTCAGTTGAATTTTTTAAAAATATCCCTGCAGATGTCAGGGCTTCTCTGCTCGATGAGGACTCTGATATCGCTACCAGGATGGACCGGAAGGCAAGGGAGATCGATTACTATCTGGGGAGGGCCTACCTGAGGGAAGGAAGATGGTCTGATGCCCAAAGACATCTCTTAAAAGCCATCCAGGAGGAGAATCTCCCCTCCATCAAGGCGAAGGCCATCCTGGGGATCTTATGCAGCCTGCTGAGGAGGGATCTGGAGGGAGCAGCCTCTCTTCTTGATAGGAGGATCGGCTCGCATTGATGGGATTCAGTGCCCTCCATCCGGTCCGGCCTTTATCAACTCATTCATTGTTCTGATCAATCCATCCTCTCTTCTCTTCTCCGGAAATAGCTCAACTATCCTCTCTCTGGCTCTGCTGCCCCTATCACCTCGATCCTGCAGGGCTTTTCTGATGGCCTCTGCCGCCGCCACAGGCTCTCCATAGGGCACAATGAAGCCAGTATCTCCTATGGCTGTGGGTATGCCATTGCGATCAGTGCCCACAGGAATGCACTCGCAGAGCATCGCTTCGCATAGGGCATTGGGCAGCCCTTCCCGCATGGAGAGCTGGCAGTAGATCATAGCCCTCTGATAGGAGCGGACCAGCTCGTCCTGGGAGATATGTCCGGTGAACTGGACGTTCTCGGGGGCCATCTCCTTGAGCCTCAATAATGCCTCCCCATCGATGCCTACCACCCTGAAGCAGATCTGGGGCAGGTGTTTTGCCGATTCTACAAAGACATCAATGCCTTTGATCTGAACTCTCTCCCAGCTCTCGCCCATGGCAACTGTCAGCACCTGAGGTTCCTTCTCTCCCTGGGGATGGAACTCAAGGCTGCTGAATCCTGTAGGAAGATATTCTATATTATGCCCATTGACCCCGGCATTTTTTATGGCATCATCCTTTAAAGAAGGATCAACCACCAGCACCCTGTCAGCATGATGCAGGGCAAGCTTGGTCAACAGCCTCCTTGTCCAGCTCTGAGTGAATCGGCCGTAGTTTATCTCAGGGATACAGGCGACATCAAAGCCGCCGACAACGATTATGCTCTTTTTTCCCAGGAGCTTTGCGAGGAGGACTGTTGCCGCTGCATGCCCTCCGGCAAACCATATCACGGCCAGGTCACAGTCCATCATCGCCCTCAACAGCCTTGTAGCGGATTCAGATGAAGAGAAGTTGATCGCTTTCACTGTGTGGTTGCGGGATAGTATATCATAATCTCTTTGAATGAAGGAGGAGAGATGGCCATAGTAAACAAGGACTATATCTATTTTTATCCCTCACCAGTATTTTAACATCAGCGGCTCAGCCCCTCCAGCAAAGATCGCAATTCTTGCTCTCTCTTTTTGAGGCTGAACTTCTCTTCCACCCGTTCTCTCGCCTTCAGCCCTCTTTTCGAGGATAAAGCCTTTTCTATCGCCTCTGCAGCGGCTCTGATATTGCCATAAGGAACATAATAGCCCGAATCGCCTACAACCTCCGGCAATGCCCCTCGCTCTGTTACCACAGGGACACATCCGCAGGCCATGGCCTCCACCAGCGCCATCCCAAAGGACTCCCGGTAAGAGAGCTGACAGTAGACCTTGGCTTTCTGATAATGGGCCAGTAGCTCCTCTTGAGTCTCATATCCAGAGAGCAGGACGTTTTCCGCCGCCCTGGATTGCAGCTCTTCTCGGTCTGCCTCAGAGAGGCCTACAACTAAAAACCTCACCCCTGGAAGCAGGGCAGCAGCTCCTATGAAAGAATTCAGGCCCTTGAGCCTTATCACCCGGCCAGAACTGGAAGCCACAGTCATCACCAGGTCTTCTTTCTCTCCCAGTGGCCGGAATTTGTCTGTATCAATGCCTGGATAGAGGAGTTGAATCCTCTTCGGTCTCACCCTGGCCAGGACCTCTGATCTGGTAAATTCGGATACAGAAAGAATGATATCCGCATTTCTCAGCACAATGTCTGCATACATTCTCTTATGCTTGGGCAGAGTATACTGCCCGTAGTCGATCTCCGGCTCATAGGCCACATCATAGCCTCCAGCAACTACTACCGACCTCTTCCCCATGATTTTACAGAGCAGAACAGCAGCAAATGAGTGTCCTGAAGCAAACCAGGAGAACGTAAGATCTGATCGCCAGATCGGCACTATCATCCTGATTGCATCGCAGGGATTTTTATAACCGATCCTCTCCACCTGAAAATGCCTGGATAGGGATGCACAATCATGCTCAACAAACGATGATTGTGGATAGTATAAAAATAAAATTTTCATACATGTCCATTATTCATACATGTCTATTATTCATACATGTCCATTATTCATATTAGCTAAATATATCACTTCATCATATATTTCATTATGCTCATCCATCATATAAATCGATTATATTAACTCATTAATTTAACCCATTAATTTAATCCATAAATTTAATCCATAAATTTAATTCATCATTCAACCCATTATATTTATTTATCGCTCTTTCATTCATTTATATTCATCCACCACTCATGTCTTACATTTGTATTATATTATTTTAATGCTGCTTTTATCAGGACCTTTTCATAATCACTGGATATGACTCTCCAGTCATACCTCTCAGCCAGAGACCGGAACCTCTCTGTAGCTCTTCCCATCATCATTATCCTCCCCACCTGCTCGATGAAGCTCTCCACGTCGTCATAATAATATATATTATCCCCAAGCAGCCTCTCCAGTGAGACCATCCGGCTGGACAGGACCGGCCGCCCGCAGGCCAGGTAGTTGAAGACCTTTCCCCCGGCGGCATACTCGTTCTTCTTCATCATCTTCAGGGGATTCAGGCCGATGTCCATGGCGCTGATGTACCTGGAAAGCTCGTTATAGGGCACAGCTCCAGTGAATACCACTCGCTCTGCCACCCCCAGATCCTCTGCCATCCTCTTTATCCCCTCGCCATAATCGGTAAAGAGCCCCGGTCCCACCACCAGGAGGGTGGCATTCAGGTGCGGCAGTGCTGCTATCACCATCTCCAGATCAACCCAGTGCTCCAGAGAGCCGACATAGCCTAAGACAGTGCCCCTAAGCCCAAGAGAGCTCTTGGACTCGGACATGGACAGTGGTTGCAGGGTGCGGCTGTCCACCCCATTGGGTATCACAGCAATATCCTTGACCCCCACCCCCAGCAGATACTCTCTGAGCTCTCGGGTTACAGTTATGACGGATCGGGCATGGCGGAGGTTGAATCTGGTGATTCGGCCCACTACATACTTGACGACCTCCCCCAGGGCAGAGCCGGGGTAATAGATCGATGCCGATTCTTCCAGGTGATCGAGATAGTCGAAGACTATTGGCTTTCGGGAGAGGTTGGCGGCCAGGGAGGGCAGAACATTGGTGGATAAAATGACCTCAATCCCTTTTTCTTTAGCTATCCTCCTGATCTTCCAGATATGATAGGGAAAGTTCAGGATGTAATAGAGGGAGGGATCAAAGACCTCTATCCAGCTTGCTCCCAACAGCCGGCAGTTCGTCCCCCGCTCTTCCATATTGCGAAACCTCTTCAGATCAAAGTGCAGCACATAGACCTCATGCCTCTCTGCCAGAATATCGAAGATGAAGTTCAAGCGGTTGGGAACGGGATGCCTGATCCAGTCGGTGGTGGGAATAACCAGTACCTTCATTTTTTGCCCTCTTATCCGGGCTCCTATAAAAGCCTGGGCTTTCTCATAGCCCCTCAATATTATCCATATCTATTTTTTTAATATGATTGACCGAAAAGATCTAAAGCCATACAGGACTTATACATGGATTTGAGCACTCTGGCTGTGATGGATTTGAAGGGAGTTATACTGGCGGCAGGTGAAGGCCGCAGATGCAGACCGCTTACCCAGACCCGATCCAAGGTCATGCTTCCAGTAGGCAACCGGCCTTTTATGGAATATGTTATTCGCGCGCTGGCAGCAAACGATATCAAGGAAATCTATGTGGTGGTAGGCTATCAGAAAGAGAGAGTTATGGACTACTTCGAGGACGGCATAGACTTCGATGTCAATATCACCTACATTGAGCAGAATGAGCTTTTAGGTACGGCCCATGCCCTGCTCAAGGTCAAGCCTTATGTGGACGAGGAATTTCTGGTGGTGAATGGGGACAACCTCATCGATAAGAGGGCAATTGCCGAGCTGGTCATGGCTGAGGGAGAGAATGTGATACTGTCTGCCCTCCGCCGCCATTCAGGAGATTACGGGGTCCTGATCATTGACAATGGTCTGGTAAAGGAGATAATCGAAAAGCCTGGACGGCCCTGCTCGGGAATCCTGAATACAGGGGCCTACAAATTCACCCCCGAGGTCTTCGATGCCCTCAAACAGGCTCCAATATCAGAACGGGGATCCTACGAGCTTCCCGAGACCATCATGCATATGATCCTGGAAGGAGTAGAGGTCAGGCCCCAGATAACCAAGGGGATCTGGGCGGATGCCATATTTGCCTGGGACCTGCTCAATGCCAACAACCTGGCCTTGGGAATGGATGAGCCAAAGATCCTGGGCGGCGTGGAGGAGGGGGCAGTGATCAAGGGTCCGGTGCATGTGGGTGCAGGGAGTATAATCCGCTCCGGGTCCTATCTGGTGGGCCCGATCTCTATTGGTGAGGACTGCGATATCGGTCCCAATGCCGTCATCCTTCCCTCCACCTCAGTGGGCAATTCGGCCAAAATCGGCCCCCTCACAGAGGTTAGAAATAGCATCTTGATGAACGATGCCCGGATCGGGTCGAGCAGCATAGTCTCAGACTCAGTCATCGGGGCAAGCTGCACCCTCGGTGATCAGGTGGTGGTGGAGACGGGCGACTGTGTGGTGGAGATAGAAGGGCTCTTCCAGAGGGCGGAGTTCGGGGCGATCATTGCCGATGATGTCTCAGCCGGAGCCAGGGTCCTGGCAAGCCCAGGCACAGTGGTGGGTACCAAAGCCTGCATCGGATCAGGTGCGGCAATCAGCGGGATGATAAAGAGAGATAGCAGGGTGATCTGCTGATGTGCGGAATCGTGGCCTACATTGGAGAGGATAAGGCTGGACCGATCCTCTTTGATACCTTGAAGAGGCTGGAGTATCGGGGCTACGACTCCGCCGGAGTGGCTGTTTTATCACAGGGCTCAGTCAAGGTGCTGAAGTCATCCGGGAGGATAGCGGACCTGGAGAAGAGCTACAAGAGAATGGGAAGCCCGGGAGAGGGAATGGGAATAGGCCATACCCGCTGGGCAACGCACGGCCGTCCCAGCGACATAAACGCCCATCCTCACACCTCCGGAGAGATCGCCATAGTCCATAACGGCATCATTGAGAACTATCTGGATCTAAGGGAGCTCCTGGCTGAGATGGGATATGAGTTTCAGTCCGAGACGGACAGCGAGGTCTTGGCCCACCTCATCCACTTCTATTACAAGGAGGACCTCTTTGCTGCCACCCTCAAAGCCCTGGAGAAGGTGGAGGGCTCCTATGCCATAGCAGTGATGGCTGCCAGCTCCCCTTATATCGTCTGCGCCAGGCGGGAGAGCCCTCTGGTATTGGGCAAAGGAAGCTCTTCAGTCTTTGTGGCATCCGATATACCTGCCCTCCTTCCATATACCCGGGATGTCATCCGATTGAAGGATGGCGATATCGCCCGCATCTATAAAGATAGAATCGAGATCATCGATCGCTCCGGCAGGCTCTTGGAGGCGGAGGTCGAGCGCATAACCTGGGATGCTGATGCAGCTGAGAAGGGCGGCTACACTCATTTCATGCTCAAGGAGATCCACGAGCAGCCCAGAGCCATCAGGGAGACCATCTCCGGCCGGATCTCAGAGATAGATGGTGATGTGAGGCTCTCCCTGGGGATAAGCGAGGAGGAGATAAGATCCTTGGAGAGGGTGAGCATCATCGCCTGTGGCACCTCATACCACGCCGGTATGCTGGCCAGAAACCTCTTCGTCCGCGCTGCCGGCCTGCCGGTGGATGTGGAGGTGGCCTCTGAGTTCATCAATCTTCAGCTCCGTCCCAGAACCTTGCTCTTGGGGATCACCCAGTCCGGAGAGACCGCTGACACCCTCCTGGCCTTGAAGAAGGCCAAGGCCTGCGGCGGGCGGAGCCTGGCTATAACCAATGTCGTGGGCTCGACGGTGACCGAGCTGGTGGATGGGACCATATTCACCCGTTGCGGCCCGGAGATCGGGGTGGCAGCCACCAAGACCTTCACCTCCCAGCTGGTGGCCATCATCCTCCTCGCCATCCGCCTGGGCAGAGCACGGGGCCATCTGACCCCCGACCAGTCGAGAAAGATGCTGATCGAGCTCAGCAAGCTTCCGGGACTGGTGCAGAGGGTCCTGGAGAAGAGGGAGGAGATCAGGAAGGTCGCCGAGAGGTTCTCTGCTGCCAGCAGCTACTTTTTCATTGGCCGGGACTACCTTTACCCGATATCCTTAGAGGGAGCGCTGAAGATGAAGGAGATCGCCTACATCCCCTCAGAGGGCTATGCCGGCGGGGAGCTCAAGCACGGCCCTTTGGCCCTGATTACTGAGAAGACCCCGGTGGTGGCTCTGGCCACCTGTGGCAAGAAGATCCAGTCCAATATCAAGGAGGTCAGAGCCAGAGGCGCCGAGGTCATCGCCCTGGCCGCGGAAGGAGATCCTGATATCGCCAAGGTTGCAAGCCTGGTGATAGAGCTTCCTGAGACCAGGCCCATCTACTCTGCAGTGTTATGTACAGTGGCAGTTCAGCTCCTGGCCTATTATACCGCCAACAAGCTGGGATTGCCCATCGATAAGCCCAGAAACCTGGCCAAATGCGTGACCGTGGAATGAGATCCCGCTGAGAGCAGCAGGGAGCCTGGCCCTTCGCTGAATTGGGCAGGAGATGTGCTGCAGCGAGATCGGAATCCCTGGGCCTCACCAAAAAGATGGCAGGGCCCAAGGGGAAGGGATAAGTTCACAGGCTCTCGTAGACCTCACGAATGACCTGATCGTTCATGTCCCAGAATCGATAATCCTCCCTGGACATCGGTTCAGGCTCTCTTGCCAGGTTATCCCTCACCGCCCTCTCCAGATCGCGGGAGGGCACAATCACCAGGTTCTTTCTCTTCTCGATCATAGTCACCCCTGATGCCACCACCACCTTGCCCAGAGCCAGATACTCATTGAGCTTCCAGACGCTCTTATCTGTGGAGTAGGGGGTGAGAGCATTCTCCTCGCGGGGAATCAGGCATAGGCTGGCTTTGTCGAGCAGTGCCGCCACCTTTTCATGGGGCTGCCAGCCCAGGTCTATGACGTTTGCCGGCCTTCTCCACAGATAATAGCGGGCGAAGGGGCCGCCGCCCACAATCCAAAACTCCCTCTCTGGAATGGCCCGCGCCAATTCCAGCAGCCTTCCGATTCCCTCCTGGGTGCAGACCCTGCCAATAAATATTATCGGCCCCTTCTCCTGCCGGACGGCATGCTCTCCTCCCTCGATATCGCTGACCTTCTGGCAGAAGGAACGCTGTGGATAGTTGGGGATGATATGGACCCTCTTCCCCGGGGCATACTCTCTCACCTTCTCCTGCAAGGGCTCATTGACAGTGGTGATGATATCAGCCGCTCTTGCCAGCTCCCTTTCGAAGCGCTCGGCAAACAGCTTCCCCGGAGCTTTAAAGGTCTGAGCGAACTCCACCCCCCAGGGGGAGCGGTAGTCGTAGATCAGCCTCTGGTAGCCCTTTCCCCGCAGTCCGGCAAAGCCATGATAGATCACATCCGGGACGTTGAAGATATGAACCACATCCGGCTTTTCCTCCATGACCATCCTCTTGGCCTGACCGGCGATGCTGATCCAGTTCCTTGTGCCGAAGCTGGGGACAACGACCTCATGCCCCTGGGACTGGAGGGTGCCTGTGAACATCCTCAGCCTGGTGGTCCTCTCCGGCTGGTTGGCCAAAAGCAGTATCTTCAAGATCCACCTGGCCCGGCCAGCCTCTCCACCAGGTCAACGATCATGGCATTCGCCCTGCCCTTTCCGAATACATCCTGGCGCTCATGCCTGGGCTGAAATTCCCTGATTGCTGAGGCGATATCCTCCCCCGGAGGGACCAGGATATTCCAGCCATCGTCTACTGTCTCTGTCCATTCTGTGCTCTCTCTCAGGGTTATGCAGGGGATGCCCAATAGATAGGCCTCCTTCTGCACCCCTCCCGAGTCGGTGACGATCTTCCTGGCGTTCTTCTCCAATACAAGCATATCCAGGTAACCCACCGGCTTGATCACCCTGACCTTTCTGCTAACATCTTCCCACAGCCCGAACTCTCTCAGGCACTTCTCAGCTCGGGGATGGCAGGGAAAGACAACATCATCCAGTTCCAGGAGGGCCTGGGCGATTGCCCTCAGATTCTGTGGATCGTCTGTGTTCGATGCCCGGTGGACAGTTGCCAGATAATAATCCCCGATCTCCAGCCCCAGGCTCTCAATGATATGGGACTCGCTCTGGGCAATCCTCTCGCAATCCTTCTGCGCATCCACCATCACATCTCCAGTTAGGTGGACATTCTCTACGATCCCTTCTCTTTTCAGGTTATCGACTGCCGTCTGGGTTGGACAGAGGAGCAGATCGGAACAATGGTCCACCAGCACCCGATTGATCTCTTCGGGCATCCTCTTGTCAAAGGACCTCAGCCCGGCCTCGACATGGGCGCACTTGATGTGCAGCTTTGCCGCCGCCAGTCCGCCGGCCAGGGTGGAGTTGGTGTCCCCGAATACTATGACCGCATCCGGCTCCTCCTTCTGCAAGACCTCTTCTATCTTTTTGAGCATCTCGCCAGTCTGAAAAGCATGGCTGCCAGAGCCTATGCCCAGGTGATAGTCAGGCGCTGCTATGCCCATCTGATCGAAGAATATTCTGTCCATCTCATAGTTGTAGTGCTGGCCGGTATGGACTATGACCTCATCGATATCTCGTTCTCTTATCTGCTTTGATACTGGCGCCAGCTTGATGAAATTGGGCCGGGCCCCCACTATGGTTGCTATCTTCATATGATTGGTATTCACATGCTTATGATTGGTATGCATTTGATTTTTCATATGATTAGTATTTGCGTGGCTCCTCATATGATCGGACTTCATATGATCAGTCCTGAGATGCTCTTCCAGGCTCGAAGCTGAGCTGGAAGGGGTCGAAGACCAGGTCAGCCTCGTCTGGATTGATGCTCCTGAAGCCTCTGGCTGCCACCTCTGACTCATCGAGCAGTGGATCGGCCACATAGACATTGAGACCTCTATCGCAGAGAAGCTTTGCCAGCGCCAGGTTTCTGCTGTGATAGAACTCCCGCACACCAGCCCGGAAGGTTATGCCCTTGATGCAGATCTTGATATCAGATAGAGGTTTGTTGATCCTCAGGCATTGCAGCAATATCCTCTCCGCCCAGTAATGGATCATATCATCATTGATGATGCGAGAGGTATGAAGGAGGCGGCATTTGTCGAAGGCCTCCCTCCTTTCCATCTCTTTGATCAAGAACCAGGGATAGACAGGAATGCAGTGTCCCCCTACTCCAGTAGAGGGCAGGTGGATGTGACAGAACTGATGGCAGGCCATCTCTCTTGCCTCGAAGAAGTCGACTCCCAGATCCTGGCAGATCTTATAAAGCTCATTGGCGAGGGCGATGTTCACATCCCGGTAGCAGCCCTCCATCACCTTGGTCATCTCCGCCACACTGGCCGATGAGACCAGATGAAGGTTGGAGATGAACTGCCGGTAGAGCTGATATGCCACCAGGCCGCTCTCTTCGTCTGTGCCCCCGATCACCTTGGGAAACTCCCTCAGCCGGGAGATGCTGTATCCGGTCATTATCCTCTCCGGGGAGTAGGCCAGGAAGAATTCTCCCTCTGCAAGGCCGCTGCTCTCGCACAGCAGTCTCCTGACCCTTCCCGATGTCGTCCCCGGGGGGAAGGTGGTCTCCAGGACCACCAGATCTCCCTTCTTCAGTATCCGGCCCAAAGACTGCAGGGCCTTCTCCATAATCGAGAAATCGGGATGATTGCTCTCGTCCACCAGCAGAGGGACGATCACTATGAAGCTCTTGCATCCTCTGGCATCCTCAAAATCTGTTGTGGCAATGAGGCTCCTCCCTCCGTGTTGGGCTATCAGCTCTCCCAGTCCCTTCTCCTCGGGGATGGGATTTGCTCCCTGGTTTATCTGCCAGCAGCGTTCTTCATTTATGTCCACCCCCAAGACAGCCATGCCTCTGTCGGCGATGACTGCAGCCAGGGGCAGACCGGCATTGCCAAGGCCTATGACTGCTATCTCTGCTCTCTTATCGGATATCTCCATAGTTCATCTCCTTTCTGCCCTTCATCCCCTTCCGCTCCTCATTCCCTTCTGCTCTTCATCCCCTTCTGCTCTTCATCCCCTTCTGCTCCTCATTCCCTTCTGCCCTTCTCATTCCCCTTGTATGCCCGCTGTGCCTCATTGCTCTCTTTTATGCCTTCTTTGCGATCTCCACATCCCTTCCGCAGGATGAACATCTGTACAGAGTCCTGCTGCCCTCGTCGTTCAGGATCATGTTCAGACGATGGCCGCAGCGGCAGACCCAACCCCTCTGCCGGCCCGGATTGCCCAGGATCAGGGCATAGGGTGGTACATCCTCAGCCACCACGCTTCCCGCTCCGATCATGGCATACTCGCCTACTGTTATGCCGCATATAATAGTGGCATTGGCCCCGATGCTTGCCCCCCGGCAGATCCTGGTAGCTGAGACGTGCTCTTGGTCCCAGATGAAGGCGCGGGGATATAGGTCGTTGGTGAATGTGGCCGATGGTCCGACAAAGACATCATCCTCGATCCTCACCCCCTGGTAGACGGAGACGAAGTTCTGGATCTTCACATTGTCCCCCACCACTGCACCGGTATCGATGTAGACGCTCTTGCCGATGTTGCAGTCCCGGCCGATCCTGGAGCCCTGGCGCACATGGGCGAAGTGCCAGATCTTCGTCCCCTCGCCTATTGAATCGCTCTCCACTATGGCTGTGGGATGAGCATAATGAGCAAGAGAGCTGTGCTCAGAAAGGCTCTGAGAGCTATGCTCAGATGAGCCCTGAGGGCTGTGCTCAGAGGGTGCCTGAGAGCTGCCCTGGGAATCGCCCCGGGAATCCGTCAATCAGACTCCCCCCGGGCGGGAGAGAATGCCGTCATTGCAATCCCTTCTCTGCTTTCAATCCCGATTTCAGTCCCGATTTGATCCTCTCGCAGATCTCCAGGTTCTTCAGCCCCTCTTGGGGGGTCACCGGAAAGCTCTTATCCTGCCTTATGCAGTCCAGGAAGGTCTTCAGCTCCACCTTCAGGGGCTCGACCTTAGCCACCAGCACCTTCTCGATGATGTTCTCCTGCAGATATCTCTCACCCTCCACCCGGTATTTCCCCGGTTTCCGGTAGATATATACCTCCTGAGTCATGAAATCGCCCTCGGTGGTGAACTCCTCCGCCTCCACATAGAAGGTGCGAAACTTCTTGGAGGAGAGGCGGCTGGCGGAGATCGAGACCACTGAATCAGAGAAGACCGCCATCGCCTCGCAGACATTGCGGCTGCCGGCGCTGAATATCTGATAATCCTCCACCCCTTTGAAGAGGACATTGAAGACGATATCTATATCGTGGATCATGAGATCCTCGACCACCGAGGCATCGGTTATGCGGTTGGAGGTGGGGTTATGCCTCTTGATGGAGACATAGTCCGGCCGCTGAGCGATCTTCTTGATCTCCTCTACAATGGGATTGAACCTCTCGATATGGCCCACCCCCACTGTCAGATCGCTCTTCTCGATCTCTTCCAAGAGCCGCTCTCCCTCCTGTACTGTCAAAGTGATGGGCTTCTCGATCAGGCAGTTGACCCCTGCCTTTACGGCCTCCCTGGCCAGCTCGAAGTGGTAGCGAGTGGGAACGCAGATGCTTACTGCCTCCGCCCTGGCCAAAAGCTCCTCAGAGCTCCTGCAGACAGTGGCGAACTCGCTGGCGCGCTGGGCGTTCTCCTGTACTGGATCGTAGACGTAGACTGTGTCCACTCCCTTCAGCTCAGAGTAGACCCGCACATGGTTTCTTCCCATGGCCCCGACACCTAAAACACCAACGTCCATCGTTCAATCCTCGAAACAATTTAGGGTATCGGCTATATACTCAAGGTCAGAGGCGCTCAACGAGGGGTGGACGGGCAGGCTCATCACCCGGCGGGAGATATCCTCGGATACCGGGCAGATATCCTTGTCCAATCCCATCTCCCGGTAGAGGGGCTGCTCATATACCGCTTTGGGGTAATGGACGGCAGTGGCGATGCCACTGGCCTGGAGGTACTCCATCAGCTTTTCCCTGGAGACGGGAAAGTCATCCTCCACCATGAGGACATATTGATTGTAGACATGGCGTACATCTGCCATCTGGAAGGGCACTCTCAGCCCATCGATCTTGATCGTATTGTTCAAAGCCCTGGCATTTTCGATCCTTCTGGCGATAAAGCCCTCCAGCCGTTTGAGCTGGACTGAGCCTATGGCTCCCTGGATGTTGGTCATCCGGTAGTTGTAGCCCAGTGATATGTGGTTGTACTTTCCGCTGTCGCCATGATTTCTGAGCAGACGCAGACGATTCGCCAGGGCGTCATCGTTGGTGGTGATCATGCCGCCCTCGCCGGTGGTCATGTTCTTGGTGGGATAAAAGGAAAAACAGCCGGTTCCAAATGAGCCCACCATCTCATCTTTGTATCTCGCACCATGGGCCTGGGCGCAATCCTCCACCAGGGCGATCTTATGATCCTCACAGATCTGGGCCACGGCCTTCAGGTCGATGGGCTGGCCGTAGAGATGGACCCCGATCACTGCCCGGGTGCGGGATGTGATCTTCTCTGCAAGGTCGTCTGGATCGATATTGAATGTCTTCCGGTCCACGTCTGCAAAGACGGGAACTGCACCCTGGTAGAGGATGGCATTGGCAGTGGCAATGAAGGTGAATGCCGGGGAGATGACCTCATCTCCCGCTCTGATGCCAAGGCCCTTCAGGGCCAGGTCCAGGGCGATGGTGCCGTTGCCGACGGCGATGGAATGGTCCACTCCCAGGTACTCGCTGAATCCATCTTCAAAATTCTTGACCTTCTCCCCCTGAGTGAGCATGCCGCTCCTCAGCACCTCTCCCACTGCCTCGATCTCCTCTTCGCCCACTGTGGGCTTGGCTATGGAAATAAAATCTCTCATCAAGATCTCCTTGAAAACTCTTCTCTCGCCTGATCTTTATTCGAACTATCAACCTATTTTACTCAACTTATCTTTATTCAATTGATTATTATTCACGTTATCTCTGGCCTGTCCGTCTCTTGCTCATCCCGTCTCTTGCTCATTCTGTCTCTTGCTCATCCTGTCTCTTGCTCATCCTGTCTCTTGCTCATCCTGTCTCTTGCTCATCCTGTCTCTTACTCATCCTGTCTCTTGCTCATCCTGTCTCTTGCTCATCCTGTCTCTTACTCATCCTGTCTCTTGCTCATCCTGTCTCTTGCTCATCCTGTCTCTTGCTCATCCTGTCTCTTGCTCATCCTGTCTCTTGCTCATTCTGTCTCTTGCTCGTCCTCACACTTGAAAAGGCTTATCGCTCAAGCTCATTTGATTCATTAATTTCATTTGATTTATTTAAACGCCCTCTCTGAAGAGCAGTGGCCCCGGATGACCTCTGCCGGCCGGCCCCAGTAGGAGGGTTCGATTACCGTTCCCGGATAGATGGAGGTGTTGATCCCGGTCATGACCTCATGGCCCATGATCACGCCCAGCTTGCGTCTGCCGCTGTCAGTCTTTTCCCCTTTGAGGTAGGATTTTATGCTCCCCTTATCATGGCGCAGATTGGAGCAGATGGTCCCTGCGCCGAGGTTGCATCCCTCGCCGATGACGCTGTCTCCCACATAGGAGAGATGGCCGATCTTGCTGCCGTTCATAATGGCGCTGTTTTTGATCTCCACGGCATTGCCTATCCGGACGTTGTCGCCTATGCAGCACGCCGGCCGGATATAGCAGTTGGGCCCGATATCAGAATCCTGGCCGATCAGGACGGGCCCCACGATGTAGGATCCCGAGCGGACGACTGTTCCTCTGCCAATGGTTACCCTCCCCTTCAAGGTCGCTCCCGCTTCTACCTCTCCCAGGATCCGGGGCTCAACCTCCGGGAGAAGGGCGGCATTGGCCTCCAGGATGTCCCAGGGGCGGCCGATCTCCAGCCAGCGCTTCAGCTCTACTATCTCTACGGCCTCTCTTTTTGCTGCCCGGTTCAGGCCATCTGTCAGCTCGTACTCCCCGCGGGAGGATCTGGGCAGGGCCCTCAGCTCATCGAAGATCCATCTCTTGAAGAGATAGATTCCGGCATTGGCCAGGTTTGAGGGGGGGTTGTCGCTCTTCTCGACCACCGACTGGAAGATGCCGTTCTGCAGCAGAAAGACTCCATACCGACGTGGGTCATCGACCCTGAACGCCGAGACTGCAATCTCCTTTTTCGCCAGCTCCTTCAGGGCATCAATATCGGGAATAACATCACCGTTCAGTACCATGAACTGCTCTGAAGCCAGGCTCTCCGCCGCCATCAGGGCATGGGCAGTTCCCAGCTGTTCCGCCTGGACGGCGTAGTCTATCTTCACCCCCAGGCGCCGGCCATCCTGGAAGTGGTCCCGCACTGAGCCGGCGGCATAGCCCACCACCAGGACGAATCTGTCAATTCCTGCCTCTTTTGCCCGGAGAACGATATGCTCAAGAAGCGGCCTGCCGGCCAGCGGGAGCATGACCTTTGCCACCCTTGCGGTCAGGGGCCGCATCCTGCTTCCCTCGCCCGCAGCGAGAATTATCGCTTGCATTATCCACCCCGGTGATCTGAGGTCTCAGGAGAATAAAAATGCTTCTGTAAAAAAACCGAAAAGGCTTTAGTGTTATATGTGCTAGGTAGAGACATGTTGGATGAGTTCGCCCGCTACACCGCCCTGCAGCGCGATCAGATGCCCCTGGCAATGCTCCTGGTATACCTGAAGAGGAAGGGCGGGTTTGTGCAGCTCAACCAGATCTGGCGGGAGCTGGGGCCCACTGGCGGGGGACCATTCTGGAACCAGACCACCCTCATCAATAAGCTGGACAAGCTGGAGAGGCTGGAGGTGGTGGTCATGGAGAAAAGAATCCTTCCCTCTCCCCGCGATGAGGCCAAGAGGAAGACCAACACCTTCTACCGGCTCAACCCGGCTACTCCCCTCTATCCGTACATCTACGGCATGCTCAAGATCTACAAAGAGGAGCAGGACAGATACTCCTCAGAGCTGGTGGAAAAACCGCTCGATCATCTCTGCCTCCTGGCGGGAAGGTCTGGTGCATCAGATCCCCTCATCGGCAGGGAGCTGGAGGTGGCAAAGGAGCTGATCTCCGAGGTCTTCGGCGTGGGCATTGATGAGGTGAGGCTGATGATCAGGGAGAGGATGGCCCGCAAGGGGATGACACGGGATCGGAAGAGGGCCTCTCCTGAGGAGAGGTCAGAGGTCAAGGTCAAGGTCAAGGCGAAATCCGAGAAGGCTGAGAGCAGCAGGGCAGGGGCCGGGAAAGCTAAAAGGCCGTCCCGGCGGAAGAGGAAAGAGGTATCCGGAGAGGGAGAGAGTGAGTGATCGAGAACAAGCGAAAGAGCCAATTATATTCTGAGCGCAAAAAGTCGATTACGATCTTGAAGAATCAGAGATGAGAAGTCAGCCGGACAGCATTTTTTATATATCATCCGACACTAATTGAGATCGATGCATAGTGTGACAGCTTATGTCTCAGGAAAGGTGCAGCAGGTGGGATACAGGTCTCGAGTTCTGGCCGCCGCCCGGGCGCTCGATATCACAGGCTATGTCACGAACCTACCGGATGGTAGGGTTAAGATCGTTGCAGAGGGCGCTAACGCCGATCTTGATAGATTCCTCAGATCGGTGAGGATAGAGAACACACTCATCGCTGTTACAGATATCAGCATTGAGTATTCAGAGCCAAAGGGCTGCTATGATAGTTTTTATAAGATCACCGGCGAAGGAGAGACAGATACCCGGCTGGACACAGCAGCCAACTACCTCAAAGAGCTGATAGTCGCTGTCCGAGAGGGATTCTCCGCTGTTAACTCCAAGCTCGACACGATAATCTCCGGACAGGCAGATCTGATGGAGGGGCAGAACCGCCTGGTAGAAGGGCAGAACAGCCTGGTGGAGGGGCAGAACCGTCTGGTGGAGGGGCAGAACAGCCTGGTGGAGGGACAGAACCGTCTGGTGGAAGGGCAGAACAGCCTGGTGGAGGGGCAGAACCGTCTGGTGGAGGGGCAGAACCGTCTGGTGGAGGGGCAGAACCGTCTGGTGGAAGGACAGAACAGCCTGGTGGAGGGGCAGAACCGTCTGGTGGAAGGACAGAACAGCCTGGTGGAGGGGCAGAAATGTTTGGCGGAGAGGTTCGAATCAGGCATGGAAAGACTGGCAGAGAGGTTCGATGCGAGCCTTGAGAAAACAGCCGAAAGGATTGAGGTTGGCCAGGAGCATCTTGTGGTTAGGGTTGAAGAGAGTGCCGAGAGGATCGTCGCAGAAGTACGGGGCCTGCGATCAGACCTGGAGGGCCAGGAGGAGAGGCTGGCGAGGCTGCAAGGAGATGTCTCGGAGATCAAGGCGAAGATTGCCCGCTGATGCGATCTGCTTATGAATCTGTATATTTAAACAAATGACGTCTTCAGTGTCTCAATCAACGTCTGATGATGGAACCTGCATTTCACATCGACAGAGAACTTCTAAATATAATTCAAAACAATAATAAGTCTTTTAGTCTTTTTTTGATCGCATTGCATTCGCACCATCTGCACCTCCGCTACGTTGCCAGCAATTTGGCTTGCCTGAGGAAAAGCGATTTGAAATTGGCAGAGGATTTGCCAATGGATCCGGCAGTCCTCATTGAATGAGCCGATCACTTCCTCATTGCTATAGCTGGCGCCTGAGGCGATCGGAGACTGCCATTCCACCGGCCCTAAGGCCAAGGCAAGAGAAGGCAATAGAGTAGAATAGAGGGCAAGAGAGCCCAGTGCTGATGGCACATCTCATTGATGAGGCGGGGATATTGAAAAGCAAAAATCGCTTTTATTGGGGCATGTGAAACAGCTCACTAATAAAAAAATATGAGATAAGAGGCCTGCCCTAGAAGGCGACCCCCTCCGCCTCATCCGGGGTATAGCCCTCCTGGACGACCTTGCACAGCCTTCTCACCAGCAGAGTGGGATTCTCCGCCTGGAAGACATTGCGCCCGAAGGCCACCCCTGCTCCACCGACCTGCACGGCATCATAGACCATCTGCAATAGATCCCTTTCTGTGTCCATCCTCGGCCCGCCGGCGATGATCACCGGCACGCTGCAGCCTCTTACTACCTCCCGGAAGGTATCTGGCGAGCCTGTGTAATTGGTCTTAACGATATCCGCCCCCAGCTCAGAGCCTATGCGGGCGGCGAGCTTCACATGCTCCACATCATGCTCGGAGCCCACCTTCGGCCCGCGAGGATACATCATGGCCAAAAGAGGCATTCCCCACCGATCGCAGCTTCGTGCCACCCTCCCCAGGTCATGCAGCATCTCCGCCTCATCATCGGCGCCGATGTTGATATGGATGCTCACAGCATCTGCACCCACCCTTATAGCGTCCTCAACATCGGTCACCAGAACCTTGTGATTTGGATCTGGGCCCAGGGAGCTGGATGCAGAGAGATGAATGATCAATCCCACATCCCTGCCATACCCCCGGTGGCCGTGCAATGGCAGGCCCATATGTCCCAGGACGGCGTTAGCTCCTCCTTCTGCCACTTTGTCTACTGTGGCCGGCATATCTATCAGCCCGACTATGGGTCCCACAGAGATCCCATGGTCCATGGGAATGATGACCGTTCTGCGTGTCTTGCGATCCAGTATGCGCTCCAGACGGATCGCCTTTCCGATCTTGCTCATGTGGTGAGGGATGCTTACTCTCAAATTAAAGATGATGGTTGAGCGGGCAGGAGAGAGCCTGAGGGGATGATGAGGATGGAGAAGGAGAGGGATGGAGGAGGAGAGGGATGGGGAGGAGAGGGATGGAGAAGGAGAGGGATGGGGAGGAGAGGGATGGAGAAGGAGAGAGATGGAAAAGGAGAGAGATGGAAAAGGAGAGAGATGGAAAAGGAGAGAGATGGAAAAGGAGAGAGATGGAGGAGGAGAGGGAGGTATAAGGGCCTATCTCTCCAGCTCGGATGGAGGGAGGTTGGGGGTGGAGAAAAGGGATCAGACAAGAATCAGCAGAGGTTGAGGCAGCAGTACCATACGCTTATATATCTTTGAGACCGTTTTTGATTGGGGATTATATGAAGTGGTCGGTTATATTGTTCTGCACTATAGCCACAGCCGTGCTCTCTGCAGCAGCACTGGGAGAGAGCTATCCTCTGACAGTTGAGGGGATAGGAACGGTTACCGTTCCGGCAGATATCGTGAGCATCTCCATCTCAGTGGCCAGCAGCAATGAGAATTTGAGCCAGGCCCAGTCTGAGTTGGAGGAGGAGATGAACAGTGTGATCATTGCTCTGAAGAAGGCGGGGGTTAAGGATGAGGAGATACTTCCCGGACAGGGAAGCGGCATATCCAGTTTCCAGTCATCAAGCAATGTCTGCAGAATGGTGAATAACACCACTGTATGCGAGAATACCACAGAGAGTTCAGTCTCTCTGCAAAGATCGGCAATGGTTCGCCTGAGATCTGCTGATGAGCCCAGGATTAACAGGGCTCTGGATGCCGCCCGGTCGGCGGGAGCCAATGCCTATGTAGTGGGATACGGCCTGAAGGATGCAAGCGGCGCCCTGGCAGAAGCCCGCAAAGAAGCTCTGGCTGACGCCCGGAGAAATGCAGCTGCATTGGCAGAGGATGCGGGGGGAAGACTGGGGAAGGCCATGGATATATTCACCTATCCCAGCCTGGGGACCGACTATTCCTATGGCAGCGGCTCGACCAGGAGCGGGATGGTGGATGTCAGCGCCAGGGTCATGGTGACCTATGAATTTATTTTATAAGAGATCTTGATGTCATCATATAAGGGGGCTAGATTATGAAAAAAATGTGCATAGCTTTAATGGGAATGTTGCTGCTCTCGTTAGCCGGGCCTGCAATGGCTGCTGCTGACGAGAAAGAGATCTCCAAGCTCAGGGTAGAGGGCGAAGGAAAGGTGAGAGTGGCTCCGGATATGGCAACGATAGTATTAGGCGTGGAGAGCAGGAGCACCAAAGCAGCAGAAGCAGTGGAAGAGAATGCCAGACTGATGAACCAGACCATCAACGCCCTGATCGAGGCCGGCATCAGTGAGAGCCAGATGCAGACCAGCAGGTTCAGCCTGACCACTGTGCCTCAGGATGAGAAGCTGGGCGCTGATGCCGTAAAGCAGCCTTTGGTCTTCCTGGCCACCAACCAGGTGACTGTGAAGCTGGATAAGACCGAGGATGTGGGCCGGGTGCTGGATGCGGCAGTGGGTGCAGGCTCAAACAGCATACAGGAGGTCAGATTCGATCTCAAGGACCCGGCCCCCCAGAATGATGAGGCCATGGCTTTGGCCATCAAGGATGGGCAGAGAAAGGCCCAGGTTGCCGCCGGCGCTGCCGGATTGGAGCTGGGCAGGATTCTGGAGGTGACTGTGGGCTATGGATATGTCATGGCGGCACAGAGAAGCTACTCATTAGCCATGCCTGCCATCCCCATCCAGCCAGGGGAGATGGAGGTCTCAGCCAGTGTGAGCCTGGTCTACGAGATCCTTTGATTCGAGACTGAAAAGAGCTCCTGAGAAGGCCAATAAGTCTTCACTCTCAGCCTCTCTTTCCCGAACGGGGAAGGGTGGCGAAGCTTTTTTTTTTGATGACCCTCCGCCAGCCTTTCCGGTTTGGGATACCACCCGCCGGGCCCAAGCTACTAACTCGAACCTCAACAGCGTCACATCAACTGCTTTGCATTAACTGCTTTGCATCAGCTGCTTTGGGGGAGATCGTTGCAGGCTCTCAGATGCTGGCCACTTATTCCAGCACATGATGCAAATGGAAACGGTGAATCCCCAGCTTCCCCTCGTAGTTGGCGGCAGTTATCCTCAGAACTCCTGGCACCTGGCAGGCAGCATGAATCCCCGCCCGCATGGCACTCTCTATTGCCTCCCGATCGACGCCATTGATCACGATCTCAAAGACACAGGATACATCCTCCGCCAGCACGCAGACTCCATCCTCCCGGAGCGATGCACAGAAGGCGGAGTTGGTGGAGGCCTTCAGCCCTTTGTACTTTGAGCCCACCTTAGATCCGCTTGAGACCACTCCCCCCGGAAAGGGGGTGATGGCACCCTCGACCTTGCGAATGGAGTCTATTGCCACCTCGGCTGCAGTCAGAGCCGACATCTGATTTTGGCCCTGGATCAGGAAGTTGCCCCCGGCAATCCCCTCCACAGCGCCAAAGCTGTTCTCGATGATGAAGTCGCCGGACATGAGGGGTATCTTCCAGATCTTCCGTCCAAACCTCTCCTCCGATTTCTGGTAACCATCCCCAAAGAAGCTCAGCTTCCTGCCGGTATCGAACTGAGTCTCTGCATCATCCATGCCGCTATAAGCCGCGGCGGTGGGAGCAGTGAGCACACACTGGCCCAGCCTCATGAGCAATGAGTTCTCCAGGTTCTTGAGACCCATGTTGCATATCAGAATGTTCACACCCGGCCGGCCGTCGACGGTCTCCCTGCCATCGACGAAGCACTCTATTCCTGCCTCCGCTGGACAGCCAATCACCGAGGTTCCAAACCCGGTGGCCTCCCTGGCCGCCTCCTGGGCCCATCTCTCAGTCACTGCTGTGATCTGCACCCTTGCCATCTTTATGGGAAAAGCCTCAGCAAAGGTATCATCGATTAGTACGCTATTGATCTCCATAATTTTTACCTCAAAATTCCCTTCCAGCCCGATCAATCCGGGTTATATGCAGCGAGAACGAATCCCCCTCCATCTTCCGCAGAGCTTGCCATGGCAGCAGCAGCACAGACCGGCCTTTCAAAGGAGAGTTCATAGGCTCTGCGAGCCATGCCGGCGGAGTCTTCGGCTGAGAGAGAGATGGCCTGAAAATCGGTCTTCTCATAGGTTGCTACCATCAAGGCAGAATCCTCATCCAGCCCAAACTGTTTCACCCTGAGCTCCTCTTTGCTGGCGATCCCCAGCCAGGCCCTCTCCCCCTGCACTGCCCCGGCGATGCGGGGTGTATCCAGCTCATCTCTCTCATGGCCGAAAGCGAGCAGGCTCAGGGCCATGGCATCACCGGGGCTCTGGCCGTCCTCGATCCTCTCTGTTATCATATCGGTGTGGGTGCCATTGGAGACCACTGCCAGGCCATCTGCCGTCCGGATACAGCTATAAGAGATGTAAGGATTTTTTACCAGATCAGCAGGATTCAGGGGGGAGATGGTTATCCCCTTCCCCGAGACCTGAGCTATCCGGTTGGGAAAAGAGCGGGAGGAGACTCTATAGGCTACAAAGCTCCTCCCCCGGGCTCGGCCCACCACTACTATCCGTCCTACATACATCTTCAGTCAACCAGATTGAACCGGGCGATGTTCCCATCGGCCAGGGACTTGATGTACTTCAGCATATCTGCCCCGCCCGGCTTCTTGAACAGGTGCTTGTAGCGCCCCTGCAGGCTCAGATACTCCTCTACAGGCTTTGGTCTGCGGATCTTCTTCACGCCCACCAGGCAGCCGTTGACATACTCAGTTAGGGGCCACAGACCCGTCTCCACCGCCAGCCGGGCAAGCTCGATCATGGTGCCAGCATCGAATGTCCAGCCGGTGATGCAGGGGGCATTGATCTGGATGTAGGATGGTCCATTGATCTTCAAGGCCTCCTTGACCTTCCTTCTCAGATCCACAGGATAAGCCACTGAGGCGGTGGCCACATAGGGCACACCATGGGCCAGGGCGATGGCCGGCATATCCTTCTTGGGGCGGGGATTGCCCAAAGACTCCGATCCCGAGGGGGTGGTGGTGGTGTGCACGCAGAAGGGGGTAGAGCCGCTGCGCTGCACTCCAGTGTTCATGTAGGCCTCGTTGTCATAGCAGACATAAAGCACCTTATGGCCCCGCTCGAACATGCCGGAGTTCGAGCCCATGCCGATGTCGAATGTGCTCCCGTCTCCTCCTATCACTATCACATTGGTATCCTTGCCCCGTCGTTTGAGCATGACCTCCACGCCGGAGGCCACTGCTGCGGGGTTCTCGAACAGGGAGTGAATCCAGGGAACACACCAGGCGCTCTCCGGAAAGGGAGTGGTGACAACCTCCAGGCAGCCGGTGGGCGAGACCACAATGGTGTTCGGCCCAGCCGCATCCAGGACCAGCCTGATGGCTGTGGGCATGGCACATCCCGCACAGGCCCTGTGCCCCGGTGCCAGCAAAGATTTTTCCATTTTTTATTGCCTCCTAAAGAATCTCCTCTCTCAGATCCAGGAACTCGAACTCGTTCTCGATCCCCTTCTCGGCAGCGAGGGCCTTATCCACTATCTTTCTTACGTCTTTGAGGGTGATATCACGGCCCCCAAGTCCAGCGGCAAAGCCGATGATAGGGGCTTTGATATCGGTGTTATAGAATGCCGCCTTGAGGTCAGTCACAAGCCCGGCCTCATTTCCTATGGAGACATCCTTCTCCACCACTGCAATCACCTTAGCCCCAGCCAGAGCCTGACGCAGGGCGGCTACTGGAAAAGGACGATAGCATCTGAGCTTGATCAGCCCCACGCTGATGCCCTCTGCCCTCATCTCATCGATGGCATCCTTGATGGTGCCAACGACTGAGCCCATGGCAATTAATATAACCTCGGCATCCTCGGCATAATAGCTGTCAAGAAGGCCGCCATAATACCGGCCAAAGGCCTTCTGGAAGTCCCTGGCCACCTGATCTATCTTCTCCAGGGCCTTCTGATGGGCCACAAACTGCTGATAGCGGAACTCAGTATAGGTGGAGGGATCGGCGAAGGCTCCGAAGGTCAGGGGATTGTTCGGGTCCAGGATATTTGCCGGCTTGAAATCGGGCAGAAACTCCCTTGCCTTATCCTTGTCCAGGAGCTCGACCGGCTCGTAGACATGGGTGAGGATGAAGCCATCCATGCAGACCATGATCGGTGTTCTGATCTCCGGGTCCTCGGCGATCTTATAGGCCTGAAGGGTGGCGTCCACTGCCTCCTGCACATTCTCCACATAGATCTGCAGCCATCCCACATCGCGAGCACCAATGGAGTCCTGATGATCGTTCCAGATGTTCAGGGGAGCGCCCATGGCCCGATTGGCCACGGTCATCACTATGGGCAGCCTCATGCCGGAGACGTTATAGAGGACCTCGTACATCAGGGCCAATCCCTGGCTGGTGGTCGAGGAGTATCCCCTGCCACCACAGGCGGTGGAGCCGACCAGAACGGAGAGGGCGGAGAATTCGGAGTCAACCGTCAAGAATGTGCTATCCAGCTCGCCATCAGCCGCCATCTGAGAGAGGTTCTCAACGATGTGGGTCTGCGGGGTGATGGGATAGGCGGAGATCACCTCCGGCCGGCAGCACATAACTGCATGGGCTACTGCATAGGAGCCCTCTACCACTCTCATATTGGCAGTATTCTTGGGCATACTGCTATCGCTTCCGCTTCCTTTGGTCATCACTTCTCCTCCAACACCATAGTAATCGCCATGCGGGGACATTCATTGGCGCAGACGCTGCAGCCTTTACAGTAATCCAGGTCGGGGACGAACTGCCCGTCCACCAGGTGGATACAGCCCTCAGGGCAGTAGATTGCACAGAGACTGCATTTTATACATGCCTTATGATCGACAACGGGCACAAAGGTCCGCCAGGCGCCAGTCTTGGTCATTCTGGTGCTGCACGGATCTACCAGTTTACCAGCCTTCAGTTCCATTACATGACCCTCTCATAGGCTGTTTTAATGGCCAGAAGGTTCTTCTTTCCCAGTTCTCCCGAGAAACGCTCGGATATGGCCTTGTTCAGGCTCTCCAGCCCTATCTCTTTGCTGGCGCCGCAGAATGCTCCGAGCATTGTGGTGTTCACAATGGGCCTTCCCAGTATCTCCATGGCGATGTGGGTGGCATCGATGGTGATGACCTCGGCCCTGGTATTGAGCTTGAGCTGCTCTGGTGAACGGTCGGTGTTGATTATTATCTTGCCATCCGGCTTCAGTCCGCTGGCCACATCGACAACATCCAGAAGGGTCACGTCCTGGACGATGACATAGTCCGGCTCATAGATCTGACTTCTCACTCGGATGGGTTTGTCGGCAATTCTGGCAAAAGCCATAACTGGCGCACCCCTCCTCTCAACTCCAAAGGCCGGAAAAGCCTGCGAGAACCTTCCGTCCTCAAAGGCGGCAACGGCTATTATCTCGGCCGCCGTGACTGATCCCTGACCACCACGGCCGTGCAATCGTATCTCTTTCAAGGGCTGACCTCCTATATCTTGTGCGCTGATCTCCTCAACTGCTGCGAAAGAGAGATGAGCGAATATATCTTTTTCGGAACCCATCCAGGGCGGGAATTGGAAGAACTGATTATGAGAGGAGCGCCCAGAATGCTACCAGAATCGATTAAACCAGTATGAACCTCCTGGAGCCCATGCTGTTGTATACCCAGTCGGCAAACCCCTCCCCCAGACTGGACGGGCCGGGATCGATATCCTCCAACTCGCGAATTGGGGGATGATCATGCATAAACGGATCGGGAAATTCCAGCCTTCTCAAATAGCCAACCTCCACAGGGCTGGTGTCTTGCCGAATAGAAATATGGCCATCGATCAATGAAATGCTCTGATACCTAATCCAGTGCCTCCTCCTTCTCTCCATCCGGCTTTTCTGAGGAGGCACCGGCCAGGATTCCATGCATCACCAAAAGCAGGAGGATGATCAAATAGAAGTACACATTAATGACTCTGTTCATGGCGATGAATAAGAGCAGTGCCCCCGCCATCCACCCCCAGCGATCTCGGGGGTCCATTCTCTGCACTGCCAGGACAAATATGGCGGATATGACCATGCCTTGAACGACTATCATCCAATCCCAGGGAACGACACGGGATATCAGATAGGAGAGGTTCACTGTGGGGGTGTCGACATAAAACCAGTTGCCATATACTCCAGCGATGAACTCCTCTGGAGAGTCCAAGAGGAAGGGGAGTACGATTATCAGGGCGATTACTACTGCTATCAATGAATTCGCTATGGCCTTTTTCATTCCCCATCTCTTGAAGGCCGAAACCACAATAAAAGGAAAAATAACCCAAACGAACTGATAGACGGCGAGGGCATATCCAGATGCAATCGAGCTTGTCCACATTCTGTCATTTCTGTCGAGGAAAAAAACGATTGAAAGGATGAGAAATAGAACCCCCAGATAGATCTCATGCCGGTACTGAAGATATGGAGTCAACAGGAATACCGGGACGAGCAGAATGCTATGATCACTGGAGCGCCTAGCTGAATATGCTAAAATGAGGGCGGAGAGCACAACACTAATCAGGTTCATAAACCGCAGATCCACGCCAAATGCAGTAGCTGGCAGATACGCCATCCACATTCCGGGCAGGTAGGTGAAGACCTGATGAGGGGGATGGTAGAGAAGGTCATGATACCCATAAGGGGTCATCCCGGCCAGGAAGGACTGACAGCCGGAGAGGATGAGGGGGAGCATATCAGATCTCTGTGCGTGAAGCGGGAATGAGTCTATGCTCAACAGGTATGTGCCGATATATCCGGCCAGGGCGATGAAGAAGAGATGGTCCGGGGATGCGCCCCTGATGAGCTGATACAAGAGGGCGGCGGAAATAAATGCAAATAAGAGAACGGCTACCGGGATGTCAAGATGATAGCCGAAAGGGGCATATCTGATATCCTGCACAATCAGCAGGGCAAAAGCCATCACCTCGAAGATCAAGATTATCACCGTCGTCAGCCTGACTGCTGAAATGCGGTCGATGACGGACAGGTGAGCTTCAGCTATCTCAGGTTTTATAAAAATAATGAATGCTATAAGGAATAAGCAGGTATAAGGAAGCAGTATTATCTGAAAGATGGGCTCTGAGAGGCGGTCTGGCAGAGGAAAATACCGGTCGGATTTCACACTCAAGAGAAGACCAAGCGCTGCGAGGGCCAAAATCCTTATTTTCATCTTTTTATCATCGGGTATTATTCTGCTGGGATGTTCACCCTCACTCTGCAGCACATTCGTCACCGTCTGTCACCTTCATGGGTAATGGGCAGGCTCGCCATTGGACCGGGCCCGGAATACCTGCTTCAAACGAGCTTTTGGTAGTGTTGATTGATTATTTAAGGCTGATTCAATGGGGATCGGAGCCCGCATCGCATCCAGGTGCCCGGGCGCCCAAGGGCCTGATATTCTTCTCACAGTCTTCCCATCAGAACAGGCAGCTTGCTGGGAGCAGCCCCAGTGATTGAAGCATTCCATCCTATCCGGGGTTGTGCCACACATAATTTATGCTTGAAAGATAATTAAATATAAATACAATCAATATCGCCAGGGACTCAGCAACAAGATAGTGAATTTTTGCTCCTTCCGTTAAAGCAAATAGAGCGGACAGGTTGATGAGCATGCCGGCAAAAGAGATGATATGGTACCTGAACATCGCACTGAATAGCGCCCCCATGTCCATGAAATCGTAATTGAACGTTGCCCTGGTATTCAGGAAAAAGTTCCATACAATGCTTGACTCTATTGCTATCAATGCCGATATTACATAATATATGTGCACATGCTCTGTCAGAAACCAGAGAACAGCCAGGTTGACCACAGCCCCTGTGGCCCCGACGAGTGCAAATTTATATACAAATCTCCCCCGACCTGTTCTCCCGATTGATTTAAGGTCTGACATGGAGAGCATATCAGATCAGCAATTCGCTCTCATATCCGGCCTGTATAATAGGGCTGAATGCCGGGAGCTGATCCCCTGGGCTCACCGAAGGCTTGCCCCGTGAGCCTGTCTTCGGGATTGATTCATTGTATTGTGCCTGCAGATTCTGCACGGCGATGCACATCACCATTCGCCCCTTATCCGCCCCAGCTTGAGCTGGATGAGAAGCTCAAATATCCTGATCATCTCCTGCAGGCCATTCATATTGAAGCCCACCTTCGAAGAGCCTGCTTTCCTCTCACAGAATGATATGGGGACCTCCAGCGCCTCGACCCTCGACTTATACACAATCTCTATCACTATCTTGAATCCCTTGGGTTTAAGCTCAAGATCATCGAATACATCCCTCTTTGCCACCATAAAGCCGGTCATGGGGTCCTTCAGGTCCACACCCAGAATAAGCCGGGTCAATCGGGCAAAGGCGATGGTTACCAATCTCCTTGCCCAGGCATCATTGCATTCCCCGCCATCGATGAGCTTCGAGCCGAGGACTATATCACAATTTTCTATCAGACAAAGCATTCTCTGGAGATCTTCCGGCCGGTGGGAGCCGTCGCCATCCATGAGGGCGATTATATCTCCTCTGGAGCAGGATAGACCCTCAAGAAAGGCATTGCCCAGACCATTTGATCTCTGGATCATCACCTTTGCTCCCTTTACCACTGGCGCAGTGAGGCTTTTATCTATTATCAGTATCTCGTGGTTCTGCTTTATGACAGCATTGATGCTATCTACAAGCTCCTGAATGGTTGGTTCATCCTTGGTGGGAATGATGATCGAGGCGAACATCTGCTGCTCCTCCTCCTCCACAGGATCTATCTCCATTCTCCGCTTATATAATCTATTAATTTTATATGTTTTGTCATAAACTTTTGAGCAGAGCTCATGCTGCGGGTTTGGGATGATAGGGCTCGCACTCCCCTCACCCTCTCCCCGTCACCTCCACCACCAGGACATCGACAAAGGCCTTTGCATTCCCACCGATTGAGGCCACAATGCTCACGTTGTACAATCCAGGTGAGATATTGGCATTCCAGACCCCCATGTACCTCCCCCCGGATGTCTGCAGCAGGCTGGTCCTGGCTACCTCAATGCCATCGGCTCCATCTATCACTGCGCTGCAGCTCAAGGTGCCATCCCGGACCCCATCGCCGATGCCCGGGGAGGGAGAGGTCGCATTGGCGGAGGCAGAGCCCTGGGTTGCCCTCCCGGTCGAGCCGATCTGCACATACCCGTCCTTGCGGTCGAGGTTGGCGAATCCCTGGGGGGAGCCAAATCCACAGGTGGCGCATCCCTTCACCGTCAGCTTTGCCTCTTTTGTTGCTGAGGAATTATCTGCAGAGGCCTGTGATGCCGCCGATTCCCTCTTCCGGAATGATGCACTTATGGTGGTCGCACTCCCCGATCTCACTGGATTGGGCTGGGCGGAGGCCTCTATCAGCTCATAAGGGAACTTGGGCTGGCTCTCCAGCCAATCCCGCCAGGTGTAGAGCCGGGCATCATAGCCGGTGACGCTGAGGGCATACCACAGCAATGCAGCCTCGACCCCGATATTGGTGTAGACCACCACTGTGCGGTTTCGATCCAGATTGGAGAAGAGCCCCTCCAGCTCCCGGACGGACTTCATGCTATCATTGACCAGCACTCCCTGGTAGGGGATGTTGACTGCTCCGGGAATGGATGCCAGCTCATAAGCATTCTTCGGCCTGGCATCAACTATCTGCGCCCCACCGGCAACGACATATTCATAGGTGGCAAGAAGCTCCGGCCGGATATGGGGAAGGTACTCAGTTCTCGGCCTGCTGGCAGGGCGGTTGCTGATATTCAATCCCGCCGCCTTCCAGTCATCGATTGTGCCCTCCAGCACCCTGACCCTCTCATGGCCCAGGTACTTCAGAGCCCAGTAGGTGAAAAAAGCCGGCGACGGCCCGCCGCCGCAGGGCAGGCACTCCCCGGCGATCAGCAGGGGATCATTGCTGCTGATGCCTGCATCTCCCAGGAGACGGGCCATCTCTGCCGCTGAGAGCATCTCTCCGCCCTCTGAGAAGAAGCGATCATAATTGAGATTGACTGCGCCTTCGATGTATGCAGGGGCGCTGGGGCTGATGTCCAGTATGACTTCATCCGGGGAGATCGAGTCCGGGGTGGCCACTGCTCCCCCAGGCCCATGGCTGGCATTGCTGCTGTTGCCGGGATTACTGCTGTTGCTGGCATTGTCCATTGCCCGGGAGGAGTTGCCGGCCGGGGATGAATTCTGACGGATGCCGTTTTTCATATCCTCTTCATAGGCCGCCTTCTTGTCCAGCCAGCCGTCCAGGTTGACCCAATCCGGGCAGTCGGGGCAGAACTCACCGCTCTCAGTGCCTGCGCTGGCCAAGCCTGCCAGGAGAGCGAGATAGAGATGAGAGAAGATGGACAGGAGCATAAAGAGGGCCAGGATCGCCCTTGCACTGCCCGCCGGCCTGGCTGAGGCTGCCTCTTTCCCCTCCTTGGGCAGGAGGAGAGAGCAGGAGAGATCAGAGAGCCGTCTCATTCAGCCCCCTGAGCCCCTCCCCCTCCGGGAGGTCCGGCGCCTGCTCTGTTATCCAGTCCAGATAGCTGTAAAGCCGGGCATCATAGCCCATCATCTCCAGGGCGAACCAGAGCACTGAGCCCTTTATGCCGGTATTAGTGAAGACTACCACTGGCTGGTCCTCCCTCAGCACCATGAAGATCATATCCAGACGCTCCTCGCCGGTGATCCTATTACCGTTAAGGGCGCCCTCATAGGGCAGGCTGATCGATCCGGGTATGCTTCCCATGAGATACTCGGGCAGACTGCGGGCATCGATGATCTGCGCCTGGCCGCTTCTGACCAGATCGTAGGTGGCGGTGTAGTTTGAGGTCTCCTGGGGCATGTAATCCACCTCTGGAAGGACTGCCGCTATCTCTGAGGTCGCTCCCCCTGCTGCCGCCCAGTCCTCGGCTGTGCCGTCCAGGACGGTGACATTCTCATGGCCCAAGCCCTTCATCATCCAGTAGACATAGGTGGCCACCGAGGGCCCTCCACCACAGGGCAGGCATTCCCCGTAGATGAGCACAGAGTCCTCCCTGGAGATCCCCGCCCGGCCCAGGATGTCGGCAATCTGGTCTGCCGGCTTCAGCACCCCAGGCTGAACAAAGAACTCTGTATAGGGAATGGCCACTGAGCCCTCAATATGCTTGCTTGTACCCCGACCTGCACTCTCGCTAACATTTAGCAGAATATATTCATCAGAGACCTGATCCAGGGGCAAGAGCATCTCCCGTGCCTTGAGACTGCGGGTCATATTGATCTCTCTTTCTGCTATCCTTGCCAAAGCTACATTCTGAGCATCTCCGGTCTCATTTGCCTCTGCCAGCCGGGCGCTATCAGCCGGTGCTGCGGCCCCGGTATCTCTATCCTCTCCGCCCTGGGAGGAGTTCATCCCCCAGCGGATCTCGCGTGATCTCTTGGGCCAACTGGTTCCTGCCGGCTGCTCTCGAGCGGCAGTGACATTGCCAATCTCATTCAACTTGGCCATGGGATCCCAGCCGCCACTGGAATCGTCGCAAGCTCCTCCCAGAGAGGCGCACTCCGCACCGGCAGAAGCGCTCTGGATGAGGAGCAGAGCCGCGAGAAGCGTCCCGCAGATGATGCCCATCAAGATCGGGATCGATCTGGCTTTGGTCATCCAGTCTGCCCCCAGGATTCATGGAGCTTCTCTTTCACCCGCTCTACCACTCTAGAGCAGATCGCCCGGTCAATCGCAAGCTCCTGGGTCTTCTCTATGCCCAGCTCAGTGACAATGATCTGTATGGCCGGATCTATCTGCAGATGCTGCAGTGTCCTGGCGGCACATCTCATCGGACAGCCGTCAATGGAGATCATCAGTTCTGCCTCTCGTGCCGCCTTCACCATCGCCTCTATGTGAGCTGCCACTGCCGCCAGGCAGAAGAAGCCTGCTATACCCCCATTTGATAGGTTTACAGCCGCCTGGTTAGCGATCTGGCCGACATTGCAGGCTCCAGAGCAGGCCACCACCCGCACATCAGAGGAGCTGCAACTGCACCTCTCTTTATCATCCATTGGTGACACCATTGCATTGCCCAATTCCACAATTCCCGGTCATCTCTTGAGCATCCTTTTGATCTCTTCCACAGTTGCCGTTCTTCCTGTCAAGACCGACTTTCCATCTATATAAAGGGCTGGTGTCATCATCACTCCCCGATCCATGATCTCCTGGATGCTATCCACCTTGATGATCTCTGCATCACTTCTCGATTCCTCCACTGCCTTCTGCACATTCTTGAGCAGGCTCTTGCACTTGGCACAGCTTGTGCCCATGATCTCAATTTTCACCATATGATTCACTCCAGTTCCATTCAGGAGATAATCGCTCCATATAGCATTCCCATGAGCGTGGATATGATCACCACCAGGCTGATGTAAACGCTGGCCCTCTTCGCGCCAATGACCCTCCAGATCACTATCATACTGGGGAGGGATAGAGATGGCCCGGCCAGGAGCAGGGCCAGAGCCGGTCCCGGGGCGGTCACTCCCGTGCTATAGCCGAAGAGCGTTCCCACGATTGGAACCTCCAGAAGCGTCGGCATATAGAGGACGGATCCGATCGCTGAGGCCAGAAAGCAGGCCAGAAGGCTGCTGCTGCCAAACAGGTCTCGAATCCACTCCATGGGCAGATAGTAGCTTATGATGCCGGTTATGAATGTCCCTGCTGCCAGCAGGGGAAAGATCCTCCTGGCCAGCCACCCCGTCTCAGCCAAGAATGCTTCCCTCTCCTCAGGCAGATAGTATCTCTTCATGATGCAGGCCGCGGCTGTTACCAGCCCGGCTATGATCGCTGTTTTGGGGAGCAGACCGAAGGCGCTGGAGGTGGCCGCCAAAAGGATGGCCACCAGGACGGCCATGAAGAGGGGAGTGAGGTATTTGGGCCGGCAGCATTCCGTCTGCTCCGGATCGTCCTCAGGCAATAGGGGATTGCTTTCCGTCCCGTATTTGCCAGCCGGGCAGCCTTCGGACCTTTCGAATATGGAGGCCATGACCAGGCCAATGACCACTGCCATGCCCGCCGCGGCCACTGCTCTGGCCACTCCCAGCTCCAGGCCCAAGACCCGAGCAGTTAGGATGATGGCCATGAGATTGATGGCCGGGCCTGAGAAAAGAAATGCCGTTGCTGGTCCGATTCCAGCTCCCCTCTTCTCTATGCCGGCAAACATGGGGAGGATGGTGCAGCTACAGACTGCGAGTATGGTCCCTGAGGTGGCGGCTGTGCAGTAGCTGAGCCATCTGGGGGCAGTGGGGCCGAAGTACTTGAGCACTGTCTCTTTATCCAGCAGCGCGGCTATGGCACCGGCGATAAAGAATGCCGGGACCAGACAGGTCAGGACATGGGCGGAGAGGTATTCCATCAGTGCTTCCGTGCCTGCCTGAAAAGCGGCGGCGATAGCATAAGGATCTGTGATGGTCATTGGATCACATCAACTCTGCAACTGATTCCCCTGGATGCCAATCCGGTGCTCGTAGCCCTTCCCCACAATCTCTCTTCTCTCCCCCTCCCTTTCCATCCAGATTCCCTCCTCCACCACCTCGCCGATCACCGTCAGGCTGCAGGCCTCCCGCGCCGTCTGCAGGCCCGAGGGGCGCAGGGTGAACGCCAGCTCAAAGTCCCCTCCTGCGCCAAGGGCCATCTGCAGGGCCATCTCCTCTCCCACCATCTCCACCAGGCCCGGGGCCAGGGGCAGCTTATCCTGGAAGACTGAAAAACCCACACCGCTTACCTCTGAGAGATCGGAGAGGGAGAGGGCCAGACCATCGCTGTTGTCCATCATGGCGGTGACGCTTCTGCTCTTTGCCAGCGCCCGCCCCTCCTTCAGCCTGGGCTCGGGTTCCAGAAGGCGGGTTATCAGCTCGCTTTCCACGCCATTCTGCCAGGCCCACAGCCCTCCGCCGGCTGCGCCCAGGGAGCCGGTGGTGCAGAGAAGGTCTCCCACCTGCGCTCCCCGGCGGCGCAGGATCAACTCCTTTTCCACAAAGCCCAAAGAGGTGCCGGTGATGGTCAATTCCTGGTGGCTATCGGTGTCCCCCCCCAGAACACGGGTGCCATAAAGGGCAGCACAGTCGGCAAAGCCGCTGAATAGCTCATCGATGAAATAGCAGTCCGCCTCCGGTGGAAGACCGGCGGCGATGAGCAATCCCGCCGGTTCTGCTCCCATGGCGGCGATATCGCTCAGATTGACTGCCACTGCCATCCAGCCCATCTGCCAGGGGTTCATGATATCGGGAAAGTCCGTCCTCTGGTGGAGCATATCAGTGCTCGCCACAAGGTACCTCTCCCCGAGATCGATAACAGCACAGTCGTCATTCTGGATCCCTCCCAGGATCACAGAGATGCGCCGAATCAACTCCCTCTCCCCAATGGCCTCTTTCATCCTCTCTTGCCCCCTGATCCCGTCCAGTTCCGAAAGCTATTAAGATTCAAAGATGCATTAAATAATGTTATGCTCGATTACAAAAGGCTGTCTGTCCGGGGATCGGTTCCCCTTCTCCTGCTCTCCCTTCTGCTCTCTCTTGTGCTCTTAGCTCCGCCTTCAGCAGCGGCGCCGGCACAGACAACGCGGATCTGTCCGCAGGGCTGCGGCAATATCAGCATCCAGGAGGCATTGATTGAAGCCTCTCCTCTGGATACGATCATCGTGGAGGGCGGAACCTACACTGAGCCCTTCATAATGGGCCGGCCAGTAAATCTTCTGGGCCGGGAGGCAGGCGGTGGAAGGCCGATCCTCAATCCGGAGAAAGGGAGGGTGATCCTGGCCGCCCAGGGTGCAGTAATCTCAGGCTTTGACTTCTCCCAGGGCAGTGCCATTGAGGAGGAGAGGACAGACTGCAGTCTGGAGGTCGTCCTTCCCGCCACCATATACCTGAACGACTTTCCGGGCAAAAGGAGCGTCTGCCCGGAAGATCTGGCTCTCTGGAACTCAAGCCACATGATAAGCTACCAGTACAACAGCCGGGTACAACGGGGCTTTCTGGGCAATTACTGGGCAGATTACTCTGGAGAGGATAAGGATGGAGACGGGATCGGCGATGAGCCTGTGGTTTTAAACCAGGAGAACATAGACTACCATCCACTGATGCAGCCTGCCGGGCACTACCTGATTGTAGATGAGGCTGCTGCATCAGAACGGGAGGTGGATACCATCCCGGCGCGGGTGGGAGAGGTATTTGAGATCTCCCTCCCAGCTAACCCCACCACCGGCTACAGCTGGAATGTGGACTATGATTCCGCCCTCTTGAGCCTGAAAAGCACTCAGTATGCTGTTCCCCCATCCCGGGCACTTGGGGCCAAAGGCAGCTCGATCTATCTCTTCGAGCCCCTCCGTCCAGGCAGGACCACCATATACTTCGTCTACAAACGTTCCTGGGAGAACATCGTAGCAGACAAGCGAGCATTTCAGGTGGATATATCCGCTGGGCGATAAAGAGGTGCTTGAGGAGGGGCTGGAGGAGGGGCTGAAGAAGGGCTGAAGAAGGGCTGAAGGGGTGCTGAAGAGGGGCAGGAGGGGGCGATGAAAGGAGTGTAAAGCTGCCAGCAAGGCCGGCGGGCCGAATCCATCCCGGGGGGGGGCGGGCGGAGAGGGACTCCTGGACAGGGCATGAACTATTTATACAGTAATGCATGATCAAGCCCTGATCATTACAATCCTTAAGGAGATCTCAATTTGACAAAATCCGATATCAAATCTGAGGAGAAATCAGATCAAAAAACAGAGGTGAAGACGCCTGCCTCCAGAAAGCCTGAGATCAATATCGGCATGGTTGGACATGTCGATCACGGCAAAACCACACTTGTCCGGGGGCTATCAGGAAGCTGGACCGACCAGCATAGCGAGGAGGTCAAGAGAGGCATCTCCATCCGTCTGGGCTATGCAGATGCCACATTCAGAAAGTGCCCCAACTGCCCGGATCCGGATGCTTTTACTGTGGAGGAGAAGTGCCCCCACTGTGGCAGCGAGACTGAGATACTGCGCACCGTCTCCTTTGTCGACTCCCCCGGGCATGAGACCCTCATGGCCACCATGCTCTGCGGAGCAGCGATCATGGATGGCGCAGTGCTGGTCATCTCCGCCAATGAGCCCTGTCCCCAGCCACAGACAAAAGAGCACCTGATGGCCCTGGATATAACAGGTATCGACAAAATCGTAATAGTTCAGAACAAGATCGACCTGGTCTCCAGGGAAGAGGTGATGGCGCACTACCAGCAGATCAAGGACTTCATAAAGGGAACTGTGGCTGAGAAGGCGCCCATTGTGCCCGTCTCTGCCCAGCAGAACCTGAATCTCGATCTGGTGATCAAGGCCATCGAGGAGTATATCCCCAACCCCGATAGAGATATCAAGAAGCCTGCCCTGCTGAAGATAGCCCGATCCTTTGATGTCAACCGCCCCGGAGCGGCTCCTGAGGCCCTCAAAGGAGGGGTGATAGGAGGCTCCTTGAGCCAGGGGGTTCTTCATGTTGGCGATAAGATTGAGATCTGCCCGGGCAGGCTGGTGGATTATGAGGGCAGAAAGCAGTGGGTGCCCATCCAGACCAAGGTGATATCCCTCCTGGCAGGCAGACAGAGCCAAGAGGAGCTCACCCCCGGCGGCCTGATCGGTGTGGGCACCCAACTGGATCCGGTGATGACCAAGAGCGATGCACTGGTGGGCCAGGTGGCAGGGGAACCGGGAAAGCTTCCCCCCATCCGGAGCACATTCACCATGAACATGCAGCTCCTGGAGAGAGTGGTGGGAGTCACAGATGAATCCAGCGTCGAGCCCATCCATTCCAGCGAGCCTCTAATGCTGAACGTGGGTACGGCTACCACAGTAGGGGTGGTGACCAGTGCCCGGGAGGGGGGCGTGGTCCAGGTACAGCTTAAAAGGCCGGTCTGCGCAGATAAAGGGGATCGTGTGGCTGTGAGCAGGCGCATCGGCGCCAGGTGGCGGCTAATTGGCATCGGCTCCATAATCGACTGAAAGAATATGCAGCAGATAGATGCCGACAGCATAAAGGTGATCATAGACACCAATGCCCTGATGGTGGCAGAGCAGTTCGGAGTGGATATCTTCGGCGAGCTGATACGACTGGGTTATATCGAATGGATCGTCCCCGCTCAGGTGAGAGGAGAGCTGCTCTCAATAGCAGAGAGGGCAAAGAAAGGACGGGATAGAACTGCCGCCAGGGTGGCCCTGGGCCTGGCCGGGCAGTGCAAGGTGGTGGGCATTGACAACTGCCCCGCAGATCAGGCCATTGTGGATCTGGCAGAGAAAGAGGGCGCAGCGGTCTTCACCAATGACAGAGCCCTGAAGAAAAGATTATTTAGCAAAGGCATCACCGTAATATACCTGCGCCAGGGTCGGTACCTAGAGGCGACGAAGAAGGAGTATTGATGTACAAGAGGATGAAGCTTAAGGGTGTGGCCAGGATAGAGCCGGGTCATCTGGGAGATCCCCTCGAAGCGGCAGTGGAGAGAGCACTGCGGGACAAATATGAGGGCGTGGTAGACAAATCTCTGGGGACCATCGTGGCCGTGCTCGGAGCGGATGATATTGGCGAAGGTCACATCCTGGCAGGAGACGGGTCCATCTACTATGAGGTCAACTTCGATGCCCTCGTCTTCAAGCCCGAGATGCAGGAGATAGTAGAGGGCGAGGTGGTGGAGATAGTCAAGTTTGGTGCATTTCTCTCCCTGGGGCCCTTCGATGCCCTCCTGCACGTCAGCCAGATAACCAATGAGTATATATCTTATGATGAAAAGAACGCGCGCCTGGTCAGCAAAGAGTCCAGCAAGTCCCTGGGAGAAGGGGATCGGGTTCGAGCCAGAGTGATAGCAGTCAGCCTGAACGAGAAGGAGCCCAGGGAGAGCAAGATCGGCCTGACAATGAGGCAGACGGGCCTGGGGAAGCTGGAATGGCTTGAAGCTGCAGATGAGGCCCAAACGGAGAACGAGAGCATCCAGACAGAGGCAAAATGACCGAACAGGCATGCAGAGAATGTCGCAGAATAGTCGAGGGGCAGGTCTGCCCCATATGCAATTCAGCCTCGCTGAGCAAGGACTGGAGCGGATATGTGGTAATCATCGATCCCAAGGAATCCATCATCGCTGAGAAGTTGGAGATCAAGCTCCCTGGCAAATACGCTTTGAAGGTGCGATAGCTTGCATACCCTCCTTCTGCCTGAAGAGCTGCGGCTATTGCTCAAAAACCCCCTGGGCAGGCTGTGCAAAGGCAATGGCATTGAGTGCATAGAGAAAATGAGGGATGAATTGGAGCAGGCCAGGAAGGTCGCCTCCGTCGGCGATATGAGCACATTCTATCTTTTGAAGTCGGGGATAATTCCAGACCTGGCAGTGGTGGACAACAAGACGAAGAGGTCCCAGATTCCCGATCACGTTCTGCAGAGCTTAGAGCACGATAGCTATAAGAGCATAAAGGTGAAGAACCCGCCCGCTACTCTGACCAGAGAGCTGATGGACCTGATAGGTGATTCTCTGGCCGGAGAGGAGCGGGTGAAGATTGTGGTGGAGGGAGAGGAGGATCTGGCAACTCTTCCCGCGATTCTCTATGCCCCAACTGGCTCTGTGGTGATCTACGGACAGCCGGATGAGGGAAGCGTCCTGGTGAAAGTGACCCCTGAGATGAAGGAATATATTGGCGAATTACTAAAAAAAATGATTGTGGAGGAATGAAGTTGGAGATAAAGGTCATTGAAGAGAAGGACAATCCCCTCCTGAACCGCAGGGAGATATCCTTCAGGATCATTCACGATGAGTCCACGCCGTCCAGAAAGAGCGTAGTCGAGAGGCTGGCGGCGACTATGAACTCAAAGGTGGGCCTGGTCTATGTGGACGGCCTGAAGACTGAGTTTGGAAAACGCGAGACCCTCGGATATGCCAAGATCTATGAGACGGAAGAGAGGGCTGCCCAGGTGGAGCGGGCCCATATCATAGAACGCAATACATTCACCAAGCCTGAGGAGAGCGGGTCGGAGGCAAGCTAAATGGCAGAGAAGAAGGGCAAGGGTGGCGAGGTCAAGGGCGTATCCAGATACTACGAGCTTGGCGGAGACTCCATCAAATCCAGAAAGCCGGTCTGTCCGAGATGTGGAAATGGCGTCTTCCTGGCGAACCACGGTGACAGGCAAAGCTGCGGCAAATGCGGTTATACTGAGTTCAAGAAATGATTCTCAGGAACCCGGGCCTTGACCCCGGACCTGATTTCACTCTTTTGAGAGATTTTCCTGCCAGCTTTATCATTATTCTTGCTGGATATCTATTTAAGCCTTGAAGAAAAATATTATAAGGGGTGTTCACTTGGATCCATTCAGTACGATATTACCTCTATTTGTTGTGCTAGCCATACTATCACAGGCGATCAAGATCGTGCGAGAATATGAGAGGGTGGTCATATTTCGTCTGGGCCGCTTCAGCGGAGTAAAAGGTCCTGGCATATTCTTCATCATCCCCATCATCGACCGGGTCATACTCCTCGACCTGAGGGTCTTCACCATCGATGTGGCCAAGCAGGTGGTCATAACCAGGGATAATGTGAGCGTGGAGGTGGATGCAGTCATCTACTACCGGGTGGTCGATCCGGCAAGAGCGATCATTCAGGTGGAGAACTACCGGGTGGCTACCTCGCTCCTCTCCCAGACCACACTGCGTGATGTCCTGGGACAGATCGAGCTGGATGACCTGCTCAGCAAACGCGATGAGCTGAACAAGAAGCTGCAGGAGATCTTAGACCAGCATACCGATCCCTGGGGGATCAAGGTTACGGCCGTCACCTTGAGGGATGTGGCTCTGCCCGAATCGATGAGAAGGGCAATAGCCAAGCAGGCGGAGTCCGAGAGGGAGAAGAGGTCGCGCATCATCCTGGCAGATGGCGAGTTCCAGGCCTCCAAGACTATGACCGATGCTGCTCGACTCTACGAGGAGGTCCCTGCCGCCCTTAAGCTCAGGGAGCTGCAGACCCTGGTGGATATCGCCCGCGAGAAGACCCTCATCGTCGTCACCCCCAGCGGAGATCCGGCCACGGGATCGGTTACCGGCCTGACTGCCGCCCTGAACCGCGAGCTCTCAGAGAGGGAGATGGGGCGGCCGGGTGAGGAGAGAACGGAGAGCGTGATAAAGGAATCTGTCCTGGATAGAGCCAGATTCAGGAGATGAATGGCAGCGGAAGGCAGGCCGGGATAAAAGCCTCAGGGCCTGCCTGACTGGCCAGTATCTGAACGATGTCAAATGAGGATCTCATGAATAGAAGGGGGAGAATGCCAGCCCGGATGCTGGGGATAGCATTGCTCTTCCTTCTCATCGCCGGCCAGGCACAGGCCGCAGGCACTGTTTTGATGGTGGACATGAAGGGGACCATCACCCCTGCCAGTGATGATATCCTCTCCGCCGCCCTGGAGAGGGCAAGGGCTGAGGATTCCCTGGCTCTGATGCTCCTCCTGGACACACCTGGCGGAGGCCTTGCCGAGACCACTGAGATTCTGAGGCTGATGGAGGAGGCGAAGATCCCGATCATCGGCTACGTCCATCCCGAGGGGGCGGTAGCCTGGTCGGCAGGCACGATCATCCTGATCGGTTCCGATCTGGCGGCCATGGCTCCCTATACCATCATCGGCTCGGCTCAGCCTGTACAGCTCTCGCCAACCGGGGGGACGGTGCCGGTAAACGATAGCAAGACCATCAATGCCATAGTGGCGCTGATCGAGGAGAAGGCGCGAAAGCATGGCCGGAATACCACTGCTGCCAGGGAGTTTGTCCTCTCCAATCTGAACCTGAATGCCGATGAAGCGAAAGGCTTCCGGGTGATCGAGCATATCGCCTCCAGCCCGGAGGAGCTCATGGATCAGATCAATGGCACCAGGGTCAAGAACACCACCCTCATCACTCAGGGTGCAGATCTGGAGCTCTTCGAGCCGCCAATAAATCTGCTGTTCCTCAAGCTTCTCTCCGATCCCACCATTGCCGGGCTATTAATGCTGATCGGCCTGTATTCCCTCATCTACGGCTTCTCCAGCCCGGGGATGGGTGCAGAGGTCTTCGGCCTGACTGCCCTGGCCCTGGGGCTGATCGGCCTGGGATTCAATGTGAACGTCGGGGCCATATTTCTCATCCTCCTGGGCCTGGGGCTCATCCTGGCGGAGCTGCACAGCCACACCTTCGGCGCCCTGGCGGTGGCTGGCCTGATCTGTGTGATAGTGGGCAGCATATTGTTTGTGCCCACCAGCTTTCCGGAGTGGTATGTGCCGGGAAGCTACCAGCGCTCCATGGCCCTGGCCCTGATCCTGCCCTCGCTCATACTGGGATTGTTCATGGCCTTTGCCATCTACAAGGTGGCTCTGGCCCGGTTTGCTCCAGTGGTGGTCGATGTCTTCGAGGGGGAGGAGGCAGTAGCCCTGGATCGGCTGGATCCCAAGGGCTATGTTCTCTTCCAGGGAGAGTACTGGCTGGCAGAGGCGGAGGGGACGGTGGAGAAGGGGGAGAAGGTGACCATTGTATCCCGGGAAGGAAGCAAGCTGAGGGTCATGGCCAAGCAGAGATAGTCTGGCTGCTGCCCGCTGGTGGCTGCCCGCCAAATGCTTTAGATACCTGGCCAGTGTTAAATTATTCTAGAATGCCCGCTGATGCTGTAGCTAAATGGGAGGAGTTCCTCCGATCCCGGTACTGGGATGAGATCCTGAAGCTGGCCGACACCTATCCGGATGAGCGCAGCCTCAGGATCCAGTTCTCAGACCTGGATAAGTTCGATCCGGATTTTGCCGAGGAGCTGATGGAGCGCCCGGAGGAGACCCTGGAGGCCGCCCGGACTGCCATGCTGGAGCTGGACCTGCCCATGGATGTCTATTTGGATCGAGCCCATGTGCGAATCGCCGAGCTTCCCCGCCACTTCAAGACCCGCGAGCTTCGATCTGATCATATAGGCAAGCTCCTGGCCATAGACGGCCTGGTGAGGACGGCCACTGAGGTCAGGCCGAAGATAGTCTCTGCCGCCTTCCAGTGCCAAAGATGCGGTTTTACCTTCTTCAAAGAGCAGAGCGGGACCAAGTTCGAGGATCAGAATCTTAAGTGCATGAATCAGGCCTGCGACCGGGGAGGCCCCTTCAAGCTCATCCTCTCCCAGTCCAAGTTCGTCGATGCTCAGAAGATCAGAGTACAGGAGTCGCCTGAGGACCTGCGCGGCGGCCAGCAGCCTCAGACCCTGGACGTGGAGCTGGAGGATGATCTGGTGGGCAGGATCTTCCCCGGGGACAGAGTGGTTGTGAATGGCGTGCTGAAGTCCTATCAGAGGACCAACCCCCAGCAGGGGAAGAGCACCTACTTCGATCTCTTCCATAAAGGGGTCTCGGTGGAGATGAAAGATCAGGAGTTCGAGGAGATAGAGATCTCTCCTGAGGACGAGGAGGCGATCCTGGAGATGTCGCGCGATCCTGAGATCTATGAGAAGATCAAGGACTCCATTGCTCCCTCCATCTACGGCTATGATGATGTAAAAGAGGCCCTGGGCCTGCAGCTGGTCTCAGGCTTTGAGAAGCATCTGCCAGATGGAGCGCGCATCAGAGGAGACATCCACATCCTTTTGGTGGGCGATCCGGGCATTGCCAAGTCGCAGCTTCTGAGGTACATGGTCAAGCTCTCTCCCCGGGGGATCTATACCTCTGGAAAGAGCTCCACCTCCGCCGGCCTCACCGCCACTGCAGTCAAAGATGAGCTGGGCGACGGCCGCTGGACTATAGAGGCCGGAGCCCTGGTCCTGGCGGACAAGGGGATCGCCGCCATAGACGAGATGGACAAGATGAACAACGAGGATAAAAGCGCCCTGCATGAGGCCATGGAGCAGCAGACGATAAGCGTGGCCAAGGCCGGGGTGATGGCCACCCTCAAGTCCCGCTGCTCTCTCTTAGCGGCGGCCAATCCGAAGCTGGGGAGGTTTGATAAGTACGAGCCCATAGCCCCGCAGATCAATCTCACCCCTGCTCTCATGTCCCGCTTCGATCTCATCTTCGTTCTCACTGATGATCCGGACACCAAGAGGGATTCGGCCATCGCCCAGCACATCCTGAAGAGCAACTACGCCGGAGAGCTCTCCACCCAGAAGCCCTGGAATCCGGAGATATCCCAGGAGGATATCGATAATGCCCTCACTGTGATCGAGCCGGCGATCGATCCTGAGATGCTGAGAAAGTATGTGGCCTATGCCCGCAAGAATGTATTCCCTACCCTCACCGATGAGTCGAAGGAGTATTTCCTGAACTACTACGTCGGCCTGCGCACTCAGGGACAGGACTCGAACAAGCCAGTGCCGGTCACTGCCCGGCAGCTGGAGGCGCTCATAAGGTTGGGCGAGGCCAGCGCCAGGCTGCGGCTGAGCCATAAGGTGACACTCGACGATGCCCAGCGGGTGGTCAGGATCCTTGAGGCCTGCCTTCGCAAAGTAGGAGTAGATCCAGAGACGGGCTTTTTGGATGCAGACATCATCGCCTCGGGCACTACCAAGAGCACTCGGGACAGAACAAAATCGGTGATGGACATCATCAGAGATGTCAGCCGGGAGGAGCAGGGGCCAGCCTCAAGGGAGGAGGTTCTGGACAGGGCAGAGGGGTTGGGGATAGAAAGGTCTAAAGCGGAGGAGATCATCGACCGGTTGAGAAGAGATGGGGATGTCTTCGAGCCCAGGCCTGGGATGCTGAAGCTTCCCTGAGGTTGAAGAGATGGAGATGGAAGATAGCACCGGTCGGGTTGGCGGGAAAGCACCGGAGGAGAGATGTGAGGATGAGGCCGCCCAGATATGTCTTAAGACCTACAGGCACGGAAAGGAGACTCTTATAGCCGTATGCGATAGCGAGATACTGGGATGTGAGTTCAGAGAGGGCGATCTGCATATCGAGGTTTGTTCTGATTTTTATGGAGAGGAGAGGGCGAGCTTATCCCAGGTTGAAGAGGCCCTCCGTGGGGCAACTATGGCCAATTTTGTAGGACGCAAAGCGGTAAGATATGCCATCTCTTTAGGCTATGTGAACGAGGAGAATGTCCTCTCCATCGATGGTGTTCTCTATGCTCAAATGGTGAGAATGTGATGCACTCTCCCTGCCCCAAATGCGGCCGCCCGGCTGATGAGGGGCTCTGCCTGCAATGCCGGATGGAGGCCATTAAGCTGATCCAGTTTCCAGCTGTGGCGGAGGTGGTGATCTGCTCAGTCTGCCGGTCCCAGCAGATAAAAGGAAAGTGGCAGTTACCTGAGAGCCGGCCCGTGGAGGATCTGGTATCCAGTGCGGCAGTCGAATCCCTCTGGCTTCACCCTGAACTCCTCCACCCGGATATAGAGGTTGAGGTGCATAAGACTGGAGCCACTCAGTATATCGCCAGGATAATGGCCAAAGGAAGCTTCATGGGGCAGGGGGTGGAGGAGAGCGGCGAGGTGCAGGTGAGGATCAGGCAGTTGGCCTGTGAGCGCTGCAGCCGCATGGCGGGAAGGTACTTCCAGTCCACAGTGCAGTTGCGAGGAAACGGCAGCCGTCTGATCAGCCCCTGGGAGATGGAGGAGTGCAGGAGGATGGCTCAGGATATGGCCGATGCCGGCTACCGAGGAGGCGATCAGCTATCCTTCATCCAGGATATAAAGGAGGTCAGGGGCGGCCTGGATATAATTTTGGGTTCGACCCAGCTGGGGAGAAGGATGGCCAGGGCGGTGCAGGAGAGGTTCGGCGGGAGGCTGCTGGAGACATGTAAGCTGGTGGGAAAGAAGGAGGATCGCGATGTTTACCGCTCCACATTGCTGGTCAGGTTCCCCCGCCTGAGAAGAGGAGATATCGTATCCCTCCGCGGCTCGATCTACATGGTCTCGGGATTTGAGGGCAAGAACATTCTATTGACCTCGATGGACAGGGCTCACCATACAAGCATATCCGAAGAAGCCTCAGAAGAGGTGCAGATACTGGGAAACAGGGCCGGTGCCATGAGGGCTACTGTCATCTCCAAGGATGATGCTGTCCTGGAGATCATGGATCCGGAGACATTCCGTTCCGTCCTCGCGTCTCGTCCCCGCGGCCTGGAGGTGGAGCCGGGAGAGGAGGTGCAAGTAGTACGAACAGCGGATGGATTCATAGTTTTATAGGAACTTTTATATAACTTGAGCGAGGCCATTTTTCCTCCATTCATCCCATCTCTACCACAAAGTTCTTAAACTAGATTCGTGCAATTTTACCTGGTAGAAGTACACATTTGAGCTTCAAATCTCAATATAATTAAGCCCTCAGTAAAACACGGGGCGATGAAATGCCAGCAAAGCGAGAAAAAAAATGCTCATGTGTGGGCATTTCTATCCGATGTTCAATGATAATGATAATTAGACGCTGAAATAGTTGGATAAATTCACAATCATCACTCACTGCTCATTGCCTGCCTGGGATCAGGCATGGCCTGAAGGCGACATTGGTCGCAAAAATGGCCCCCTTTGGATGTCTGTAGCTTTGGCTGTAAGATGTTAGTGTGACTTTTATTCGACTATTTTAAATTAAAAGGAGTCATATAATCATGCAGAATGTTGATACCACTAAGTATGTCATTTATGCGGATATAACTGCGGAGGGCATAGTAGAGCGGCCAGATGTGGTCGGCGCCATCTTCGGCCAGACAGAGGGTCTCCTCGGAAGCGACCTTGACCTGCGAGACCTGCAAAAAACAGGTAGGTTGGGAAGAATCGATGTGCAAATCACATCCAGTGGGGGGAAGTCAGGCGGTACCATCTCCATTCCTTCCAGCTTCGACAAGGTAGAGACGGCCATATTGGCTGCCGCTCTGGAGACCATAGATCGAGTTGGGCCCTGCATTGCCAGAATCGCCATCAATCGCATTGAGGATGTGCGTGCCTCCAAGAGGAAGTATGTCATAGAGAGGGCCAAGCGCATCCTGGTGGAGATGTTCGATGAGAACATCCTGGAGACGGAGGAGATCACAGAGGAGATCAAGCAGTCCGTGCGGGTGGAGGAGATAATCCATCTGGGCAAGGACAACCTCCCCGCCGGACCCAATGTCCTCGACTCGGATGCCATTTTGGTGGTTGAGGGGCGGGCGGATGTGCTCAACCTGCTCAAGTACGGCATCAAGAATGCCGTAGCTGTGGGCGGGACCAATGTGCCTCCCACCATCGCCGACCTCTGCGCCAAGAAGGTGGTGACAGCCTTCACCGATGGCGACCGGGGAGGGGAGCTGATAGTAAAGGAGCTCCTTCAGGTGGCAGATATCGATTATGTGGCGCGAGCACCGGAAGGGAAGAGCGTGGAAGATATGACTCAAAAGGAGATCGTCCGCGCTCTGCGCCAGAAGATCCCGGTGGAGCAGGTGCTCGATCAGTACAAGATCAAAAACCAGCCCCGTAAGAGAAGGGAGATCACCACCAAGAGGAAGAGCCTGATCCGGGAGAGGCCGCTATGCGTGAGAAATGCCACTGAGAGGGCAGAGGCCATCGCTCCACGCAGGATAGTGCCCAGAGAGGTGGTGCCGAAAGTCGCCCCCATTGCCGAGGAGATCGTTGCCGCCCCCCCGCCGGAGCCCGCGCTCAAGCCCGAGCCGGAGAGGGAGTGGTTCAGACATCATATGGATGAGCTGGATGGAACCCTATGCGCGAGGCTGATGGACAAGAACCATAATGTCCTCCGGGAGGTGGCAGTGAGGGATCTGGCCCGGGAGCTGAAGGACTCCAATGGAGATATCAACGGAGTTATATTCGATGGCGTAGTGACCCAGCGCGTCCTGGACATCGCTGCCGACAAAGGCCTGGAGTATCTCATCGGGGCGAAGATGGGCAATATCGTGAAGAGCCCCTCCTGCGTCAGAGTGGTCACCAAAGAGGCATAGCATTCGCCTCTTCCTATTTTTAAAAAACCTTTTTTCCTTGGCAGCGGGGCAGTATTCATGGAGTTCAAGCAGTGCATTGTTATCAGAGAGGATCTGAAGCTATCGGCGGGGAAGCTGGCGGTGCAGGTGGCTCATGCCGCAGTGATGGCTGTGGAGAGGGCGGAGAGGATGGACCGGTCAGCGGTCAGCGAATGGAAGGCAGAGGGGCAGAAGAAGGTCGTCTTGAAGGTTCCCGGTGTAGCTGACCTCTTCCGCCTGCGTGAGGATGCAGAGAGGGCGGGAATACCATCCGCCATCGTAGCCGATGCCGGGCTGACGGAGATCCCGCCCGGCACCATAACCGCCCTGGGGTTGGGGCCGGCGCATGGCAAGCTCATGGACAGAGTTACAGGCAAGCTCAAGCTGGTCTGAGGGAGAATGATACCGGCAACTGATCTGGACAGATTCCTGGGGATGAACTACTTTATCACCGACAGCCCTGGCTGCGGAGGGATCATCAGAAGCAGCCCGGAGGACTTCCAGGTGGAGGAGGTCTTCGAGGAGTTCGTCTATGAGGGTGGAAGGTATCTGGTGATAGAGGTGGAGAAGAGGGACTGGGACACCCATCACCTCATCCGGGAGATGTCCAGGCATCTTGGCATCAGCCAGCGGAGGTTTGGCTGGGCGGGAACCAAGGATAAGAGAGCCAGAACCCGTCAGAGGATCAGCATCATGAATCTGGATGAGACGGAGCTGGAGAGGATCAAGCTCCCCGACATCAGTATAAACGTCCTGGGGAGGACGAACCGGGCGGTGGGCCTGGGCGACCTGTTGGGCAACCGCTTCACCATCACCATCCGGGACCTGGCCTGCCCCGACCCGGCCCGTGGACTGGCCTCCATCAGCGAGGAGATCAGGAGGCACAGGGGAGTTCCCAATTACTTCGGTGTGCAGAGATTCGGGGAGATAAGGCCGGTCACCCACAAGGTGGGCGAAGCCCTGGTCAGGGGAAAGATCGAGGAGGCAGTCCGCATATTCCTCTCCCTCCCCCATCCCGGGGAGCAGGAGAGGACCAGGGAGGCGAGAGAGAGGCTCTGGGAGAGCGGGGACATTCAGGCAGCGCGCAATGAATTTCCCCCCTACCTGCACTATGAGCTGGCCATGCTCAACTACCTGGCTGAGCATCCAGGAGACTATGCCCATTCCTTTGATGTCCTCTCCGTCAACCTGAAGCGCCTCTTTGTGCATGCCTATCAGTCATACCTCTTCAACCGCATCCTGAGCCTCCGCCTGGAGAAGGCGATGCCTCTGGATGAAGCTCTGCTGGGAGATGTGGTCTGCTTCTCCCGCGGGGGCCTGCCCAATACAGAGAAAAGCCAGGAGGTGACCGAGGATAACCTGCATGCAGTAGCGCGGCTGGTGGAGAGGGGAAGGGCATTTGTCACCCTGCCCCTGATCGGATTTGAGAGCCGTCTGGCTGGGGGCCGGGAGGGGGAGATCGAAAGGCAGATCCTGGCAGAGGAGAAGATCTCGCCGGAAGGCTTTGAGGTGGCGGAAAACCCCGATCTCGGCTCGCGTGGCACCAGGAGGGCGGCCCTCTGTCCGGTCGATCCCGAGATCAGGGTGGAGGGTGATCTTGCCCATCTGCAGTTCCTCCTGCCCAAAGGAAGCTATGCTACAGTGGTGCTGAGAGAGTATATGAAGGAGGCAAGAGGGATCGAAGCCAAGAGCAGCTCTTCCGTGGCGTGATTTTCTTATCAATACCGGATACAGATCCCACTTCTCCGGACCCGAATAATTCTAAAGGCTTCTCTTTGAGCTGAACCTCACCGCTTACCGAATCCAAAGGATGTGCCGGGCCCAGCGATTTCGTTTCCTTGATGTCTCTTTCTGCTGTTTAATCGGGATGGTCCTGTCTCTGATCTGCTCTTGACAGCAGAATCATTGAGTGAACCCGCTCATTTTCCTTCTCACATAGCTCTCATATGCCACCCGGGAGAGCTGGTCCGCCTCTTCGTTCTCCTCTCGCGGCACCCAGCGAAAGCTGACCTCTTTTCCCTCCAGGAGCTTCTTGATCTGGGGCACATACCTCTTGGAGGTGGCCGAGCTTATCCTGTACTCCCCCTTCATCTGCTTGATCACCAGCTCTGAGTCCCCCCGTATCTCGATCTTCTCATCAATCCCCTCATCATTCAGCCAGCGGGCTGCGGCCAAGAGGCCCTCGTATTCAGCCACGTTGTTGGTCATCCCCCGGCCCTCGCCCACAGCGCCAAAGCCCTTCCAGATGGGCTCATTATCCCGATAGATCAGATAGCCATAAGCTGCCACCCCGCCGGGATTTTGGGGATAGCAGAGGCCGTCGAAGTAAACAATGATCATTTCAACTACTGAATTGGCTGTGCTATTATAAAAATTGAATGCAGATCTCCTTCTTGGATTTCATATCAGCTTCAGGCTTTCTGCATACGATGCATTTATAACCGACTTATCCAAATCAGGGAAATTGACAATTCCCGGCAGCGGCGGGAAGAGGTTCTAAAGACCATGAAGGTAGCTGTTATTGGCGGGGGCATTGCCGGCGCAGAGCTGATCCGGGTGGCTGCACCCTGCCCACTGGAGTTCACACTGATTGAGCCCAAAAAGCAGATAGAGATGCAGGCTCTCTATCCCGAGTATCTGGGTGGGGTGGCCAGGCTCCAGGACCTGGCCGCTCCCCTCAAGCCCTTCTGCGAGCGGGTGGGTGCCCGTCATGTCCAGGAGAAGGCCCTCCGCCTGGAGGGAAGCACTGTGCTCTGCGAGAGAACCCGGGTGGACTTCGACTATGCTATAATCGCTACTGGTGCTGCTCAGAACTACTTTGGCATCAAAGGGGTGGAGAACACCTTCTCCATCAACACCCTGGAGGAGACAAAGAGGGCGCGACGATTCGTGGAGGACAACTATCCAGAGAGGATCATGATCATGGGCTCCGGGCTCACTGGAGTGGAGGCGGCATCCATCCTGGCGGAGAGCCTGGATGCCAGCATATATGTCATTGAGGCGAAAGAGCGCGTCCTGCCCCAGTTCTCCCCCCAGACCTCTGAGCTGGTGGAGAGGGCCCTCTCCAAGCGGGGGGTGAACATCCTCACCTCCACTCAGGTGGCTGAGGTCAAGGAGGACTGCATAATGTTCACAGACAACACCTGCCTGGATTGCGATATGGCCATCTGGACGGCTGGGGTGAAACCCTCACAGTTCATCGAGGACCTGGATCTGCCCAAGAGGAGGGGCTGGCTGCTGGTGGACCCCCATCTCAATGTCTCAAGCAACCTATTCGCCATCGGAGATTGCGCCTGGGTGGAGATCGATGGCCGTCTGGCCACCAAGACCGGCCTGGAGGCGGAGCGGCAGGCCAAGTACCTGGCCCGTCACCTATCCTATCTGATAAGAGGGAGGGGGCTGGAGCGGTATTCAGTACGGGCCAGCACCGACAGCCAGGTAGCACTGATATCCCTGGGATCGGACTGCGCTGTGGGAGTGGTGGGGAAGACCTGCATTGGAGTGCCCACCAGATTGATCTACTCTCTGAAGAGCTGGATCGACAAATCATTCATCAAAAGATTTAAATAAAAATCGGAGGTCTGGCTGAGGGGCTCTCATCCTGCCCGACCCCGGCCCGGAAAATTTGATCGCTTTCCTCTAGCCCAGCCTCGTCTTCAGCTTAAAGCCACCAGAGCCCCGGTGGGAGCGGACCATTATGTAGTATTCCCCCGGCCCGGTTATGGGAAGGATGACGCTCTCGCTGGCCTTGGATGTGTATCCCCGGGCATCGTACTTCTCTTTAGTGGGAGCTGCTCCCTTTTTCACATAAAGATCGTAGTCTGCTCCCTCCGGCCCATCCAGGTCCATGATCAATTGGTTGGAGACAGCTATCCTATAGACCTTCTCCTCTCCCGTGCTCTTGAGATTGCCTGCCACCTCCTGAACAAAGGGCGGTATCTCCTCTGCCGGCTGGATCCCCGGCCCGTGAACCTCTTTGGCCGCCTTCAGGGCGTCTATTATGCCATATCCGGACTCTCTGTCATACTGGTCGCTCCTGCTGCTTGTCCTGCGGATAATATCGATAATCTCTGCCGGGGTGAGGCGGGGGTCGACGGATTTGATCAGCGCTGCTAGGCCGGCCACAAAGGGAGTGGCCATGGACGTCCCGTCCAGGGTCTCATAGCGTGAGCCGAAATAGGTGCTCAAGATGCCCACACCCGGGGCCATGACCTGCTTGTAGTCTCCGAAATTTGAGAAGTCCGCCCTCTTCCCGTTCTTGCTCACCGCCCCCACAGCAATCAGCTTGCTGTATCTGGACGGATAGTTGTATACCGCCTCATCGTCCAGGTTTGCGCCATCATTTCCCATAGCGGCTGCTATCACGCATCCCTTGGCCACAGCATACTCCAGGGCGGATTTCATGGGCTCCGGCTCAGCCTCTGTCTTCTCCACATATCCCCCCAGGCTCAGGCTGATCACACTGGCACCGTGATCTGCCGCCCAGATTATCCCATCGGCAATGTCGCTGAAGACCCCCGAGCCGGTCACATAGGACTGCCCGCCCTCTGTGCATCTGAGGTTTGCCAGCACCCTGACCGGCAGAATCTGGCAGTTCCAGGCGACGCCAGCTATCCCCTGACCGTTATCAGGGATGCCGGCGGCGATCCCAGCGCAGTGGGTCCCGTGACCGTTCTCATCATCGGGATTGTCGTCGCGGGTGGCATAGTCCCCCTCCCATGCACATCCCTTTTCCGGAGGCACATCAGCAACATTGACCATATCGAATCCGGCTCGCAGCTTCTCCTTCAGGTCAGGGTGGTTCAGGTCCACCCCGGTATCCACTATCGCTACCACCACCTCAGCGCTGCCCTTTGTCAGATCCCAGGCCTTATCGCAGTTGATCATCTTCAATCCCCAGAGCCCTTTGAAGAAGGTATCATTGGGTGTGACCAGTGCCCGGGCGTAATAGTCCACCTGGGCGTCCTCCACGCTCGGATCTTTCTTCAGATCAGTCACCATTGCCACCACATCTGTATCCGGGGCTACATTGACCAGAAAGGTCCTGGTGAAGCCGTACTCCTCGTGGCTTGGAGCAGCCATTTCCGTGGTGATATCGGTGATAGATGGCATCCTCGGCGCTGGAGCTCTGAGCTTGACGATGCTTATGACCGGATAGCCCTCCAATACCCTATCCACTGACGGGACTCCCAGTGCCTTCGCCGTGGAGGTGCGCCCCGTGGGAATGGAGGCGGTCATCGTCCTTGCTGCCTGCTCTTTAAGCTTAAGTACCACTCTTCCTTTGACAATGGTAGGCTTCAACCCTTTTCCAGACTCTCCAGACATATCCAATCACCTGAAAGAAATCTTTAGATCAAAATACTATAAGGTAATAAATCTTAGACAGCTATATACTTTTCCCCTATAGCTCATCTAACACTCCGTCAGATATAATAGCAGAGAGATGCAAGTAAATGGAAACAATGCCCGGACAAAGCGCTCAAGAGGATGGAGAGCTATAACCCTGCTCTTGTGCGCCTCTGCATAAGACAGCAGGTATGCAGCAAATACAGGCTAGAGGCGGTGAAATTGGCAGATCACTCTGTATACTATACGACCAGGGGGGCAAAACGGGGCTCTTGTGAGCACAAGCATCGAACAGTTGCCTATGCCTATCACTGCTTGAGGCATGATATCCAGGCCTGTCAGAAGGAGGGCACCATCTCCGATCGGCGGATCTATGCTGTGGAGGATGGGAAAGAGAGGGAGTTGGTGGAAAGAGAGATCTATGAACTCGATCATGCCAAGAGGCTGGTCCTGGGCAAGACCATTCTCAAGCAGGAGCAAAGGGAGCTGAAATCCAGGCTGATGAGTGATGATCGCTGAGTGCCAGGCTGTTCAACTCCATGACGGGGTGCTCAACAGATCGAAAAGGATTGCAGCAGCATCACAGGTTGACTACAGAGGAGAGGGATCTCATGTATTCAGTTATTGAGATAGTCGGAAGGGATTCAATGGGCTGGGAATACTCAGTCAGAAATGCCATCGAGGCTGCATCTGAAAGCATCAGGGACATGAGGATAGCAGAGGTGAAAGAGCTGGATGTGAAGATAGAAGACGGAAAGATATCCGCCTACCGGGCCAAGATCAACCTCTCATTCAAGGATGAGAGATAGTGAGCTGCAGGGAGATTGAGACTGCGTCCGCATCATCCTCGACTGAAGATCGCATCCAGCCGGTCAGAGCATCAGCCGGTCAAGAGCCGGCCGTGCCGGTCGATCTTTCCCTCTGATATCCGGGTGGAGCTTATGCGGACCTTATCCTGAGCCATCTGATACTCTATCCTGGATATCTGCAGGGGCGGCAGGCCCTTCTTGGCCCGGAGGCGGTTGATCTTCTCCGCCATGGGCAGGGTCTCTGGGGATACCACAATAAAATCAAAGTTCTCATAGATCGATGGGCCGCATTGATCCTCGATCTTGGTGATATGGACATCATCAATCCCAAAGCATTTCTTGATCACAGTGCGCAGATCCTCCTCTCTGCTCTCATAACTGCGCACTGATCTGATCCTGCTCGACCGGGCCATCTCGTCCGAGGTCAGGCCGATCACCACCTCTCCGCCCTTTCCCAGCTCAAAAGCGCGCCGGAGCAGGGCTATATGCCCGTCATGGATGGGATCGAAGGTGCCTCCTACTGCGACTTTGGCCATACAGGCCCGCAAACTATCAATGCCGTATAAGTACCTGACGGCTAGATGCGGCGGCCCCGGAAGCGTTCCAGTATCTTGTTGACGATACGCCGGGAGCTGCACAGCTCACAGGGCTCCTGCTCATCTATCCTCACAATCCGGGGGTGCAGGCCGCGACGGAAGAGATCGTGCTCCAGCCTTAAGGGGTCGAAGTGCTGGTCGAAGCCCAGGGTGATTATATCAGGCCGGAGCTCCTCTATTGTCCGGAAGATATCGTCCACCTCGCCCAGAACTGCCCTGTCCACCGGCTTCAGGGATTCAATCATCCTCCGTCTCTGCTCCTCAGGCAGGATGGGCTTGGCCTTATGGCGGACATTCACATCCCTGGCCACTATGACCACCAGCTCATCTCCCAGAGCCCTGGATCGCTCCAGGTACAGGACATGCCCGGGATGGAGAAGGTCAAAGGTGCCTGTGGCAACCACCAGCGTCAAGGCTCAATCTCCATTCCGGACCCCGGCCGCCCTCTCAATGGAGATCATCCTCAATAGAGATCATCCTCAAAGCCATCATCATCGAACTGTACATCCAGGACTGGAAGGTCGCGGCGCTCCCCTGCGGCATTGTAGCACGCCCAGCTCCTCTCGTCGAAGGGCGGGCCGACGATGATATGATAGTCCCCGGTGCGGGAGAAGAAGAGGATATCCGGCTCTGAGGGGCGGAGCACTCCGGACGGATGGCTGTGGACTGAGCCTGCCACCTGCATATTGGGAAGCATATAGAGCCTTACCAGAGCGTTCATGCGAGAGCTTTCCGTGCCGGGCAGGATCAGAACCTCAGTTATGATATCATCATCCACCTGGAGCAGGCCGGCAAACTCCAACGGGGCGCTGGAGCGCGATGCCTCCAGTATGAACTTCAAAGTATCTTTAGCAATTCCCAAAACCTTTTTTCTCCTCATTTCCTCTCCAATCCTCGCAGATGAATGCAGTCCCCTTCCAGGACTCTCATCAGCTCGCCATTTATCCTCAGAATTAAGGCTCCGTCCCGGGCCAGGTCCACCACCTCTCCCACCAGCTCTCCAGAAAGGGCAGAGATGCGCACCATCCTGCCCAGGGTGACTGAGCGCTGCCGCCACTCATCATAGATCTCCTCTGAGCCCATACTCTCATATGCCCTCTCCATCTCCAGGAGAATTCTCTGGATCAGAGCAGTACGACAGATACTGGATCCCATCTCCTGAGATAAAGAGGTCGCCATCCATTCACCGGGAAAGAGAGATGGATCGATGTTGGCGTTGATGCCCACCCCCACCACTGCATACTCCAGCCTCTCTCCATTGGCTTGGATCTCCATCAGTATGCCTCCGACCTTTCTCCCTCCGATAAGAATGTCATTGGGCCATTTGATCCCTGCCTTGAGGCCTGGCAGTGAGGATATGGCTCTGCAGGCGGCGACGCAGACTGCCATATTGATCTGGTAGGCAAGGGCGAGGGGGATGTCCGGCTCTAAAACGAGGCTCATCCAGATCCCGCCGGGTGGCGATTCCCAGGATCGAGAGAGCCTGCCCCGGCCACCGGTCTGGCTCTCGGCCAGGATGACACTGCCCCCACTGCCCTTCCGGGCCAGTGAACTGGCCAGCTCATTGGTGGATGCGACCCTATCAAAGAGGAGCAAATCCCTGCCCAGCCACCTGGTCTCAAGGCCGGAGAGGATGTGCTCTTCATCCAGGGAATCCGAATCAGTGCCCCTGAGATCAGGGCCGGAGCTCATAGCCTGGCCCTCACCGTCAGTGCTTCTCCTCTGGTTTCTGCTGGCCAAGGTAGGAGCCTACAGCTGCTGCTATCGCCGCTACCTTGCGGTTGTCGGCCCCAAGGGCGGAAGCCAGTGATTGGTGCTTATCAAAGTCCTCTGCAGCCACCCGGACAACGGCATCGGCGATGTTCTCCTCCTTGATGAATCCCGTATTGAAGTCACCGCTTCTGAACCGGGCATTTCTGAGCACTGCCTTATGGAAGAAGATGTTCGTCTTCACCCCCACGATGATGTACTCATAAAGGGCTCGCTCCATACGGGCGATTGCCTCTTTGCGGTCTTTGCCATGGGCGACCAGCTTGGAGATCAAGGAGTCATAGTAAGGAGGAATAAGGTAGCCTGAATAGACTCCGCTGTCAACTCTGATGCCTGGACCGCCTGGACTTCTGTATCTTTGGATCCTGCCGGGCGCGGGGGAGAAGTCGTTTAAGGGATCCTCGGCATTGATGCGGCACTCTATTGCCCATCCCCTGATCTGTATGTCGCTCTGATCGTAGTTCAGTGGCTGGCCGGCAGCGATGAGGATCTGCTCTTTGGCCAGATCCACGTCTGTCACCATCTCAGTTATGGGATGCTCGACCTGCAGGCGGGTGTTCATCTCCAGGAAATAGAAGTCCCCCCGGGAGTACATGAACTCCACCGTCCCGGCGCTGGCGTATCCGATGGCTTTTGCCGCCTTTACGGCGATGGCGCCCATGCTCTCGCGCAGCTCATCGCTCATCACAGGCGAAGGCGACTCCTCGATGAGCTTTTGATGGCGGCGCTGAATGGAGCACTCCCGATCGGAGACGTATATCGTCTTTCCCATCTCATCCGCCAGGATCTGGAACTCGATATGCCTGGGCTCGGTGAGATACTTTTCGATATATATCGTATCATCTCCAAAGGCACTGAGGGCCACAGACTGAGATGAGGTGAGGGCAGGGAGCATCTCCCCCCGGCTGTGCACGATCTTCATGCCGATTCCTCCACCACCAGCAGCAGGCTTGAGGATGATCGGATAGCCGATGCCGTCTGCCAGGTCCATCGCTTCATCAGGATCATTGATGCCCTTTTCAATGCCCGGGACTATTGGAACCCCTGCTTCCTTCATGGTCTGGCGGGCGGTGATCTTCGAGCCCATGGCATCGATGGCGGAAGAGGGCGGCCCGATGAACGCTATGCCGTTTTCAGCGCAGGCAGATGCAAAGGCGGTGTTCTCGGATAGAAAGCCATATCCAGGATGGATAGCTTGGGCGCCAGTCTCCAGGGCGGCCTTGATTATGTTATCTATCTTCAGGTAGCTCTGGCTGGACGGGGATGGTCCTATGAATACCGCTTCATCGGCGTACTTGGCGAACAGTGCATTCTTGTCCGCTTCGGAGTAGACGGCCACACTGGGGATGCCCAGCTCCCGGCAGGCTCGCATAACCCGGATGGCGATCTCTCCCCGGTTGGCTATCAGGATCTTGCTGAACATTCGCCCATGAAAGGCTCTGTTAGGGTAAAACCTTTTTGGAAGGAGGGGGATCTGAGCGGGCCAGCTGAGGGGGCCAACTGGCAAAGGAGGCTCATCACCTCCCCTGTCCAGATCATCTGGCAAAAGCTAAAAACCTGGAGGGTCAACTGCAGATCATGAAGCCCAGGGAGTTGTCTGAAGAGGAATGCAGAGCGCTTCTCCTGTCAGCCAGATACGGCAGGCTGGGACTGTCCAGGGATGACCAGCCTTATGTGGTTCCAATGTCTTTTGTCTATCATGATGGCAAGATCTACCTTCACTCCCGGGGGAGGGGCAGGAAGGTTCAGTATGCCTCTGAGAATCCTCGGGTCTGCTTTCAGGTGGATGTTCTGGAGAAGGGCAGGTGGATGAGCGTCAATGCCTTTGGCAGGGCAGAGCTATTGGATGATATAGAGGCCAAGCAGAGGATGTTTGACGCCTTCACCAGAATGGGCCTGGGCGGCCACGGAGGCAAGAGCTTCCAGCGCCAGGATCTGGAGAGGATGGAATTGACCGTATGGGAGATTGCCATCGATGAGCTGACGGGAAGAGAGGGCGTCTGGTAGATGCCCGCAGCATTGAAGTGGACTGAGAAGTACCGCCCAGCCTCACTCAAACAGGTCCTGGGCAATGGCAAGGCAGTAGATGACCTGCGGGAGTGGGCTCTATCCTGGGAGAGGGGTGAGCCTATCGCCGGCGCCGTCATTCTCTACGGCCCGGCGGGAACAGGAAAGACCTCAGCCGCTCTGGCCCTGGCACGTGATCTCGATTGGGACTACATTGAGATGAACGCCTCAGATGCCCGCACTGCGGGGATGATCGAGAGGATTGCCGTTCCTGCATCGCGAAGTCAGACCTTCTCTGGAAAGCCGAGGCTGGTGATCCTGGATGAGGCGGACAACCTCCATGGCACTGCCGACCGGGGCGGGGCGGCGGCCATGCTCCGCCTGGTCAGGGAGACCCTCCAGCCGGTGATCCTGATTGCCAATGAATACTATGAGATCGATAAGACCCTCCGCGATGCAACCCGGGGAATTCAGTTCCGCTCGGTGCGCTCCACCACCATCGCCCAGGCCTTAAGGGAGATCTGCCGGGCAGAGGGCATAGATTGCGATCCCGATCTGCTGGTTACAATCGCCCAGAGGGCAGGGGGGGACATGCGCTCGGCAGTAAACGATCTGCAGGCAGCAGCAGAGGGCCGGGAGAGCATTCTGATGGAGGATCTGGCCACAGCTCAAAGGGATGTCAAATCATCCATCTTCCGGGTGCTGGAGGTGATCTATAAGGGCAGCAACGCCAAAGAGGCACTGGAGGCATCCTACACCCTGGATGAGAGCCCTGAGGATCTGATCAACTGGGTGGATGAGAACCTGCCCCTGGCATACTCCGGCCAGGACCTTCTCCAGGGATATGAGAGCCTGGCCAGAAGCGACATATTTCTGGGCCGGGTGCGGCGCAGGCAGAACTATGGATTGTGGCGCTATGCCAGCTATCTCATGACCGGGGGGGTGCAGGCGGCCAAGAGGGAACGCAGGCATGGTTATGTGGCCTTCCGTCCCCCCAGCCTGTGGCGGAGGATGGGCCAGACCCGCAAAGCCAGATCGATCAGGGATTCCGCCGCCAGAAAGATCGGCAGGCATTGTCATGTATCCCTCTCCTTCGCCCGCTCGGAGCTGATGGACTTTGTGGGCATGCTCCTCAGGAACAAGAAGAGCGCCCCCCAGCTGGCGGCCCAGCTGGAGCTGACTGCTGAGGAGGTCGCTCTCCTCCTGGGAAGCTCTCCTGGCACCAAGAAGGTGCAGGGCATCATCGATGAGGCGGTGAGAATTCAGAGCAGAGAGCAGATCGAGAAGATAGAGCTGGCATGGCGGAAGAGCGGCCAGGCGGCAGATGATCCGGGGGCGAATGGACCTGAGGGGCGGGATGGGCCAAGCAAGAGAGACGGCCAGGCCAGGGCGGAGAGGAAGAATGGCAGCGAGCCCGCCCCCAGCCCGGAGAAGAGGCAGAAGTCCCTGTTCGACTTCTGATCGAAAGGGCTAACTAGCATAGTTGAGAGAATAAACTGCGTCCGGCACTGCAATCCAAAAGCGCAAGAGCTGTGAGGGGTGTTAATCATGACAGTACATGGCAGCAAATTTCCTAGAATGAAATCCGGCATACCTGGGTTTGATGAGATGGTAGGCGGCGGCTTTCATCTGGGAACTGTAAATACCATAACCGGTTCCTCGGGCACTGGCAAGACGGTCTTCGCCAGCCAGTTCATTCACTATGGCATCAGAGAGGGAGAGAAGGGAATGATCATCACTCCCTCAGAGAGCGCAGAATACATGAGAAGAGAGATGATGTCCTCCTTTGGCTGGGACTTCGGCGCAATGGAAAAAGCAGGGAAGCTGAGCATCATCGATGTCACTGACCCGGTCCTGAGGCTGCAGAAGAGCGTCGATATAGATCCAGTGGAGTTTCTCATCAATTTCAGAAAACTGGTGGAGAGGAAGGTGGAGGAGGAAAAGCCCAAGAGGCTCTTTATCGATGATCTGACAGCATTTTTCATGGCGGTAGAGGCGCCCTTCAAGGTCCGCTCATTAACCGACGACCTCTTCGGCACCATCCGCTCCAGCGGTGTCACCTGCGTGGTCACCATAGGCACCGCCTTCGGCACCAATCAGTTCCTGGAGTACGGGGCGGACTCCGCCACCATGCTCAACCGGGAGAGAATAGGCAATACGCTCATCAGATCGATCTACATAATGAAGATGAGGGGATCGAGGATCGCCAATAGCATCAGAGTATTGGACATCTCAGATGATGGCATCTCTGTATCAACTCTCTCCCCTTATCCATGAGGAAAGAATGATAGAAAGATGGATCGTCCTGGCCGCAGAGGAAGCGGGCCCTGCCTCCAATAAGATGGGTGGCATTTGGAATGTAGTGGATGCCGAGGCCACAACCTTAGCTCGGCTGGTAGCGAAAGGGGAAATAGATAGCGAATTTCGTATTCTGGTGGCCGGCCCCAATTATCCTGCTGCAGGATCGGACTGGAACACCGGCCGGAACCGGGTGACTGATATCTCTTCATTCAACCGGCTGGAGATGGGAGAGGAGCTGGGTCAGGCCCTGGCGGAACTGAACTCCCTGGGCATTGAGAGCATCACCGGCCAGCGGGTCGAGAATGGCGTTCCCATCGGCTATGTGCTATTTAATACCAATTATTATCAGTCCCGTTTGGTGCGCTGGAAGAACCAGGAGATGACTCTCAACAATGCCATCAAGACCGAGGCCTTTACTCTCCTGGGCCTGGACTCCATGAGATTTGAGAAGGAGCACTATGGAGGGGAGTACAACCACTATCTCAATCTCTCCTATGCCGTCTCAGAGCTGGTGCGCAACCTTGCCCAGTCCCGGGATGAGGGGGCGAAGAAGTATGCCGATAAGGCGGTGGCGGATTTCGCCCGCTCGGTTATGCCCAAGGTCCGGATCTCATTGCACTGCCATGAGTTTGGGGTTTTCTATGCTGCTGCCAGGCTGGAGAAGCTGGGCATTCCAGTGAGAACCCTCTGTACCTTCCATGCCACTGTACCTGGAAGGACGGCGGGTTACAGATCGCTGGAGAAGATAAAGAGGAATGACTCAAAGATGGAGCCTGGAACTCCACTGGGCTTTGCTGCCCTGGAGGGCCTGGCCCGATATGCTGATGGGGTCACATTTGTGGGCGATTCCACAATGAAAGAGGCGATGCTCTTTCACCACATGAAGGGGGTGGTCATCCGCAATGGGATCGATGTTCGCGTAGACCGGATTGACTGGGATAAAAAGGAACGCTGCCGGGCCAGGATCCAGGATTTCATCATCAAAAACCTCTATGGTAACTGCGAGGGAAACTGCCCGGTAAGGGAGAACATCATCCCCATCTTCTCCATCTCCAGGATAGAGATAGAGAACAAAGGCTATCCTCAGCTCCTGGATGCCCTGGTGCTCCAGGATCATCTCCTCCAGCACAGGATGATGGGACAGCGACATGCTGATCAGATCAGAGTGGTTTGTTTTCTCATCACTGCTCATGGGCCCAAAGCCAGGGATAAGCTTCCCGAGGGCTTCCCCATCAAGCTGCCCATAGAGGTTTTAGTGGGCGATGAGATCCGTCTGGAGAACATGATCCACGAACGGCGGCTCGGCAAGGATGAGCTGATCTCCGGCCGGAGGAGTGTGGCTGCCGTTCTCTATCCTCAGTGGCTGGGACCGAATGATGGCGGCCTGGGAATGAGAACGGATGAGCTCATGGCCGGCTGTGTTGCTGGCATATTCCCCTCTCAGTACGAACCCTTCCTTCTAACTGCACTGGAAGCGGGAAGGGAGGGGACCCCCAGCATCGTCAGCCGGAGCGCTGGATACAGCGATGCCCTGAAGAAGGTTGAGCATCGGGTGCCCGGATTGGGTGGGGTGGTGATTGTGGACAATATCGAGATGCAGCTCCAGGAGACGGTAATGGACTATGCCCTGGCTCTTGATTACTTCTCCCGCACCTATCTGGAGGACGAGGTGAAATACCGGCTGCTGTGCGAGGAGTCATTCTCCCTGGCCAGGCAGTTCAGCTGGGACCAGCCCGTATTGGAGTATTATAAAAACCTTACAGTCTGATCACCGGTTTGCACCAGACAGATGAATTCAGAGGAGTGGCATTAATTGAGCTCAATGAGAATCGCCTATTTCAGCACTGAGTACCCTCCCCTCATCTATGGGGGGCTGGGGGTGTATGCAGATAATATCTCTCGCTCTTTAGTCGCCCTGGGGCAGGAGGTCACAGTCTTCTCCTGGGGATCGGAGAAGACTCCCAGGCATGAGAGGATGAGCGGGGTGGAGGTCTTCCGGGAGAGGCCCCTTCCCATGAGGGAGGGGTTGGAGATCTTCCTCTCCCCCCAGACCCTGGGCTGGGGAGAGGGGCTGGATTATCTTCTCAATCTGTTCTGCTACAACCAGCTCGCTCTTGACAGGCTGATGCAGGAGGGGGGTTTCGATCTGATCGTTGCCCATGACTGGCTGGCCCTTCCTGGTGGTATGGCCGCCAGGAGATCCGGCATTCCTCTGATCTATCATGTTCACGGCCTGGAGGCGGGCCGGTCCTCCCGCCCCAATCCTCAGCTCATTGCCCTGGAGCACAAGGGCGCTGAGGTGGCTGACCTGGTCATCACAGTATCCGAGGCCATGAAAAGGGAGCTTGCTGGCCTGGGCGTCCAGCCGGACAAAATCCGGGTCTGCTATCATGGAGTGGATTGCGATTTCTTCGATCCGGATAAGGTGGATAAAAGATCCCTGGCCGCTCTCAGAGAGAGATATGGCTTTGATGAGGATGATATCGTAATTCTCTTTGTAGGACGGCTGGAGCCTGTGAAGGGAATAAGAGAGCTTTTTGCTGCCCTGCCCCGCGTTCGGGCAGAGCACAACAGAATAAAGCTCCTGGTGCTGGGTGTCGGCAGCCTGGAGGATTGGGCTATGGATGAGGCCAGACGGCAGGGCAATATAACCCTGGTTACTGATTTCGTCAGTGCAGAGGAGAAGAGGCTCTTTTATGCTCTGGCTGATCTATGCGTCTTTCCCAGCCTCTATGAGCCCTTTGGCATCGTGGCTCTTGAGGCGGCAGCCATGGGCAGAGCGGCAGTTGTTGGTGCAGCGGGTACCAGCGGCCTGGCGGAGATAGTCAGGAATCCAGGGGAGGATGAGCCCACCGGGGTTCATGTCAATGCTCGCGATCCAGCCGATCTGGCCTGGGGGATCAACCTCGCCCTGGAGAACAGAGAGCGCCTGGAGGCCTGGGGCAGAAACGGCAGAAAGAGAGCCCAGACCGCCTTCAGTTGGCAGAAGGCAGCGGAGAGCACCCTGGCCATCTATGAGGAGGCGATAGCTCTCTGTCAAGATAGGTCTCAGAGGATACAGGCTTGCCCGAGATAAGGAGGCATTATTTCCTGGAAGAGTACTGCATCTTCCTGAGAGATATCATTTCAACATCAGGATTCAGCCGACATTCTCCAGGATCGCAGGCTTTGAGAGGAGCTCAGGCATATATGTCAATCCCCTCCTCCAGAATAGGCTGCGGCGGAATTGAGATTTTCTGCCTTGCTGCCGAAAGATTAATCAATTATCGGACTAAAATCATACTGAGCCTTTGTAGGGCCTGAAATACTTTTAAAAACAGGCAAAAAAGAAGAAACAGCACTAAAAAATGATCACACTGATAATAATTTAAAGGCACCCCTCCCCGAAGTACTCCTGGAAGAATGCTCTGAGCACCCTTTGCAGCATTCACAGCAGTACTCTCAGCGATATGGACTGGATGCCTTTAGGGATGCATGGTGAGTGGATGCGAATTGGAATGCTCTCCTGGGAGAGTCTATACTCAATAAAAGTAGGTGGTGTTGCCCCTCATGTCTCAGAGATATCGGAAGCGCTGGCCAGGCGGGGCCATGAGGTCCATGTCTTTACCCGCAGAGGGGACTTTGAGTCTTATGATAAGATAAACGGGGTGCACTACCAGCGGGCAGATGTAGATGAGCACGGCGATATCCTCGACCAGATGAACAGGATGTGCGATGCGCTGTACCATCGGTTTGGTGCAGTGCAGCAGCTCTTCGGCAGCTTCGATGTGGTGCATGGCCACGACTGGCATCCAGTTACCGCCTTGACCCGCATTAAGAGCGACTATCATCTGCCTTTCCTTCTGACTATGCACAGCACTGAATGGGGGAGGAATGGGAATCACTTTGGATATGGCATATCCGAGGAGATATCTCATAGGGAGTGGCTGGGCTGCTATGAGGCGGCGAAGGTGATTGTGACCACCAAGAGGATGCAGGATGAGCTGATGCAGATCTACAGCCTGCCCAAGGAGAAGCTCCTCATCATCCCAAACGGCATAATAGTGGGCAAGATGAGGCGGGGGGTTGATGCTGGCCGGATCAAGGAGAGATATGGCATTCATCCCCTGGCACCGGTGGTGCTCTTCTGTGGCAGGATGAGCATCCAGAAGGGTCCGGATCTCCTGGTGGAGGCCATTCCCCAGGTGCTTAGAAATAGGCCTGATGTCTGCTTCCTTTTCATCGGAGAGGGGGGCATGAGGGCAGAATGCGAGCAAAAGGCTCGTGATCTTGGCGTTGCTGATTCCTGCCGCTTCCTGGGCTATATCTCCAGCGCTGAGAAGCAGATGCTGATCAATGCCTGTGACATGATGTGCGTCCCCTCCCGCAATGAGCCCTTTGGGGTGGTGGTGCTGGAGGCATGGGATGCCTGCAAGCCGGTGGTGGCCACTGATGCTGTGAGCATCATCAACAACTTCCAGGATGGTCTGCTGGCTTATATCCAGCCCGATTCCATAGCCTGGTGCATAAACAGGATGCTCAACGATCCCAAAGAGATGAGACATCTGGCGCGGGCAGGCTGGGCCAGGATAGAGAGCGAGTTTTCCTGGGATCATATTGCTGAGAGGACAGAGGAGGCCTATGAGCAGGCCATTGAGCTTAGCCATCATTGAGCTGAGTCATTGAGCTGAGCCATTGAGCTGAGTCATTGAGCTGAGTCATTGAGCTGAGACATGAGCAAAGCAGTGGAAGGTCTGCCTTGCACTCCTCTCATTCTCTTTTCACGCGGCTTCATATCAGCCCCTTTCCCCTTTTCAGACCGAAAGGTTCATGAAGGGCGAGCGCAAGGGGCTCTTAGCGCCTCGATAGCTTAGCCCGGTATAGCGCGTCCTTGGTAAGGACGAGGTCGCGGGTTCGAATCCCGTCCGAGGCTTAACCTTTTTTTTGTCTCACTAGAAAACAGTGAAAAGCCCCTTTTTCTTCGAGGAAAAAGCCCTGGACAGATGGAATATCAGGGAATAAAAAGTTCGGTTGTTCTTGATAGATGACATAGTCTTGGGCATAGTCTTGGGCATTGCATTTGGCGCTCCGGGAGGGCCAGATGGTAATCAATTGATCATCAGCAGATCATCAATGCCGCCCGCGGCCAGCTCCCCTGCAGGCTCTCTCCCTCTCTTGGGCATCCATCTGCCGGGAAGCCGTCCTCCGGACTTGAGGCCAGGCCTGCCTATCTCAGTCGCGCCCTGAATCAGAGGTGGCGCTCTCAGTCTCCTCGTGCGGGATGCGGCAGCGGAGAAATCGTCTGGCAAGCCAGGTGAAAGCCATCAGACCGATGAACAGCTTTATGAGACCTTTGATCATGATTTATATCACCAATAATCAGTATTGGCCCCTGAACCTATAAAAATACCTGGGTCTCTGTCCCTCCAACCACCTCCCATCAAAGGCCCCCACCCAAAACTATTTCTCATTGCCAGCCAGAGTAATGCTGGTGGCATCATCTTGAAGAGAGGCGCTTTTCTGATCATCTTGGCACTGCTCAGCATCTGGGCGGCCTTGATGCATTCTGGCATGGGCACATCTCCTGCCGCATCGGGGTTTGATATGGGCGGCACCATCACATATGTCCTCACCCCGGCGAGCATCGTTGTGGGCAACATCACAGTCGATCTAGCTGGCATCAATGCATCCGGCTTATCCGGCTCAGCATATGTCTATCTGATGGAGGATCTGAGAAGATATTACACCGGCAAGGATGTGCTGGTGAAGGGAAATTATGCATATTTCGATCTAAACGGATCTTACAATTCGGAAAGCATAAATGAAATGATCCAGAGGCAGATCTCCGAGCTGGAGGCGGTCCAGGGATACATAACCTCCCAAAATCATACCCAAAGCAATCATACCCATAGCCATCATCACCATCCCAATCGCCGGATCATAAATCAAAAATAAAAGGCTCCTTGCTCTTTTTTATGGTTAAAAATAAATAAAAAGGATGTTTATCGCCCTGGCCGGGCAGAAGAGGCAGAGAAATCCAGCATATTCTCCTGAAGATCAACAGCCAGATCATCCATATCCAGACCATTTGCAGCCAGGCCATTCACATCCAGATCATTCATTGTCAGGGCACCCATATCCTGTAGACTCTGCTGATAGAGGCTGTTGGCCGGATCCAGCTGGGCCGCCTTCTGGAAGCACTTCAGGGCTTTACTATTCCTCCCCAGCCTCATGAGAACATGCCCCTGGCGGAACCAGGCTCTGTCCAGGCCCTCATCCAGATCGATCGCCCTTCTGTAGGCCTCCAAAGACTCGTTATTCCTCTCCATCTTCTCCAGGACCATTCCCTTGTTATACCAGATATTGGCATTGAAGGGCTCGATCTGCAGGGCCGCCTCCAGGGAAGCCAGTGCCTCATCATCCCGATTCAGCCCTCCTGCGAGGATGAGAGCGCGATCGTTATAGGCTTCTGCATGGGAGCTATCCAGGGCGATGAGCATATCAAAGCTCTCCACTGCCTCTCTGTATCTTTCCATCTTCTTCAGGAGATTGGCCCTGAAGCTCCAGGCCCAGGCGTCTGTCTGATTGATCTTCAGGTATTGATCGATATCATCAAGGGCAAGGGAGTATGATCCGTTATAATAATCGCTTTTCGTCTGGCTGATCCAGTGTTCAGCATCCTGGCTCATCGCAGCAGGGATGGCCAGCATCATGATGGCAAGAAGAAGTGAGGCTATTGGCTTCATGCTTTCGAATGTATTCGAATAAGTGGATATAGGTTGCGGTCGATTTAGCAATTCGACTGGACTTCTCAGCAGACTATTCAGTTCGAAGCTCTCATATTGAGGCTAGCAGCAGCAGCGTTGAGCCGGCTAGTAACTATTTTCTCATCGAAGATCAATCGCGGATCTTTTAGGAGGGGTATGAATCATTAATAAAATATTTATTTCAAAATTCTGGTATGAACAGTACAATCCAGGATAAGAATTGCACTCAATCGTCTATATTACTTAACGAAATGTAGTGCATGCTGTCATTGGACTGGAGGGTAAACGGGTGAAAAAAAGTAGCGTGGTGCTGTTCTTGATGTTGCTCTTGGCCACAGCATACACTGCAGAGGGTGCCAGTCTGCTGGGAGCAAAGACATCCGGAGAGATAGTCAGCCTGGCAACAGCGGCCCAGAATGCCCAGGACGAAGTGGATTATGACTACATTTGGACAGTAGTTGAGGTGGATGAGAATGGAAATGAGATCAGCGATGATTTAGTTACCACTGGGGTTCTTACACAGACAGGATCGAATACAGGATCGTTTGAGTTCTATGCCCCTGTAATCCCTAAAGGGCAGCAGAAAAAGTTCAAAATAAATGCAAAGCTCACCCCCAAGATAGGGCAGGATGGAGCAGGCCTGGCGGCATGTATTGGGGAGTCCAATATGGAACTCATAGTGGACGGTCCGACTGATTCTGCAATTGGCGAAGAGCTGGTTGTCTGCGAGGACGATTCGAATGTTGAGGTCGAGCTGGACGAATCCATCGGAGACAATGGACTGGATTTGCAGTGGTCGGTGGATGATGAGGCTCCGGGATCCAGGAACCATCCGGAAAAGGGCAAACGCTTCGCAAAGATCGATGCAACGGGGCTCTCCCTTGGGGAGCACATCATAAAGCTTAAGCTTAAGAATCAATCAGGAAAAGGCGATGAAACGGAGATCACAAAGGAACTTCATGTGATTCACAAGCCCAAACCGATCATGCGATGAGCCGCAGGAGATGGCCAAATGAACATCACTGCCAGAGAGCAGCCAGAAGTAAGGGCTACTGAATCGGCTCTTTCCGAATCATCAGCCCCTTCATAGTCCTGGTATTGAGCTCTTCGCCGTTTTCCTTGGATAAACCTGCTGAGGCAATCTGGATCATAAAAAGAGATCAGAATTTATTTGTGCTGTCAGGATATGGGTCAGGATATGCCCTGCCACAATCATCTGATGCCGATTGCATGCCCTAAGCGAGCTCAGTGGAATTGATGGTGCCGTTGTCCGTGCAGTTCAAGCACTCCTTGCTCTTTCTTACACTATAGCTGATAATGGAGGCACCCTTTTCAGCCTTTGCCTCATCACAGGTTGGGCAGACTATGACCGATCCCTTCTCTGAGGGGTTCACATCCATTGCACCCTTCCTGGCCTCCCCAAGCTCTGGAATAGTGCTGCCGGGATCCTTGGCTGCCGCCTCTTCAACCAGTTGCAATGTGGTCAGGAATCGGGCACCATTGGATCCGGCATAGTCCAGGAAGTTCCTGTAGGCATCAAGGTACTCCCCATTTCCAGAAACGAGATTGCTGAAGATAACGACAGTGGGCGCACCATCCCTGACATTCTCGTCGAACTTGGACTGCAAGAGCTCCTGCCACTGTGAGCCGCTGAGCCCCTGCTCCTTGACATATTTATCGTAGAGGACGGCCTCCTCTCCATTGACCTTCGCTGTGGTGATGGGAACGGCATATAGCTTGAATCCATCCAGGAGGTAAGGCCAGGCATCTTCTTCATGTCCGGGCGCATAGATCAGGCCCTGCTGGAAGCCTGCATTGTAGATTATGCTCAGATTCTCCAGGATGCGCAGTGTATCCTCATTCTGCTCGAAGCCCTGGGGACGGAAGCCCCTGATATCTATATGCTTTCCTCCGCAGACATAGCAGTGGTATAGCCTGTTATTTGCATCCTTCAGGATAGCTCCCTGCTCGGCATTGGATAGGATGGTCAGATCCTCGCCGGTATTGTTTCCATAGAGGGCAAGCTCATGGTTGGCCATAGTGCCCTGTGATGCCACTCCGAGCCTGTAGACGGTTGCCATCCCCCCGCTCACGAAGATGGTGACATTTCGTTTCTTGGGATCGATCTCATTGATTAATTTTATCAGAGAGGTGCCAGCTACATCTACATCATCCGCGGAGTGAGTTGGAGCGATGTCGGCATCTATCATGATGTTCACTACAGGGGATTCCTGGCATAATCCAATGCATGCAGTTCCCAGCAATGCCATTCCTAGCAGCATTCCAAATGCTATCTTGCTAGATTTATTCATTTTTTTCACCTCGTTTTGCTGTAAGGATCTAACAATCCCGGTTTATCCACTCAATTTTTAATTTTATTACTAATGAGCGCAGTTACGGTTGCTCTTACTAATAATCTTTACGCCTAAAATTAATTTCATGATACTATGTTATTATTGTCTGTAGATTTGATAATTAATATAATTTTAATATAAAAAGACCATGTCTTTGATAAATATAACAATAAATTTTAAATAGTTTCGAGACTGAGGGGTCTTTCAGGGTGATAGTTAAATGCAAAGACTTACGATAAATTTGGCACTGTTGTTTTCCCTGTGCCTGATGGGAATGGCATCGGGCGTATTTGCGGGTTGTACTCCAATCCAGCAGAACCAAGTTGCACCAGGTGATATAATCGACCTGAGTGGCCCTGATGTACCGGCTGATCAGCAGGCCCTGGGAGTTCACTGGGATTATTACTGGACTGTCAAAGAAGATGATGCCAGTGGCAAGACCGTTGCAACATTCAATACAAAAAGCATTTCCTATACGGTTCCAACTTCTGAATATGCAAAGAATTATTATTTCGAATTAATGGTTACTGCACGTGAGGCACAGCTATGCATCAACCAGGCCTGTATGACCTTCCCCATTGTGAAGCCTGGGCCGTGCGCAATCAAGACTGAAGCCCCCGCACAGATCTGCATCACTGATGAGAATGAATATTTCTACAGCACAGGCTCAACTCCAGGCCAGGTCAATCAGCGATGGTGGGTCTTCCTCAAGGAAGATATGCCCAAGAGCCTTCAGTATAACAGCTTCGCCGATCATGTTGTTGGCGATGGCTCCGATGTGAGGCTGGTCTGGCTTAAGGTTGCTCCCAAATCAGGCACATATGTGGTAGTAACGGGCTACTTCGCCAAGAAGGCTCCCTATGCTTTCCAGGGCTCATGCCAGGTGCAGGTTCAAGTCGTGGATATACCACTCAATACCATAACTGTAAGGTAGACCGCTAATCAGGGCACATGGCGATGTGCCATGCCCTTTTATCAATTTAATATTTTATATTTTTAAATATTTATAATAATTACTTCAAAAGATATATATAATAGTAATCCGAATTGGGTTATAAAATCATAAACGGAGTTATTATGAGATGCAAATCTGCTCTTATAAAAAAAACCGAGTTAATAATGATTGTTTTAATTATATTTTTAGTAAATATATCGCACTGCTTCGCCTACTCAGATACAGTCTATTCCGGTATGGTTGACATCTATCATGTTAAATCTTTGGATGGAGAGGATTTCGAAGGACCCGGTTATAAATTTTACTGGGTACCATCTGACGGATCGTATGATTCCTGCAAAGAAAGCATTTTTAAATGGACTGCACCTGAGGTCAGCGGGCCCAGGAACGTCACAATAGCTGTTTATGCCGCAAATAGCATTGATGCTGATAGCATTTGCGTGGGCAAAGATGAGATTGAGGTAACAGTCCTTCCGAGGGAAAATGGAGGGATTCGACTTGAAAAGACTCTCCTCTCTGCTGCAGATGACATTAAGATGAATGATATCATCACCTACCGTGTTTGCATAACCAATATTGGGAATAGCAGTATCGTCTCTATGCCTTTGTTAGATGACTACCCAGAGCAATTCCTGAGGGCAGAAAGCTCTGATCTGCTCTGGGATGAGGATACAGGATCTGCACTGGCCTGGATTGATTTGCTGAATTCCACTCTGCATCCAGGTCAGTCCATAAATATCAATATCAATTTCAGGGCCATTGCTGCTAGCAGTCTGAAGGTGACGAATATCGCCAGGGTGATTGGAGCCAGAATTGAGAATGGGGCTACTCTGGAGGCCGTATCAGCGGAGAGCACAATCGATAGCATAAGGGCTCAATGTCATTTGCTTGGGCCATCGACAGGGTGTATTGGCTCTTCCATCATATTCTCCTCGTCATCTTGGAGCCAGGGGGATCGATGGATGGCATTCAATGCCAGCAATAATGTGCCTGTAGGTGGTTTTGATGATCCCACCCAATCCGAGGTCATTTGGACTCCTGCTGCAATTGGAGAATTTATCATATCTTATAATAATTTCTGCAAGCATAAAATAACAATACATCAATGCTCTGATTTAAAAGGGGATCTGGATCTGAAAAAGACGCTGTTGGGAAATAAATACGATATTGGTATTGGAGATGTTATATATTACAGGATCGCCATCACCAATACCGGTCAGAACAATATCTCTGTACTGCCTCTGGTTGAGGACTATCCTGAACAATTTATAAAGCCCATGACCTCCAGTATTCCCTGGGATGAGGACAACCAATCTACATTGACCTGGAATGATTTGCTGAATGATCTGCCGACATCTCCACTTCCGCCCGGCAATTCCATAACAGTCAGCCTCAGCTTTAAAGCGATCGCCCCCACCAACCTCACAGTTGTCAACCTGGCAACGGTGAGCAATGCCATTGATGAGGGTGGAGCCCGTCTCAAAACAAAAACAGCGGTTGAACAATTCCCTGGCATCAACACCAATTGCTCTTATATTGGGGCCGAAAGCGGATATGCTGGAGTGCCTGTGACATTTTCCGCTCCTTTTTGGCTTGATGGCGATGAGTGGACGGCTCAGGATAGCAAAGGCCGGCCAGTGGATGGTTTCAATGAGACAAAAAGAGCAGTGGTGATATGGACGCCGCCATATTCAGGCATCTTCCAGATTTCATATAATTCTCAGTGCAAATATTATATTTCTATAAAAAATCCTTCGCTTTGTATAAGCAAGAGATCGGCCAAGGATGCCTACTCGCCTCAAGATACAGTCAGATACACAATCAATTATGCAAATCACCTCGAATTCGAAGCTGATGACGTGACCATTTATGATGTTCTTCCTGATGTCGAATATATGAACTCGACTCCCGGGCCCGATCATATAACAGGAAATACCTTGATATGGAAGGTGGGGACGATGGCGCCGGGAACTAATGGATCTATTGAGCTCTTTATCAGGATCAAAGAGAGGCCAGATCTGATGTTTAGAGAGGATCAATCGGTCTATGGCCAGGGGTATGTATATTCCAACAAGAGGCTATCAACAGCCACTCCGCCCACCAGCTTGGTGAATTATGCCAATATTACCGCCTTTTATGGAAGGGAATTCAATTCATCGACCTGTGCAATACAGGTTCAGGATTCAAAGGGGATAGAGTTCAGGTCTACAACGCATGGAAGCGGCAGCTATTCGAAAAGCATCAGATCCCAGCTCTCCTCCCTGAATAAGACTGTACAGATCGATACCGATCTTGCAGAGAGCTTCGGCATATCCTCCTTCTCACTTCCCCGGGGCAGATCGATAGACTATGCCTCTCGGTGGTCTGAAATGCAAATGGCGAAGAATCGTGAGACGGGCGCCTTCTTTGAGCAGCAGATCATGTATGCGGCGATGATCAAGAGCAATAGCTCGATCGCTCTGGATAAAAATGGCTCTATTGCGAAATCAAGGATATCTTTTGAGGGTGCCGGTCACTTCAGGGAACAGAAGATGCCCTCAAACAACTCCTCCCGCTCCAATGGGCCAGCCATTTACCATTCGGAAGAGGACTATCTGGGACAATTCGAGGTCGATAAGAGATTTGATGAATACGGCAAGAATGCTGTTATTGTGCATTCAGCCTCAGGCAACGGATCGATCAGCTCAGAGAAGAGGGCGGGAAGAAGGCAGATGAGCTACCATTCCGGCACGGGAGCATATCAGTCAATGGAGGAAATTCAAACTCAGACAAACCACATGGACAAACTCATAAATGCCCGTTATGGACCCCTTAATTACATCTATCCATCAGGATTCAATATAAATATCTCTAAAAAATGGGCAGAAGGTATGTGCTCCCGATCAGGGGAATTAAATCCAAAGAGCTCGACCAGCTCCGAGCCGGCAAGCTACATCGCAGAGCAGATCTCAAATGCAGAGTTCCTTAATAAGAGCACTGTTCTTGTGGGATTGGCTGAGATGAGAACCGATCTCAATCTCTCAGGAACTGCTCGCTTTGAAGCCTTCAGCAGCCTGCCGAGCACAAGCAAAGACGACAGCGGCACATATCTTTTTGAGGAGTATAGTGGCCGCTATGATATCTCAAGAAAGCTGAATATAGGGGGAGTGGCTCGGTTTGACGAGCCCCACCTCAACCTCACCATATCAGGAAAGCTCTCCGCAGCCGGAGACAGTCTCATTGACTATGTTATAAATGTAACAAATGACGGAAACATAGCACTTGGGCCGATCATCATAACTGACTATTTCCCGCCCGGCACAGAATATGTCTCCTCCTCATTGAGGCCCTCTGAACTGAACAGAAGCTTCGCCCAGTGGACTTTAATCGATCTGGGCATTGGAGCCTCTGCTATCATAGAGCTCAGGCTCAATATAACTGAGAAGCAGACGGACAGCCTGATCAATCGGGTCAGAGCTCGCAGCAATCAATCCGATAAATGGGCGGATGCAGAGGCCCTATCTTACCTGCAGCTTGACTGGCTGGGGTGCTGCTCGCCCCGCCTGTCTGCGTCCAAGAAAGCTCGGGTAGACTCAATAGACCCCTTGCTGGTTCATTACTGCATCTCTGTGACGAATCACAACAATCAGACCATGACGGCGGCGGTTAGAGATCTGCTGCCGAATGGCATGATATTTCAAAGCTCATCCCCTGCTGCCACAGGCCAGAGCACCGGTGAGGTTCTCTGGACGATCGCTGATCTTCACCCGGAGGAGACAAGGCGCATCAATTACACCCTCAGAGCAATGCGAGGAGGAATCTATGTAAATCGGGCTCATATCTCATTATATTCTGCTGATGCTTCCGGGTATGCGCAGGGAGATATCGCCTCCAGAATAGAAGTTCAGGGCGCACAGGATGGGGGCAGCGGCTCTGCCGGGCAGAGATCCTCCTGTCTTGGCCTGAGCTCCATCAAGCAGGAATGGACGGAGGATTGGATTTCGTGTGGCGGATGCGAGAATGCTCAGTCTGACTCTGCAGCCTGGGAATGCTCTTCTTGCATCACATCGGCTCTTAACGAATCTGATCATCCTGATCTATCTGATCGCTCTTCGGTCAGCTCGATCTAATTCGATCTAATCTCAGGTCACCTGCCCTCGGCAGCCGTCGCCTATTGCAATCTCGTTATCGGGCAGTTGTTGTGGTCGCGCACTGCCGGGGTGGGGGCGGCTGGGCGGCAGATGAGATCCTGCTGGCAGAGGAATAGCTGACCAGGCCTTGATCTTGCGCTGGGAATGTACCTTACAAGGCAGGGTTTTCTGCAGCAAACCTTCCATTTAATTAAAAGGCCAAAGAGCATATCAAAGAGTATATCAAGAAATGCAGTATCCTGGTGTGAGGAGAGTCAGCTTTGGCCGGTAAGAGCCAGAACTCAATGAGCCTCAGGCAGATCCCTGCCACATTAATCCTGGCGGAGATAGAGCAGGGCAGGTCGGTGGAGTTCAATGAGGTTCTCATCAAGGGTGATCTGATCATAGGTTATGCCAGCCTGCCAGTGGAGGAGAAGAGGTTTCAGGTAAGCTCCGCCATAAGGATAACCAACTCCCAATTCGATGGCAAAGTGACCCTGGGACGGACTGCTTTCCGGGAACCGGTCGACCTCAGGGGATCGAGCTTCCATCAGCAGGCCAGCTTCAGCGGCTCCCTATTCAAATCGGTTGCCGACTTTGGAAATGTCTCTTTTTCCGGAGAGGTCAGCTTCAACAAATGCCAGTTTGAGGATGAGACAAGCTTCAACCGAGCGCTCTTCGAGAGGAAGGCGTTCTTCAGCAAATCGCTCTTCAAGAGGGAGGCCTACTTCAGAAAATCCATCTTCATGGAGAGTCTGAGCTTCAATCGCTGCCAGTTCGAGGGCGATTCTTACTTCAAGGGATCCCAGTTTCATAAGGAGGCCTCGTTCAGAAAGGCCAATTTCGCCCACGATGCCGACTTCAGCAGCTCCCACTTCGCAGGAGTGTCGAGCTTCCAGTCCGCTCATCTCCTTGGAGATGCATTCTTCATCGATGCCACCTTTGATGGCGGCCTGATCCTCAGCCGGATCAAATATGAGAAGCTTCACATCCGCTGGAAGAGCCTGACCGGACCCAAGTATCGATGCCGCTTCCTGGAGCACCTGGATAGAAAAAGCAAGCTGATCAGCACCAATCGCGATGGAGAGACTGCATATCTGCTTTTAATTGAGAACTTCAAGAGGTTGGGCTTTCTCGAGGATGCTGACGACTGCTACTATCACTACAGAAATGAGCGCCGGCCGGGCTTGCCGGCCCACTACCGCCCCATCGACTGGATACTCATGGCCTCCTATGGCTATGGCGTCCGCCCCCTCCGCCCTCTTCTCCTCTCCGCCGCCTTCCTCTTTGCCTTCTCCCTCTTTTATGCTGCCGTTCCGGGCTTGTTCAACCCCTCTGGATCTATGGGCCTGGGGGAGGCAGTAAACCTCAGCCTCACCCTCCTTCTCTCCGGCACCAGGCTCATAGATGATCCCAACAGCGCCGCCACAGGCGCTCTTTACTTCGTCTTCACCCTGGAGAAGCTTGTTGGCTCGTTTCTCTTCGCCCTCTTCCTGATCTCAGTGGGCAGGACGATAATCAGATAGATGCTTGTGGTCGAATGGCCTCTGGTGCTCAGGGCAGTAGTAGCTGGTCCGTCCGCCAAGCTTCTCGTGCTTGAGAAGTGTGCCGCCCCGGGGACAGAGTCCGCCGGGATGGCGGTGGCGGAGAAGGTAGGAATCGGGCAGGCGGCTAAAATCCGCCTGGACGGAGATGGATGTTCTCAGCACCTCCTGAATGGTGGTGTGGAGGCGGCCTAGCTGCAGCTCATTCAGCCCCCGGGATTGGGGATGTATGCCCGCCTGAAAGAGGGCCTCATCAGCATAGAGGTTTCCAATGCCGGAGACGAGCCTCTGATTGAGGAGAAGGGACTTGATAGCTCCCCTCCTGCCGCGCATGATCTCTGCAAATCCCTCCCGGTCAACCTGCAGGGCATCAGGCCCTGTCTTCGCCTCTGCCAGAAAAGAGGAGGGGCTTGCTGTGAGCCCCGCCTCCCCGAAGATCCGAAGATCGTCAAAGGCCAGACAGAAGCCGTTTTGAAATCGGAGCAGCAGCCTGGTATGGGCAGGCTCATCCTCCCCTTTCTGCAGATAGATCAGCCTTCCAGTCATGCCCAGATGAATTGTGAGCCACAGCCTCCCATCCAGCTCCAAAAAGAGCCTCTTACCATGCCTTTGAACTGAGCGGAAGCTCTTTTTTGCCAGGTGCCGCTCAATCTCAGCCGGAGTGATCCGGGAGAGGATGCGTTCATCTTCAACTAGCACCTCCTCTATGGGCTGGCAGAGGACAGCCGCCTCCAGATATCCTCTGGCCAGCTCTACCTCAGGAAGCTCGGGCATGGGCTTCAGCTATCCTTTCTCATAGCGTTATCGTCTCCTTTTCGTTATCGTCTCCCTTTCGTTATCGTCTCCTTTGCGCAATGCGGTATACCAGGAGAAACTTCTTACCATATATACACCAGGCCTGCAAATATGGCAGTGAAAGAATGATTGTGAAGCCAGCAGCAAAGGTGTGAGCATGGGCGGCATTACAGCCAATGAATCATGTGATAATGATAAGGCATATGTCTTTACAGAGACGGACAAGACCAAGTCCAAATGGGTAGCCAGGGTCTACCAGGATTTCCTCCGGAGGACCGGCAGGCCCAGGACCACATTGAGAGGGCTCTTCTATCATGCTCTGCAGATGAAGGATTCTGAGTATCCGATCTGCGGGGGATTTGTGGGGGAGATCAGGATCATGAGGCCCTATCACGAGCAGGACGGGCTGAAGCTCTCCAAGTGGGCGCGCAAATCCATCGCCATGGGATTTGTCTCCCCGGAGGCTTTGATCGAGGAGCTCTCCGAAGAGGGCGGCTTTCTGCCGGAGGGAGAGCAGACAAATGTGAGCAGCCGACGGATGAGGTCCTCCCCGGCCATTGAGGTCTGGCTGAATAAACCCTCGCTCTCCAGCCTTCTCATCCCCGTATGCAAAAAGCATGGAGTTGCCCTGGTCTGGTCAGATCGCCGCCCCTCCCAGGAGGCCCTGGCCGCCCTCTTCGCCCGTGCCTCTGCTGAGATGACCATCCTCACCCTCTCCGACCTCAGCCCGAAGGACGCCTTCTTTGCCGGTGAGCTGGCCGAGCTGATCGAGGCCTCAAGACCCAGGGGCTGCACTGCCCGGATTGGGGTGAGATCGATTGGTTTGCTGCCTGAGCAGATCGGAGAGCTGAAGATTCCGCTGGTGCAGGGCAGCGGCAAAGGCCAAAAGGAGGAGGCGTCGCGTTATGCCCGGCTTATGAAGGAATGCTCTCTTGATCCGGGAAAGATGGCTGAGCTTGATGCCCTCGAGGTCTATTATCCCGGGGGTGTTGCCGCATTTCTGGAGGATGCACTCTCCCGGCATCCAGCCTGATTCAGCTCAATTCAGGGCGCGGAAGTATTATAACAGACGGGATCGCTCCTGGGTCGATATGACAGAAGTTCCGGATATCCCCCTGGACCAGATCCAGCAGCGGGTGGTGGCCATGTGGATGGGAAGCTTTTATGGCAGCAGCGGCTATGTAGCCCGGAAGCTTGGCAAGAAGGGCTTGAGGGAGTTTCAGGATATCGGAGCCCGCCAGGTTGCAGCCACATTCAAGCAGCTAGGCCTGGAGGAGCCGGAGGGGGTGGCCATGGCCATTGCCACCAATGACAAGAACCTCTTTGGCAGTCTGGTGGAGGTGGTAGAGGGAGATGGATTTGTTGAGATCAGGCGGCTTCGCTGCGGCCAGATGGAGGGGGCCAAGTCATTTGCCCGGGTGGGAGCGAGCCTGATCGCTCGGGAGCACTGCAAGACCTGTATAGAATCCCACTGGCAGAAGGTGATCTCTGAGCTGAAGATGAATCTGGAGGTCGAGCATACCGATGAGGGATGTATCATGAGGATATCAAAGCAGAAGGCCTAAGAGAGCAGTCTTGGGCAAGTTCAATCTGATATAATTTTATTTATTTAAATCAAAATGCCAGACGTATAACAGCATTCTGATCTGCGGCCGATCTGGATCTGCTCTCCTGCAGCTTGTTCTTCCTTGCATTCGCCGCTGAGAGGGCCATCTCACTGGCCTTCTCCTTCGCCTTCATCCGCTCTGACTGGGTCTGGGCCTTGAGGGCTGTGGCTGAGGCCTTCGCTGCTGCCGCAGCAGCATTTCGATCAGCCCTCTGATCAGCGATTTTCTCCCGCCGTTCTGACTGGCTGCTTTTCCAGTCTCTCTCTGCCCGATCAGGGGACGAGGCCGAGGCCTTTGTCAATGAGGCAGCATCATCTCCCTCCAGTGCCGCTGGAGTGGATTGCTCAGATGTGGATTGTGCAGAGGGAGCGGTTTGTGCAGATGGTGTGGATTGCTCAGATGTGGATTGTGCAGAGGGAGCGGTTTGTGCAGATGGTTCAGATTGCTCAGATGTGAATTGTGCAGAGGGAGAGGATAGTGCAGGGGCCGAACTCGGGCCGTCATTGCTGCCCTGTGAGAGAGCCTTTGTGCTCATCGCTGCATCATTGCGCTCTGTTCTTTTCTGAGCCATGATATCATCCTTCTCTGAGCGTCTCTCCTCCAGCTTTGCGCTCCTTTCCGATGCCATCTGGCTCGCTTTTCTGGCAGATTCGCTCCTCTTTTCCAAGCCCTTCTCAATGGATGAGGATAACTGAGCCCTTTCGCTGGCCATCCTCTCATCCCTCCCGGCCATTTCCCCAGCTAAATCAGTACTCTGCTTTGACAGGCTCTCATGCTGATTATTTTCATTTTTGGCAGTCATCTTTGTGCTGACTGCTGCCTCTGTGTTGGCTGCAGTCTCTGCTCTGGCTGGCAGCTCGATCTTGACCGGGGCCTCGATCTTTGCCTTCGCCTCTGCCTTGGCCTGCCCTTCCGCTTCTGCTGCATTATCAGCCCCTGTAGATTCCGTGTCATCTGCCAGAGTCTTCATCCGGGCAGGTGTCCCGATAGCGCCAATCTCGCTCTTGAGCTGCTCAGATCCGGATTCGGGATCTCCTTCCTTGATATCGGCAGGCCGCTGCGGACCATCATTGCGATATAGCCCTGTTGACATCCCCTTCTGTTGCTGATCGGCAGAAGCTGCAGTATCCTTTGGCGCGGGGTGAATTGCTGAGCTATTTGCCAGAATCTGAGTGATCAATGCCCTATTTGTGGTGGTGTTATTCTCGCTCTTATTGTTCGCGATGGCGCCCCTCTCCTCTGCCTCTCCCTGGGATGGGGATCTTGAAAGAGGCAAGCCCGAGGAGACCGATGAGCCTGAGGAACCTGAGGAGCCTGAGATGCCCGATGAGCCCGATGAGCCCGGTGAGCCTGAGGAGACCGATGAGCCCGAGATGCCCGAGGAGACCGATGAGCCCGAGATGCCTGAGGAACTCGAGGAGCCTGAGATGCCCGAGGAGACCGATGAGCCCGAGGAGCCAGAGGAGACCGATGAACCTGAGGAGACCGAGGAGACCGGTGAGTCTGAGGAGACTGAGGAGCCCGAGATGCCTGAGGAGCTCGAGGAGCCTGAGGAGCTATGGCTTTTTTTACTGGTAGATGTGCCGGCCTTCCTCGCAGAGGCAGTGGAGGCTGTGGCCAGGCCTGCTGTGGAGCTTGTCGGGGATGAGTTCTGCTCTCGGCTCGCGCTGCTCATCCTTCCCTCGGCGGTCGAATCCGAGGTGGATTGACCGTTTACTACCTCATCTGGGGATGAGTTGCCATCCAGGGCCCCGGGGGAGAGTCCCTTCTCCATCCCGCCATCCCCCACCCCCTCTTGGCCTGCTTTATTATGATCGATGCCGAGGGAGATGATATCCGAGACCAGAAAGGCGGCGACGCCAGTAAGCAGGAGCAATATGAATATCAGAATGAGATTGTATATCCTGGGATGCCTTCCCTTCAATCTATCTTTAGCCAGATTGTAATAGGTGATTCTCGTTCCCATAGAGGCCCTCATACTTAAATAGATATTTTTCAGAGTTTATAACCCTTGCGACTGAATGCCAAATCGAGTTGGATGGCATTACATCGAGATCCCACCCTGGTTGATTAACGATGAGCATGCCGGTACTCTATTTCAATATTTCCATCTTGATGTTGCCATTATCATAAGAATTTGCTTAGTAAATTATATATACTGTTATTAGCTGAATACACTAATTGAAGGCGAGGAATATGAAGAAGATAATCTGCAAAAATTGTGGAGTGGTAAATGAGATCTCAGATGATGCTCAGCTCGAAGATTCTGATTGGGTGGAATGCACCCTCCCTGAGGGCTTTGAATGGGTCCTTCCTGCAGGGAAGATAACTCCAGTGATTGGCGATCCCCTCTACATCTCCGCCCAGGGCGAGCACCTCTCCCAGCATGCCTACCTGGACCGGTACAGCATCGATCCAGAGATATCCTATCAGCTCATACGGGGAAGCAGCCGCTCTCGATCTGCTGTCATGGCTGCTGCCGGCAGGAGAAGAGGTCCAGAGGCAATCAGCTCAAAGGGCAGATCAGATAGCTGGCTGGATGAGGATGACTGGATCTCTTGATGGCCGGAGGTATATGCGCCCAGAATAGAGCAAATCTATAGCTCAGCACAAAGGATAGAGCAAATTTTCAGCACAAAGGAACGAAGGCATAAGACGGGATAAATAGCAGTCCCTGATTTCATTCACAGGAGGGTGCAAGAGGCTGCAAGGGACTGCGAGGAGCCTTCTGTTTTTGCAGGATTAGCATTCACCCTCTTCTATGGAAAAGCAAGGCACATGCCACGCTGCCGCTCGATCTATGTGGATCTCCCTGGATTGATCTCATTTAAGCCGAACCGGCCGATTTGCAGAGATAGATTCAAATATAAATGTGGGGCAGTCTCAATCCTGCATTACCTGTGGCCTGGATCTACTGCTCTGGACCATGAAGTTGGGATGCGCCCGAGGAATGTGCATGAAAGAGACGCTTGAGGAGATAGGAACACGACTTCGTGAGCTGAGAGAGTTGAACCGAGTATCATCCAAAGAGATGGCAGAGCACCTGAATGTACCAGTGGATGCGTACAACTGCTATGAGGAGGGAAAGCTGGACATCCCGGCCAGCGCCCTCATAGGCATTGCGCGAAAGCTGAACGTGGACACAGGACTGCTGCTGACCGGCGAGGAGTCCAAGATGAGCATCTTCACCATAACCCGCAAGGGCGAGGGGGTGGAGGTGGAGCGCAGGAAGCAGTATCATTATCAGAGCCTGGCCAGGAAGTTCGCCAATAAGAAGGCTGAGCCCTTTATCGTCACCATCGATCCCAAAAAAGAGAGCCAATCACATCCCGGCCACTCGCTCTACAGCCATCCAGGCCAAGAGTTCGAGTATGTGCTCGAGGGCACCTTGAAGATCACCATCAATGAAAACGAGGTCATTCTCAATGAAGGAGACTCGATATTCTTTGATTCAACATATGACCATGTCATGGAAGCCTTAAATGATAGGCCGGTGAAGATTCTGGCCGTGGTCATGTAAACCCATTACAGAGGATTGAATATGACATCTTTACTGCCCAGGTATGTCACGCGATTGGATTTCAAATCATACGATGACTTCAGAGAGGATCTGAGGATAATCATCCCCGAGAACTTCAATTTCGCTTATGACATCGTCGATACTTATGCTGCTGAATGTCCTGACAAACGTGCCCTTGTCTGGTGCAATGATCATGGAGAGGAGAAGACCATCAACTTCAAGGATCTGAAGAGACTGAGCGACAAGGCAGCCAACCTCTTTCAAAGCTGCGGGATAAAGAAGGGCGATACTGTAATGCTCACCCTCAAGAGCCGCTGGGAGTTCTGGGTGTGCATGGTGGGCTTGAACAAGCTGGGTGCCATCTCCATCCCTTCCACCCATATGCTGAAGGCGAAGGACTTCCTCTACCGCATCAAAAAAGCAGACCTGAAAATGATAGTCTGCATCGGCGAGAATGGCGTTCCGGCGGAGTTTGATGCCGCCCATAAAGAGGCGGGGAACATCCCCCTGGTCAAAGCCCTGGTGGGAGGCCGGGATCTCAACCGGGAGGGCTGGATCAACTTCGATCAGGAGCTGGAGAGGGCCAGCGCTGACTTCATCCGCCCCACAGGGGATCAGGCAACAAAGAACGATGACATACTCTTGGCATACTTCACCTCCGGCACTACCGGCTACCCGAAATTGGTAAAGCATGATCAGACCTATCCTCTTGGCCACATCCTCACCGCCAAGTTCTGGCAGAATGTGGAGGATGACGGCCTGCATTACACAGTGGCCGATACCGGCTGGGCCAAATGCGCCTGGGGCAAGATCTTCGGCCAGTGGATAGCAGGATCGGCCGTCTTCGTCTATGATTATGATCGCTTCGATGCCGGAAGGATGATGGACGAGATGGGCAAGTACGGCGTGACCACCTTCTGCGCCCCGCCCACCATCTTCAGGTTCATGATCAAGAGCGATATGTCTCGTTACGACTTTTCCCGTCTCAAGTATGCCGTCACCGCGGGCGAGCCCCTCAATCCATCGGTATACGAGAGCTTCCTGAAGGCCACTGGCTTGCGGCTGATGGAGGGATACGGCCAGACTGAGACTGTGGTCTGCATCTCCAATTATCCCTGGATGGAGGCCAAACCAGGTTCCATGGGCAAGCCGGCAGCAGGATATGATATCCTCCTGGTGGGCAAGAACGACAAGATCTGCGAGGTGGGCGAGGAGGGGGAGATTGTCATCCGGACGGATAAAGGAAAGCCGGTAGGCCTTTTCACCGACTATCACATGGATCCGGACAAGACCCATAACACCTGGCATGATGACTATTATCATACTGGAGATACCGCCTGGCGGGATGAGGATGGATACTACTGGTTCATCGGCCGGACAGACGATATGATCAAGAGCTCCGGCTACCGGGTAGGGCCCTTTGAGGTGGAGTCAGCCCTCATGTCCCACCCTGCCGTCCTGGAGGTGGCAATCACCGGGGTGCCCGATCCCATCCGCGGCCAGGTGGTCAAGGCCACTGTGGTCTTGACCGGGGGATTCAGCCCCTCAGAGGAATTGAAGCGGGAGCTGCAAGACCATGTGAAAAAGGTTACAGCTCCCTACAAATATCCCCGTATAGTGGAGTTCGTGGATGAGCTTCCCAAGACCATCAGCGGCAAGATAAGAAGGGTGGAGATCAGGGATAAGGACAAGCCATACCCGGTGATCAACACCCTGGAATGCAAGGCCTGCGAGAGATGCATTGAGGCCTGCCCGGTAGGGGTGCTGAAGATGGGCGATGAGCTGAACATTCGCGGCTACAAGTATGTGCTCTATTCAGGGGATGGTTGCATAGGCTGTGCTGCCTGCTACTATACCTGCCCCGAACCGCTGGCAATTGAGGTGCATGTGCCTCAGAAGGAGAAGTCCGTGGGGGGGAGCTGAAGATGGCATCTGCATTAATAGCAGGGAACAGCGCCGTGATTGTGGGTGCACTCTATGCAGGATGCGACTGCTTCTTCGGCTATCCCATAACTCCGGCCAGCGAGATACTGCATGAGGCCTCAAGGCTCTTTCCCCTGGTGGGCAGGAAGTTCGTCCAGGCGGAGTCCGAGGAGGCAGCGATCAATATGGTCTATGGAGCGGCAGCCGCCGGCCACCGGGTCCTGGCCGCCAGCTCCGGACCGGGAATGAGCCTGAAGCAGGAGGGGATCACCTATATCGCTGGGGCCCAACTGCCCTGTGTGATCGTGGATATCTGCCGGGCGGGGCCGGGCCTGGGAAACATCGGCCCGGAGCAGTCCGACTACAATCAGGCCTGCAAGGGTGGAGGCCACGGCTGCTATCATAACATAGTCCTCGCCCCGGCCAGTGTGCAGGAGATGTGCGACTTCACCGCCAAGGGCTTTGAGCTGGCCTTCAAGTACAGAAACCCGGTGATCATCCTGGCAGATGGCGTCTTAGGGCACATGGTCGAGCCCTTGGAGTTTCCCCATGAGGCGACGCATCCCACAATCGATACCAGCTGGGCGGTGGCAGGCAATGCTGAGACGAGAGGAAATCTGGTGACATCCATCTCCTTGGACTTCATCGACCTGGAGAGGCATAACCTGATGCTGCAGGAGAAGTACCACCAGGTGGAGGAGAATGAGGTTTTATGGGATGGCTACCGCCTGGAGGATGCCGATCTCGTCCTGGTCTCTTATGGCATCAGCAGCCGTATCGCCCGGTCGGCGGTGGACAGCGCCCGCAGAGAGGGAATCCGGGCCGGGCTCTTCCGGCCTATAACCCTCTATCCCTTCCCCAAGGGGGAGATCGCCCAGCTTGCCGGCAGGGGCTGCAGATTCATATCAGTGGAGATGAGCAACGGCCAGATGAGGGATGATATCCGCCTTGCCAGCGGCTGCCGGCCGGTGGATCTTGTCTCCCGTTACGGAGGAAATCTGATTGATGCAGAACAGATCATGAATAAGATCAGGGAGGTGGCATAAATGGCGGCAATGGAGAAGCTCTTCGGCGACCATCCGGGGCTGTATGATATCTTTCCCCGGAAGGGAGGATCTGCTCCCACTGCCACACATTACTGTCCAGGCTGCGGGCATGGCATCCTGCATAAGCTGATCGGCGAGGCCATGGCCGACCTGGGAATTCAGGACCGCTGTGTTGTGATCAGCCCGGTGGGGTGTGCTGTGTTCGCTTATTACTATCTGGATTGCGGGCATGTGCAGGCAGCCCACGGCCGGGCTCCGGCCATAGCCACGGGGATCTCCCGGGCAGAGGATGATGCCATAGTCATCTCCTATCAGGGGGATGGAGATCTGGCCTCCATCGGCCTTAACGAGACCATCCAGGCGGCTAACCGGGGGGAGAAGCTGGCGGTCTTCTTCGTAAACAACACTGTCTATGGCATGACCGGCGGGCAGATGGCGCCCACCACCCTGATCGGAGAGGTCACAGCCACCACCCCTCAGGGCCGTGATCCCCTGGAGCAGGGCTATCCCATCCATATCTGTGAGATCCTGGATACCCTCAGCGCCCCGGTGTACATCGAGAGGGTCAGCCTATCGGATATCGAGCATATCCGCAAGGCCCGGCGGGCGGTGAGAAAGGCCCTGGAGGTTCAAAGGGATAAGAAAGGGTATGCTTTTGTAGAGCTGCTCAGCCCCTGTCCCACCATCCTGAGGATGGACGCCCGTGGCTGTGCTCGGTTCATCAATGAGCAGATGGAAAAGGAGTTCCCCTTGAAGAGGTTCCGGGACAGGTCAGCCCAGGCCCAGCCCATCAACAGGCAGGAGAGCGACTATTCTCTGCAATCCCTGAATAGGATCTTCGGCTGCGAGGATGATAGCTGCATTCAGTTCGCAGAGGATCCGGAGTTTGTGCCCAAAGGGGTGAAGATCGCCGGGTTCGGCGGGCAGGGGGTGCTCAGCATGGGCCTGGCCCTGGCCCAGGCGGCCTTTGGCTGCGGCCGGTTTGTATCCTGGTATCCTGATTACGGGCCGGAGCAGAGGGGCGGGACCTCCAACTGCTCTGTGATCATCTCCGGAGTGCCCATCGGCTCGCCGGTGGTAGACCATCCCGATGTGCTGGTGGCCTTCAACCGGCCATCCCTGGAGAAGTTCGCCCCTTCCGTCAAGAAGGGGGGCGTGATCCTGTACGACTCTTTGGCCGGCCAGTTCCAGGCCCCTGAGGGGGTGAAGGCCATATCAGTGCCTGCAACAGAGATCGCTGTGGGCAGGGGAGCCAGTATGGCTGCCAATACCACCATGTTTGGGGCCTTGATGCAGGCTGGAGATCTGGGGCTGCCCAGAGAGGCTTACGGGAATGCCTTCCGCGTCACATTCGCCAAGAAGCCCAAGCTCATCCCCAAGAACCTGGAGATCTTAGAGGCGGGAGCAGAGGCGGCCCGTGTGCTGGAGATGGCAGCGAGAAAGTAGGGCTGCAGGCAGTGTCAAGATAGGATCCGAGAGATCTTCCTGAGAGCGATTGGATCCTGACCCTCTTTTTTTTATAGGCAGAATTTTTTTTATATGAAGCAGAAAGCCTCTCTTGGAGGCGCGATATATATCAGTTAATCTTCAGAGCAGCAGGTTCTTTCCCATAGCCACTGGCATGGCCCCGGTCTGCATTCAAAGATGAGCAGTAAGCAAGATAGAGATATATATGCGAGCAATATAATCAGAGTCCAGCCTCAAAGGGAGAAGAGAGTATGAGCGATCCCGTCCTCACCAAAGCGATAAAAGATGCTGCCATCGAAATGAATGCTGACTTCATAGGCATTGTGGACCCCTCCTGTTTTCTGAATCCCGATTATCTCGGAAACAGACCCCAGGAGATCATGCCCGGTCTGAGGTCGGTCATCGTTTTGGGGGTTGGCATTCCCAGGGGGGCATTTGAGCCCCTGCCCAAGGGGCGGGCGGAATATACCAATACCCTCATGGCCGCAACTGCAACCCTGAGGGTGATCGCCTTTCAGATTGCAAGGATGATCGAGAAGCAGGGCTACCGGGCGACAATCGTCCCCCCGGAGGGGAGCGAGTTTGGATACTGGTATGCTGATCGGGAGACGCTGAAGGCAAGCGTCTCCATCAAGTATGCAGGCTATTGTGCTGGACTGGGAAACTTCGGGATGAATCACCTATTGATCACAGAGGGCTTCGGCCCCAGAGTTCGCATGACAGCATTGCTGACCGATGCTCCCCTGGAGGCTGATGAAAATGGATCGATGCCTTTTATCCATGAGCACTGCAGAAGCTGTCTGAAGTGCATTGATATCTGCCCTGTAGGTGCCATCTCTCCCGATGGGAAGATCGACCGGCATAAGTGTGCTGAGTATATGTTCAATGCTCTGGGCGGATTGCGTTGCGGCCTGTGCATCAATGTCTGCCCGTTGTGAAATCTATTCTGAGCTGAGAGAGCACGGGCCTCATCTCTGCAGGGCGAACCGGATCCTCTGCAGGGCAGTGGCATTGGCCAGGATGGCCGTCAGGATGATGATCGCCATCAGCCATTGATCATTGAAAAGCCCGAGGAACATGCCGAAATAAAGCAGCATGAGCCGCTCCAGCCTCTCAAGGAATCCGCCCATTCTCTTCAGATCACCCGGGTCCTTCACAATCCCCCGGTGGTCGGCATAGGCCCGGACAAAGCTGGTCATGAGCCCCCCGAATATCAAGAGCACAATCCAGGCCTCATTGGGAAGGCCCAGAGACTCCCCCCGGCCCACATAGATGAGCAGCCCCAGGTAGAGCATCAACTCCACATATCTGTCCACCACCCCGTCGATGAAAGCCCCCTTGTCGGTGACCTGATTGGTGACCCGGGCGACAGTTCCGTCCACTATATCGATGAAAGCCGAGAGTGCGAACATCGCCAGGCCGATGGCGAGATGGTGCATGACCAGAGCGAGCAGGCCTGCCATGGCCGGCAGCAGGGAGATGAGCGACCAGGCGTTGGGGCTGATGCCGAGGGCAGCCAGCCCCCCTGCCAGGCGATCGGTCCTCTCCGATCGAAGGGTGGCTTTGAGCATTTACTCTCTCCTCATCCTCTCCTTCTCTTCTCCTTATCCTCTCCTCTTACTGCCCTTTTGATCTCTCCCCGGCTACAGGCTCTTGATGAATGTCTCCATCCTGTCCAGAGCCTCTATCAGCTCCTCTCTGCTGGTGGCATAGCTGCAGCGCAGGAATCCCTCCCCGCTCTCGCCGAAGACATTCCCCGGGACCACTGCCACCTTCTGTTCATGCAGCAGCCTCTCTGCGAACTCCTCTGAGGAGAGGCCGAAACCCTCTATGGAGGGGAAGGCATAAAAAGCTCCCTTGGGCTCGAAGCAGTCCAGGCCTATGCGGTTTAGTCCCGAGACGAAGAGGCGCCTGCGCAGATTGTACTCATGCCTCATCTGCAGCATCTCCTCTTTTCCCGCTTGCATCGCCTCCAAAGCCGCCACCTGGGCCATGGTGGGGGCACATAACATGGTGTACTGATGGATCTTGGTCATCGCCCCGATGAGCGCCGGGTCTCCTAGGGCATAGCCTATCCGCCAGCCGGTCATGGCATGGGACTTGGAAAGGCCGCCCAGGATGATGGTCCTCTCCTTCATCCCCTCCAGCTGGGCAAAGCTGGTGTGGTCTCTGTTGTAAGATAATTCTCCATAAACCTCATCAGATATAACAATCAGGTCGTTTTCCATCACCACATCCGCCAGGTCCTCCAGATCCGGGCGGGTCATTATCGCCCCGGTGGGATTGTTGGGGTAGCTTAAGAGAAGGCTGCGGGTCTTCCCGGTCACTGCACGGGCAATATCCTCTCTTTGCACCCGAAACTCGTTCTCCAGATGGGTGGGGACCGTCCTTGGCACCCCCCCTGCCAGGATGATGTCCGGGGTGTAAGCCACATAACAGGGCTCGGGCACCACTGCCTCTTCGCCTGGGTTCAGTGTCGCCCGGAAGGCCAGATCCACCCCCTCGCTGACTCCTGTGGTGATGAGTATCTCCTCACTGGAGTCATACTCCAGCCCCTTGTCCCTTTTTGCCTCCTGGCAGATGGCCTCTCTCAGCTCAGGCATGCCTTTATTGGAGGTATAGTGGGTGCTTCCCAGCTCCAGGGAGTAGATGCAGGCCTCGCGCACATGCCAGGGGGTGACGAAGTCGGGCTCGCCCACTCCCAGGGAGATTGCTCCTTTCATCTCGTTTACCAGGTCGAAGAACTTTCGTATCCCCGAGGGGGGCATGTCCCTTACAGATTGATTGATGTGCCTTTTGGCATCCCAGGGGGGTACGTTCTTGAGGCTCTGCTTTTTGGTCTGCTTTTTCATGGGGTGATCACCAATCTCTCGGGCTTGGGCTGATCGGTGAGGATAGCCCCATGCTCCTTATAGCTCTTGAGGATAAAATGGGTGCAGGTGGACTGGATCCCCTCCAGGGGGGCGATCTTCTCCGCCACAAAATAGGCGATATCCTTCATTGACTTTCCCCGCACGGTGACCGATAGGTCATGCCCCCCGGAGACCAGCCGCACCGACTCCACCTCCGAGAACCTGGCGATCCTCTCCGCCACAGCATCGTAGCCCCTCTTTCTCTGCAGCGCCACCTTCAGCTCCAGGACGGCGAAGACAACGCTCTGATCGAGCTTCTCCCAGTTGATCAGGGTGATGTACTTTCTGATTATGCCCGCATCCTCCATCTCTTTGATCTTCTCGGCCACCTCCTCCTCCGATCTGCCAAGCAGTGCTGCGATCTCAGAGGGTGTTGCCTTGGCATTCTCATAGAGGATCTGCAAAATCTCGTGCATGAAATCCTCTATTTGCCCACTCTATTCAATTATAGGCTTTGCCCTTGCCAGAGTAATAGGGATAATCATATACTATCGAAAGTTATTAATACTCTTATTACAACTGTATTAATATGAAACGAATGAAATGCCCCAAATGCAATTATTCATGGGAGACGAGGGTGAACAGACCAAAGGCCTGTCCCAGGTGCAAGACCAGATTGGATGTGAAGAGAACGAGAAGGGCTTGAATGAATATTCCGGTGGGGCAGGGATGAGGCCGGACCATTTCTTTTTCTTTCTAATTATTTTAGTCTTAATTGCATCCCCTGCCGGTTTACTGGAAAAGCCCCGAGCGTGATTCGAACACGCGACCTATTGATTACAAGTCAATCGCTCTGGACCAGCTGAGCTACCGAGGCACAGGATCGAGATATTTTTCACCATCACTTAAAGGCTTTGCTCCTGGCGGTCCCTGATCGATAAGATCTCTCAAACCCAGCTTCTCCAGGCTGCGCAGCAGGGAATACTTTGTTCCCGGGTGGCGCAGATCAAAGAGAGATAGCTCTTCCCTTGCCCGGGCTTGTCTCTCCTCTTCTATCCCCTCTCCCTTCCCCCTCTCCCGGCAGAAGCAGAGGCCATGCTGGAGGGCATAGAGCCTGACCTCCCTGGCGGGTATGCGCCGCAGGGGCTGGATGATGGGGATCGTACCCCTCCCCCCCTGCCTCATCCCCTGCCCTGCATCCGGCAGCCTGTATCGCAATCCATCAATATCCCCATCAAGATAGCTCATGAATATCCCTGTGGCCACGTCGTCCAGGTCCTCGCCGGTGGCCATGGCGTCCGCCCCCCTCTCTTGCGCGAGGCTTGCTGCCCTCCTCGCTCTCTGGACAGGGTGGGAGGGATCAGGCAGAAGGTCCCCTCTCCCCCCTCCATTCCGGGGCGGAGCCGGCAGGAGCTCGATGCTCGAGAATAGCCCTAGCTGCTGGCAGGCAACCCGGGCCGCCCTGAGGCCAGGACCCCGGTCATCGATGATCAGGGCGATGAGATCGATATCCCTTCTGCAGCCAAAGAGGCTCTTGATGATACTGGCCATCACAGCGCTCCCTTCTCCCCCATCCATGAGCAGGGCCAACCGCAGGCCGTGGGCAAAGAGCCCGCTCTGGCGCAGAATCTCTCTCGCCTTGCGGTGGATGTCATCCTCAAAGTGGGCCCGGCATAGATGCATCCCCGAGTACTTCTGGTAGATTATGGCAGGCAGGGGGCACTTGCAGCAGCAGGTCAACTCATTCTCCCCTTACGCCATCGATCCATCCTGTGGATGCATCTCTCTTGCTTATTCTCGTTCTCATTCTCGTTCTCGTTCTCATTCTCAAGCTATCTTGAATCTGAGCAGTGCCGCCACTCCTCCTAAAGAGGCCAGCCGGTCTCCGGGCTCAAACTCCGAGCTGAATATGACCACCCTTCCGCGGGCATCTCCCACATCGCGCATGATATCGTCCATCCCTCCCCGGCGGGCGAGATCGTCCAGGACCAGCAGAATCTCCACGGCCCCGTAGTTTGTCGCCTTTCTGACCTCTTCCGGCCCATAGGCGGCCCTGCCATCAGTGGCGATCTCCCGGAAGAGCTCCTCGATCAGCCTCGCCTCGCGGGCGATGCGGCTGGACTCAAGGACGCTCTTTACAGCTCCCCGGCGGAGAACCTCCTGAAACCCGGACCTGCCAATGGAAGAGGCATCGTCCAATGCAATCCTCTCCGCTAGATCCGGGTAGGTGGAATCGATCACCTTTTTCAGGTCGTCTTTGGCAAATCCCGGACCGGCGAGGATCACCTCCGCACCATCCTGGGCGGTCTTGTCAATTGCCCCCGCCACCTCTCTCATGAATGAGGAGCGTCCGTCTTCGCCCCCTCCCTTGCCGCTGCTCATGCGGATCTCCGCTGCCATCTGCACCCCGAACTGGCGGAGAATGCCGATGGTGGCCTCGCCCTCCTCCACCAGGGCCAGCACCACCTTGGGCCGCTGAGACTCCTTCACAGCATCATCGATGCGCGCCAGAAGGTCGGGCCTCCAGTGGTATTTGAGTATGGACAGATCAGTGCCCACCTCGATATTCAGGGTGTGGTAAGAGCCCACATCCATGCCCGATACAATCCGCCCGTGGAGCCGCAGCCAGTTGGAGTACATATGAAACTCTACATCCTCCACCCGCACCCCCAGGCGCACTGTCTTTCTCTCCATCTTCTCCGGCCGGGCCTTGTCTGCAATTGCCGGAAGCTTCCTCTGGGTCAGGGCGAAGACCAGGTCCCCCCTCTCCACCAGGTGGCGCAGGTGCCACAGGTCATCCAGGGACTCGGGAAGAAGGGCGATCTCTCCCTCCTCACCGCGCAGATCTCTCTTAAGGACGCGCATGGGATATGCTCTCAGATCAAAAGGCTTAAATCATTGTGCATCCAGGGTGGTGGTCGAGCCGCCATAACTCAGATGGTAGAGTGTCTGGCTGTTAATTGAATAAGCAGCAACCAGAATGTCACAGGTTCGAGCCCTGTTGGCGGCGCATTCCTTTCGGGCCTGTAGCTTAGTCCGGTTAGAGCGCTCGGCTCATAACCGAGTGGCCGCCGGTTCAAATCCGGCCAGGCCCATGCTGGCTACTGAGGATTGGGATGCTCTGGACTTTGATATGGTGATGGACCTCAAGCATATCGCTATATTCTCTTGCATGTGATTGATCTCTTCGGAGATGCCCTTGTTCATTGATTCATTCTCATGCCCCAGGGCGCGCTTTTGCTGCTTTCATCCAGACGGCGATCTTCTTCTCAGATAGGCCCGTCTTCTCCGCCAGAGCCTTGGCCTTGGAGCTCAGCAGGTCCTGCGATGTCCTGACACCCGCTGCCTCCAGCTTCTCCAGGGTCTTGGGTCCCACGCCCGGCAGGCTGGCGAGGCCGTCGCCCCTGGCACTGGATGATTTGCTGGCAGTCTTCTTGGCTCCTGTTGCCCCTCCTGCTTTTCTGGCCGTCTTTTTGGCGGGCTGGGGCTTTGCCGCCTTTGTCTCTCCGCCCTCCTTGCCCTCCGCCTTCTCTTGTGCCTTCCTGGCCTGCCATTCCAAGAAATTGCAGTGGGGGCAGCCCAGGTCCCAGGGCCTCTTGCCCTTGTTGATGATGCGGATATGGAACATGCCGTGCTCCTCGCAGAGCCTGTCCGTTACCACTATCGCTCCCGAGCGGGGAAGGGGAAGGGTGAAGCGGCAGTTCGGATAGCCGGAGCAGCCGATGAATCGCGATCCGCGATGGCCGCGCCTTATAATGAGTTCGGAGCCGCATTTCTCACAGGTCCCCACGATCTTGTCCGTCCTCAGGCCATCTTTAAGGGACTGGCCAATTCCCTCCTGATTGCAGCTGAGCTCATCGAAGACGCTGGTGAGCATGACCCTTGACTCCTCTATCACCTCATCCTCTTTGATCTTTCTCTCTGAGATCTGGGCCATATCCCTCTCCAGGGTCTGGGTCATCTCCGGCTTAGTGATGGTGGGGGCGTACCTCTGCAGGGTGTCCACCACAGCGTAGGCGGTATTTGTGGGCCGCATGGGATTGCCCTGCACATAAGCGCGGGCATAGAGCTTGCTGATGATATCATGACGGGTGGACTTGGTCCCCAGGCCCAGCTCGTCCATCAGCTTGATCAGCTTGCCCTGGCCGTATCTGGCCGGTGGCTGGGTCTCCTTGGCCTCCACATTGTGGCCCAAGACCCTCAGTTTCTCTCCCTCCTTCACTGAGGGCAGTATATGCTCTTCTGCCTTGCTGTAGGGATAGTAATACCTCCATCCCGGCTCGACCAGCCGCGCCCCATTGGCCCGGAAGGGCTCGGGGCCGATATCCACCTTGAGGCTGGTGGCATCCCAGACGCATGGGTCTGCCAAGGTGGCGAAGAAGCGGCGCACTACCAGCTCATATATCCGCCACTGCTCCTCCTTAAGCTCGTTCTTCTCCGCAGGAGCAGTGGGATAAATTGGGGGATGGTCGGTGGTCGACCTCTTGCCCCGGGTGGGCACCATCTTTCCCTGCAGCAGCTTTTCTGCCTCCGAAGAGAACTCACCCCTGGTGAAGAGGCGGGTGAGGGCCACCAGATCGATGGAAGGGGGATAGACGGTATTGTCCGTCCGGGGATAGGATATGAATCCGTTGATGTAGAGCCATTCGCCAATCCGCATGGCATTGGCAGCGGAGAAGCCAATTCCGCTGGCGGCGGAGATGAAGCTGGTGGTGTCAAAGGGGACGGGCGGCTTCTCCACCCTTGGCTTGGTCTGGATGGAGCGGATGATGCCCACCGGGCCCAGGCGGGCCAGGATCCCGTCCACCTCATCCTTATCCCAGATCCGGCCCTTGGCATGCTGAACGCGCAGCTCGCGCTCCAGGTCGGCATATATCTCCCAGTAGGGTTTGGGGACGAATGACTGGATCTCCTTCTCCCGATCGACGATCAGGGCCAGGGTGGGCGACTGGACCCTTCCCACTGAGAGGAACTCCTTGCCCAGCCGGCCGGAGGTGAGAGATATATATCGGGTCAAGGCCGCTCCCCAGACCAGATCTATGATCTGCCTGGCCTCCCCAGAGGCGGCCAGGTCATAGTCCACCTTGCCAGCATTCTTGAAGGCCTTGAGGATCTCATCCTTGACGATGGCGCTGTAGCGCACCCGATCCTCCTTCAGGCGGGGGTTTGCCTCCTTTGCGATCTTCAGGGCCTCAACCCCAATGAGCTCACCCTCCCGGTCGAAGTCAGTGGCCACTGTGATGCGGTCAGCCTCTTTTCCCAGGGAGCGCAGGGCATTGACGATCTTTTCATTTATGGGACGGGCGACTATCTCCGCCCGGATCAGCTCCCGGCAGTCCACCTTCTGCCAGTTGTTGTACCCAGGAGAATAGTCCATTCCCACGATGTGGCCGGAGAGGCCCAATACCACCTTATCATCGAACTGGAAGGTCTCAACTCCTCCTATGCGATGAGAACGGGGCTTAGTGCCTGCCAGGATCTGGGCAATCCTCTTTGCAGCATCGTGCTTCTCCGCGATTATAAGATGCATTCGTCAAAGGCAAAACATGGCATTGATTTAAATTTTTCTCTAAATCCCGAATTTTCAATATTCTGGATTGTTTATATAATTATTCGGCTGTTAACTCACTCAACTGACATTATTATTCACTGAATTTCACCAGTCAATTTTCGATATCAGCCAACAAAACACTGCCTTTGGAAGAGCCCTTCAACCCCCCAAGATGAAAGATGAGAGCAAACATTTGCGTCAGAACTGAAATAAATTATTTAAAACGACTATATCAATTTATCAAAAATAGAAAATATTATCATCCCATTTCGGGAACGCTGTGAGCTCTCGCGATTTTGGGAGAAGGGGAGGCGTATCTCTTCAGGATAGGATCAGGCCAGATGTCGAGAGGCATGGAGCAGCATAATTAGATAAATGTATTTAATAAAAATAAACATAAAAAATTTTCTAATTATCGCTTCACAAAGGTTACAGATTCTTATAATATAATAAGTAATAATAAAATCACTCAAAACCTTTAAGTATAAATGATGCATTGAGAGGAGAGGCGGGAGATCGTTACAGATTGTGCTGATGCTGGGCATGATACCTTTTAGACTCGGTTATCATGCCTTCGCTCCAGCATCACCCCTTGTTTCGATCTTGGCTGCTAAAAAAGGTAAAGGAGGATAAAGAACGTGTCTGATAAGATAGACCTATATAGCGACCGCGGAGTTCTTTTGAAGAGCGACGTCGACCTGAGCGCCGTCAGCCCTCTCAAGAATGCGGCCATGCAGAGGCTCATTGCCCTTACTAAGCGAACCGTCGCCGTAAACCTGGCCGGCATCGATGCTGCCCTTAAGACCGGAAAGGTTGCAGGCGGACGCAGGCAGATCAAGGGAAGGGAGCTAAATTACGATGTTCTTGGAAATGCCAGTGCCATTGCTGACAAGATAAAGTCTCTGCTCCAGGTGACACCTGGCGATGACACCAATGTTCAGGTTCTTGGCGGCGGCAAGCAACTGCTAGTCCAGGTCCCCACTTCCAGGGTCAATGCCGCCTCTGAGTTCGTTGTGGGATTGACCGGCGCTGCCTCTGCCACTGTTGAGGCTCTGATCCAGCAGTTCAAGGTGGGCATCGTCGAGGCTCCAATGGTCCATGCCTCCGTCTGGGGCGAGTACCCGCAGACAGTGGGCATGAATGGAGGAAACGTAGCCTCTGTTCTGAACATCCCCCAGAACGATGAAGGCCTGGGATTTGCCCTCAGAAACGTCATGGCCAACCACCTGGCCGTCATCACCAAGAGAAACGCCATGAATGCTGCCGCTCTGGCATCCATCTACGAGCAGATCGGCGAGTTCGAGATGGGCAATGCTATGGGCATATTCGAGCGCCATCAGCTCTTGGGCATGGCATACCAGGGCCTGAACGCCAATAACCTGGTCTATGAGACCGTCAAGGCCAATGGCAAGACAGGAACCATCGGCACTGTAGTGCAGAGCATAGTGGCCAAGGCCATTGAGAACAAGGTCATCAAGGCCGACAAGAAGCTGCCCTCTGGCTACGTCATGTATGATGCCAACGATGTATCCAAGTGGAATGCCTATGCCGCAGCAGGCGTCCTGGCAGCCACCATGGTCAACTGTGGCTCCCTGAGGGGCGCTCAGGCTGTCTCCTCGACACTGCTGTACTTCAACGATGTACTTGAGAAGGAGACCGCCTTGCCCGGATGCGACTTCGGCCGGGTAATGGGAACTGCCGTCGGCTTCTCGTTCTTCAGCCACTCCATCTATGGCGGCGGCGGCCCCGGCGTCTTCAACGGCAACCACGTTGTAACCAGGCACTCCAGAGGATTCGCCATACCCTGCGTGGCTGCAGCAGTAGCGCTGGATGCCGGCACTCAGATGTTCACCCCTGAGATGACATCTGGATTGGTTGGCGCTATTTATGGAGAGATCAAGGAATTCCGTGAGCCGATTGTATCGGTTGCGGAGGCTGTGTAAGGCGAAATAAATGGTCACTGCATCAGACACCGCATCTTTGCAGGTCGAGATAACACCCCAGAGATATCTCACCCCTGCTACAGCTCAGAAGCTGCTAAATGAGATCTATTCCAACGGGGGAGTAGCCAGGATAATGATCCATGGGCCCAATCTGCCCCGGACAATTCCCTACGGTCCGGGCAAGGGCACCCCCATCGATGAGAATAAAGATCTGCTGATAGAGGTAGCTGGGCAGGCCTTCGAGCTGAGCGTTAAGGTTGGAAGGGTAAGGCTGGAGCTGGAGAGCGAAGAGTATATGCCCGGCCTTAAGGCTGCGTGTGAGCGAGCGCTTCCTTTCTCCTTTCAGATCAAACGCGGCAAATTCTTCCACACCCGTCCCACTCTTTCGGACTATGCCAAGTATGGCGATGTGGAGGACAAGAGGATCCTGGGGTTGATCGATCCCAAGGCCAAGAAGGATAAGCTGGCCATTCTGTCTGAAGAGAAAGTGACTATTGAAGATGAGGAGAGATAATTATGGCATACACACCACAATTTTATCCCGGAAGCACCTCTGTTGGCATCAACAGAAGGAAGCATATGTCCGGCAATGTCGAGAAGCTCAGAGACATCCCTGAGGCGGACGTCGTAGCCATCATGGGCCACAGGGCCCCCGGCGCCGATTACTCCAGCACTCACCCACCCCTCAAAGAGATGGGCGAGCCGGACTGCCCCGTAAGGCAGGTTGTGGAACCTACAGCAGGCGCTGCTGCAGGTGACCGCATCAGATACTCTCAGTGGACTGACTCCATGTACTTCGCCCCCTCCATCCCCTACTTCAGATCCTACTGGGGAGCAATCAACTGCAAGGGCTGCGATCCCGGCACCCTATCCGGCAGACAGATCATCGAGGCCAGGGAGAGAGATATCGAGGACTATACCAAGACCCAGTACGATAGCGAGATGACCGATGTCGCCCTCTGTTCCATGAGGGGCTGCACTGTGCACGGCCACTCCCTGAGACTGGAAGAGAACGGCATGCAGTTCGATATGCTGGCCAGGACTGAGATGGGCAATGATGGCAACGTCTATCAGGTCAAGGACCAGGTGGGCATTCCCCTGGATAAGAAGATCAACCTGGGCAAGCCCATGTCCGAGGCCGAGGCCAAGAAGAGAACCACCATCTTCAGGTTCGATGGTGTACCCATGGGCGGAAAGGTCGGCGCCAGAAAGTTCGATGAGGCCATCGAGATGACCCACCATATGTGGGAGCGCAGAAGCAAATGGGGCTACAGGCCGGAGTAAGAGGGGTGATTTAAATGGCAGTTAAGCACACTAAGAAGCTATTCGTTAAGGCTCTGAACAAGAAGTTCGGAAAGGATTTCGATCTGGCCAGCCAGAAGACTGAGTACAAGAGGCTGGGCCCTGAGCAGAACGTCCGCAAGCGGGAGTTCATGGAGTACGCCAAGAAGCTCGAGGGCAAGCGCGGCATGACCGGCTATAACCCCTATGTCCACGCTGGCGGCATTCCCCTCGGACAGAGGCAGCTTGTGCCCTACAAGCTCTCATCCACTGAGTATGTGGTAGAGGGCGACGACCTGCACTTCGTCAACAACCCCGCCATGCAGCAGTTCTGGGATGATATCAGGAGGACCATTGTGGTCGGCCTGGATATGGCCCATGAGGTGCTGCAGAAGAGGTTGGGCAAGGAGGTCACACCCGAGACCATCAACAACTACCTGGAGATCCTCAACCACGCCATGCCCGGCGCAGCCGTGGTTCAGGAGCACATGGTGGAGACCCACCCTGGCCTGGTAGATGACTGCAACGTCCGCGTCTTCTCCGGTGACGATGCCCTGGCCGATGAGATCGATGATCAGTACAAGATCGACATCAACAAGATGTTCCCCGAGGACCAGGCTGAGTCCATCAAGGCCGCTATCGGCAAGACCACCTGGCAGGCAGTGCACATCCCGACCATCGTGGTCAGGACCTGCGACGGCGGCACCACATCCAGGTGGAGCGCCATGCAGCTCTCTATGACCTTCATCGATGCCTACAACATGTGCGCTGGTGAGGCCGCTGTGGCTGATTTGGCCTATGCTGCCAAGCACGCTGCTGTCCTGCAGATGTCCGACATGCTGCCGGCAAGGCGCGCCCGCGGACCCAACAACCCCGGCGGCATCTCCTTCGGCTATATGGCCGACATGGTCCAGACCTCCAGGGTCAAGCCCCAGGATCCAGTCTATGTATCCTTGAACGTCGTCGCCGCTGGCTCTATGTTCTACGATCAGATCTGGCTGGGAAGCTACATGTCCGGCGGTGTCGGATTCACCCAGTACGCCACTGCTGCCTACACCAACGATGTCCTGGATGACTTCTCCTACTATGGCGTGGACTTCGCCAGCGATAAGTTCGGAGGATTTGCCAAGGCACCAGCTACCCTCGATATCGCCAAGGAGCTGGCCACTGAGGTTACCCTGTACGGCATTGAGCAGTACGAGTCCTTCCCCACCCTGCTTGAGGATCACTTCGGCGGGTCTCAGAGGGCAGCCGTTCTGGCAGCCGCATCAGGCATCACCTCTGCCATCGCCACCGGTCACTCCCAGATCGGCCTTGCTGGCTGGTATCTCTCCATGCTCCTGCACAAGGAGTCCTGGGGCAGACTGGGATTCTTCGGCTACGACCTGCAGGATCAGTGCGGTCCAACCAATGTGTTCTCTTACCAGTCCGACGAGGGCAACCCACTGGAGCTGAGGGGCGCCAACTATCCGAACTATGCCATGAACGTGGGCCACCAGGGCGAGTACGCAGGCATCACCAGCGCCGCACATGCCGGACGCATGGACGCCTTCGCCGTCAACCCCCTGATCAAGGTCACCTTCGCCAACCCCGGCCTGGTCTTCGACTGGACCAACATCCGCGACTGCTTCGGCAAGGGCGGTGCACGCGAGTTCCGCGCTGCAGGCGAGAGATCCTTGGTCATGCCCGCTGTGTAGGTCAGAAGACCTTCACACCATTTTTCTTTTTTTCTCTGCTATTCTGCTCAGCCCGGGCTATGAAACTGCTTTAATTCAAAAAATTATCCGAAAAGCTCTTCGCAAAAAAGCATCCCGCCTATGGCAGAGCATCCCGGTATTTATCCAGAAGGTCGATTACCCTCCTGATATCCCTGCCCTGGCTCCGGCTCTCATCCAGATAGGCATTGTAAAGCTCCTGGCTCAGGGCCCTGGGAATGGGCTTGGAGCTTTCTCCCTGCAGCATCAGCTCAAAGCAGCGTGCTTCCCCCTCAGAGAGGCGGAGGGCCTGATACTCCCCCTGGTGCTTCTGATAGAGGGCCAGCTCCTCTTTGGGCATATCCAGGATCTGCCTGGAGAGGGGGGTTCCGGGTATCGGCTCAGCAATGCTCACAAATACATCATCCAGCATCGTCTCCTCTGCAAAGCTCATCGTCTCCTGGAAGTCCTCTCTGCTCTCTCCCGGATAGCCGACGATGAAGCTTCCCCCTACCTTCACCCCCAGCTCTCTGGCCATCTCCACTGCCCGCCGGTTCTCCTCCACAGTGACCCCCTTTCTCATCGCCTTGAGGATCCTCTCGCTTCCGCTCTCCAGGCCGAAGAAGACCCAGCCAATGGTATAATCGCGCACTGCCTCCAGCACTGTCTCATCCACCAGATCCACCCTCATGTCCGGCACGGATAGATTCTTCTTGCCCAGGATCTGGGAGAGGGAATGGATCATCTCCACAAAGGCCTCTCGATTGATCTGATTGCGGTAGCCGAAGAGAGATCCCGTGCCCCCACTTATCGCTATCCTTTGCACCCCCCGGCGCTTCATCTCTCTCACCTCGGCCACGATATTCTCAATGCTCCGGCTCCTTATGCTCCGGCCAAAGAAGCGGGGGACCTGGCAGAAGGTGCAGCTTCCCAGGCATCCGCGATGGGTCTCGATGTAGACATTAGCCCCCCGCACATTCTGCTGGCCCAGGTCATCTGGAATCAGGGGAAGGGCATGATCAAGGGAGCCGACCGGTTGAGGAGGGCTTTTTATGATCTCTCCTTCGCGGCTGTAGGCCACGCCTGCCAGCTCCTCCGGCCCGTTCTCCACTAGCGGGGCCACTATCTCCTCTCCCTCTCCGCCGACCACAGCCCTGGGGCTCAGCTCCCCCAAGACCATCTCCGGGCAGAGGCCCACAGGTCCTCCCACATATACAGTCTCCTTTGCCGCCACGAAATCCCTGATCCTCGGGTCGAGAAGCTGGAGGGTGGAAAAGAGGCTGAGGAGGACGACCTCCCCCTGGGAGTGCAGATTCCTGCAGATCTTCACATCATGCCCTCTATCCCTGAGCACTCCTCCCAATACCAAAGAGCCGTAGGTGTATGTTCCTGGAGATACTATATCGATTCTCATCTGTAATCCCTTCTCGCCTGTCAAATCAGAAAAAAACATGCCTGCTCTGGATATAAATCCAATTGCCAGGGCAGGCGAGCAAAAAAAAAGGGATTGGTCTTGCTCTATGGCGCTGATATTCTCGTCCTCTTCCTCAGGCCTGGGCCAGCACATCCACAATGACCACATTGCTGGGCTGGCTGCCTATCACAAAGTAGAGCATATGCCTTCCGATTGCATCCGCCTGGAAGTTCATGCTGTTGTAGCCCGGGCTGAATTGATAGGTGCTATACCTGGAGGTGGTGGCATCCGTCTGGATCATCTCATAGAAGCCTGCAGTCCCCGCTGCCGGGGCATGGGCGATCAGTTGCAGCCAGGTTCCTGCAGGGCATATCACATACTGGGTCCAGCTGGACTCCCCGTGAATCCACAGCTCGTTGCTCTGGGATTGAGCCGAGGACGAGTACTGGGAGAACGGCAAACCTGCCCCGCTGCCATAGTATACCCTGGAGGGGGATTTCCCGGCGATATCGTACTTGGCCGGGTTGCTTATGATCCCACTGCCGGCGGCACTCCCACCAGCCGAGCCCAGGATGGTATAGTACTCTTTATAGGGGGTGAAGGTGGCATCAGGTGCTGCCTGTTTATAGAAGCTGGAGTCGGAGCTGTACCATGGCAGGCTGACCGGCCGGTCCAGCCACTGAAGCATGCCGGATATGCCTGGATCGGCCATGGAACGATCCCCGCTGCCAACATATCCCCCCTGCAGAAAATCCCCCTCTCCTGATGCAAAGCCAGCAAGCAGACATGCGATAAGTCCTGCTATGCAGATCATAATTTTGCTATTTATCCTGTAATTCATCAAATCACCCGTGAGAAGAAGTGCGCCCTCCTTTCTATCCATTGCGCTCGGGATTTTATGCTCTTGGTTGAAGGATGAGCTAAAAAGGAGAGGGGGGATATAGTCAGGGCTCAGTATGAGCAGCAGTCTATCTGAACAGTTCCTTTACAACTTCAGTCAATATGGGGCCGGACTGCTCTATCACTGTGGCCTCATATAGCCATCCCTTGTGCTCGGGGAGAGAGCCGGTTACCATGATGGCTTTGCCTTCATATTCAGCCAGGTTTATCTCATGTGAGGCTACCAGTTCTTCTGCTATCGATGCTGGCTTCATTATTCTTGTGAGCCTGACGGTACAGCATTGAGGACGGGGCAGCAAGATAGAGAATCTGCCATCCTTCACTATGCCAAGAAACTTGTCCATTTTCATTGACCTCCTCAGAAGACGACCTATTCCTGTTTATATTGGATATCGATGGCCTTTATCAATTAAATATCTTTGGACGCTTAAGGAAAAAATTATGGTTTGCCCTCCAGTTGAGCCAGAATGGATTTTACGATCCCCTCGAATGACCTGGCAGCGGCGGTATCTTTATTGGCAAAGGTCTTTCCCAAATCGCCCAGCCTCCCTATCTCCGTGTCCAGAGGGATGGCTCCCAGGAACGGCACCCCCAGCTCTCTGGCTGCATTCTCTCCCCCGCCCGTCTTGAAAACCTCAATTCTCTGGCCGCAGTGGGGGCAGACCAGCCCGCTCATGTTCTCCACAATGCCCAGCATGGGCACATTCATCATCAGGAACATATTGACCGCTTTGCGAGAATCGAGAAGCGCTACCTCCTGAGGGGTGGTGACCACAATCGCCCCATCAAGGCCCGGGATGAGCTGGGCAATGCTTATGGGCTCGTCGCTGGTTCCAGGGGGCAGGTCCACCAAAAGGAAGTCCAGCTCGCCCCAGTTGACCTCTCCGATGAACTGCTTTAGGGCGGCCATCTTCATAGGGCCCCTCCAGACCACAGGGGAGTCCCGGCTCTGCAGAAGGAGGGCCATAGAGACCGCCTTGATCCCATCAGCATCTGCCGGCTCAAGGCCTGAGGGGCCGGGGATAAGCTTCTGATCCTCTATTCCCAGGAGCTTTGGTATATCCGGGCCTGTGATATCGCCGTCCAGGATGCCCACCTTATAGCCCTGCCCCCGCAGGGCAGCGGCCAGGTTCACAGTGACTGTGCTCTTGCCCACGCCTCCTTTCCCGCTTGCGATTACGATCTTGTACCTGATCTGTCTCAGCCGTTCATCGATCTGGCTTTGCCGGGCTCTGGGGTCAGTGCACTTTTCTTTCTCGGCACATGAACTGCAGACGCCTTCGCAGCTATCAGGGCTGCTCTTACTTGAAGGGGATGGATTCATCTTAACACCAGGGTATGATCGTTGCTCTTTTATTCAGCAGATTTAAGAGCCTATGAGAGCTTCTATTTAATTCTTTGGAGAAATAGCATTAAATCCAATGGGCGCATTTATGGCCGCAGGTGAGAATGATGACAACTGGCAGAATCCTTTTCCCCTTGATGCTATTTGCCGCCCTTATGCTCCTGCTCGGCCCTTCCTCTGCCGACTGGCTGGAGGGTGGATATGTGGGGCCTATCGACCGCAACGAGGTATTGCCATACTTCTCAGATCCGATATTCTATATGCCCGTTCCCTCCAGCAGCCAGGGCTATTCCTATGCCTCGCGATACTATAATTATCCCCGCCCGGATGTGGTCCGGCTGGGCAAGTATCCATATTCAGGATCCTGGGGGACCTATTCTGGAGAGAGCTATCCACCCAGCGATGAGCCCCGTGGCTCTGAGTTCAGACAAAGCTCTCTGGCGGCAATGCAGTGGGCCCCTTTTAAGAAGAACTGGACAGAGACTGTGAGCTATGCGCAGAAACACTCCACCCTGCGAGTGAATCAGGATGGGATGTGGAGGACTGCTCTTTGATCGCATTTGATCGCAGTGATCACAGAGAGGTCGCACTTTGACCTGTTCAGATAAAATCGACGGCCTTGAGAGGTTTTGAATCCTCTCAGGAATCCTTCTTTATATCTTCATTCGCTCCCCGCTCCCGCGGGGCTGGCTTTCCTGGATTATCCCTCTTCGAGGCTGAGACCGGCCATCTCTTTGCCCTTTTGGGCGGCCATCCTCCTGCCAAGGTATTCCAGCCTTGAGCTGAGGAGTTCTATCTCCCTTTCCATCAGCGCCATCTCCTTCTGATGCTCTTGAGATTCGGCGCTCCCTGATGCTGCCTCTCCTCGCAGGGCAAAGCTGCCACCCTCAATTCTCAGGCCCATGCCGTAGACCAGGGCGGCTGAGATCTTCTTTCTGGCATTCATCAGGTCGTTCCAGAAGGCTTTCCTGGAGATTCCCATGAAGAATGCCGCTTCCTCCTGATTCAGGTCCAGGAGATCCACCAGCCGCACAGCCTCCAACTCCTCCAAGGTGATGGAGACGGCCTCCACTCTGGGGCAGCCCTCGGGCAGGAAGCTTCTCACAGAGGGGACCTCTGATATCCAGCGCCTCCCCCTCCTTCTTCCTCTACAGGGAGACATGCTCTTTTGTTATGCAAGGGGGTGTATTTCAACCTTGCTGCGCAGAAAAGTTTAAATACTTTTTCTCATAAGTTACTATTACTCGGACAGAAGGCTCGGCCAGCATTGCACGGCCGGCATGCCGTCCGGTGTAAGTCCATATAAATATGTAAAATGAGGTGTGATAGGTATGCCATGGGGAGATTGTACCGGGCCCTGGTGGATGGGCCCTCGCGGGAATAGAGCAGCAGGATATTATAATCCCTGGTGCCGCCGGGCAGCCGTTTTCGGCATGGGCTATGGCAGGGGCTATGGTAGAGGTTATGGCAGAGGATTTGGGTATATTCCAGACCAGCCCTTCCGCCAGCCTACTCCAGAGGAAAAGAGAGATTATCTGGAGGCAGTAGCCAGAAATCTGGAGGAAGAGCTGAAAGCAGTGCGCGCCCAGATCGAGAATCTGCAGCCCTGAGCCTGATCAGGCTCAAACGCCCTCTCTTTTATTGCAGTCCAGTTTTTTGTATTTCTAACAATTTTTTAATTTTAATAATTTTTAATTTTAATAATTTTTTGGTCATCTGCCAGGACCGACCTGATCCCTGTCTCCTGTTCCAGCATCTTCTGGGCCTGCCGCAGGAGAGTGGATCGATCTGATGGAAGAGCGAAGGAGGGGACATGCCCTTTGAATGGAGAGCACCCTCTGATTGTGCCCATAGAGGTTGATCTGTCTGATCGATTCAGCGCAATGTTTTTATCCTATAAACCAATTCTTTTGCCTTAAGTAAAACCAATTTGATTAGGTGGTTCAATGAGAAGATCAATGCCAGGGCTGGCAGCATTGCTCGCCATCGAATTCCTATCTCCCTCCCTGGGTGCAATGGACCGGCCGGCCAAGGAGGATCCGGCGATATTGCTGGTGGTATTCGGCACCAGCTATCCTGAGGCTCAGGCAGCATATGAGAACGCAGAGAGGATCTATCGGGAGAAGTTTCCTGGTGCAGAGATCAGAATGGCTTTCACCTCAGAGCATATCCGGCGCAAGCTGCAGGAGAGGGATGATGTCATCATAGACAATCCCCTCACTGCCCTCTCTCATCTCCATGATAAGGGCTATGTCGATGTTGTTGTTCAGTCGTTGCATGTGATACCGGGAGAGGAGTTCCATGATCTGGCCAATATCGTAAATGAGATTAAAGGAATAAAAGGAAAATTCTCTTTCAGAAATCTGGAGCTGGGCGCCCCTCTCCTCGGGGCAATCGATGATTATCGAGCTGTATCTGCTGCCTTGGCCCGGCAGTTCGATCAGAATACCACTGGTGTGGAGAGAACTGTCCATTCCAGCCCCAGGGATGCCGGCCAGATGGCAGTGGTCTTCATGGGACACGGGACTGAGCACCCGGCAAATAGCGCCTACTATCAGATGGCAGCCATCCTGGCAGAGGATCATGAGAATGTCTTCCTGGGCACTGTTGAGGGGTATCCGGGCTACGATGAAGTGCTCGCCAACCTGAAGAGATCGGGGGTCAGGAAGGTTCGGCTGATCCCATTCATGCTCGTGGCAGGTGATCATGCCCTGAATGACCTTGCGGGAGATGAGCCGGAATCCTGGAAGAGCATGCTGGAAGAGGAAGGATTCGAGATCGACTCCAATCTATTGGGGATGGGTGAGAACGACGGCATTGTCCAGATACTCATCCAGCACACAAGAGAAGCCTTCGGCAAATTCGATAAAGGGAAGTAATATTATTATTTTAAGGAGAGATGAAATTGAGAAGAATACTGATGTCGATAACGGTGCTCATGGCCGTAAATCTGGCCGGTGCCGATGTGCTGATCAACGAGATGCTGGCCAATCCAGCCTCGGATTGGAATGGCAATGGAGTGGTTAGCGGTATGGAAGATGAATTCATAGAGCTTTATAATTCTGGGAATGAATCCCTGGATATAAGCGGATATGTCCTTCGGGATACTGTATTCCGATCAAATCCTGGAGAATATGTCTTTCCCAATGGGACTGTGATCGCTGCCGGGGATTTCCTGGTCATATTCGCCTCCAAGAGCGGCGTGTTTCAAGGAAACGATGGGGACACCATAAGGCTTTATGATCCTTTCGGGAACCTGGTGGACGAGAAAGCATACAATTCCACGGTAGAAGATGTCTCCTTTGCCAGGATTCCGGATGGAGGAGAATGGAGCAACAGCACTACACCCACACCCGGCAAGCCAAACCAGCAATCTGCTGTTTGAGGGGCAGGGTGAGCTCATTGCACTTTTTAATGTGGTGAATTTCTGTGGAGAGACTGCAAACTGGAATAGCAGCACCGGAATTGAATCTAAAGGATGAGTACTCTCAATTCTTGAAACGCAAGGTTCTGGCCTTGCTGCTCTCCCTGCTGGGAATAATCCTCCTGACAGGAGTGGCGGTGACCCTTGGCTCGGCTCATATCACCCCGACACAGGTTTACTCCTGCATACTGGCCAGGTTCTTTCCTGACCACTTTGTAACCACAGACTTCTTGGATACCATTGTCTGGAAGCTGAGGCTACACCGGGTGATCCTGGCCATTTTTGCCGGAATGGGGCTGGCCGTTGCAGGAGCTGCCATGCAGGGCATTCTAAAGAACCCTCTGGCCAGCCCCTTCACTCTGGGAATCGCTTCAGCTGCCTCCTTTGGAGCATCACTGGCCATAATTCTCGGTGCAGGGTTCATCGGTGGCGAGTATCTGATCGTTGGCAACGCTTTTGTCTTCACCATAATAGCTTCGCTGGGCGTCTACGGCCTGGCAAAATATCGAGGAGTAAGCCCGGAGACAATGGTTCTGGCAGGCATCGCCATCATGTACCTCTTCAGTGCCATGACCTCGTCTCTGCAGTATGTGGGCCATTCAGAGCAGGTTCATGAAGTGGTCTTCTGGATGATGGGCAGCCTTGGTCGCTCATCCTGGGACAAGGTTGGTATAATCGCCCTGGTGACTGTACTCTGCTCTTTGATTTTGATGAGGCTCTCCTGGGACATCAATGCTCTGGGAGCGGGAGACGAGACAGCTGAGAGCCTGGGGGTCAATGTAGAGCTGGTCAGGGTCTCGGGAATGATGCTGGCTGCTCTGATCACCGCCAGTGTGATCTGCTTTACCGGCACCATTGGCTTCATCGGCCTGGTTGCACCTCATATCACCAGGATGGTCGTGTCGGGAGACCACAGATTCCTGCTTCCGGCATCGGGTCTTTTCGGTGCCCTGCTGCTGTTGGGTGCGGACACCATGGCCAGGACGATCATGGCTCCAGTCATACTGCCGGTGGGGATCATGACCGCCTTCATGGGAGTGCCATTCTTTCTCTATCTGTTCATGAAAAGGAGGAAGGAATTTTGGTAAAGATCGCTATTAGTGAACCTTATATCCATACCAACAGATTTAAGATATTATTATTTATATTTTTGTTTATATTTCTGGCGCCTGCTGGGGGTGTTCCGGTGGGCATTGACATCACAGACGAAGCTGGCATAACAGTAAGCGTTCCTTTGAATCCCCGGGTCGTTTGCCTTTCGGCTGCATCCGCGGAAACTGTTTACGCCCTGAACGCATCCCATCTGATTGTTGGAAGAACTGAAACCTGTACAATACCCCCTGAATTGGAAAAAATACCCAGCCTTGGAAGCATAGCCGGAGAGGTGGATGCAGAATCCATCCTGGCCACAGGAGCAGGTCTTGTGATCTCTGGTGTGCCTCCCATTTCAGCCGAAACCGAAAGAAGTCTGAAAAGCGCTGGCATCCCGGTCTTGCACTACAACGCTCTCTATGTGGACACCATCCTGCCCATGATCGAGGATTTGAGCCTGATCCTGAACCGAGAGAGGGAAGCAGATGAGCTTAAGGATTTTATAAAACGATATCAAAATCTGATTAACGAACGAATTGCAGACATTTCCTCAGAGGACAGGCCGAAGGTCTATTTCATGTCAATGGGAGACTTCTACCAAACTGCCGGCTCAGATAGCACGGGAAACAAGCGAATCGAGATGGCAGGTGGATATAACATCGGGAGAAATCTTACAGGCATCGTCCCTGCAGTCGATGCTGAGTGGATAATCGATAAGAATCCTGAGGTGATCGTCTACTCCATACGCCCGGATCAATACCGGGCTACGTTCCCCAGAATCGAAGAGATGGCAGCCAAGAGGGATGAGATCGCTGCTCTTCCTGGTTTTGACAGAATTGACGCTGTGAAAAGCGGACGGGTCCACGTGATAGATATCGGTACACTCAGTGGACCACGAGGAATTGTGGGCCTCCTATATTTGGCCAGCTGGTTTTATCCGGATCGTTTCACAGACGTTGATCCAGCGGCCGTACATGAGGAAATGCTGCGGGATTTCTACCATCTGAACTGGCATGAGCCCTGGGCCTACCCCATGAGTCAATCAGATTGAGCAGAAGGGCCGACAACCCCCACATAGATAGAACTTTTAAAATATAATGGGTATCTGGCATGTATGAAACAGAGAACAAAAAAGCCATGAGGAGGATGGGCCAGGCAATGATGGCCACAATGCCGCTGCAGCTAAAGGTCCAGGTCATGTTCAAGATGCTGCTGGCAGGAGACGATGATGATAAACGCAGAAAGATAATGGAAGAGGCAAAACAGAGGCGCCGCTTCACTGTTCCAAGAGACCGAATCGAGTGGTATCCAACCATCGATCACCATAAATGCGAGAACTGCAAAATTTGTCTGGAGTTCTGTCCTAAAGGCGTCTTTTCAGAGGATGACAAGAACAAGATAACCGTTTCAAGCCCGTATGAATGCGTGATGCTATGCAGCGGCTGCGAGATAAAGTGCCCGCAAGGTGCGATCTCTTTCCCAGACAGGAAAGACTTCTACGGATATGTTTATTACGTTTGAAAGCAGACTTTTGAGGATTTCACATGAAGATTGTCATAATTTCACCTATTCTCATCACAAGCCTCATCAAAGCATCTCAAGAACTGAATGAGGAGTTTGAGCTGGAGCTTGATCTCAGGATCTATTATCCAAACCAAATAGACAATGAAGAGATTTCATCGGATGAGATCACAGAAGAGCTCAAGTCTGCTGATGCTGTTCTAGTGGACCTCATGGGCGCAGGAGGCCGGTCGATTGAAATCATATCCAGCAGTCTCAAAGGCGAGAGAAATACTGCCGTCAGCCTGGTTGTCCCCATGGGCCGGGCCTTTCAGGAGATGATGCAGATCACCAGGCTTGGGTCTTTTCATGGAGCATGGCTGGCCGAGAGGATGGCCGGCATGGAGATGAAGGGGCAGCCTGTTGATGAGGACCCCGACGCCCTTCGGAAGAAGATAGATAAAGGCCGGAGGATGATGGAGATGGCCTTAAAAATGGTGCAGGCTGGAGGGAGGGTCATGCCTGTGGGGCCGATAAAGGATGCAGCAAACTACATAAAATTTACAAAATACTGGAAATTCGGTGGCCGGGAAAACTACAAAAATCTTCTGATCCTTCTTCTGAGAGATTACCTGGGCGTATCACTTCCTCCTGCAGGTGATCCGGCGGAGAGGCCAGACTTCGGCATATATCATCCCCGGCACGGCTACTTCGAAGACCTTGAAGAGTACCTGCGAGCATTCGGGTTTAACCATCGGCTCCCCACGATCGGTTTCCTCTTTTACGGCGGGAGATATTTTGACCAGTGCAGATCAGCAATAGAGGTACTCGCCTCATCCTTTGAGGACATGAACATCATACCCGTTTATTCCGACGGCATCAACAATTTAAAGGCAATGAGGAGATACTTTTTTAGAGATGGCCAGCCGATAACTGATGCTATTGTAAATCTAACCATGTTCCGCCTGAACGGTGGCCCGCTGGGCGGAAACCACCAGCTGACCAGAGATCTGCTGAAGGAGATTAATGCCCCCCTCTACACCCCAGCATCTATGCACAGGAGAGAGGTAGTGGATTGGATGAGATCTCCAACTGGCCTGAATCCCATGGAGGCTATAATATCGGTCATCTGGCCTGAACTGGATGGAAGCATCGAGCCAATCCCTTGCTGCGGGGTAGGTATGATACAGGGTAGCAGCCCTCCTGTTCAGGAGGTGGTCACGATACCTGACAGATTAATTCGCATACGCTCCCGAATTCAGAAGAGAATTGAGCTCAAGACTAAACCCAATGAAGAAAAGCGTGTGGCTCTGATCATCTACAGCTATCCACCGGGGGAAGGCAACCTGGGCGGGGCATCTTATCTGGACGTGTTCAAGAGCATAAAGAGACTCTTGAAGAGGATGAAAGATGAAGGATTCTCGGTCTATGTGCCGGAAGGAAAGCTACACGATCTCTTTGAAGACCTGGCGATTGCAAACACAGGCCAGTGGTTTTGCGCTGAAAAAATCATCAAGAATAGCTTTTATCTTAGTGCGGAGGCATATAGAAACTACTTCTATTCTTTGCCAGAGAAAATGCAGGACGAGGTTACCTCGGCATGGGGTGATGTTCCTGGCACTGTGATGACCTCGGGAGAGAAGATCCTCATTCCCGGCATCGAGCTGGGAAATGTATTCCTGGGGATTCAGCCCGCGAGGCCGCCCTTGAAGGGACAGGATCTATCTGGAGCGTCTCATGATAAGACAAAGCCGCCTCATCATCAGTATATCGCCTTTTACCGCTGGTTGGAGACTGTCTGGAGGGCAGATGCAATCGTGCACGTTGGGACTCACGGCCTGGCCGAATTCACAAAAGGAAAGGAGGTGGGAATGAGTGCCTCATGCTTCCCGGACCTTCTGATGGGAGACATGCCTCACTTTTACTTCTACCATGTGACAAATACTTCAGAAGCAGTTGTAGCCAAAAGAAGGCTCTACGCCACTATCATCAGCCACAACAATCCTCCCTTCACATCTTCTGACCTGTATGAGGATTATGTTCTGCTACAAAACCTAATAGACGAGCATGGAGAGGCAGAAGTTCAGAACCCAGAATCATGCTCTCGAATCAAGGAACGGATATTGGCAGTTGCACAGGAGCTTCACTTCGAGGAGACCGATATAGATCGCATCCATGACGAGCTTTATGAGATGAAAAGAAGGATAATTCCGAAAGGCCTGCATGTTTTGGGGGAGGGATATGAAAAGGAAGATCTGAAGCGTTTCTTGGAATTTGTTCTGAGATACGATCGGGGAGACATCAAGTCGATAAATCGTATTTTGGCAGAGGAGAATGGTCTGGATTACGACTCTGCCTTAATGGATAGGCCTTCTCATGCCTCTCAGCTTGCAGAGATGGACAGAAGATGCACGAATATAGTGGAATGCTGTCTGGAAAGATCGCTGGATGAGGCGGTCGAGGAAAGCGCTCTTTCATCTGAAAGAAGGTCCGAGCTGAGAGAAGCCCTGAGATACGGCATAATGCTTTTGGAAAGCTACTCTGATAACGAGGTTGAGATCGACAACTTCATTTGCGGCCTTCGGGGTGAGTTTATAGAGCAGGGCGATGGCGGAGACATTATCCGCTCTCCAGAGATCCTACCAACCGGAAGAAACCTCACGCAGTTTGACCCCACAAGAATTCCCACAGAGAATGCATTTAAGCGAGGTGAAGAGATTGCCAGGAATACCTTGTCCGAGCACCTGGAGAGGAACGGCTGCTATCCAGAGAGCATTGGAACAGTGCTCTGGGGATTTGAGACGACCAAAACCGGTGGGGAGACGGTTGGACAGATACTCAGCTATCTGGGCGTGAGGATCGAGAGAAGCAGAGGGACCTGGTCGCCAAAGCTATATGTGGTTCCGCTGGAAGCTTTGGGCAGGCCGAGAATCGACTGTCTGGTGAACATATGCGGATTTTTTAGGGATATGTTCCCCAATCTCATAGAGCTCTTGGATCGGGCTTTCGACCTTGTTGCTGGTCTTGATGAGCCGCTGGAGTTCAACTACATCAGAAAGCACTCAATGGAAAACCTTGAGCATCTGAAGGAGAGTGGACTTGATCCAAAAACGACAAGGAAGATGGCCAACGGTCGAATATTCGGTCCGCAGGCAGGGGAATACGGCACGCGCATCCTACCGCTGATCGAGGATTCGGTATGGAAGACAGAAGACGAACTGGCAGAGGTCTTCATCCAGTCTGTAAATCACCTCTATGCCAGGGATCTGCATGCATGCAAGGTCGATTCTCTATACCGCGACAATCTGGCCAGGGTCAAGCTCGTCTCTCAGGTGAGGGACTCTCATGATCGAGAGATAATCGATCTGGACCACTATTTCGAGTACTTCGGCGGGCTGTCCAATGCCGTGAGGAGGACGTGCGGAGTGAGACCCCAGATGCTCATCTCCGACACCACCGGCGAGGCCATCCGCACTGAAGATCTAAAAAGCTCTGTTAACAGGGGCATAAGGACCAGGCTTCTCAATCCCAAATGGATAAACGGCATGCTGGAGCATGATCATCACGGAGCGCAGCAGATCGCCAAACGGGTCGAAAATGCCCTGGGTTTAGCTGCAACTACTCACATCGTGGACAACTGGATCTGGGCATCAGTTGCTGAGCGTTATATCTTTGACGATATGACTCGGGAGAGGATTACGGAGAACAACAGATTCGCGGCCGCACATCTGGTGGAACGACTCATCGAGGCCGAGAACAGGGGATACTGGAAGGCGACCGATGAGGAGAAAGAGAAGCTCAGAGTTGCATATCTGAAGATAGAAGGGGAAATTGAAGATGATACATAAAAATAAAAAAAACTTAATTAATCTCGGAATCTTATATCATTGAATACTCAGTCAGCTTAACCTCTGCATCTTCGTAAGGTATTGTGGATGGTTTGGCGCCCGGCTGGTTTGGTCCATACACAGTTCCTTTGAGACCGCTTGCCATCTTTATATCTGTTATATAGACCCTTCCTGTCTTGACGGCATCGATGTCTTCAAATCCGGGCAGAGACATAATTTCATCTCTTTTGGCCTCCATCACCTCAATTGTAGGCGTAGTCGCATTGTACTGCTCCTGTGACATGGAGTAGACTATTATCTCCTGATTTTGCTCGATCACCCATTCCATGTCCACATGAGGCACTTTGGTCGGCAGATCTGCAGCGATATTCCTGCCCCCGGCCTCGACAACTCTGATATTCCCCGTTGAATCCCTATTAGTCGTCCAATCGAAGTGGCCCATTGACATGAAATATACCGCGGGCCTGTCCTCATCGGAAATCGCCTCAGTTCGGTCCAAAACGGTATCATAGTATCCGGAAATCCTGTCGGCCATTTCCAGGGCTTCATCCTCCTTTTCCAGAACTCGTCCCAGATCCCTGATCATGGGGATCAAAGCATCGATATGCAGTAGCCGATACCGCAGCACTGGAATCCCATAGTCTGTCAGCTTCTGCTTCATATCCTCAGGGAACAGAGCCCCAGTTTTGCCAATCACCAGATCGGGGTTCAGCTCGATTATTTTTTCGATATCCGCATCGCCACCGGACTTTCCTATATGCTCTTTTTCCAGCAGAGTAGGAGGCATGTCGCAGTCCTCTGTGACGGCAATCATTCGATCCGATTCTCCCAGAGCATAGATCACCTCAGATGCTCCTGGGGAGAGGCATATAATGCTATTGGGGTCCAGGGGCACGGCCACATTCCGGCCGTCTTCGTCCGTAATCGTGACCATCTCTTCTTCCTCTGCTAAGGCAGGGGCTAGAAGAAGAGCAAGGACGATCAACAGTGTGGTTGTTCTTATTTGATCTCCATATCTAATAAGGAAGATGAGGGAAAGGCGTAAGCCCCCTCTAGATCAAGGCCATAGAACTTATCTATGAGCTCCCGGTGCACAGAATCAGGGTCCACATCTTCGAACCGTTGGGGATGAAGCCATTTAGCTAGATAAAGCTCACCAACTATGGCCCGTATTCCCGATGTGATCTTGCCGCTCATCACAAAGACCCTTCCGTCTTCTACCGCCTTTACGCTCTGCAGCTCCGGCCGGCTCATTATCTCATCCCTCAACTGGGCCAGCTCATCCTCAGTGTAGTTTTTGGTGCCGGGCTCCGACTGAAGGATTATATCTGGGTCGATCTGTACTACCCACTCGGGGCTCACGTCAGGATACGAATTCGATTCATTTCCCAGGTCAGCGGCAACATTCAATCCTCCGGCAAATGTTATGAAATTATGATAAGAACCGCTGGATGAAACGGTATGATAGGGCGTTCCATACCACTCGAAGAAGACTCTTGGGACGTCCTTTTCCGGCAGAGCAGCAACTTGGTCCTGGATTTTATCCTGGTAATTCTTGATAAATTCTACAAGCTCTTGAGCTCGCTTTTCTTTTCCTAAAACCTGGCCCAGGTTCTCCATAATCAGGATCGTCCTGGAGGGATCTATGAATTTCTCCTCCATTACCGGTATTCCCGCATCCTCCAGGATCTTCTTATCCCCGTCGGAGATCATTGTGTCGGCAACTACCAGATCAGGGTCCAGCTCCAATATCAGCTCAATATCGGGCGAATGGGAGCTCTTCCCCACCTCTTCAACCTTGGCCAGATAGGGAGGAAAGTCGGAGTTGGTCGAACGTCCCACCAGGCTCGCTCCCTCGTCCAGAGCACAAATGATCTCTGAAGCTCCTCCTGCGAGAGAGACGATGCTTTTTATCGGCGCATCCACGCTCACAGAGTGTCCGGTAAAATCGACTACTGTGACCATTTCTCCGCTTCCAGTAATGGAAAGGAGGCCGATACAGATAATAACCAGAAAGGCTGTCCTCATTAATTCCACCACGCATTGTTTTCATGCTACCATTGCTAGCTCAGGCATCGGAGGGATAAGCGTATCCTCCCTCCAGCTTCATGTTGTAGAACTCCTGTATGAGCTTCTCATGCTCGGCACCCGGATCTATGTCATCGAATAATTCTGGATAGAACCACTTGGCCAGGTAAAGCTCGCCGATCGCAGAGCGGATTCCCGTGGCCACCGTACCGCTTAAAACATAGACCCGTCCCTCTTTGACCGCCCTTGAATTCTGCAGCTCCGGCCGAGATATGATCTCATCCCTCCACTGCTCTAGCTCCTCCTCTGTATAGTCCTTCGAGCTTCCCAGAATGTGAAGTATGACATCCGGATCTTTCTCTATCACCCATTCCGGGCTGACATTGGGATAATCGACCGATTCATTGGCTGCGATGTTGACTCCGCCGGCAAAGTCGATGAAGTTGTCATAGGATGTGCCGTTGGATGCCGAATGATACGGCTTTCCCAGCCACTCGAAGAACACGGTTGGTCTCTCCTCCGAATTTATGCCCAAGGTCCTCTCCTTTATGAGATCATGATAACCTTTCAGCTGGCCCGCCAGCTCAGAAGCGCGCTCCTCTTTTCCAAGAGCCCTTCCCAGGTTCTCGATGACCAATAAAAGAGAGATCAGGATCTGCAAAGCTTTTTTTCTCAACGTTACTACCTCCTATTCAGTCAAATTAATTGGTTTTTAGACAAATTAAGTTGTATATAAATCTTGGGCCGATGCGTCATACTGGGAGGCAATGAATCAAATGCTCCTTGTCCGGTTGAGAAAGACTTAAATCAATTAATCTTTCCTTTAATCAAAAAATGGTGATCGAAATGCTTAGTAAGACACGCATAAGGATGCTATTGGCATGGCTGATGCTGTGCTCACTGCCAATTCTGGCAGGTGGATTTGATTTCACCCTGAAGATCTACGGCAATGCAAACCTGGATGATACCATAGATCAGTTGGATATCGATTTTATTCAAGGGATCATCAACGGCACAGAGGAGTACAACGAGCTGGCCGATGCCAACAACGATGGCAGTATCGACCAGGAGGATATCGCGCAGATTGAAGATATCATAGCAGGCAAAGAAGAGAAGCTCATCTTGAAAGATACCGCCAACCGGACGGTGTCAATCGATATGCCTGTGAAAAGAATCATCGTTCCCAGCGGCCTTGCTGCTGAGGCCTTCAAGGTTTTAAAGGCTACAGACAAGATCGTCGGGGTCTCCAATACCATCCATGAGAAGATCTACTTCTTTCCCGATCTCGCCGATCGGCCATCCGTTGGCGGCTGGAAGATAGAGGACTATGAGGCGGTCATCTCCCTTGACCCTGATCTGGTCATCAGCTACGAAAAATGGCCGCCAATATCCGAAGCGGAGGAGAATCTCGATCCTACAGGAATACCCGTAGTCGCCCTGGAGTTCACAGATCCGAATTTCGTGACAGAAGAACTGGTCAAGCTCAGCTACATTTTGGGCACGAATGGGGCAGAGGATCGATATATTCAATGGCGCTCCGGATATGAAAGGCAGATAGATGAATATGTGAACAATTTGAGCCGGGATGAGAGGCCCAGCGTCTTTTTGGAGACGGGCTTTAAGGGTCTAAATGATGTTGGGACATATGGAGAAGGTGCAAAGGGAAGCCTGGTGCTTGAACTTGCCGGCGGCAGGAACATTGCGGCCAATCTATCAGAAGCCTATCCTCATGTGGATAGCGAGTGGATCATCACCGAGAACCCAGAGGTGGTGATGAAGTATGTCTATAGCTCAGAGGTGGACTGGGGCTGGAATGGCACCGATGAGCCGGAGGCAATAGTTGCAGAGGTCTTGAATCGCGATGGCTGGGAGAGCATAGATGCAGTGAAAAGCAAACGGGTATACCTGATCAGCAACGAGTTGATGACGGGGCTGGACAGCGTGGTTGGCTATCTTTACTGGGTCAAGCTACTCCACCCGGATTTTGCTGCAGATCCGACAGAAGCCTACGAAGAATATATGACCGATTTTATGGGCATGGAATTTCCCGATTTGATATTTGTTTACCCCCGTCCCTGAGGGTGCTCTTGTGGAGAGGGTCCTGACTCCACATCAATTTTTATAAAATTTAAAAAATCTTTCGACCGCAAGTTTTAAGTAAAACTAATTTGTATTAAATCAAATTTAGTGGACCAAGGAATCCACGCGTCCATTCAGATCAGGAGGTGGGAGCAAACTGCGGTTTGGCGCCCACTTCCATCTCCCACTTATAAGCTGGAATGGACAGCTAAGGAGGGCATAAGATGGCAGATGAGAGAAGTTCCATAAAAATGAAAGACTTGAACGAGACGTTGTCCAATTATGAAGTTCAGAGCCTGGAGGGGGTCATACTGGAGGGCGACATAGAGATCGAGATGGATCTCTCCAGCGGTGCGCAGCCCCTGCTCGTGCAGTCGCTGGGCCAGGAATTCACAAAGCTCGCTGTGGAGCTGTTCAGTTTCTCCCGGGCAATGGGATATCCGGTTGATTCTATGCTTCAGACGGCAAAGACCGTAGGATCAGCGGGCAAGTAGCGCATCTAGATCAGATGGCAAGTAAACTGAGAACTGCGTCCTTCCGGAGACTGGAGATCTCAGGGCTATAGTATATCAGGAAATGAGGGTGAAGTGATGCCAAAATTTTGTGGGTTTGATCCGAAGCCGGCAACTCGTCAAGCAGTGAAAAAGTTTGAAGATGAAGTGATGATTGGAAAAGACTATCGTTTCCTTATCCCTACGGTATACCTCGATGTGAATGAAAAATGTTGGTCAGTTGCTATAGCATATAGCACATCTCGTCCTCCTGGTATGCATTGGCAAGAAAATCTGCTAGAAGTACGGTACACCTATTCTCTCAAAAATAAGGTGCCTTTGACACTGATGCGATCTGATCCCTTTGAGGACATCCCGATCGTCGGCCGGACCTTTGAAGATCCTGATACCTTTGCACTGTATGCAATAACTAAAGAAAGGGAGCTTGTGAACTGTCCAGATCCAGATAAGCAACGGAATGAAGGCGTCCCGATCATTGGCCGGACTTTTATAGATCCCGATATCTACGAAAAGGAACTTCTGAATCGCCTGGCAGATCCATATGAACTGCAGGATGAGAAGCTTTAGCGGTACCTGGCACGCAACCGTATCATATAGGAGATGAAGGTTGTCAAATAATGTGAGGATAAAGAATGCAATATTAAAACAAATGTATGTGTTTAGCTCATCATAATCGATATCATTGAGCCCATTCAGCAGCATCCTGCGCAACCAATTCTCAATAGTAGATTTCGGACAAGACCAGTTATTATCATCGTTTTCCATCTGGGATAGGTTATTTACCTCATGCTCATCATGAGATGAAACCAGCATCAATCGAACTATTCAGTGGAGCTAAACGCATACAAATAAATAAACTAGTGATCCTTTAGACCTCAATCTACCTCCCACACAGCCAGTACCCTGTCTACGTTTATGTAGTCTCTTCTTCCGGCATTTTCAAGGACCAAGACCCCATCGGCGCTATCCACAACTTTGCCTTTGAGCCTGTCTGACTTTCCGGTTCCAAAGTATACCTCTATCGTCTTATCGAATAGGCGCTCTGATACAAACTTGTCCAGCATATGTCTCACCTCAGGTCTATTGCTTCCTCAATGAGATATATACTTTTCTGATTAAAAAATTGATTTATGGAAGGTGCACTTGATAAATCCGGCTTGATTTTTATCGCAATACCCTGATGCTCGCATCGGGGATAAAGGGCATCCGTATCTAACTTAGGGATTAAATCAGATCCGAGTAGTATTATCTTTATGCGGCGACGCCTCGGATGCCCCGTCTGCTTGCAGCGGGTGCCTGCTTTATTCTCTTGACAGTCGTGGTGGGAAAGACCGTATTTATGGTGACCCCTATATTACCTAAAATGCTTCCTACCTCTTGCAGCTCAAGGTTGAAACCAAAGGTATTCCTGCCATTCGATTCCAGGTTAACCGAATTCTCGATTATATCTTGCTACTCCATCAGCTGCTCAGAAGATTGAGCTCCAGGTCACTATAGTCACTATTTTGCCGAGAATTATCATCCTCAGCCCCTCTAGATATGCTCAAACTAGCTTCTTCCATTAAATCACTCAAATGTCCGGATTTCTCGCTATTACAGCTCCAGCGTCACTGCAATGAGATGCTCTAGCAGATCCAATCGCAGGCGACGCAGGTATCTGCCGTGCACAAGGTATTCTATTCACTTCTACCACCCTTTGATCAGCGACCAGCCACGCCGCATACAATTTCGAGAAGCAATTTCTTGGCAAGGGCAGGTACGCGGAGTATTGCACGTCATCAATTTAATTTGTTATAACCCAATATCATTTGCTATATTTCATTTCGATAGATAAAACTGTTGGTAGGATAAGTATGTTAATTGAATTTTTCGCGTCTTAGGCTTGACTGTGGCTGCAAAAGGTATTGTGGCAGGATTTAAAAAGACGGAGCTTCACAGACTGTGAAGTGTTTCTCTGTGCAATTTTCAACGGCATTCCTTTTTACTTAAAGGTTCTGCAATCGTCAAGGCTTTCAGGCGACAAGCACGTATTTTTTTAGATAGCTCTGTCCTGCATCTGCATGACGTTTCTGGTTTTCTACTTCACCGACCATGGTTTCTTCCAGGCCCTTGAAGTCATTCATCTGACAGAGCTATTTGGGCCTCCCGGAGAGAGCATTTTTCCCCTGACCAGCTAAACCGAAAGATTATTAAATCAAGTTTGCTTGTGTTTAGTCAAGTTTCGTGATAAAGAAGAGGAAGAAAAAGCCTCCGGCACAGGAGAACTTGAGAGATGTGTATCTGGAGATAGAGGAGATGATTGAGGAGGACAAGGTGGTAAAATGACAAATAAAATAATACTAGCAGAAGGCGAAGAGAGAGAAGAGATACCCTGTCCACCCGGTCGAGTGGTCACCCTGACACCTATCGCCTCGGAGCTCATCTGCATCCTCGGCCGAATGGATAGGATTGTGGGGCGGGATGACCATTCCAGCTTTCCTCCTGGCCTGGGTGAGAAGCCGGCAGTTGGCAGCAGCATTAGAAAGACCATCAGCGGAGAGATGGTCTTGGATCTCAGACCTGATATAGTGATAACCGGCAGGCGTGTCCCCCCGGAGGAATTTAGCATGATTGAGTCTGCGGGCATACCTGTGGTCGTAATCGAAAAGGGCTGCGAGCTGGAGGCTCTAATAAGCAACATTAACACCTTGGGCAGAATAATGGCTGCTGAAAATCGAGCGAAAGAACTTATAGAATTTTTAGAGAGATATGCAAAGATTATTCAAGATAGGACCGGCAGCCTGAATATCGAGAACAAGCCCCTGGTCTATAACGAGTGCGCTTTTAAGAATTATATCACCAAAGCCAGTACTGCTGCGGATGAGGGTATAACTCTTGTCGGCGGGGTCAATATCGCCGGCACAAAGGAGCTTGGCAGGCTTGCTGTGAGTGATGAATGGGTGATCAGGCATAATCCGGATGTGATCATCTCTCAGGTCTCTTCATCGTCTCCAACGACAAAAGAGACACTGCAAGCAAAAAGGGAGGAGATTCTAGCGCGGCCGGAGCTGAAAGAAATCAATGCCGTCAAGAACAGACGGATCTACATAAGTCATCTATCCATCAGAAGAGGGCCCAGAATGATTGGATATCTGCTTTATCTGGCAAAATGGCTCCATCCTGAGCTGTTCCAGGACATTGATCCAGCCGCGGTGGAAAAAGAGATGCTCCGAGAATTTTATGGACTTGATCTGGAAGGGGCATGGGCCTATCCTGAGATCGAAGCATTACAATCGGGAGTTAAAAAATGAACGGCAACCTTTTAGGTGGCGTTCTCCTGATCCTTATATTTTTTTCATTATTGGGGGCATGTGAGGGACAGGAGACAGAGGATATTGTTACCATAGTAGATGGAACTGGAGAGCTGGTCGATGTATCGCTTCCGGTGGAAAAGATAGTCTCGATCACATCACGCGCATCTGAGATCGTCTATGCGTTGGGCTCTGGTGATAAGATAGTTGGGCGCGACTCATATTCCTTCTATCCTTCGTCATTGGAAGGCGTGCCTGTAGTTGCTCGGAGTTCCCGCAGCCCAAATGTCGAGCTGATCCATAAGATCGATCCTGATCTGGTGATTGCAGACAGCATGCTCTCGGAAGAAGATCGCAGGAAGATAGAGTCTGCGGGCATAGAGATAGGATACCCATATAGCACAATGGCTTCAGCAACTACATTCCACAATCTCACAGTTGCTGCCGGTGGCATAAACATCGCTGCCGATCAGCCTGTGGATTATCCAACTGTAGACCCAGAATGGGTTGTGGAGAGGGATCCCGACATCATCTTTAGCTACGCCACTAACACTGCTGATGAGAACTTAACCGACAAGATGAAGGAAATTCATGACGAAATTATCTCCTGGCCTGAGCTGGTCGATGTAAAGGCGGTCAAGAATGACCAGGTATATATTCTTGGCAATCCCGTGGCATGGGGCATTAGCTCTGTGGTGGGAGACCTCTACCTTGCCAAATGGTTCCATCCCGACCTCTTCGAAGATATCGATCCTGAGGCGGTACACAGAGAGTTTCTCTTGAAGTTTTTTGGTGAACAGATGGCGGAGAAGTCCGTCTATCCGTAGGACAGAAGATGGATTTAAAGGAGTTGAAACAAATGACTGGCAGAGTTTTGGGCATTCTCTTGATAGCCCTTATTTTTTTGGGATTCCCAGGAGCATGTGAGGATGCAACGGAAGGGTTGAATGAAAAGATAGTAACCATCCTCGATGATGATGGTCAATCGGTCAATGTAACAATGCCTGTGGAAACGATTGTCTCCATGGGCTCATACAATTCAGAGCTCATCTACGCTCTTGGGGGCGGGGATAGAATCATAGGACGCTGCTCTTATTCAAACTATCCAGCGCCTCTTATGGATGTGGCAGTGGTTGCTAAAAGCTCCCATAAACCGGATCTGGAAGCCATCGTTAAAATCAAGCCTGATCTGGTGGTTGCTGACGGTATGCTCTCCAGTGACAACCGCAAAGAAATGGAAGATGCAGGTATACCTGTTCTGGTATATTCATCTCTGGACCCAAAAACGGTGGTTACTGTAGTGGAAGATTTAGGAATATTACTGGAGAAGGAAGATCGAGCCAATGAGATCATCAGTTTCATCAATCAATATCAGAGCATGATCGATGAGCACGTTGCTGGTCTTGAGGAGACGGATAAGCCTTTAGTCTTCTTTGAGTGGTCCAAGCCGTATTATAGTATGGGTAAGGGAACGAACTTCGACAATCTATCCGTTGCAGTGGGAGGCATAAATGTTGTGGCCGATCAGAAGGTTAAGTATCCCACAGTGGATCCTGAATGGCTGGTGGAGATAGATCCAGATGTAATCGTACGTTCTGTTTCTGCCCAGACCGATGAGAATCTGACCGAAATCATGGTGCGGACACGGAATGAAATACTCTCCCGACCAGAATTGGCAGACGTTACGGCCATAAAGGATGGTCGGGTTCATACTATGGCATCTTTTGTAACCTACGGGATAGGCTCAATAATAGGAGAGCTCTACCTGGCCAAATGGTTCCATCCCGATCTCTTCGAAGATATCGATCCTGAGGCAGTGCACCAGGAGCTATTGGAAAAGTTTTTCGGCGGAGGGCCGCAGGAGATGTGGGTCTATCCGTGAGGCTTAAGATAAAAGGATTTGCCGCAAAAATGGAGGCGGTGAGATGCCGCTATTGAGTGATCGCAGCCTCTTCATCTCCGCATCCCGCCCCTCCGCACCCCTCGCTTTTTGGATCGGCCCACTTCTCGGAAAAGCCGAGGGCGAATGCCTGATATACGAACTCCAGAAAGACCTGCTTGTCCAGGGACTTTTGCAATGAGGAGAGCATCTGCATATAATCGTTTATGCGCTGGCTCTTGCCCGAGACGGCGGCGGAGATCTGTGCCCCGTAGAGTACCATTATCTCCGCCGTGCAGCTTTTCGGGAGAATGCCCCATACAAACTTATCCCTCAGATGGACCAGAGCAGCAACAGCGGCAACAGTTATAGGATCCTTGATGATATTTGAAAAACTTTTCTTAAACAGATCGGCGTCATCTTTAGAAAGGAACTTCCCAATTCCCTGGCACATCTCCTGCTCATCGATTCTGAACCGCTCCAGATGAGCCAGTGAGGAAGACTGGCCGGCGGGCGTCAGGCCGTTTTGAAGGGAGAGCGTCCTTAAGACTGCGTCATGCATGGTGCGACCGATGAGCTCCCCTACTTTCGAGTGCTTGCCGGCAAATGCTATTGCTCTCCCCCCCAGCCGGGAAGCCACTGCAATCTGATCTGTTCCGGTGCCTGTGGCAAGGCCCTCAGAATACCGGGAAGGGATCTCCAGCTCCTGAAGGGCTGCAGTCTTGGCCTCGGTGGCAGTGAGGACTGCGGTGACCATAGCCCCGGGAAAAAGCTCTCGATTGATGAATATCATGGCATTTATAGTCCCTGGCTCCAGGCCGCCACCCTTCTCAGCCCGCTCATCTGCACTCTCTTCCTGTGGCTCGTAGTAGGAGGCGGGATCTCCTGCCCGACCTGCATTTCCCTCCACGCCGCCGGTGCAAACAGTCACAACCTCCAGATCTTGAAATCGCTCATGGCAGATCGCTGCATTGTTCATATTGGCTGCAGTCCCAAGCGTTGCACATTTTTGGAAGGGAAGGTTATGGCGGCTGGCAACCTCTCTCCTGTACTCCTCAGGACGATCCACTGCCAATATGTGCATCCTGCTGTTCATGTGCCCTCCCGCAGGCTCGCAGGACTGATGATTGTAGATATACTGCAGGTCGTCATGCAGTCCTCCCGAACAGCTGCGGCAGGTGGAAAGAACCCGGTGTGGGGCAACCAAGCGCGCATAGACCATCTTCTCCTCCCTGTGCAACTCAACTCCACCATAAAACTTCACAAGTTTCATTCATAGCCCCCTTTGTGTGACAAATCCAGAAGGATATCGTAGTCTATATTTTCCAGGAACCTCTTCTCTCTGGCCTCTCTCGTCCCGAACCTAACCACATTGATGGCATCGCCTTCCGGTGGAGATTGCAGCCTGGAGACCCTTTCCGGATAGCGGGAGTAGCTGCACAGCAGGCTTTCCCCCAGAGCCCTGACCCGACCGAAGTCTCCCCACTGATTGGCGATGGCCATGTGCATCTGCTCTCCCAGCCTTGCCTCCCAGATGAACCTGGTGCTGGCATCCTCCCAGAGGACAGGCGCACAGAGCATATCGGTGCCGAGCTTTGCCAGAGAGTCAGAAGCCTCCGGGAAGATTAAATCGTGTCCAATAAGCATTCCGACCCTGGCAAAGGGGAGGTCAAAGGCCTCAAAACCGCCCTCGCCTGGGAGGGCCCAGCTCATGTCACGCAAGGAGAGATGGACTGCTCTGTACCTGCCCACAACTCCCTCCGGGCCAACCAGGACAGAGCTGTTGTAGAGCCCTTCTTCGCTCCTCTCAGCCATGCCAAAGACTATGAAGAGATCTTTTTCCTGCGCCTTTTTGGCAAAAAGGTCGGTGATCCTCCCCGGGATCTCATCAGAGCAGAGATCCGCCTCTTCCCGGCTGATAAGCGGGCCGGATGTGATGAGCTCGGGCAGGACGAGAAGGTTGATTGCATGCCCATCGCCTGAATTCCTGGCCACGGCATCGTCTATGAGCTTGAGCGCTCTTTTCAGATTGGCATTTATATCCAGAGGCTCAGAGCAGAACTGCAGTGTTGCGGCTGAAAATTCAGCTGCCTTGGGCAATCCAAGAAGCATCTCAATGCCTATGTGCGTGTATGGATCCAAAGATATGTTTCCATAGCATTGAGGTCTTCTAGCACTCAATGAGTTCTGCGGCGTGACCGTGTTTGGCTGCAGATTGCCATAGATAATGGTATCCTCAGGAGAACTGAACTGAACCACAGCTTGGCCCTGAGGATCTAAGATGAAGGATTGCGCAAGATCACACTCCATGACCTTGTCCTTTCCAGTCCTGTTGCAGGCCAGGATATAAATGCCGTTTTCGAGAGCCCTCGCCCGCCAAAATTTCTCAGGATTGTGATGAGTGGGAGGCCAGTTGGCCGGGACCAGAAGAATCTCAGCTCCCATCAGGGCGGCGATCCTCGCAGGTCTATAAAAGTAGGTGTCAGCGCAGATCAATATACTGAGCGAGCCGAACTCTGTCTGGACTATGGGGACGGGGAGATTGCCCTTTGCAGACCACAGATTCTCCTTGAAGGCCGGAGATAGCTTGCGATGCCTGGCTACAACATCGCCCTTCGGCCCGAGAAGTGCCGCTGAGTTATAAAGTATGCCGGTTTTAAGGTCGCGCTCAGCCATACCGATGCAGATATAGCATCCATACTTCTCTGCAATCCGTCCAAAGGCGATGGTAGTCGGCCCGGGAATGCTCTCTGCAAAGGGGGCGATCTCCCTCCTACTCTCAAAGGCGTAGCCTGTGGTGGCAAGCTCTGTATTTACAATGATGCGGGAGCCCTTCTGCGCTGCCTCCTCGTTGAGAGCCAATAGCTTAGCCATATTTTTATCTTTGTCCTTCCAGGAAATAGATGCGTGAATGAGAGCGACCTTCAGCTCTCCCGCAGGCATTTCGTTGATGTCCCCAGCATTTTTTGATCTCATCTGATCCTATCCTCGCAAAAACCATCGAGGTCCTCTCGAAAGCTTTATTAAATCAACTCAGCTAGCTCTAAATAAAAAAATGTTTCGTTATGAGAAAGCTTGACCGATGAATAAAAAAAGGGATGGATTATTACGAAAAAACTCAGGATTGCCTATGTCACTACCCAGGAAGCAAGCGACGTCTTCCCCCTGGTATCTGCGCTAAAGGAGTTGATCAGGCAGAAAGAAGAGGTTGCGGAGGTGGCGGTCAGATCCGGCGAAGATCTTAAGGACGCCGCTCAGTTGGAGAAGTTCGCGCGGTTTGCCAGGAGCTGTCACCTGGTTATCTTCAATCTTCACGGCGGGAAGAAGAGCCTTTCCTGCTTTGACCAGCTGATCCCAAAACTACAGGATAGCAATGCCTTCATCTATGCACAATCTGCCTCAGATGAGCCTGAGATCGAGCTCATGAAGCTGTCAACTGTCGACGACGACACCTACCATAAAATATCTCAATACCTGGACTATGGTGGACGGGAAAACTACTACCATCTCCTCCTCTACCTCGCCAACCGCTTTGCAGGAGCAGATTATGAGTTTTCTGATCCTGTGCGCCCCATCTGGGAGGGAATCTATCATCCAGATTTCGATTATGTCCCAACCCTGGATGATTATCTTAAGAGAAAATATGTGGCCGGACAGCCGACGGTGGGCCTATGGTTCTATCAGAGCCTCTGGCGGTCGGAGAATACTATCTTCATCGACAGGCTGATCAGGGAGATCGAGGGGCAGGGTGCAAATGTCGTTCCTGTCTTCCTTTACGCCCTCAAGGATGTCGAACGAGGAACCAAGGGAGCAGAGTGGGTGGTAGAAAACCTCTTCATGCGTGATGGACGGCCCATAATAGATGTTCTGATAAGCACCCTCATGTTTTCTCTGGCCATCAAGCCCTGGGAGGGATCAGACAGTAGCGAGGCGGAGAAGTTCGCCAGATCCGATGAGTGGTTCATAAAGAGGCTGAATGTACCTGTCCTGAAGGCTATAGTGACCTACAACACTCCTGCAGAGTGGAAAGAGTCAATGCAGGGTTTGAGCCCCATGGACATCTCCATGGGAATCGTCATGCCTGAGTTTGACGGCATGCTCGTTACTGTTCCCGTGGCAGCGAGAGATAGAGCTGATGTAGATCCGCTGACAGGAGCTAGAATCATCAGGTTTGAGCCTCTTCCCGAGCGCGTAAACAAGATTGTGCGCCTGAGCATTAATTGGGCCAGGCTGCGGCACATTCCCAATTCGGAAAAGAAGGTGGCAATAATCTTCCACAACTATCCTCCCAGAAACGACCGGATAGGCACCGCCTTCGGGCTCGATTCGCCGGTATCTGTATACAACATCCTCTGTTACCTCGAGAGACAAGGATACATGCTCGAGAGCCTGCCTGAAAGCGGCCAAATCCTGATCGAGAGCATGATCTCCAGGGTTACAAACGACAGACGCTGGTCGAGCCCGGAGGCGATGGCCCAGAAGGCGATCGACCTGGTCAGCGGGGAGCAGTACGCAAAATGGTTTGAGGAGCTTCCCAATGATGTACAGGAGAAGATGCTCAAATCCTGGGGTGAGCCCCCAGGTGAGCTCTTCGCCCATCAGGGAAGACTAATAATTCCCGGAATCAGCAATGGCAATATATTTATTGGACTGCAGCCCCCGCGGGGATTCTTGGAGGACCCAGCTGCAATCTACCACAGCCCGGACCTTCCCATACCGCACCACTATTATGCATACTATCGCTGGATCCGGGACATCTTTCGGGCCGATGTCGTCATGCACATCGGCAAGCACGGTTCACTGGAATGGCTCCCCGGTAAGTCCGCCGGCCTTTCGGAATCATGCTTCCCTGACATTGCCATATCCGACCTGCCCAACATCTATCCCTATATCATAAACAACCCAGGTGAGGGTACTCAGGCCAAGAGGAGGAGCTACTGCTGCATCATCGACCATCTCATTCCTGTGATGCACAACTCCGACATCTATGACGAGATGGCAGAGCTTGAGGTGATGCTCCGCGATTATACCCATATAGCATCCGAGGATCCGGCAAAGCTGCCAGTTCAGAGGAACATGATCTGGGAGAAGGTCTGCGAGACAAAGCTGGATCACGACCTGGAGGTGGATGAAAAAGCCGCTTTCGGGGATTTTGACAATTTTCTTGAGAAGCTGCATGAATATCTGCATGAGATAGCAGACACACAGATCAGGGACGGTCTGCACATCTTTGGCCAGCCGCCCGAGGGATCGAGGCTGGAGGAGTTCCTGGTGGCACTCACCAGGTTGAAGAACGGCCTAGTGCCGTCATTGAGAGAGGCATTAGTCCGCTCGCAAGGATTTGATTACGATCATCTGCTTCGCTGCAGAGGAAAGCTATTGGATGGCACAAGAAGCGGGGGCCATATCATCGAGGAGGTTCATGAGCTTTCACTCCAGATAATGAAAAAGTTCGGCGATGTGGGGTATTCTGCTGATCTTATCCCGGCGGTTTTATCAGAGGCTATGGACCGGAGAGACTCTGATGTTGAGGCGGTCTTGCAGTATATCAGCACGACTCTTCTGCCCAATATAGCTTCCACAACTGACGAGCTGACCAACACACTGGCCGCCTGCAGAGGAGAGTTCGTGCCCCCCGGACCCTCCGGGGCTCCCACCCGGGGAATGGCGGACATATTGCCCACGGGAAGAAACTTCTACTCCGTCGATCCCCAGGCCATCCCCTCCCAGGCGGCCTGGAAGGTGGGCGTCGCCCAGGCAGAAGCCCTGCTTGAGCGCTATCTGGAGGACGAGGGCTGCTATCCGGAATCCCTGGGAATGGTTATCTGGGGCAGTCCCACCATGCGGACCAAGGGAGACGACATTGCCGAGGTCCTCTACCTCATGGGCGTTCGGCCGGTCTGGGAGGAGAGGAGCGGCAGAGTAACAGGTATTGAGCTCATTCCCATAGAAGAGCTGCAGCGTCCTCGAATAGACGTTATGCTGCGCATCAGCGGTTTTTTCAGGGATGCATTTCCAAATATCGTGCATCTTGTTGATAGAGCAGTAGAGCTGGTGGCAGAGCAGAAGGAGCTGCCGGAGCAGAACTTCCTGGCAAAGCATGTATCTGCAGACATTTCCGAGAAGATGGCCGCTGGAATCGATGGAGAACAGGCCAAGACTCTGGCCAGCTACCGCATATTCGGCTGCCGTCCCGGAGCCTACGGCGCTGGAGTCTCAGATGCCATCGACTCCAAGAACTGGAAGGATGAGAAAGACCTGGCCGAGATCTACGTAAAGTGGGGCGGTTATGCCTACGGTCGCAAAAACTTCGGGGTGACCGTTCCAGATGAGTTTCGAAGGCGCCTCAGCCGTCTCGACCTGACGGTCAAGAACGAGGACACACGGGAGTACGATATGCTGGACGGCGATGATTTCTACTCCTATCATGGCGGGATGATCGCCGCAGTCAAGGCCCTGAAAGGCGAGCTTCCTCGTTCGTACTGCGGCGACAGCTCAGATCCGGATCGGGTGAAGACCAGGAGCACTGTTGAGGAGACCAAGCACATCTTTCGGGCCCGCATCCTCAACCCCAAATGGATCGAGAGCATGAAGCGTCATGGTTACAAGGGCGCTGGCGATATATCCAGGATGGTGGACATCGCCTTCGGCTGGGATGCCACTGCCGAGGTCCTGGAGGACTGGATGTACGAGGAGCTGGCGAACAAGTATGCTCTGGATAAGGATATGCAGGAGTGGCTGAAAAAAGTGAACCCCCATGCTCTGCAGAACATCGCCGAGCGGCTGCTTGAGGCAGTGGAGAGGGGGATGTGGCAGGCGTCTGACGAGATGAAGGAGAAGCTTCGGGACGTCTATCTGGATATCGAGGGGTGGATCGAGGATGATCAACCACAAACCGATGCAAGTTCGGGAAGCTAAGGATTAAAACTGGTAAAATGCCCGAGGAAAGCCCCGGCCTTCTGGCTTTATCCGTAACAAGTGACTGCAACCTTCGCTGCCGCTACTGCTATGCCCGCGGCGGCGAGTCGAGCGCCTCGATGGGCTGGGTCACTGCCAGGCGGGCCATCGACGTGATGGCGGAATGCTTCGATGGCTTTAAGATCCAGTTCACAGGCGGCGAGCCGCTTCTCAATCTTGATCTCATAGAGAATGCTATGGATTATCTCAGTGAGCTGGGCCTGCACGTTCCCTGCCAGGTTCAGACCAACGCTACCCTCATCACTTCCGATGTTGCCGTAAGGCTGAATGATCTTAAAATCGGAATAGGCGTGAGCCTGGATGGCCCTCCATCAGTGAACGATCGTATCCGGCCTTTTTCCAGCGGACGTGGCGGCTCTACCAAATCTGCACTGAATGGAATTATGGCCCTTAGAAAAGCAGGAATTCGGGTCGGCGCGACCTGTGTCCTCTCCAGGGCCAATGTTGGGGCTCTTGCGGGGCTCGTGGAGCTGTGCAGCTACCTTGGCAACATTGAGGGAATCGCAATCGACTTCCTGAGACAAGCGGGCCGGGGCGATAACTCGATGCAGCCCGATGCCGCCGTTGCTTCCAGAGGCATTGAGGCAGCCATAGAGCGTGCAGAAGGCCTGGCCAAAATGGGCGGAAGCCTGGTGCGATTCAGGGAACTGGAGAGAATGCGCAATACTATAGAAGAAGGAAGAGAGAGGCTTCATCACTGCTACTTTGATGCGTGCCGGTCCGTTGTTGTAATGCCCGGCGGCGAGGCCTTTGTCTGTCCCTCCATGCTCCGTCCGGAGCTTCGACTGGGCAATATCGAGGAGCCGGATTTCCCAAAGGGGCTGATCGAGCGAATGGTTCGGGTACGGAGAACTGTGCAGGACCCTCAGGAATGCCGGACCTGCCGGGATCGCTGGCTTTGTGGCGGGCCTTGCCTGGCCCATTGTGTTCCTGAATCGAACTTGGCCATCGAATGCGCCGTCAAGATGGTATTTATGAGGTACGCCAGATCATCCTCGCAGATCCCTCCCACCACCATCAGCTTGCCAAAGACCCAGAGCAGTACTGAGTAGCTGCAGTCATACTCCTTATCGAGCACCACTGGCGAAGGGCCTCTTCCTCTCTCCCTATTTTTCCAGCAATCTCTCAAGCGCTGTCTCTTCCAGCTTAAGCGAGGCCAACCTACACTCGACCTCAGCGATCTCTTTCTTGATCTTTCGGAGTTCGGTCATGTTCTTGGCCTTGTTCAGGTACTCTTTCCCTAGCTCTTAGCCGATGCACTCCTCGAGCTGGCGTCTCAAGACCTTGATATAAGGATTTCCATAGATGCTTCCCTCGCAGAACTCAAGCTTTCCTGCGTTGATTCCCCTGATTATGAACTCCCGGTCCACGCCATATTCCTTCTTTGCCGTCACGTCGCTGAGGCTCGCGCCCTTTCGGTTCCATTCACCGTATTCCGCCATTTCACCCTCTGCTCTTTATTGTGATCAGTGCCTCAGCCTCGTTCGCCTCGCGATTCCGGCGATCAGGACATCGAAGGAGTTTATGCATGCACAGGTATTTGGATCTGCCGTCAGTAGCGTTCTTCAGCAGCTGCATCCTGTTCAACGTAACCAGCAGCGATGCGCCCAAATCATTAATAATTCGCCGTAAAACCTTGCTGTCAACGACTAGATCAACCTGACTATCGTGTACATAAGCAGTTGTGGTATCGAGTCGGTCAGGTTTTTCGAAATTTCCCGAAACGCTTAAATACAATTTAATTTGAATTAATTTCAATTCAATTTACTAAGGGAAGAATGGATGATAGAGAACAAATCCTGGGTTTTGATTTGCTTGGGCATCGTTCTGGAGGCCTATGTCTCTATCAAAGACTGAGGTGATGGGCGAATACCAGAGCTATATGGGCAAGAGGGCGCTCTTCTTCCTGATCCTCGTGCTGGGGACCGCATTGCTGGCGAGCATGGCCGTCACCCTCGGTTCTGCAGATCTCAGCATAAAAGAGGTCTATGTTGCCATCATGGCCAGATTTCTTCCCGACTGCTTTGAATCAACGTCATATGCAAATACCATCGTCTGGGGCCACCGGTTTCTTCTGCCGGGCTCGGCCCTGGTGGGTGCTCTGCTTCTTTTGGGTTCAGACACCCTTGCCAGGACGATCCTCGCACCGGTAATACTTCCTGTGGGCATAATGACATCATTTTTGGGAGTCCCGTTCTTCATTTATCTCTTCATGAAAAGGAGGAAGGTGTTTTGGTAAATATCACTATAAAGAGCCTGACATTCGGCTACAATGGCTCCATGATCCTGGACGGCCTCAATCTGGTGGTCGAGGATTCAGAAGTGTTGGGGCTGGTCGGCCCAAACGGCTCGGGCAAGACAACCCTGATCAAGTGCATAGATAAAATACTCAAGCCTAAAGGAAGCATTCTGATAGACGGCAGAGATATCGATACTGTGAGCAGAACTGAGCTTGCCAAACGCCTGGGGTATGTTCCTCAGTCCAGCTCGACTCCTCTGGCCACTACCGTTTTTGATACAGTTCTCATGGGCAGGAGGCCGCATATAAGCTGGCGCGTATCAGACTCCGATCTCGATAAGGTAGCAGATATCCTGGGGCTTTTGCATCTGGAAAATCTGGCCATGAGAGACTTCTCCCAGCTATCCGGGGGTCAGAAGCAGAAGGTCTTGATAGCCAGGGCCCTGGCCCAGGAACCGGAGGTGCTGCTGCTGGATGAGCCCACCTCAAGTCTGGACATGAAACACCAACTGGAGGTTATGGAGACGATAGCATCCCTGGTCAAAGAGAAGAAGATCTCTGCGATCATGGCATTGCACGATCTGAATCTGGCTTCGACCTTCGCGGACAAGCTGGCGATCCTCAAGGACGGAAGGATCTATGCCGCAGGTGAACCTGCCGATCTTTTGAACGCAGCGAACATTCGGGAGGTATATGGAGTCGAGGCCATCGTAATGAACAACCTTAACCGGCCGTACATAATTCCTTTGAAGTCTCTCAGCGAAGGCGTAGCTTAGGGGGAAAAATGCATCACATCAAGAGAAGGACAATTCCTTTTACATCTATCGTGGGCCAGGACGACATGAAGTTTGCATTAGTTCTAAATGCAATAAATCCACGCATAGGCGGAGTGCTGATAAGAGGAGATAAAGGCACCGCCAAATCAACCGCAGTGCGTGCCCTGGCCGACCTTCTGGAAGATATTTTAGTTGTGGAGAACTGCCCCTTCAACTGTAACCCCAGAAATCCAGAGGAGATGTGTGATCTGTGCTTTGATAAGAGCCTGAAAGGCCAGGTAAAGGAGGTATTACGCAAGACTCCGGTGATCGACCTTCCCCTGGGGGCAACTGAGGATCGGGTTTTGGGATCATTGAACATTGAGAGGGCAATCAAGGAGGGAATACGGGCCCTGGAGCCGGGCATCCTGGCTGCTGCCAACAGAGGGGTACTGTACATAGACGAGGTTAACCTCCTGGACGACCATGTGGCAGATGTGCTGCTGGACTCAGCCGCCATGGGGGTGAACATCGTGGAACGGGAAGGGGTGTCAGTTGCTCATCCATCCAGGTTTATCCTGGTAGGAACCATGAACCCCGAGGAGGGAGAGCTAAGACCGCAACTGCTGGACCGATTCGGGCTACAGGTAGATGTCGTCGGCATTGAAGATGTAGATCAAAGAGTGCTGATCGTAAAGACTGCCGAGAGGTTTGATGCCGATCCGGAGGGCTTTGCAAAGGAGCAGCAGATCCATCAGGATGAGCTGAAGGTCAAGATCTCCGCTGCCAAGGAAATCCTCAGCCAGGTGACTATGAGCGATGATCTTCTGAGAACTATAGCCTCTACCTGCATCGATCTGGGGGTAAAGACCCACAGGGCAGAGATAGTGATCTCCAGAACGGCAAAGACCATAGCTGCCTTTGAAGGAAGGATGGAGGTAAACCAGGAGGACGCAAAGAAGGCCATGGAGCTGGCGCTTGCTCACAGGATGAGGAGCCGGCCCTTTGAGCCACCGACTCTTAACAAAGATAAGCTAGAAAAGTCCATGGAAAAGCAGCAGCAGCAACAAAAGCAAGAGCAACAGCCCAAGAATCCTCCCCCGCAGAAAAGACAGGAACAGTCTCAGAAGCCCGATGATCAGCAGGACCAAAATCAGGCTCAAGCTGCATCACCGCAAGAGCAGATCTTCAAGATCGGAGCGTCGATAGATGTGCGGCAGATCAATATGCCTCGAAAGAGGGATAAAATCCCCCGCAGAAAGACCAGCGGAAGAAGGATAAACACCCTTGCACTGCAGAACTCCGGAAGATATCTGCGCCAAAGGATGCCTAAAGAGGGAAAGGACATTGCCATTGATGCCACCATTCGTGCTGCAGCTCCATATCAAAAGGCCAGATCAGGACCCTATGCCATTAAGATCAAAAGCGAGGACATCAGGGAGAAGGAGAGGGTGAGGAAGACCTCAGCAGTGCTTCTTTTTGTGGTGGATGCCAGCGGCTCAATGGGAGCCATGATGAGGATGGAGAGTGCCAAGGGAGCAGTCCTCTCCTTGCTCTTGGACTCATATCAGAAGAGGGACAGAGTTGGAATGGTGGCCTTTAGGGGAAAGGAGGCAGAACTGATACTTCCTCCCTGCTCCAGCGTGGATCTGGCTTTAAGCAGGCTAAAGGAGCTCCCCACAGGCGGCAAGACGCCGCTTTCTGCAGGGCTTTCTCGCGGATTGCAGATTTTGCAGGGCGAGATGAAAAAGGATGCAGAGACAAAGCCCATGATGGTCCTCGTATCCGATGGCAGGGCCAATGTGGGAATGAGCGGAAAGATCAAAGATGAGCTAATGGAGATCTCGGAAAGGACAAAGCAGCTCGGAATTCACACCATTGTCATAGATACTGAGGTGGTGGATTCATCCTTCATGGACATGAGGCTCGGCTACTGCCGGGAGATCGCAGAGATGACCGGCGGGAAATATTATCCGGTATCAGATCTGAGTTCTGAGTCGCTTTACAGCATAGTGGATGGTGAGCACAGGCTGCTCTTGGAGGCCAACGCCTGATCTTTTGGGCACTGTGATCAAGATGATAGAAATATCGAATCTAGCCAAGGAATACTCCGGAAAAAGGGTAGTCGATATCCAAAGCCTTCAGGTTGATCGGGGAGAGCTGTTCGGATTCCTGGGGCCGAATGGTGCCGGAAAAACCACCACCATCCGAATCCTCACTACGCTCACCAAACCCACCTCCGGGAAGGCGCTCATCAACGGCTTTGATGTAGTCAAGGATTCCTTTAAGGTGAAGTCGGAGTTCGGCATAGTTCAACAGCATCTGAGCTTGAACAAAGACCTGACAATCGCTGAGAACCTGGAGCTTCATGCAAGGCTTCATCATCTGTCCAAAATAGAGAGAACGAAAAGGATAGCTGAACTGCTCGATTATGTGGAGCTGTCCGAGCACGCAGACTATCTCATAGATGATGTCTCGGGTGGCATGAAGAGGAGAGCCATGATTGCCAGGGCTCTGATTCACAGGCCGAAGCTGCTATTTCTGGATGAGCCGACTGTGGGCCTGGACGCTCAGACCCGCCGGAGGGTCTGGGATCTCATTCGCAAGATGAACTCAGACGGCACCACAGTCTTCCTCACTACACATTATATTGAGGAGGCTGAGGCCTTATGCGAAAGGGTGGGCATCCTTCATAAAGGAAAGATGATCGCCATTGGTTCTCCCTTAAGTCTTCGCCAGAAGCTGGGAATGATCGCAGTCGAGATGCAAACTAACGGAAACGGCACCCAGTATAGATATTTCCCCGATAGGTCGTTCGCTGCCCAGTTCATTCAGGGACTGCCGGGGAGCAATAAAGTAGCTATGCGTGAGTCGAATCTGGAGGATGTCTTTGTTGAACTGACCGGTCAGAAGGTCTTGGAGAGTTAATATGGATTCTTGTAATATACTCTGGGCGGACCTAGTAACCCTGAAGCGGCGCTGGTCCAGATACCTGATCACCACTCTTATCAGCCCCCTGCTCTATCTGGTGGCATTTGGCTGGGGGCTTGGACGGGGCATAAATCTCAATGGAACAAGCTATCTAGAGTTCGTGATACCGGGCATCATCGCCCTCACCGCCATGACCACCAGCTTCAACGGCGCAAGCACAAGGCTAAATGTCGATCGTCTCTACTACAAAAGCTTTGATGAGTGCCTCATGGCCCCGATTGGGCTATCCTCCATACTCATCGGAAAGGCGATGATCGGGGTAGTGAGGGGCTTATTGAGCTCCTTTGCATTCCTCGCCGTAGCCATGCTCATCGCACCATCCATTCACATCGGTCCGCTTTTCCTGGTAGGCCTTCTTTTGACCTGCTTTACATTCGCCTTTCTGGGAGTTCTGGCCGCTCTGCTGGCAAGGTCTCATGAGGACATGGGCACCTTCGCAAGCTTGATCTTGATTCCCATGACCTTTCTGGGCGGAACCTTCTTCTCTCTCTCCCAGGTTCCAGCCGGGCTGAAGTATGCCCTCTATGCTCTGCCGCTTACCCACTCCAGCCTATTCCTGCGAGCTGCCGCCCTGGATCAGCCCCTGCCTTGGGTATCTTTGCTCATACTCCTGATCTTCTTTGCAGCGTTTCTGGCAGGAGGGATGAGGACCCTGAGCAAGATCAGCATCTGAAATTTATGTCAATGACCACAAGCTTTAACCTTAACTCCGACTATGCGGGGAATATGTTTAGCCCAAGTTTAGCTTCAATCTCTAATTTTCTTAGGAACTTCCATTATTTTTCCACGTTCTCCAAAATCAATATGATATACTTTGCTGAACTCAAAGAGTAAGTCACCAGGTGTCATTTTTTTATTTGCTCCAGCCTTTTTCAAGAGCAATTCGAGTGTGCAGTAGGCATGAAGAGATAAAAATGCTATAAACACATGTCCAAAGACGCTTTCATCATCATGCAAATATAGCCTATCAGCTGATAACGTTGATTTATAGATGTCAAACATCTTCTCAACACTTTCTCTTCTCTTAAATAGTTCGTAGGCTTCTTGCTCTTTCATCTTTCGGTTAGATAAAATGAGAATGTGCCCTGATTTTTTCATCTCCTCGTGAAGTTCCACCTTCGTGATTTTGCCTGCATCCAGTTTATCATAGAGGGCATCGCGCTCTTCAAGCATTAGGACTTAACCCTCGAAGAGATAGAGATTAGTTCCCAGCTTCTTGCATCCGCATCTTACCAATCGTTTATGATAGCGAAAATGTTCATTAAGATGAATGCGTTCCTCATAGTAGCAGCGGCTATTTCTTCTTGCAGGAATTAAGCATGATATCTCCAATTTATCAAGGAATTTTAATATCTCTTCTGAGAAGAATCCTCTATCAATACAGGGAGATCCAGGGCGGAGTCAGCTTCGCTGCCGCCCTCCGCCTTGGGCTTGAATGGACGCACGGAATAGCAGACCAGACCCACTATTTCATTACACTTTACTTAGCGAAATTTGATTTTGCTTAAGGCTTTTGGTCCTGGGAAGATCATGTGTAGTCCCGACGGGACTACACACGGAGTGAGATTAACCGAAACAATTATATTTGGCCTATTTCGAGTAATCTTGTCAAATTTAGATGGCTTTATACAAGTGTTATGGATTAGCCTTGAATTCACCGCTTAGCTTTATGGAGGGTAAGGCTGCATGGAATCGATGCCTGTAGAATGGAGTAACCTGACGAACTGGAATGTATGGGGAGCATGCGGGCCTGACACCGGCCCCGGTACAATAAGTTCCTCAGCCTCATATAACGCAGTTATCGCGGCTACAGGTGCTTATTCTTCGCGAACAGGACTAGCTATAAAGATTATAGGATTGGCTGAGAGAATAAGGCCTTTGGCCATCAGTTTGTGCGATATTTTGCTTGTTATATTATTTCCGATGACAGTAAGGGTCGTGCAGGCAAACGGGGATATCCGGGTCCAGGGCGCAGCTCCAGCTGTCGATTACATCCTCAGTGAAGCCGGCGATATGGTCTTTAGGGACTGCAAGAGCGGGGTCCTCTTGGGAGATCCTGGCACCGAGCTCTCCACCCGTGAGCACGGGTCCGGCTTATACATGCGAGAAAAACAGGTTATGGAGACGAATAATCGATGAGACCGTTCCTGGTACTTGTCGCGCGGACCCTATCTCTGATCTTTTTGCTCACAGCTTCCAGCGCTGTTGGGGCCGATTTCCCGCTGTACGATGACGACCCCCGGATCAGATCCTCTGTGAATTACCTGCTCTCCTGCCAGAATCCAGACGGTGGGTTCGGCGAGATTCCGGGAAATTCTAGCGCCCTTCTCGTAACCGCTGATGTTGCCATGGCGCTGGCCCAGACCAGCGATATCAACCTGGCCATCAGGGATGGCAAGACAATTCTCGACTATCTCATCGATAAGAGACCCCCTGCCAGCAACGTCAGTACAGGCGACCTGGGCCGGTACTTGATGGGCGTTGTCGCAGCGGGCGGCAATCCTCACGATTTCGCAGAATCAGGCTATGTTGATATACTCAAGTATCGCTCAAGACAGTTGACCGAGATCGATCCATCAGAAGAAGCATACGCCCTACTCGGATTGATTGCAGTCAGAGAGCTCGAATCGATTGAGGCCAGAACCTATGTCAGGGATCTTAAGAGCAGACAGTTTGACTCGGGCGGATGGGGTAAAAACTCTTCCCTACCTGATACTGATACCACAGGGCTTGTGCTCTGCGCTCTGATCGGTTCAGGCGAGGATGTAAACGCTACGTGGATGAAAAAGGCCCTGACATGGCTTGGATCGGTCCAGAAAGACGACGGCGGTTTCTCAGGTTGCTTATCATCTCCGGACGGGTCCTGTTCTCCCTCGACCGGGCTTGCTGTCATGGCCATACTTGCTATGGGTCAGAGGCCGGTCGAAGAGCCTTGGCGAATCGGTGATGCAAATCCGGTAAATTTCCTGCTTAGCTGCCAGCAGCCGAACGGCTCGATCTGGCTCAAACCTGATGCTCCTGGCCCTCTCATATCCGGGTACACCGCCTTTGGCCTAATTTCTCTGACCGGGGGATGGCTACCTACAGCGAGATTAGCTCCCCCAAGTCCAGTGATCAGCGTCCACAAGACAGCAAACGTTTCGCTGGCCTTGCCCGGCGATACTATCCTTTATACCATCCGGGTGAACAATACTGGCAATAGAACTCTCAGCGATGTCGTTGCTGATGATAACCTCACAAAGCACCAGGAGTACATCGGGTTCCTTGACCCGGGCAAGAACCACACTTTCACTACAGAATACACAGTCAAAAGGGTTGATATCGGCAAGCCCATAGTTAACAATGTCACTGCCAGAGGCACCTACGATGGCGTAGTTTACCAGGGATTCGACACCGAATCTGTAGACACTGTATATAATCCCAATATTGCAGTCAACAAAACGGCAAACGTCACTGAGGTCGACAAGGCTGGAAGTATTATCCTTTATACCATCTGGGTGAACAACACCGGCAATACAATCCTCAGAGATATCGTTGCCGATGACAGCCTCACCAAACTTAAGGAGGACATTGGATCCCTGGATCCAGGAAAGAATCATTCTTTCACCACCACCTACACCGTCAAAGCGGCAGATCTTGGAAAACCTATTATCAACAAAGTCACCGCCAGCGGCAAAGATCCGGAAGGCAAATCTCATGAGAACTCCAGTACAGTGACCGTAGAGACAGAATCGCCAGATATCGTGTTGATGCAGCTGATGGTCTTCAACGATGGCGCCCTAGTCTTCAACAAGACAGTAGACGTGGTCGGCGTGAACCCCACCAGTTGGGACGCCATTCAGCAGAGTGGCGCAAGCTACGAGTATACCGACTGGGGTGGAGGCCTTGGCATATTCATCGATCGGCTGGCTGGCGTTGGAGAGCCCGGCTGGGGGCCATCCTTTTGGATCGATGGCAAGTTCTCGGAATGGGGCGCCAGCAACTGGCACATCCACGAGGGGGAGATCGACCAGTGGATCGGTCCCAACTCGGACAGCTACTCGGCGAAGATCCTGCGGGTGGACGATGCTACGCCTGCATCTGTCGCCAAGGGCGAGTCCTTCAGAGTCAAGATCACAGAAGAGACCGTATATTGGGGAATCCCTGCCGGCACGCCGTCGCGGGGGGCGACGGTTACCGTAGGCTTTGATAAATATATCACAAATTCTGAGGGCTTGACCCCCGAGATCACCCTTAACAGGGACGCATATTACGGCATCTACGCAGTAAAGCCCAAACATCTGGCCACCTATTGGCTCGGGCACATCAGTCCAATAGACGGCATCTCGACTATAAAATGTGGTGCCGGAGGTCCCCTGATCTCTGACCTGACGGGAGAAAAACCACCTACAAATCCCAACATCGAGGTGAAAAAGACAGCTAACCTGACCGAGGCCAGCACAGGCGATGTCATCGGCTACACCATCTGGGTAAACAACACTGGCGATACGTCTCTCAGCGATGTGGTGGCAAGAGATGACCTAACAGGTAAGGAAATGAAATGGGCTGCATTAAAAGCAGGTGAGAAAAAATCCTTCATCACCGAGTATACCGTCAAAACAGCAGATCTGGGGAAACCTGTAGTCAACAGAGTCACCGTCCGCGGCAAGGATCCCGAGGGCAAATCTCATGAGAACTCCAGTACAGTGACCGTAGAGACAGAATCGCCAGATATCGTGTTGATGCAGCTGATGGTCTTCAACGATGGCGCCCTAGTCTTCAACAAGACAGTAGACGTGTTCGGCGTGAACCCCACCAGTTGGGACGCCATTCAGCAGAGTGGCGCAAGCTACGAGTATACCGACTGGGGTGGAGGCCTTGGCATATTCATCGATCGGCTGGCTGGCGTTGGAGAGCCCGGCTGGGGGCCATCCTTTTGGATCGATGGCAAGTTCTCGGAATGGGGCGCCAGCAACTGGCACATCCACGAGGGGGAGATCGACCAGTGGATCGGTCCCAACTCGGACAGCTACTCGGCGAAGATCCTGCGGGTGGACGATGCTACGCCTGCATCTGTCGCCAAGGGCGAGTCCTTCAGAGTCAAGATCACAGAAGAGACCGTATATTGGGGAATCCCTGCCGGCACGCCGTCGCGGGGGGCGACGGTTACCGTAGGCTTTGATAAATATATCACAAATTCTGAGGGCTTGACCCCCGAGATCACCCTTAACAGGGACGCATATTACGGCATCTACGCAGTAAAGCCCAAACATCTGGCCACCTATTGGCTCGGGCACATCAGTCCAATAGACGGCATCTCGACTATAAAATGTGGTGCCGGAGGTCCCCTGATCTCTGACCTGACGGGAGAAAAACCACCTACAAATCCCAACATCGAGGTGAAAAAGACAGCTAACCTGACCGAGGCCAGCACAGGCGATGTCATCGGCTACACCATCTGGGTAAACAACACTGGCGATACGTCTCTCAGCGATGTGGTGGCAAGAGATGACCTAACAGGTAAGGAAATGAAATGGGCTGCATTAAAAGCAGGTGAGAAAAAATCCTTCATCACCGAGTATACCGTCAAAACAGCAGATCTGGGGAAACCTGTAGTCAACAGAGTCACCGTCCGCGGCAAGGATCCCGAGGGCAAGTCTCACGAGAACTCCAGCACCGCATTGGTGAAGACCCCAAGCATACCGGTTACAATCCATAAGAGCGCATCTCCTAAAGGAGGGCTTCCTCTAACCGAGATCAGCTTCTTTATTGCAGTCACTAACACGGGGGATGACGACCTCCACGCTGTCTCCGTGGTCGACCATCTACCACCGGGGCTGGTTTACGCCTCTGACAATCGCTCAGGATTGCTATCAGGCAACGAGATCACCTGGGAGATTGGAGACCTTGGCAGAGGCGAGTCGGATTTCATAGAGCTGGCGGCAGAGATTGAGGAGGGAGCCTTCGGCATTCTGACCAACGAGGTCAACGTGGCTGCGATCGATGAGACCGGGAAGGAAGTTACACATAGTTCTTCTGAAGATGTAATTGCACTCGAGACCGAGACCCTGGACTTTGGTGATGCGCCGGAGAGTTACTCCACCCTCCTGGCGGGCAATGGCGCGCGTCACGTCATTATTCCCAACTTCTGCCTAGGTTACATCATCGATGGCGAGCCCGAGGCCTGGGCCTCTTCGGATGCATTAGGCGACAACATACATGATCTGAACGACGAGGATGGCGTGTCCATCACAGATTTGCTTTTGATCCCCGGTGCAACTTCAACCATCGATGTCCATGCCTCGGACGACGGTGGCTACCTGAACGCCTGGATCGATTTTGGAGCCGACGGCAGTTGGGCCGAGGGCCTCGACCAGATTTTCGTCGACAGGCCATTGAATAAGGGCTCTAACAGCCTTACCTTCTTTATCCCCCCAGAGGCAAAAGAGGATAGCGAGACCTTCGCCAGGTTCAGGTTCAGCACCGAGAAAGGTCTGTCATTTGCCGGTCTCGCCCTTGACGGCGAGGTGGAGGACTACAGATTGAATATCGGAAAGAATCCCCGGGTCGTGGTATCCAAGACAGCAGACAAGACTGAGGTCAAACGGGGCGACGACATCAACTACACTATCCGGATTGATAACACTTTGGGCATGCCTTTGCACAACGTCGTCGTCAGGGACGTCTTCAACAAATCGGTCGAGTTCGTCTCGGCATCGCCCGCGCCCGACTCTGACGGCATTTGGAGGTTCCCGGAGGTCGGTGTCGGCGGCATGACCATAAATCTTACTGTAAAGGTCCCCAAGGTTCGAGATATGGCGTTCAATATGGATCAAGAGGTCACAGGAGTGGGCTTTATGAATATCGCCAACGACTATGACACCTCTCTTGAGTCCTATGCCATAGAAAACTGCGTCTATGTCACCTCAGATGAAACCGGCGATATGGTCTTCAGAGACTGCGAGAGCGTGGCCATCTCGGGCGATCCTGGCACCAAGCTCTCCACCCGTGAGCACGGGTCCGGCTCATACCAGGGCGAGGAACGGCTTAGGGTGAGGACAGAGAACAGGTCAATCTCAATGGATAAGAATATGTCCGCCGCCTACAGCCCCACCGCCTTCGCCCTCTATAACAACCGTACCATCGATTACTCATCTAAGTGGATGGAAGGCGCCTGGGCCAAGAACTGGGCTACGGGCAGCTCCATGAGTGAATACTACCGGTATGCTACATCTATCGACCGCGAATCACGCTTTGATATCGATAAGAACGGCACGTCTATGGAGTTCGATACCTCGTTTGAGGGCCAGGGCCATATGGGCACAATCCTGACCTCAGGCCAACATGCTACGCCTTCGGTCGAGTTCAGAGAGGACTACTCGGGCAGCTTCAATATATATCAGCGCACTGACGAGTACGGCTCGGGCACGATCTCCGAAAAAACCACCCAAGGAACCGGCTTTGTCTCCGTAGACAAGCGGATTAAGGAGAGCCAGAGATCCTACGAGTACGGCACAGGCAATTACAGCTCCGAGGAGATTATCGGCAGCTCCTCCAACTATATTGCCAAAAACATCAGCGTCGAACACCGGCCTTCGAGCTTCAAGGTCGGCGGCGAGCCTTACTCCAACCAGTCCTTGAAATGGAACGAGGGGATCTCCTCCAAGACACCAGACACCAGCTTCATAGGCGAAGAGTACACCGGAATAGATCACATGGAAAAGGAGACGGTCGCCAGAGGCTTAAACGAGATGGAGACCGAGGCAGAGTTCTCAGGGCAAGCCCGATACAGAACTGTCCTGCAGGATGATATCGATCTAGTTGCCCTACGGGGTGCTATCGATATCGATCAGGTGTACATTGGAGAATACTCTCTCAGGCGTCATATTCTCATCGAGGGCGTGAGTAGGGTCGATCATCCTCACCTGGCTGTGAATAAGTCCGGTGAACTTTACTACGGAGATGAGTCGGTCCTTGCCAGGTACAGAATTACCCTGGAAAACGATGGCAATCAATCTCTGGATTCCATCTACATCGAGGACTTTTTCCCACCCCATGCAGTGTACATCAACTCCACTGCCCGCCCCTCAGAGCTGACGGCCAGCAGCGCCAACTGGACACTTACTCACCTCTCGATAGGAGACCGAGCTGTCATCGATCTCTGGCTGGATGTGACCAACTATGCGGGCGATGAGCTGGTCAATCGTGTGGCGGCGAGTGGTGCCTACAACGAGACCTGGGTCACAGCCTTCAACTTCACCGTTCTGGATGTCGATTGGCTGGCCTACAACCTGCAGAGGACCCTCGCCGTGTCCAAGAGCGCAGAGCTATCCCAAGACCAGCCCGATGTAGTCAGATACAGCCTGACCATTCAGAACCTGAAAGGGAGCGACAGGGTGCTTCGCATAACCGACCCGCTGCCCCAGGGGATGGAGTTTCTGGAGGCGTCGGTCCCACCCTCCTCAGACGAGCATGGTGTCTTGACCTGGAACCAGATCGAGCTTGGTCCCTTTCAGACAAAGACCATATTCTACGATGCTAAGGCCCTGTGGCCAGGAACCTTTGTGACCTGGGCCGAGGTCGATGTTGGAGCGGTGAACGGTACCAGCGTGCCGACTCAGTATGCAATGGCCATCATCGATGTAGGCGTCTCAGATGGAGAGAGATCTGCAGAAGTTTGGCAGCCGCCTGACTGGGGATTCAACCTGACCTGCTATGATTGCGATCTGGAAGCGACCAAACCGATCTGCGGGGAGAAAGAATGAGCCTGGCCGGAGTTCAAGCGTTACCCGCAAAGAATTCATGGTGGTTATTAGTGAAGTCAACATGCATAAGACACCCAATCTGGACCTTTGCCGCTCTCCTGCTGTTTGTGGTATCGTTCAGTGCAGCAGAGGATTGGCCTCAGTTTCAGCGAGATGCGACCAAATCCGGCCTTACCGGCGACAATGTGCCCATCAAACCCGCCGTCATCTGGTCAGCAGATCTTCAGAGCGTGGACTTGCAGCCGATCATATGTCTGGGCACAGTATACGTCCTGGCGGGAAATGGCACCCTCTGGGCCTTGGATGAGGTGACTGGCGGGGTAATCTGGAAATCTCAGATGGATGGAAGGGCCTTTCAGAGCTCAACCCCTGCCTGCGATGGGGAGAGGATATACGCGGCCAGCGATACCGGCGATCTGGCCGCCTTTGACGCCCGGACGGGCGAGATGATCTGGACCGACCATCTCACCGATAAGAGATTTGAGTGTCCTGTGACCTACGCTGATGGGAGGATCTTTCTTGGCGAAAGCATAGCTTATGGCAAGGGGTTGAAGCGGTACTTCTCCTTTGATCGGGATGGGAACGAATACTGGAATGCTACCGCAGAGACGAGCGGCTATCTCTGGAACGGTGCTAGCGTGGCTGGCGATTTTGTGATTTGGGGTGACAACGACGGCATGCTGGTGAGCGTTAACCTGACGGATGGTACCATCGTTGATGAGCTGGACCTCAGAGACGAATCAAGGATCAGCTTTGCCAAAGAGGATGCAGGCCGCATCCGGTCGTCGGTCTCATATAAGGACGGATACGTCTACACATCATCCGAGTTCTCTCTAAATATCGGTTACGCCTGGAAGATTGGCTTTGACCAGACGACGGGACTCTTCGAGGACGATGGCTGGGGCACCGCGGTGGGATTCAGCACCTCCACTCCGGTCGTCTATAATGGCAGGGCCTATCTGGGAGTGGGAGAGCACGGACAGTTAGGCGAGCTGGTCTGTTTGGATGACTCCTCCGGCGAATTGATCTGGTCGTATCCGCTGGACGGCGGGGTCAAGGCTTCTCCTGCCGTATCTGTGAATGATGGCGAAGTCCGCATATGCTTCGTCACGGCCAAGGTTGACACCTCAGCATACTGCATCGAGGACACGGGAAGAGAGGGAGAATTGCTCTGGTCCTTCAACCCGCCCGATAAAGGATATGCCGTTGGAAGCGTCGCCATCTCGGGTGGGTCAGTCTATTTCGGGACAGATAGTGGTACCCTCTATTGTCTCTCCGATGAGGCAGGAGAAGAAGGTGGTTTTGAAAATAAAACTTAAGGCTGAATTTTAATAATTCTTAAAAAGCTTCATAATCATTTATGATTAATAGGTGATGTACTATGAAAAGAGGATATATCTCAGCTGTTTTGTTCTTATCTTTATTGATTGTTTTATATGCGGTCAGTGCTGAGGACTGGCCGCTATTCAAGAAGGACATTTCCAACTCCGGCATCAGCTCTGACCAGATCCCTGATGATCCCATCATACTCTGGTCAGCTGACATTCAGAGGATGGAGACCACACCTACAGTCTCCTCAAGTATGGTCTATGCCCTGGCTGGAAACGGCTCTGTATCGGCATTCGATAAGGAGACGGGTGATCTGAAGTGGCGGTCTCATCTAGATGGCTGGGTCTACCAGATGTCTCCGCTGGCCAGCAGCGGCGACAAAATCTTTGCGGCTACGGATTCGGGACAGCTTGCAGCCATCGATTCCCTGAACGGACGGGTGCTGTGGAAACAGAATCTGACGGATAATAGGTTTGAGTCTCCTCTGAACTACATTGATGGTCGGCTGTACCTGGGTGAAGGGGGAGCATATGGACAAGGCAAAAAGAGGTTCTTCTGCCTTTTCGAGAACGGCACCGAGTGCTGGAATATCACCAGAGAGACAAAGGGCTACCAGTGGTGCGGAGCCGCCGTGGCTGGCAACTACCTGGTATTCGGCCGGAACGAAGGCATCATTCTGAGCGTGAACCGTTCCAGCGGTGAGGTGGCCGATGAACTCAATCTGAACGACAGCACGAGGCTCAGCTTCTCCCGTGATACTCCGGGGAGAGTCCGGGCATCCGCCACCTTCCATGACGGCTACATCTATACCACTTCAGAGCTCTCAGCCCAGGAGGGATCAGCATGGAAGATCGGGCTCAACCCGGATACCGGCAGGTTCGAGGATCGAGGATGGAGCTCTCCCGCAGGCTTTAGCACATCTACGCCCTCTGTCTACAATGGCCGGGTCTATCTGGGGGTGGGCGAGCACGGACATCCCGGGGCTCTTGTCTGCCTGAACGGCTCCAGCGGTGAGATGATCTGGTCATATCCTGTTGAGGCTGGGGTGAAATCCTCTCCTTCAATATCGATAGCATCAGAGCTACCGAGGATTCTCTTTACCACCGCTCAGGTCAACGGCTCAATATACTGTCTGGAGGATTCCGGGGCCGCCCCGAAGCTGCTCTGGATGCTCAATCCGCCTGACAGCGGCTACCTCCTTGCAGGCCTGGCTATATCTGATGGAAGGTTATATTTCGGAACAGAAGGCGATCAGCATTATGGAAAGCTCTACTGCCTGGGCGAGGCGGGAAGAGAGGAGGGATGGCCACAGTTTCACTTCAATCCCCAGCATGTAGGGTGGAGTTCATCCAGTGCCCCCAGGTCCAACCAAACTGCCTGGATCAGCGATGATATCGGTGCTCAGGCCGGATCGTCGGTCTCAGTGGCCGAGGGCAAAGCATTCGTAAATTGTATAACCAATATAACCTGTCTCGACCAGAAATCGGGAGAGGTTCTCTGGATCACTCCGTTCAATGACTCTGGAGACTTCGCCTTTGGTTTCACTCCCGTTTACAGTCAGGGAAGGGTCTTCTTCACCTCTGACAAGACCTACTGCCTGAACGCCTCGGACGGGAGCGAGGTCTGGAGCTTTGCCCAGCCCACTTTAAAGTACGCTATAGATGGTAGCCCCACAATTGTAGATGGCAGGGTGGTTGTCAGTGATTGGGACGGCCACCACTACTACTGCCTTGATGAGGAGACTGGAGAGGAGCTCTGGAACTTCGCCGTGGTGGGCAATGCCCAGTCAACGCCGGCCATCGACCAGGGAAAGGTGGTCTTCGGAGGCTGGGATTGGGGCATGGGTGGGAATATCTACTGTCTCGATCTGGAGGATGGCCATGAGATCTGGAACCTCACCGCTGAGAACTCTCCCTGCGGCTCAGCTACCATAAACAACAGCACAGTCTACATGGCCACATATAACTTTGAGGAGGATGGAGATCTACTGGCCTTATCTTTAGAGGACGGCTCAGTCTTATGGAAGGTTAAGACATCGCCCACCGACTCAACGCCGGCCATCTTTGGGGATAGGATCTACCTCTGCTCAGGGTGCGAGGGCTTCCATCGGCTTATCACCAGCTGCTTTAATGCCACAAATGGAGAGCTAATCTGGGAGACACCGGTCGGCGAGAACATAGGGGACTGGAGATGTTCCCCGGTCTACGCCGACGGCCTGCTGTTTGCCGGAAGGCCTGAGTTCATAGATTATGCCGGAACCTTCGCTCTCAATGCAACAACGGGAGATGTGGTCTGGAGCTATCCAGAAGGAGGTTCATCGCCATCTTTGGCCGACGGCATGCTTTTTACCATTGGTGGGGGGCGAGTCTACGCCTTTTCGGATGATCCTTCTTTAGAGAAGCTTTAAGTAAAACAAACTGGGTTTCATTTGATCCAGCAATTTGGTGCAGATCAATTTGGATGATCGTTATGAAGAATATTTGCGAAATATTGGGTTTCGGCCTTGCTCTGCTGCTCGTCACGACGGCTACGGCCTTTGGGGATGCCCGAGTGCCTGAGCCGAGCGGGGGAGAAGCCTTTGGAGACTGGCCTCAGTTCCACCTCGATCCCGAGCATACAGGCGCCTCTACATCGACGGATTCCAGGACTAACCAGATGGCATGGGTTAGCGAGGAGATAGGTGCCGTGGAAGGGGCGTCTGTATCGGTGGCCGAGGGGCGGATCTACGTCAACTGCAACCACCAGTTCGTCTGCCTGGACCAGCTCTCTGGGGATGTACTCTGGAATGCGACCTTCGAGCCGAACCCCTACGGATCGTGGTCCACTCCTGCGTACAATGAAGGCAGGGTCTTCTTCTCCAACTGGGGAACCTCATGCCATGATGCCGCAAACGGAAGTGAAATCTGGAGATTTGTTCCGCCCACGAACCTGTCAGCGGTCAATGGCGGTCCGGTTGTAGCCGGGGGTAGAGTAATCGTCAGCGACTGGGACGGTCAGCATTACTACTGTCTTGATGAAAAGACGGGAGACGAGCTGTGGAACTTCTCCGTAGGAAGCGCTTATGCTCAATCCACACCAGCCGTTTCAGGCAACAGGGTCGTCCTCGGGGGTTGGGAATGGAACAGCGGTATAGGAGGGGAGATCTACTGCCTGAACCTGAACGATGGAACGGAGATCTGGAACATCTCCACAGATAACCATCCTTGCGGGTCTGCAGCGATCTCCGATGAGCGGGTTTATATGACAACCTACAACTTCTACGGCGATGGGGACCTGTATGCTCTCTCCCTTGAGAACGGCTCAATCCTCTGGAACCAGACGGTCCAGCGGACGGACTCGACGCCGGTCCTGGCAGGAGGGAAGGTCTATCTCTCCGGCGGATGCGACGGTTTCAGCGACCTTCAGACCTACTGCTTTGATGCCGCCAATGGCGAGCTCGTCTGGGTGACGGATGTGGCCGAGAAGCTCGGCGATTGGAGGTGCTCCTTGGCTCATGCCGGAGATCTGGTCTTCGTCGGCAGGGCGGATTATGATAGTTTCGTCGGGACTTATGCCCTCAATGCCACCACCGGCGAGCAGGTCTGGAGCTATCCGGCAGGTGGCTCTTCTCCAGTGGTGGCGGACGGGATGGTCTTCACCGCTGGCCGCGGCAGGGTATATGCCTTCAGCCTGGCAAATCTTGATATCATTTCTTCAGACGAGATGGGAGGCAACTAGCTTGAGAGAAAAAAGTCCTATTGTGCTCTTCTGGAGCATGGCATTGATATTGGCGAGTCTGGCGACATCGGTTGCGGCTGCAGAGGTGACGCTCGAGGGTGGGATCAACGGGTCTTTGGGCGATGATGTATCATCCAGCGTAGCCAGAGCCATCGATTATGTGCTCTCCTGCCAGAATGACGACGGGGGCTTTGGCAACGGCATCGGTAAGCCCAGCGACCAGAGGGAGACCTCAGAGGCTGCTATGGCTCTGGCCCTGGCTGGCGGCCTCGACAGGGCTACAAAGGGCGACGTTTTAGGCTATCTCGCCGCAAATCCGCCCTCGACCAACCTTTCCAACTATGCAGGCAATCTTGGCCGGTACATGATGGGCGTCGTTGCCGCGGGCGGTAACCCCTATGACCTAGGCGGGGTGAACTACGTCGAGCTGCTCAAGGCCGAGGCGAGGAAGGGCCACAACTCGAACTTCTTCTCTGAGGCCTATGTTCCTCTGGGCCTGGCTGCGGCTGGCGAGCCCGACTGCATTGAGGCTCAGGGGAGCATAGCTTACCTCAAGGAGAAGCAGGGAACCGGCGGCAATTGGGTCGGCGTCGATGCCACAGGTCTTGTGATCTGCGCCATGATAGCCTGCGGCGAAGATCCGTCCTCCGAGTCCATACAGAGGGCGGTCTCCTGGTTCGAGTTGGTCCAGAACGAGGATGGAGGGTTCCCGGCGGACCATGGAGGCGCCTCCAACTCCAACAGCGAGATCTTGGCCATCATGGCCATCTACGCCCTGGGCGAGGACCCGGCGACATGGGCCAAGAACGGCCAAACGCCCGTCGACCATCTCTTGAGTCTCCAGAAGGACAACGGCCAGATCTGGTGGCTTCCCGACAACGAGGGCTTCTTCCCCATCCAGTGTACCGCCTTCGGGGCCATAGCCCTCGGGGGAGAATGGCTTCCCACAGCGGTCTATGAGGGGGAGGCCTCCTCCAACATTACCGATTTGAATCTGAAGATCATGTCAGCCTCGCAATCGGTGCCGGGACTCGAAGAGGGCCTAGGCTATATCCTGTCCTGTCAGAATCCTGACGGTGGGTTTGCCGAGCAGCCTGGCGGAGAGAGCGACCTCAAGCTGAGTGCCGATGCCGCGGTGGCATTAGCCCAGACGGACAGTCTCGATCGGGCGAGCAAAGGCGACCTCCTGGGATACCTTGTCGCCAATGCACCAGACGAATCAGTCTCTTCCGGCAACCTTGGCCGGTATGTGATGGGCCTGGTTGCAGCAGGCGGCCGCCCGTATGATGTGAATGGGGTCGACTATGTAGAGAGGCTCAGGAATGCAAAGCCGATAAACCAGCTCTTCGCCGACTCCCTCATCCTGATGGGGCTTACTGCTGCTGGCGAGGCTGACTCTGCTCTGGCTCAGGCGCTGATCACGACCTTCTCGAACGGCCAGGCCGCCAACGGTGGCTGGGGCTGGAGCCCGGGCGGCTCGGACGTTGATACCACGGGCATGGTTGTCTCGGCGCTGGTTAGCTCGGGCACCGACCCGGGCTCTGAGCTGATACAGGGCGCTTTGACATATCTGCACAGCATGCAGGATGATGCAACCGGTGGGTTCTCAATGGGCAATGGCATGTCTTCCGATCCTAACACCAACAGCTGCGGCCTTGCCATCATGGCCATAAACGCCGGCGGCCAGAACGCCAGCGATTGGGTCACATCGTCGGGCAGAAGCCCCCTGGACTTCATGCTGACATGCCAGCAGAATAGCGGAGTCTTCTGGTGGAAGCCCGATGCTGCCGGGTCATTCCTGCTGGAGGGGACGGCCTACGGGGTCATCGGGATGGACGGCGGCTGGATGCCATCCGTCGTCTACAAGGGCAGAGGGTGACGGCTCACGGAGCCGTCATCCATTGATTAGGTTTAAGGATGACCTTTACAAAATTAACTACTTCAGCCCTAGAGTTGCTCTAACCAAAACAATTATATTTGAACTATCTCAGTCAGATATATCAAATTTATATGTCTTAATGCAAGCTTTATGGATTAGCTTTGAGTTCGCCACGACACCTTAAGGAGGGCAAGGCTGCATGAGCATGAAATTGATGTCTGCAGAACGGAATAATTTAAAGAACTGGGATGTATGGACGCGCGGGACTGACACCGGCCTAAGTGCAATAAGGTTTTCGAAAATCAGATTTATTATAAAATTTATTGGATGGTAAACGATGAGATCTTTGATAAGCGGTTTATGCGTTATATTGCTTTTTATATTATTTTCAATGACAGTAACAGTCGTTCAGGCAGATGCGGATACCCCAGGCGTAGCTCAGGCCGTTGAGTACCTTCTCTCCTGCCAGAACCCGGACGGCGGGTTTGCCAACACGCCAGGCGGCGAAAGCAACTATGCGCCGACTGCCCAGGCTGCAATCGCATTGGCCCAAACCGGCGACCTCGACCGGGCGACTAAAGGCGATATGCTCGCCTACCTCTCGGCACATCCTCCGACCGACACCAGTAATTATGCAGGCAGCTTGGGTCGACACATCATGGGCATAGTGGCAGCCGGCGGCGATCCGCATGATCTGGACGGCACAGACTACGTCCAGATGCTAAAAGATGCCGAGCCTTCAGGACAGCTCTTCGCCGACTCGCTTATCATCATAGGCCTTACGGCTGCTGGCGAATCGGATTCACAAGAGGTCCAGGACCTGATCGCACTTTACCTGCAAAAGCAGGGGACGGACGGTGGCTGGAGCTGGAGCCCGGGGGGCTCAGATGTAGATACCACGGGCATGGTCGTCTCGGCGCTGATTAGCGCGGGCGTTGATCCTGGCTCGGAGCCGATACAGAGAGCTTCGGATTATCTGCGTGGCATACAGGACGATTCAACCGGCGGGTTCTCCATGGGCAACGCCATGTCTTCCAGCCCTAACACCAATAGCTGCGGCCTTGCCATCATGGCCATCAACGCTGTCGGCCAGAACGCCAGCGATTGGGTCACCTCCTCAGGCAAGAATCCAATCGACTTCATGCTGACATGTCAGCAGGATAACGGCGTCATCTGGTGGATGCCCGATTCCGAAGGGGGGATGCTCTTCGAGTGCACGGCGTATGGCGCTCTGGCGATGGACGGCGGCTTCATGCCAACGATCATCCTCTGAGAGGAGGAAGTGTTATCGTCGTCGCCATCGTTGCCACGGCCGTGGCAGCGTACGTGCTCCTTCGCAGGGGTAAATAAATGACAGGCCCGTATACCCCTGCAAGAAAGGGGGCTGATCTGCCACGTAAGAGCATCCTGGTGCTTCTGTCCATCCTCGCCTTCTCTTTCATCGTATTTTTTTGGAGCTACGATACCTGGTACAATTCGGGAGCGGACGTAGCCGCTTCGACCGGGTACGTCTTTGGCGACTTGTCGACGGTCACCGTCACCGTCTCCAGCGACTTCGGCAATGCGACGCTGGTTAACGCGATCATACCCTACGAGCCGGGCATGTCGGCGCTGAAGGCCCTGCAGAAGGTCAGCGACGTCGACGCCGACAGCAGCGGTTTTGTGAACGGAATCAACGGCCTGCGCTCGCAGCGCATCGGCACGGGGAATGATGCGAAGCCTATGGACTGGTTCTACTATATTAACGGCATTTCCGCCACGGTCTACGCCACCGGGTACACTATGCATGCCGGCGACGTGATGCGGTGGGACTACCACGCCTGGGACGAGAACAACGCCATGGCCGGAATGACCGGTGCTCTCACCGGCGACTTGTTCGCCGCCTTTGCCTACGGGTACGGCGGCAAGGTGCCGCCCACATACATCGTAGATACAGGCGGCTATGCAGAAGAGGCCCAAAAAGTCAGCGACGCCTTTAATCGATGGGGCATAAACACAAAGGTCGTGAAGGCAAGCGACCTCTCCCTGGAGGAAAAGAACGAGGGCAGCCTCGTGCTGGTTGGGGCCCTCGATACGCCGCTGGTAAGCGAGGTCAACGGCCACTACGATGACCTCGGCCTCCTCTATCATTACCATGACGGTAAGGTCGACCTGCTGGACTACCTGGGCAGCGTCACGACAACCCTGGACGATTGCGGTATCATAGGCTCGTCCAAGAACCTGTTCAACCCTAAGGGCAGCTACATGGGCGGGAACGTGATATGGGTATGCACAGGCGTCACTCAGGAGAGCGTCGACGAGGCCGTCGACCTTCTCACAACGCGCCCGGAAGCCCTCCGGGATACATTTGGGTGCGTCATCATAGACGGCGAAAACATCTACGGGGTACCCTAGATGAAGAGCTACGCCTACCGATGGCTGGATACCCCCGTGCATCACATGCATCCTTTGGTGATGACGACCTGGGCCTTTTCCATCATGGTACTATCTTTCGTCATCGAGGATCCGGTCATGCTGGCAGCCCTGTTTGCAGCCACGCTGACTCTGGTCTACTGGGCCCAGATCTTCGACCGCTGGTGGGGCTTCTTCAAACTGGCCCTCTTCTTCTCCATATTCATCGTGGTGCTGAATGTGATATTCATGCACCAGGGAAACACAGTCATCTTCAAGATCCCCTGGGAGGTGCCCACCATGGGCCACTTCGACATCACCCTGGAGGCATTTTTCTATTCGGTCGGCATGGCAATACGCCTCATCACTATGATCACCGCCTTCGCCATCCTGACCTATACGGTGAACCCGGACGACATCTTCGAGATGCTCATGAAGGTGCGGCCCCTGCAGAGGACGGCCTTCCTGATCTCCTTGGCAGTCAGCTACGTGCCGGCGCTCCTCCGCGATATGGACAATATCCGGATCTCGCTGCAGACAAGGGGATATGAACTGGAGGATAAAAAGCTCGTAAACCGGGCCAAAAAAAGCTCCGCTATCCTGCTGCCGCTGATGATGAACTCGCTCGACAGGTCGCTGCAGAAGGCTGAATCGATGGAGGCGCGGGCGTATGGCACCGGGAAAAGCCGGACCTGCCTGTTCGGCCGTAAGCTGACTGGCTTTGACGCCCTATTGCTCGCCGCGTCGCTATTACCGCTGGCCGCAATGGTGCTGAGCCTGCTAATACCCGTAGGGAAATACCAGTATTACCCGGAGCTCGAGCCGATTCGGCTCACCACCGGCTACGCTGCCGCAGTCCTGCTCTTATTCCTTGCAGGCTCCGCCGTGGGCTATCTATCCCTATTCAAAAGGAGGGTCGACATTGATTGACATTAAGAAGCTATGCTTTACCTATGCGGACAGCGTCAGGCCATCGTTAGAGGACGTGAACCTGCACGTGGAGGGCTCAGAGATGGTGCTGATCACGGGGCCTTCAGGCGGCGGTAAATCGACGCTCATCCGCTGCCTGAATGGCATCGTCCCCCATTTTTATGGCGGAACGATCTCAGGCTCCGTAGTCGTGGCGGGTCTATCACCCTTCAAGGCCGGCACGAAGGAGATGGCGGAAAAGGTGGGCATGGTCTTTCAGGACCCGGAGAACCAGATCCTCACCAATAGCGTCGAGCGGGAGGTCGCCTTCGGGATGGAGGGCATGGGCCTGGAGAGGAGCCTCATGGCCAAACGGGTCGAGGAAGTGCTGGACACAGTGGGGATCGATCACCTGCGTAAGAGGAGCATGGAAGGGCTTTCCGGCGGCGAAAAGCAGAAGGTCATCATCGCGTCGGTGCTGGCCTTGCAGCCTGAGATCCTCGTCTTGGACGAGCCGACCTCGTCCCTGGATCCTAAGGGGGCGGAGGAGGTACTGCACGTCATTCGGCGGCTGAACGGCGAATTCGGTACGACCATTCTGCTCATCGAGCACCGGATCGACCGGGTCATACCCTTCGTCGACCGGATTATCCACATGGACGGCGGAAGTGTCAAGTTCGATGGCACGCCGAAGTCCTGGGTGGACTTCGTAGCAGGCCTGGATTACGAGCTTCCCCAGATGCTGGATCTTGGCCGGGACCTGAAGCGCAGGGGATTCATCGGCGAGATTCCGCTCACCGTCAAGGAGGGCCGGCAGGCGCTCGCCCCGGTCTTCCGGGAGCACTGGTCGGGCACGGTGTCAGCCGCCGACCGCTTGCGGGAAAAAGGGAGGAGCATTGTGTGCCTGGATGACGTCTGGCATAAGTACGAGGATGGGACGATGGGGCTGCGGGGCGTCTCGCTCAATGTGCGGCAAGGGGAGTTTCTCGCCATCATCGGCAGGAACGCCTCGGGCAAAAGCACCCTGGCGAGCCACATGAACAGCATCCTGAAGCCGACAAAAGGCACAGTCCGTGTCGAGGGAATTGACATCAAGAACGAGTCCCCGGCCCGGCTGGCCCGGACTATTGGATACGTCTTCCAGAATCCCAACATGCATCTGTTCGCCGACCGGGTTGAGGAAGAGGTGGCGTTCATACTGAATAACTTTGGCTTCCCTGAAAAGGAGGTGACGAGGAGGACGGCAAACATATTGAACGATTTCGGGCTTTCCCACCTGAAGGACGCCTACCCCCGTGACCTCAGCGGCGGCGAAAAGCAGCGCGTAGCCCTGGCCTCCGTGCTGGTGGCGGAGCCGAAGCTGGTCATCCTGGACGAGCCCACCCGGGGCCTGGATAGCTCCCGGAAGAATTTCCTCATCGAATACCTGGAGCAATATAACGCCCGGGGAGGCACAGTCGTGCTGATCAGCCACGATATCGAGCTCATCTCCAGGCCGTGCGTGGAGCGGGTCATCCTGATGAGCGAGGGCGCGATCGTCGCAGACGGCCCCCGCAGAAAGATACTGTCGAAGTCGCTTAACTTCTCGCCGCAGATCAACCGGCTGGTCCAGCCTTTCGGGCAGTACGGTGTGCCTTCGGACTTATTAGTGAAGGAAGAGATCCTATGTGGATTAAGCTAAAGAGCGGCGTCTGGTTCATCGCCCTTATGGCGGTGCTGTTTTTTGCCTGCATCTACGGGCTGATGCACTCGGAGAGCCCTCTCGGCTTCCTGGGGAATTGGCTCTTGATGCTCGCTCTGGTCGTCGTCGGTATTATCGGCGCCTTTATAGTAGAATACGAGAATGGCAACCTCTCTTCCAAGGAAGTCTCCGTCGTAGCAGCGCTCGGTGCGCTCTCGGCGTTGAGCCGGATACCGTTCGCTACCTTCCTGAGCTTCCAGCCATGCACGTTCTTTGTCATTATCTCGGGTTACGTCTTCGGCCCTGTCTGCGGCTTCATGGTCGGGGCGCTCACAGCATTGCTCTCCAACATGTTCCTGGGGCAAGGCCCCTGGACGCCCTTCCAGATGATCTCCTGGGGTCTAATCGGCGCATCGTCGTCGCTGCTCGGCCGCTATAAGGTCGGAATGCTGTACCTCATGATTTGGGGCCTGTTCTGGGGATTCTTATACGGATGGCTCATGAACATATGGTTCTTCGTGGGATACGTGTACCCCTGGACGATCACTACGTTCATCGTCACGAACATCAACAGCTTCTTCTGGGACCTGTCGCATGGCATCGCGAACATCTTCTTCCTCTCGATGTTCGGGCAGGAGGCCATCACCATACTGGAGCGATATAAAAAGAGGTTCAGGATCGACTTCGCCCGCCCGGCGGAAAGCCTCTCCTGAACTTTTCAGGATTTTTCCGCCGCACAGCCGCGGGCGGCAGAACCGGATATCGCCTTCGTATGGAAATGAGGTGCGTTCTTTTGAGGATCTAAGGGTGGCCGGTTGCTTCGTGACACATTCAGGCTGCTTATGCTGCCTTTTTCCTTGATCTATGGAGGAATCTCTGGAGCTGTTCTCGCGAGAATATATAGTCATAATTCTGATTATTAATTCGGTACATGTCAGATTGTTCTCCCCTATATAGTATTATTTCACAAAGTAAATTCTAAAAAACAGAGCTGAAATAAAATCAAACTGCGCGCGGCCACCCCGCCCTAAAGGACGGGGTATGCTTCGGGCCGCGCGCCCAGGTTAGCCGGATTCCAGAAACATCCGAACCTTCGGTTTTCTGGATCTGCTCATCATGATAATCGCTTATCTGCATCGGTTGCGTTAGCCATTAATCATTCTCAGAAAAACATGAAATCCGGGCGAGGGTTCACTTCATCCCCACCCTAAAGGATGGGGAATTCGTGACCCTCCGCGCTCCCTTTGTATTAAATGCGAACTTTTAGCTCTTTCCTGTCATTTTTTAATTCAACAGATTGTTCCAGCAAGCAGGCTGACCTCTGCAAAATTAAGTACTATAATTTCGAATTACATTAACCGAAACAACTATATCTGAGGCAATATTGGTAACTATGTCCAAATTTAGTTGTCTTAACACAAGTGCTATTGGATTACTACTGGATTCGCTGGACGTTTTAAGGTAATGGAGGCAAGCGCAGGATGAAACGGGTGCGTTTAGGCAATATGGCTGCCGCTCGGCGTGGGCTGCGCCTGGAAGGCGGAGCTGCGAGGTGGCATAGATGTCATTTCGAGGATTGCAGCCAGTGGCATCATCTAGGATGCAAAGTGTCAAGAATGTCCTTGAACCGTCAGACCGGGGATGAAGCAAACCATCGTCTGACTTTTCTCTATAATAATAAAGATCCAGTGATTTCTGAAATACAGAAAGCGTCATGCAGATTTTGGAGTGATCGAATATGAAAAAAATTAGTTATATTGTTTCAGCTACTAGTTATATGATTTCGACTATTGTGCTATTTGCATTGATTACAACCGCAGTAATGCCCGCCTCGGCTCAGACCGAAAATAGCATTGACCGGGCAGTCGAATACATACTCTCCTGCCAGAACGCCGACGGCGGATTCGGAAACGGGGTAGGCAAAAACAGCAACCAGGTACCTACCACTGAGGCTGTTAATGGCCTAGCCTGTACCGGCGATCTCGACCGTGCGACGAAGGGTGATCCTTTGGCCTATCTTGCCACAAATCCGCCCTCAGGCTCCAACTTGGCCGGTAACCTTGGCCGGTATATAATGGCCGTCGTTGCCGCGGGCGGCAATCCCTACGACCTCGGCGGCGTAAACTACGTCGAGCTGCTCAAGACCGAGGCGAGGAAGGGCAATAACTCGAACCTCTTTTCCCAAGCCCTGGTGCCATTGGGCCTGGCCGCTGCGGGAGAGCCCAATTGCGTCGAGGCCCAGCAGGGCATAGCCTTCCTGATGGAGAAGCAGGGGGCAAACGGCAACTGGTTCGGCGTCGACACCACAAGTCTTGTGATCCTAGCCTTGATCGCCTCTGGCGAAGATCCGTCCTCTGAGTCCGTACAGAGGGCGGTCTCCTGGCTTGAGTCGGTCCAGAACGAAGATGGAGGCTTCCCGGCCGACGGGGGGAGCACACAACCCTCCAACTCCAACAGCGAGAACCTGGCCATCATGGCCATCTACGCCATTGGCGACGACCCGTCGACATGGGTCAAGAACGGCCAAACGCCCATCGACCATCTCATAAGCCTCCAGCAGGAAAATGGTCAGATCAATTGGACATCGAGCAATGCGGGCTATATGCCGATGCAGAGCACTGCCTGGGGAGTCATAGCTCTCTCGAAGCAATGGCTCCCCACGGCCATCTACGGTGATACCACTACCGCCCCGGTGGCGGACTTCTCCGCTAACGTGACGCGTGGAGTGGCCCCGTTGGCTGTAGAGTTCACGGATGTGTCGACCAACACCCCAACCTCCTGGGCCTGGGACTTCGACAACGATGGTAGCGTGGACTCGACAGAACAGAACCCGAGCTACACCTACTCAACCGCCGGAACCTACACCGTCAACCTGACAGCGACCAACAGTGCCGGTAGCGACTCTGAGATCAAGACCGGCTACATCACAGTGGGGCTGCAGGTCCTGTACGACGAGACGGTGAACCTGACCTCCGGTCAGACCTTAGACTTCACTGCTAAGGACGGAACGGTCTACACTGACCTTCCCATCGAGAGTGATCTGGGAGCCTTGCAGAGTACTGGCCTCGACTTTGTGGCCAACGACGAATGGTATGACCTCTACGGTTCCTTCTTCCTGGAGTCGATTGAAGGCGTGGAGAACGCTGCCGACTGGTCCTACTCCTGGGCCATCTACATCAACGATGTCTATGCCTCCGTTGGTCTATCCCAGAACACCCTGGAGGATGGGGACAACGTAAAGTTCTACTACCTCCCCTACGACCCGGTGAGCTACGAAGCGCTGATTGACCAGGCACTCTACCTGGTTGACATCGACGTGGACATCACCTCCGCCCCGGTGGCGAACTTCACCGCTAACAGGACGAGTGGAGTGGCTCCGCTGGCTGTAGAGTTCACCGACCTCTCGACCAACTCTCCGACCTCTTGGGCCTGGGACTTTGAGAACGACGGCACAGTGGACTCGACTGAGCAGAACCCAATCTACACCTACTCCACCGCCGGAACATACACCGTCAACCTGACTGTGAGCAACGCCGGCGGCTCGGACGAAGAGATAAAGACCGACTACATCGTGGTCAGCGGGCCAGTCCTTGCCCCGGTGGCGAACTTCACCGCTGACAAGACGAGAGGAGTGTCTCCGTTGGCTGTAGAGTTCACGGACGCGTCGATCAACACCCCGACCTCCTGGGCCTGGGACTTCGACAACGATGGTAGTGTGGACTCGACAGAACAGAACCCGAGCTACACCTACTCAACCGCCGGAACCTACACCGTCAACCTGACAGCGACCAACAGTGCCGGTAGCGACTCTGAGATCAAGACCGGCTACATCACAGTGGGGCTGCAGGTCCTGTACGACGAGACGGTGAACCTGACCTCCGGTCAGACCTTAGACTTCACTGCTAAGGACGGAACGGTCTACACTGACCTTCCCATCGAGAGTGATCTGGGAGCCTTGCAGAGTACTGGCCTCGACTTTGTGGCCAACGACGAATGGTATGACCTCTACGGTTCCTTCTTCCTGGAGTCGATTGAAGGCGTGGAGAACGCTGCCGACTGGTCCTACTCCTGGGCCATCTACATCAACGATGTCTATGCCTCCGTTGGTCTATCCCAGAACACCCTGGAGGACGGGGACAACGTAAAGTTCTACTACCTGCCCTACGACCCGGTGAGCTACGAAGCGCTGATTGACCAGGCACTCTACCTGGTTGACATAGACGTGGACATCACCTCCGCCCCGGTGGCGAACTTCACCGCGAATGTGACCAGCGGAGTTGACCCGTTGACAGTTCAGTTCACAGACCTCTCGACCAACTCCCCCACCTCCTGGGCCTGGGACTTCGAGAATGATGGTACAGTGGACTCAACAGAGCAGAACCCGATCTACACCTACTCCAGTGCTGGAACATACACTGTGAAGCTGGTGGTAAGCAATTCTGGCGGCTCGGATGACGAGATAAAGACCGACTACATCACAGTGGGGCTGCAGGTCCTGTACGACGAGACGGTGAACCTGACCTCCGGTCAGACCTTCGACTTCACCGCCAAGGACGGAACGGTCTACACTGACCTTCCCATCGAGACCGATCTGGGAGCCTTGCAGAGTACTGGCCTCGACTTCGTGGCCAACGACGAATGGTATGACCTCTACGGTTCTTTCTTCCTGGAGTCGATTGAAGGCGTGGAGAACGCTGCCGACTGGTCCTACTCCTGGGCCACCTACATCAACGATGTCTATGCCTCCGTTGGTCTATCCCAGAACACCCTGGAGGATGGGGACAACGTAAAGTTCTACTACCTCCCCTACGAACCAGGAACCAACGCACCGTTGATTGAGCAGGCACTCTACCTGGTTGACATAGACGTGGACATCACCTCCGCCCCGGTGGCGAACTTCACCGCTAATGTGACCCGCGGAGTTGACCCGTTGACAGTTCAGTTCACAGACCTCTCGACCAACTCCCCCACCTCCTGGGCCTGGGACTTCGAGAATGATGGTAGCGTGGACTCGACAGAGCAGAACCCGATCTACACCTACTCCAGTGCTGGAACATACACTGTGAAGCTGGTGGTAAGCAATTCTGGCGGCTCGGATGACGAGATAAAGACCGACTACATCACAGTGGGGCTGCAGGTCCTGTACGACGAGACGGTGAACCTGACCTCCGGTCAGACCTTCGACTTCACCGCCAAGGACGGAACGGTCTACACTGACCTTCCCATCGAGACCGATCTGGGAGCCTTGCAGAGTACTGGCCTCGACTTCGTGGCCAACGACGAATGGTATGACCTCTACGGTTCTTTCTTCCTGGAGTCGATTGAAGGCGTGGAGAACGCTGCCGACTGGTCCTACTCCTGGGCCATCTACATCAACGATGTCTATGCCTCCGTTGGTCTATCCCAGAACACCCTGGAGGATGGGGACAACGTAAAGTTCTACTACCTGCCCTACGACCCGGTGAGCTATGAAGCGCTGATTGACCAGGCACTCTACCTGGTTGACATAGACGTGGACATCACCTCCGCCCCGGTGGCGAACTTCACCGCTAATGTGACCAGCGGAGTCGCCCCGCTCACCGTTCAGTTCACCGACCTCTCGACCAACTCCCCGACCTCTTGGGCCTGGGACTTCAACAACGACAGTATCGTGGACTCAACCCAACAGAACCCGAGCTACACCTACTCCACCGCTGGAACATACACCGTCAACCTGACTGTGGGCAACGCCGGCGGCTCGGACGAAGAGATAAAGACCGACTACATCACGGTCAGCACGCCGGTGAGCGCTCCGGTGGCGAACTTCTCCGCTACCCCCACGAGCGGCGGCGCTCCCCTAACAGTGCAGTTCACCGACCTGTCGACGAACTCTCCGACCTCCTGGGCCTGGGACTTTGAGAACGACGGCACAGTGGACTCGACTGAGCAGAACCCAAGCTACACCTACTCCACCGCTGGAACATACACCGTCAAGCTGACTGCGAGCAACGCCGGTGGTTCGGACGATGAGATCAAGAGCGCGTACGTGACCGCCATCAACCTCAAGATCTACTCGACCGCGTATGAGAACACCAACCTCGGCGCTCCGGATCCCGCAATAGCAGCAAGCAGCTCCGCCTTTGTGGCTTGGGCATCCACTGTGGTGGACTACAGCCCGGCCAACCAGACGAACAACTTCAAGGACCCCTCCAATGCCCTCGGCCCGGTGACCGGTAGCAACACGCACATCGTAAGCCTGGGCGACCTGACTCAGGAGCAGATCAACGCCGGCGAGCTTCCCGGCTCGTTGACCCTGGGCTTCGACGTGATCATAACCAACGGCGCCGGTCCGGACTTCGCGGCCTTCGAGAACGGGTTCGGTAGTCAGACCTCCATATTCGCTGAGCTAGGGTATGTGGAGGTGTCCACCGATGGGGTGACCTTCGCCCGCTTCCCGAGCGTATCGCTTACCCCCGGACGGGTGGGAGGCTATGGGACCATCGATCCCACCGGCGTGTACAACCTGGTGGGCAAGCATGCCTTTAAATACGGCACACCGTTCGACCTGAGCGACCTTGCTGATGACCCGGCGGTGGTCAGCGGGGCCGTGGACCTGAACAACATCAACTATGTACGCATCGTGGATATCCCGGGCAGCGGGGACTTCAAGGATTCCGAAGGCCGCCCGATATACGATGCGTGGGTCACATTCGGCTCCGGCGGAGTGGACTTTGATGCCCTGGGAGTGATCAACGCAGTCCCGAAAGTAGCGAAAATCGAGGTCAGCAAGACGGCCAATGTTACCGAGGCCTGCTTAGGAGATATCATAGGCTACAGCATCCTGGTGAACAACACCGGCAATGTCGCTCTAAACAACGTCACAGCCTACGATAACCTCACAGATCACCAAGAGAGCATCGGCTCTCTTGCTCCCGGCCAGAGCTTCAGCTTTAACCAGAGCTATCAGGTTACCGAATTGGACCTCTGCAAGCCTCTGGTCAACAACATTACAGTCAACGGCACCTCCACGACAGGAGTGGAGGTCGAGAGCTCAAGCCTCAAGACCGTCGAGATGGTATCCAATCCGGCGATCTCTGTGAGCAAGACGGCCAATGTTACCCAGGCCGAGGTCGGGGATGTTGTAGGCTACACCATCCTGGTGAACAACACCGGCGATGTATCTCTAAATAACGTCAAAGCCTACGACAACCTGACCGGCCAGACAGAGAATATAGGGACTCTGGCGGCCGGCACGAGCTACAGCTTCAGCCTAACCCGCCAGGTGGCCGCGGAGGATGCGGGCAAGGTCGTTGTAAATAATGTAACCGCCAACGGTACCAGCCCCTGCGGCGACCTGGTTGAGGGCTACGGTACTGTGTCTGTCACCGTCGAGAAAGAGGTGGTATCTAATCCTGCAATCGCCGTAAACAAGAGGGCTAACGTGACTGAAGCAGGAATAGGTGATGTTGTGAGCTACAAGATCTGGGTGAACAACACCGGCGATGTCGTTCTAAACAGCGTCACCGCCTACGACAACCTCACAGATCACCAGGAGAGCATCGGCTCTCTTGCTCCCGGCCAGAGCTTCAGCTTCGAGCAGACCTATAAAGTTGCAGAGAACGACCTCTGCAAGCCTCTGGTCAACAACGTGACAGCCAGCGGCACCACCACGTCTAGCGCAACGGTCGAAAGCTTCGACATCGAGACCGTCGAGATGGTATCCAATCCGGCGATCTCGGTGAGCAAGACTGCCAATGTTACTGAGGCAAAGGTTGGAGACTTTGTGGGCTACAAGATCTGGGTGAACAACACCGGCGATGTCTCTCTGACCAGCGTCACGGCCCATGACGACCTGACCGGCCAGACAAAAAATATTGGGACCCTGGCGGCTGGCGAGAGCTACAGCTTCAGCCTAACCCGCCAGGTGCCTTCGAGCGATGCGGGCAAGGTCATCGTAAATAAAGTTACAGTCACAGGCATGAGCCCCTGTGGCGCCCTGGCTGAGGGCTATGGTACTGCGTCTGTTGCAGTTGAGAGGGTATCTCCTGCAACTCCTGCAATCTCTGTAAACAAGATGGCCAACGTGACTGAGGCCGGCTTAGGAGATGTCATCGGCTATAAGATCTGGGTGAACAACACCGGTGGTGTCGCTCTGAATAGCGTCATGGTCTCCGATAGCCTCACAGGTTACCGGAAGGACATAGGCTCTCTCGCTCCCGGCCAGACCTTCAGCTTCGAGCAGACCTATAAAGTTAAAGAGAAAGACCTCTGCAAGCCTCTGGTCAACAAAGCGAGTGCAACCGGCAGAGCCACGACGGGCGTAAGGGTCGAGAGCTCCAGCACCAAGACAGTCGATATGATATCTCACCCTGTGATCACAGTGACCAAGGTTGCGAGCATGACCTCGGCCAGTGTCGGCGATGTTGTCCGTTATACCGTCTGGGTGAACAACACGGGCGATGTCTCTTTGAAGAACGTCAGAGCTTACGATAACCTGACCGGCCAGACAAAAAATATTGGGACCCTGGCGGCTGGCGAGAGCTACAGCTTCAGCCTATCCCGCCAGGTGCCTTCGAGCGATTCGGGCAAGGTAGTGGTAAATAAAGTTACAGCCAAAGGCATGACCCCCTGCAGCTCTCAGATTGAGGGCTATGGTACTGCGTCAGTTACCATCGGGCAGGTATCTCCCCCTGCCATTGCCGTAACCAAGATGGCCAACGTGACTGAGGCCGGCTTAGGAGATGTCATCGGCTATAAGATCTGGGTGAACAACACCGGTGGTGTCGCTCTGAATAGCGTCATGGTCTCCGATAGCCTCACAGGTTACCGGAAGAACATAGGCTCTCTCGCTCCCGGCCAGACCTTCAGCTTCGAGCAGACCTATAAAGTTAAAGAGAAAGACCTCTGCAAGCCTCTGGTCAACAAAGCGAGTGCAGCCGGCAGAGCCACGACGGGCGTAAGGGTCGAGAGCTCCAGCACCAAGACAGTCGATATGATATCTCACCCTGCGATCACAGTGACCAAGGTTGCGAGCACGACCTCGGCCAGTGTCGGCGATGTTGTCCGTTATACCATCTGGGTGAACAACACGGGCGACGTCTCTTTGAAGAACGTCAGAGCTTACGATAACCTGACCGGCCAGACAAAAAATATTGGGACCCTGGCGGCTGGCGAGAGCTACAGCTTCAGCCTAACCCGCCAGGTGCCTTCGAGCGATTCGGGCAAGGTAGTGGTAAATAAAGTTACAGCCAAAGGCATGACCCCCTGCAACTCTCAGATTGAGGGCTATGGTACTGCGTCAGTTACCATCGGGCAGGTATCTCGTTCTGCAATGGCAGCAAACAAGACGGCTAACGTGACTGAAGCAGGATTAGGCGATGTTGTGGGCAACATGACTGGGATGAACAACGCCTTGAACAACAGCGTGAACAATACTGGCGCATCAGGTACGATCAACAGTGCGATATTAACCAATTCCAGCGAGAACACAAGCACAATCTCGGCGCCAGCCGTGCCAGAAGTGCCCGAGAACCCTGTAGATGCAAAGACGACAAAAGACAATGAGACCTCAACTCTGCCAGGAGTCTTGCCCGAGAACAATGGCACAACAAGGCTCGATTTCGGAAATGGCATCCAGGTTTATGTGGTTCAAGAGAAAGATCACCTATTGAGCAGCTATGCAACCATAATCCCGAACGACGGGCTGGCAAATGAATCCAGCCAGGGATCGATCGAGCAGAGTTCATCTCCAGCTTCGGATAAGGTCAATGCTACAGAAAATAGTACAACACTCAGCGCAGGGAATGAATCAGCTATGCTGAAAAACGAGGCCGATACATTGCTGGCGCAAACGAATTCTACATCTGAGTCCCTGGCTAATCAATCGACTCCTACGTCTACAATTAGTGCAGCAAACATAACCACATCATTGCCTGCGGTTCAACCGCCAGCTATTTCACCAACCATGAACCGCACCATGAACAGCAGCATTAACACCTCGAACTGGCATAACCTGCACAACAAAGATCCAGTGATTCATTGGGCTCGTTCAGAGAAATGAGTCGGGAGATCCTTGGAAGATAACACCTGAAGGGAGAGATAGAGATAAATATGAAATCCTGGCATCGCATTGCATCTCATTCTCTCCTATTATTTTTGATGATTTTTGCTGCTCTATCCTTTTCTGCCCAGGGCGGCCTATGGATTAATAAGATTTCGGAGACGTCGATCTGTGCCGAGGGGGAGGTTGTCAACTACAATATAAGTTATGGTTATGATGGCATCAGGTCGGCTAATAACGTCTTGATTGAGGATATTCTGCCCAATGTGGACCTGATTAGCGCTTCGCCAGCACCCAGTTCCCAATCAGGAAACATACTTCGATGGAATATCGGAGAACTTAAATCTGGGGAAGGTGAACCTATCCAGGTCAGCGTTCGAGTACGGCATGTCAGAAATATAACCTTTGATGAAAGTTCGTCGGTAAGTGGCGATGGTTTCGTCAACGTTAGAAAGAGCCTGTCTGCTTCCGGGTATGAGGGCCCCGTCCTGGTAAATACCGCCATCATATACGAGAATAACCGGCCAGTTAGTTCTTCCACTTGTACGATAGCCATCCAGGGAGAGCTTGGAACAGATCTTAAGAGCGCAGAGCATGGCAGCGGCAGTTATAGTGAAGAGGAGATCTCTAATCTCAATACTACCGCTGATACAATTATCCTTGCCAAGGACATCTCTGCCACTTACAAGCCCACCACCTTCCATCTGCCCGAGAATAGGACGGTTAGCTTCAGCTCAACCTGGTCTGACCTGACCAGTATAAAGAATCCCCATACAGGCGACTCCTTTGCTGAGAATTATCAATATATGGATGACCTGAAAAAGAGCGGCGGCTACAATAATCATAGCCAAGACCTCTATTCATCCCAATCGAATTTTTCAGGAGGAATAGCCAGTATAGGCTACGTGAAACAAGAGCCTCACACACCGGGTACCAAAACGACCCGTTTGGAGATCTCCGAGACTTACCACGGTGACTTCCAGACAGAGCAGTCGCTCAACGCTGGAAGCTACTCAAAATACGCCAAAGGGACTGGTTTTGCGTCATCGGATGCAAATATGGGATGCGATCTGAGGTCCAGCGAGCACGGAAGCGGCAGCTATGAATCCGAATTGCAATTATCATCTAACACTATTCTTAAAAGCTCAAACATGGTCTACCAGCATAATGACCAGTCGGTCGGTGGTCTCAACATCAGTTATAATAATAAGTGGAGCGAGTTCTCATATGTGAGAAATCCAAGCCAGAGCTCGGAGATACTGCAACGCATAAGCTCAGCAGATTACATTCAAAAGGAGACGCTGGTAGGGCCTTCTTTCTTGGGGACGACTGGAAGGTTCAATGGAACGGAATATTTTAGGGGCAAGTTTAATGGCATTGATAAGGCAGAAGTTGAAAGAATGTTAATAGGCAACTACAACCTGGATACTACTTTCGCCATGAGCAATGTGGCCAAATACCTCTACCCTCACCTCAATTTAACCAAAATGGTCGTTGCCAACGACGGAAACTACATTACATATTTGATCAACATCACTAATGATGGAAACGAGATTCTGTCTCCGGTACAAGTCGTCGATGTGCTGCCAGAAGGCACTTCATTCTACAGCTCCAGCATGCAGCCAGTTGTACAGGGCCGGGTAGTGAGCTGGTCATTCCTGGCCCTTACTATAGGCGACATACAGAGCATAGAGTCGATAGTCAAGCTCGATTATGAAGGCGCAGATATGTTGAACAGGGTTCAAGCCGTGGCCCAATACGGGAACCGTACCATACTGACTGAGGCCTCCTCTTCCCCCGTGGTTGATGCCATCCCGCAATATAATACCACCACCATCTCCGATACAGGTGCATGGAGACCCCCGTCATGCTTTGATTTGGGGCTAAACCTCAGCGAATGTGATGGTGCAATCCAGCGATATTACAGTGGCAGGGACGACAATACCGGCGGGTGTTGCCCCAAGATAACTAATGTTTTATGGTAACTATTCAGCCCTGCTCGCGGAATCATTAAGAATTCAGACCGCAATCAAAGTTCTCTGAGGAATGAATGGCATCCCTTCAAAGGCTCCTTGAATAGCATCGATAACTGAACTGGAGTTCTTTTTAACCGTAGAGATATACCCTCTAATGCGGCAAAAAATCTTCTCTCCATCCCCGCTTCTAAAGTTTCCTGAGATTTTTTGCTGGACTTTCATCATTCTCAGATCTCTCTCTGCCTGATTATTGTCAAATGGGACCTCAAAGTCATACATGAAGGCCAAGACTTCTCTCCGATACTTCAGCAATCTCTCTAACAGATTTTGGGCCTTCGTCTTTTGCTGCTTGATGTCCTCTTCGACAGGCCCCAAAATATTGTAACAGGTACGATTGGCGTCGATCAGAGTACTCTGACTTAAACGATGGCCGAAGAGATCAACGAAAGTCTCGCTCAATCGATCAAAAGGCGCCAGCTGATATTGATTTAGATAGACGGCAACAGATTTCAAGCGAGTTCCATATTGAACCGGATATGCAACTTCCTTGGGAAAGGCGGCCTTATTGAGGCAACCACAATTGGGGCAGGTCTTGCTCTCAGCCTGATGTTCGAATACTTCCAATTTGATAGGAGGCAAATCGAATGCTCCGTTCATAATTCGTTGCTTCAACATCGCATAGAGACCGACCGCAAAATTCACATCTTGCAACCTGATGAACGATCTCGCGATCAGGTTTTTCCGCCATTTCCAGGGTATGTCCCTTATGACCCTTCTGACCGTCTACGGGTCTGCCACTCGGCTTACGCTGACCTTTTATCTTTCTAAAGGTATCCGCAGAGGGCGGTTTGCTGCTATTGCGGCTATTCTTATTGATTTGATCCTCCAATGATTTTACTCTCTCTTCCAGTTCGGCAATCCTTGCTGCTTGTTTATTGATGATTGAGCATAGGATCTGCATAGTTGCAATGACTGCTTCAGGACCTTCCTCATAAATTGCCAGAATATCTTCGCGACTCAACAAAATGGATATGCTTAAATCTGATGAATTGAGGGAATTATCTGGATCGATACCCTCCTTTAGGATTTGATGAGAATTGCGCCCCTCCATTATTACGGTTATATGATTGCAATTAATATTTAAATTTTGGGTCGATTATCGTACGTTATGATTCATGAAGTATCGGAAGGGAAAAAAGAGGTTCGACTGGGTGGCTGAATAGTTACAAAAAAACTTAATTAATCCCGAAATCTTATATCGTTGAATACTCAGTCAGCTTAACCTCTGCATCTTCGTAAGGTATTATGGATGGTTTGGCGCCCGGCTGGTTTGGTCCATACACAGTTCCTTTGATGTTCATATTGCCATCTGCATCCGGTAGGTCCAGGATCGCTTCATTGAACTTCGCAAGCTCGTTCTCATCAGAGCTCTTCAGCCTTATCTCCAGGTCCTCAAGATCTTCCCTGAGCTGAATGGTTGCATTTCCCAGATAAGGATAAATGCCCATCACAGACTTGGAGGCGGTGACAGTATATGTTCCAGCCGGCAGGTTGCTAAAAGCAAAGCTGCCATTGGCATCGGTGATCGTCCTAAGAGCATCCTCTCCATCCTCCTTATCAACCGGGGCATCGGGATAAACCTGATATATGCCGTCGATATCCATATCGAAGTATTTCTTTAAAAGCTCCTCGTGAACCTCTCGAGGATCGATATCCCTGAACAGGTCGGGATGTAACCACTTGGCATAGTAGAGCATGGTCACCATCTCCGAGAGACCGCTTGCCATCTTAATATCAGTGACGTAGATCCGCCCGGTTTTAACGGCGTCTATGCTCTCAAAGCCAGGAAGGGACATGATCTCATCTCTTTTGGCCTCCATCTCCTCAATTGTAGGCGTAGTCGCATTGTACTGCTCTTTTGACATGGAGTAGATGATTATCTTTGGATTTTGCTCGATCACCCATTCCATATCCACATGGGGCACAGTGGTCTCCAGATTCGCTGCAATATTTCTGCCGCCTGCTTCAGTAATTCTGGTGTGTCCAGTCGATTTCCTGTTGCCTGTCCAGTCGAAATGGCCCATAGACATGAAATAGACCGAGGGTCGATCTTCATCTGCTATCTTCTCTGTTCTATTCAGGATTAAATCATAATATCCAGAGATCTGATCGGCCATAGAGCTTGCTTTCTCCTCCTCTCCTAGAATCCGGCCCATATCGCCGATCATCTGGATCAGAGCATCTATATGCAGGAGGCGGTACCTCAGGACGGGAATTCCGTAGTCCATCAACCTTTGTTCATCATCCTCTGGGAAGAGGCCCCCGGTCTTGGCAATCACAAGATCGGGATTCAACTCGATTATTCTCTCCAGGTCTGCATTTCGACTGGACTTTCCTATTCTCTCCTTTTTTAAAAGAGCAGGGGGCATATCACAGTCGTCGGTAATGGCAACTATCAGGTCTGATCTTCCAAGAGAATAGATCGCCTCCGCAGCCCCTGGAGAGAGGCATACAATGCTCTTGGGACTCGCAGGCACAATCACATTCCGGCCGTCCTCGTCGGTGACAGATATGTTCTGCTCTTCTGAGAATGCCGGAGCCAGAAGCAGGGCGAGAATGATTAAATAGGCTTTTACTCTCATTCGATCACCATTAAATTAATTTGTCTTTTTTCAAGTTCATTTGATTTCAGTTAAGCCTTAAATACATTTGGTTCATTCCATGGCCTGAGCGCTGAGGTTGAGGCAAAATCGATTTGTATTGATCAGCGGAGTGGGCCTCAGAGTGGATAATGAGTTGATCAATGCCGACTCATGCAGGGGAAGTGCAGGAAGAAGACCAGGCGGCGTTACGACCGAGATCTCAAGATATCAGTAATATCCGAGCTTGAGGCAGGCAAGCCACTCGCTCAGATTGCGAATATGGCATCCATCCCAGTCTTCCTTGCCGATGGAAGGCCATACGTCATCGGGATGGTGAGCATATCTCCACTATTTGCAGCGATCACGAGCAGAGCCCCAAGGCAACCATTCGGAAGTTCCTAATAGTTCAAACCGAGGGCAGCCGCCAGGTCGAGCCTCTTGTCGGCTTCTGCAGCCTGGATATGATCCTGGCCACAGGCTACCGGGTGAGGAGCCACCGGGGCGTCCAGTTCCGCTGCTGGGCCACAGAGAAAGGATAGATCCCATACAAGCGGCCGCCAGGCAGAATCATGCAAAATCCAATCTCCCCCCCGTGCATGATTATATATCCCATAAGAATATCCCTTAAATTATCAGTTCATCCAATAGCTAGGTGATTTTATGAAGTGCAACAGGATTATGCTTATGATCTTTGCGGCAATGCTCGCCGCATGCCTGCTGATTGGAAGCTCCTCTGGCCAGGAATCCTCGGCCTTCAGAGCTGTCAGCTCCAGCCGAACAGACGATCCGGGCCTCGCCGGAATGTTGCGCTGGCTGGACCAGCCGGTCCCCAGACTCCCCTGGTACACTGCAGATGGCTCCTTCTACCGCCAGCCATATAGCGAGAGCACATTCTACCCTTACAGAGAGTATCATTCGACAGCAAAACCGACAACCGGCGGGATAATAAGCAATCCGGCAAAGTTCGACATCACTGATAGAGCACCCTCAGTGGTGTACTATGGAGGCGGCGCCGGCCTGCCATACTCTCAGTATGCATCCCTATCCTCCAAGAGCAACGACCTGTGGATCCAGGGGACGAACAACTGGACGCAATATGCCGTGGTTCCAGTGGGCACCTGGCTGCAACTGGTAGCCCATCTGCCGGTCAGCGGAACAGCAGGCTTTTATGAGACCGTCCAGACCGATGCCGTCAGCTCGAAGTATATGACCTATCAGTTCAACACCGGCTACAATAGCATGAGCTATTATGCAGAGAGCGCGGGAAGACATATGCTCTACTTCGTAGTCAACAGTCAGCCCAGCAATGTGGTGATTGTGGATGTATTCGCCCAGGGCAAGACAGGCTCTAAAGTGAGCACCTATCAGCCTCTAAGAGAAAGGTCGATCAATACCCTTGGCAGCGGGGCGAGAGCCGGCAGCTTTGCCACATTGCCACTGTAGCCATTGGACAGATGATCGCCACATCCAGCGGCAAGGCCACTGCCACCTCTCCTGGCAAGAGAGCCCCTCCCTTATAAGGCCGGGGCGGCCCTCCGCCTGCGCCTCAAAGCATTCGCCTGCACCTTCCTCCTCAGCCCGGACATCCGCAGATCTCTGAGCTTGGGGGGGTCTTTATATTGCCCAGATCATTGAATCCATCGGGAGAGATCTTGCTGCAGTAGCCCACCCACCAGTCAAAGACCCGGATGCGGACCGGCTGGCTCATGAAGTTGCCCACAAACCAGAAGTAGTGAGGCAGGCCGTCCAGATTTATCCCCTCGCCATTTCCGGTGGTGTCCACGATATAGTATCTCTCCTCTCCCGGCAGCTTCACCAGGTTATAGGCATGGCCGGGATGCCCTCCCAGCAGGGGCAGGTCATATCCCAGGCTGGCAGCAACCATGACCTCGCTCTTGCTGTAGCCGGCTTTGCGCAGAGCAGTGGCCAGAGCGGCAGCATAATCCACGCACACCCCAGTCTGCAGGATGTTGATTGTGGCATGGGCGGGGAATAGCCCCAGAACGGCGCTGTTCTCGCTCATGTTCGTGTCCGAGCGCCAGGCGGAGACGCCCCACTCCTCTGGCCGGCAGGAGAGCCCGGCCACACTCTGGTTGAAGCCCTCCCGGAATGATATCGTCCCGGCGGGGCTGGGCCAGGTGGTGCGGGTGCATTCCGGATAGCCGGAGCAGCAGGCCTTGAAGAGGGCATAGCCCTGCATGTAGACTGCATCCGGCCCGAAGGCGCGAATGATGTAAAGCCCCCGGCATCGCTTATTGTTGCCTTCAGAGCGATCTCGTGCCCAGGCGCAGGCGGAGCTGGAGGCGGTGCCATTGCAGCAGCGCACAGCATCCAGCACAATATAGTCCAGGCCCGGATGGCAGACCTCAATCTGCTGGCAGGATTCGGTGCCATTGGGCCAGGCGCCCTGGCAGGGGGTGTCCACTGGATAGTACCTGGGCCGGGGGGAGAGATCGCTGCAGGCCGGGGGCGGGGCCACCCCCAGCTCTATGGAATCCCGGAGGGTCTGGCCAGAGGCATCGGCGGTGGTGAGGGTGATGATATGCCATCCCAAGCTTAAGCCGCTGCTGGAAAAGGACTGGTTGCTCGATAGGATGCCATCCCGGTCGGAGCACCACAGATACTGGCAGGGCTCCCTCTCGCATGCCCGGGCCTGAAAGAGGATGCTCTCCCCCAGGGAAAAGGTCCGCACATCCTCTGGGGAGGCGATCTTGCCCCAGGGAAGGGCATCATCTGCCGGATTCAGAGGAAGTGCTGCCCCTGGTCTCACTGCGCCGGCCAGGCCCGGCCCGGCATCATGGGGAACCTGCATGAGCAGAGCTATGACAGCAAATGTGATCAGAGCGCAGAACAGAGCATAGAGGAGTCGGCAGGCACGGCCAGATCCCGCTCCCCGGCCCGTTCCCGGCAGCAATAGATGCCCCTCCAAAAGAGAGATCAGCGCAGCGAGAAGGAAGAGCACCCCGGGGATGGCCCAGGTCTTCCAGCCATATGGAAGGGTGGTTATGGCCAGCTGGGCGATGACGAAGCCTATCAGTCCGGAAGATAAGAGCAATGGAGCACTGCTATTCCTCAGGTATGAATAATAGAGGGCTGCGGCGATGAAAATCAGGAATAGGCAGCCTGCCCATTCCCGGAAGTGGACAAAGAGCAGAAGTGAGATGAGGGCATTCAGAGCCAGCAATATCTGCAGCCCCCTTGCTCCCCTCTCCCTTTGCAGGTAGATGGCCATACCCACAGCTCCAGCCAGGGCAAGGTGAATGAATAGAATTCCTCCTGCCCCCGGGGAGATGATATAACCGTACTCCGCCTGCCGGCCAAATGAGGCAAGAGAGGTCAGGAGGGCCAGCAGCCCTATGGCTGCAGAGAAGATGCTGGCCAGAACTCCGGGAAGGGCAGGGAGGGGGCTGTTGCCCCGGGATGAGGAAAGCATCAACTGCCTTGGGATATCTCAGCCCCGTCCCTCAGTGTTTCAGGACGCTGCAGCCTATATCCTTCTCCGTCTCTTTCTTCTTTGCCAGCTTTCGGGGGCGGGTTATAAAATAGGTATAGCCCTTGAGGGTGCGGTTCAGCTCGGCCTCGATCTGCTCCAGCTCCCGCCTGTGGATGCTCTCCTTTCTGGTCACACACTGGTCCATGATCTCCCAGATGTAGTCCTTGGTCTCGTAGTTGAAGAAATCAAGCAACTTTTTGCAGGTGTCGCCCTCCACCTTCTGGCAGATGTACCACTCGCTCTCATCTGCCATGACATGCACCTCATGAGCACAGCCCAGAAGGTTATGGAAATCCCCCAGGGTATCCTGATAGGCTCCCAGAAGGAAGATGCCCAGATAGTAGTCCTCATTCTCCAGCAGGGTATGCATCTCCAGGTACTCCAGGCCCTCGCTATCCCCGGCATACCTCTTGATCTCCCCATCTGAGTCGCAGGTGATATCCACGATCCTGCCCCGTTCGCTGGGCATCTCATCCAGGCGATGCAATGGTATGGTGGGGAATATCTGCTCTACCCCCCACATGTCAGGAACGGACTGGAAGAGGGAGAAGTTGCCGATGTACTTCTGGCTGACCAGCTTTTTCAGCTCCAGGAACTCATCCGACTCATCCCCTGCCTCCTTGGCCAGGAAGGCCGCCTTCTTGCAGACCATCCAGAATAATGTCTCTCCCTTGGCCCTCTCCTCGAGATCTATATTGCCCAGATTGAAGGAGTCGTAAAGCTCATCTCTGTACTGCAGAGCATCATGGTAGTGCTCTTTGTAGTTATCGATATTGATCTCCTTGAAGGCGCTGCACAGGTCATCGATCTGGATGGGGGCCTCATCATCAGGAGGCTGCAGGGGGGAGCTTTTGGCGTTCTTCCGGCCGATGATCTTGAAGATCAGCATGCTGTGATAGGCTGCAATTGCCCGGCCGCTCTCGGAGACTATAGTGGGATAGGGCACCTCCTCATCATCGCAGATCTTCTGCACTGTATAGACCACATCATTGGCATACTCCTGCAGGGAGTAGTTGGCAGAAGAGGGGGTGGCGGTGTTCGAGCCATTGTAGTCCACAGAGAGGCCGCCGCCCACATTCAGATACTTGATATCGCAGATCTTTCGCACCTTGGCATAGATCCTTGCCGCCTCGTTCATGGCGTTCTTGACTGTGCGGATATCTGTGATCTGCGAGCCGATGTGGAAGTGGAGCATCTTCAGGCTGCCCTTAAGCCCCCTCTCATCGAGGATTCTCATCAACTCCAAGGCCTCGCTGGTGGAAAGGCCGAACTTGGCGGACTCCCCCCCTGATTCCACCCACCGGCCTGAGCCCCGGGCGAAGAGCTTCACCCTCATCCCGATCCTGGGCACCACCCCCATGGCTTCAGCATACTTCAGTATATCATATATCTCCTCGAAAAGGTCTACCACGATGATTATATTATTTAAATTATGAACGCTCAGGGCGAGGCGGAGGTAGTCCTCATCCTTGTAGCCATTGCAGATCAGGGGGGCATCCCTGGGCAGGCCCAAAGAGAGAGCGGCTAAAAGCTCAGCCTTGGTCCCCACCTCCATGCCGATGTTATGCTTGGCCCCAAATTTGATTATATACTCGATCACCTCCTTTCTCTGGTTCACCTTCATGGGAAAGATGGGCTGATAGGTGCCGGAATAATCAAACTCCTCTATCGCCCCCATGAATGCCCCGGTGATCTCATCTATCCGATCTTCCAGTATCTGAGGGAAGCGGAGGAGGACGGGGAACTCCAGATCACGGGACTTCTCTATCTCCTCGATGAGATCCATGATGTCCACTGATTGCCCGGGACTTTTTTTGGGCAGTATGATGATATTTCCATTGTCATTCACAGAAAAGTAGCCGTTGCCCCATTTTTCTATTCCGTACAGCTCAATAGAATCTTCAGTCGTCCACATCTCTCCACCTCCTTCATCTGCTGCCCGCACCTCCAGGCCTGAATAACTTCATCCACCTCTATGCTCTTCCTGCCAGCCAAGATCGCAATCACAGACATGCCTCTGGCTCTTCCGTGATGCGGGGCCGATCCCTTCGAACCTTGCTAAAGAGATCTTTAAGGTATATAAATACCCCTCTCCTAAAATCTATTTTATCTTAGGGCTTCATTCGAGCTGAATTCAAATTTAACTTACAAATTTAGAATATTTTTTTGATTAAACTCGGGGGAATGTTCAAAATATGAATTCAAGTAGC
>Ga0255340_1000070_pt1 | contig 174575 bp, 164 predicted proteins | sample wastewater_treat_7_FD_192417 | JGI IMG/M metagenome (GOLD analysis project Ga0255340, IMG submission 192417) | Wastewater microbial communities from Lulu Island WWTP, Vancouver, Canada - plant10 | ecosystem: Engineered > WWTP > Wastewater > Unclassified | place: Canada: Vancouver, British...
ACCGAGAAGGCCGTCAACCACTATCGCAAGCGTGTCCTGAAGGGAGCGATCGGCGAAGCGGCCGCAATCGAAGCCCCCGGCCCGGCCGACGCTCCGGAACCGGCCCCCCCGGCTGCTCCCGAGCCCCCGGCGGCCCCCGTAACCCCGGCGCCCGGGACACCCGAACCGGTCGTGGAGGAGCGACCCGAGGAGGCGCCGGCACCGTCGGGCAAGCCCGCGACGAAGGCCTCTTCGAAGGCCGCGCCGAAGACCCCTGCGAAGGCTCCGGTCCCCTCGCCGACGGGAGCCGTCTGCGAATCGTGTGGGGTGCCCGTGAGCGCGGCTGAAGAGAAGACCAGCCGCCTCTTCGTCTCGAAGGTCCTCTGCAAGAAGTGCATCCAGAGCCTCTGAGGTGGGCAGGCCCCGCTCCACCCCCGTGACTCCGTACGGCCTGAACTGGGACGAGACGCTCTTCCGGGACGCCGAGGTCTTCGACCCGGACTACGTCCCGGAGCAGTTCAACTTCCGGGAGGCGCAGACCCGCGAGCTGGCCTTCCAGCTCCGACCGGGCCTCCGTGGCGCGCGCCCCCTGAACACGGTCTGCCGGGGCCCGCCCGGCACGGGCAAGACCACGACCGTCAGGAAGCTCTTTGCCGAGATCGAAGAGTCCTCGCAGGCGCTGATCCCGGTCTACGTCAACTGCCAGATTGACAACACGATCTTCGGGATCGTCTCGGAGGTCTATCACGGGCTCTCGGGGCACGAGCCGCGGGCCTCGTCGGGCGGTGTCTCGACCAAGAAGGTACTGGAGGCCATCGCCAAGCTCCTCGAACGCGAGCATCGCGTCCTCGTCGTCGCCCTCGACGACGCCAATTACCTGCTCTTCGAGAACGAGCTCAACCGCGTTCTCTATTCGCTCCTGCGGACGCACGAGGTCCACCCCGGGACGAAGATCGGCGTGATCGTGATCCTCTCTGACCTCTCGGTCGACCTCGCGTCCCGGGTCGACACGCGGGTCCAGTCGATCTTCCAGCCGAGCGAGGTCTACTTCAACCCGTACACCGCGGACGAGGTGCGGACCATCCTGGACGAGCGGGCGCAGCAGGGCTTCTACCCCGGCGTCCTGCCCGCCCGGGAGCTCGACCTCGTGGTGGACCAGACCATACGTACGGGGGACCTTCGCGTCGGGATCGACCTCCTGAAACGGGCCGGGATCGCCGCCGAGATGGACGGGCGACGCCGGATCACCGACCGCGACATCCGGAACGCATACGCAACGTCCCGGTTCCTCCACCTCGATACAGTCATCAGGACGCTCCGCGACGAGGAGCGGGTCGTGCTCGCTGTGATCGCCCGGGCATCACTCGAGAACCCCGAAGGGGAGGAGCTCACCTCCGGCCCCCTCTACGAGCGTGTGCAGGGCGAGCGTCCCGTCGGGTACACCCGGTTCTGGGAGATCGTCACCAAGCTCGAGACAATGCATATCGTCGATATACGGTATCGCTCGGCGGGGGGACGGACGAGGGTAATCACCCTGCGATACGAGCCGTCGCAGGTGCTGGACAGGCTTCCATAATCGCAGTAACATTTTGGCAAGTCTTATCTCTTCTCCAGCTCTCCTTATTGGCATACGGGGGTTTAGCGTGTGCTGAGCGTAAACGAACTGGCATTGGAGATTTTCGAGAACCTCGCGGAGTTCGCAGAGGAGTTCAACGCCGCGTACCACGAGCTCGACAACGGAGCCCGCATCGTCGACTGCGGCGTGAGTACGCGGGGAGGGTACGCCGCGGGAAGGGCCTTCACCGAGATCTGCATGGGAGGCCTCGGCGAGGTCGACTTCTCGATGGGGGAGATCGGGGGTGTCCCCCTCCCGTTCATCGAGGTCAACACGGACTTCCCGTCCGTCGCCTGTCTCGGCGCGCAGAAGGCGGGCTGGACGGTCAAGGTCGGCAACTATTTTGCCATGGGCTCGGGCCCGGCGCGGGCGCTCTCGCTCAAGCCGAAGCATACCTACGAGGTGATCGGATACGAGGACGACTTCGACTCGGCAGTGATCGCCCTCGAATCGGATCACCTGCCCAACGGCGACGTGATGGAGAAGATCGCGCACGAGTGCCACGTCGACGTCGGCAGCGTCTGCGCCGTCGTGGCGCCGACGGCCTCGCTCGTGGGCTCGATCCAGGTCTCGGGCAGGTGCGTCGAGACCGCGGTCTACAAGCTGAACGAGCTCGGCTTCGACACCACCAAGATCACCGCCGCGATCGGGTCCGCGCCCGTGCCGCCGGTCAAGAAGGACGCGACGCAGGCCATGGGCACGACCAACGACGCGACCATCTACCACGGCAGGATCATGCTGACCATGCGCGCGCCCGAGATCAAGGACTACCTGGACAGGATCCCGTCGAACAAGTCGAAGGGGTACGGCAAGCCCTTCTACGAGATCTTCAAGGAGGCGAACTTCGACTTCTACCAGATCGACACATCGCTCTTCTCCCCGGCTGAGGTCGTGATCAACGAACTCGACGAGGGCGTGGTGTATCGCGTTGGCGCCGTCAATCCCGAGGTGACCCTGCGGTCCTTCGGCCTCCTCTGACCGTTTTTTTAAAAAAAAAGCGGGATTACCGCTTCCGGCATGCGACGTCCATGACGCCGTGCCGTACACGGTAGAAACTGTTCCTGATGTCGATGGGGGTCGGCATCTCTATCTCCACGACGCGCTCGTCCATGACGATCCGGACCTGGCTGGGCTGGATGTCCACGTACGGCGCTGTCCGCAGGTCGGCAGGAACCCGGGCCGTCACGAAGACGTCATCCTGTCCCTCGACGCACTCGTAGTCGATCTCTCCCGAGTCGTCGCTGATGTATGCGTAGGAGTCCGGGTCGGATGGCATGGCCCCGGTCATGACGGTGAACCCGACCACCTGGCCGGGTTCGGGGGACGGGAGGCTCCGGAGCATGCGCTCGAGGAGCCGGGCGAGGTCCCGGTAGATTTCGTCGTCGCTGTTACTCGGCATCGGCACCACTCAGACGGTACTCTGATGCTTCGGCCACGATGACGCCAAGGCGCACCAGGCGCGCCAGGCGGCCGGTCAGTTCGTCCGCCGTGAGCCCCGTCATCTGGGGAAGGGCGCTCACGGCCTGCGCCCCCGGAGAGAGGGCGAGTAAAATATCAACGTCGGCCTCGTTCTCGATTACCCCCTCTGCGGATTTAATGAGTTCGGTCAGGGCACGATCGATCTCCCGGTCGACCACCTCGAGGTTCTCGAGGAGCCCCTCTCGGGACTCGACCAGGGCCCGGAGCTGCCCGATCCGGCGGGCGATCCGTGTCGCGTTCCCCGGCGCCGACGTCACGCGCGAGCCAGGGGTCGCGCGCAGCTCGATCGAGACCTCGAGTTCCTGGTAGAGGGTGTAGTACTTGCGGCGGCGCTCGTCGAGTGAGTAGCCGATGAGCGACTCGCGCTCGAGCAGGGCCAGGTGTTCGATGACGACCTTGGGAGAGAGGACGAGCCGATCCGCGATCTCGGTTACGTAGCAGGGCTTCTGACGGAGCAGGTCCAGGATACGTCGCCGGTTCCGGTTGCCGAGCAGATCGAGGATGCGTGAGAGGTCGTCGTGCTCGAGCATGGTCAGCTCTCTTCGGTCAGGCATGAAAAAATATTACTGATCAAGTTTCCGGTAGTTTGGGGCCTCGTCCGTGATGACGATGTTGTGAGGATGGCTCTCCCCGACACCGGCCGCGGTGATCCGGACGAACCGGGCACCATTCCGGAGCTCGGCGATCGTGGCCGACCCGGTGTAGCCCATGGAGGACCGGAGGCCGCCGACCAGCTGGTAGATCGCGTCGGAGGCGTGGCCGATGTACGGGGTCGCGCCCTCGACCCCCTCGGGGACGAACTTGGTCCGACCGATCCCCTTCTTCTGGAAGTAGCGGTCCGAGGACTGGCCGCCGGTCATGACGCCGATCGAACCCATGCCGCGGTATTGCTTGTACCTCCGGCCGGCGATGGCGACGACACGGCCAGGGGCCTCGTCGGTGCCGGCGAGGAGCGAACCGAGCATGACCGAGTCGGCACCGGCCGCGATCGCCTTGGCGATGTCTCCCGAGAACCGCACGCCCCCGTCCGCGCAGACGGGGACATCGGCCGGCCCCGCCACGTCGGCAACGGCCGCGATGGCCGAGATCTGCGGCACACCGACGCCAGCCACGATCCGGGTCGTGCAGATCGAACCGGGACCGATCCCGACCTTGAGCCCGTCCACGGTCCCGACGAGCGCCTCGGCGGCCTCGACCGTAGCGATGTTGCCTGCCATGACGTCGATCTCGACCGATCCCTTGATCTCGCCGACGGCCTTGACCACGGCCAGGTTGTGGCCGTGAGCACAGTCGACCACAAGGGCGTCCGCGCCGGCCTCGACGAGGGCCATCGCCCGGTCGTGGTCGAACGGACCGACGGCGGCCGCAACGCGGAGATTGCCGTCACGGTCGCGCACGGCCCGGGGGTACTGGCGCTTCTCGAGGACGTCCTGCATGGTGATGATGCCGATCAGGTGGCCGCAGGTATCCGTGACGGGCAGTCGCTCGACCTTGTTCGCGTACATCGTCTCGAGCGCGTCGTCCGCCGTGAACGACTCGTCGGCTGTGATCGGCGACGGAGTCATGATCGCCCGGATCGGCTCGGCCCCGCGGCGAGTCACGATGGCGCGGACGTCGCGGCGGCTGACGATCCCGATCACGACGTTCTCGCTATTGACGACGGGCACGCCGCCGATCCCGTGACGGCTCATGAGGGCCTCGACATCGGCCACGGTCGTCTCGGCGCCGACGGACTGGACCTGCCGCTCGATCAGCTCCTCGGCCTGCTTGACGAGCGTCACCTCGCGGCACTCCTCCTCGGTCGTCATGTTCCGGTGGATCACCCCGATGCCGCCCTCGCGGGCGATCGCGATCGCCATGGCGGCCTCGGTCACGGTGTCCATCGCGGCCGAGACGAGGGGGATATTCAGCCTCACCCGGCGCGTGAACCGGGTACGGATGTCGGTCTGGTCGGGCTCGACCTCGGAGCCCGCCGGCTCGAGCAGGACGTCGTCGAAGGTAAGGGCGAGGGGCGCCTCGGCAATCTTGCGGGAGTACATGGTCACCTGATGGCCGCCATGGCCTGCTGAACGAGTTCTTCTCTCAGCATCGCGTTCCGGTCACCGCCGCAGACCATGCCGCGGACACCGATGATATCAGGGTCGATACGGCGGAGTGCCGGGAGGTCGTCGAAGACGAGCGAGCCCGCCAGGGCGACGGCGAGCCCGGCGTCGTGGCCGGCCGCGACGAACCGGGCGAGGGCCGCCTCGTCCATGAACTCGAACGTGGACCGGCCGTCCTTTCTGCCCGTGTCGACCATCACGACGTCGGCCCCGGCGGCGGCCGCGAGCGGGATCACCGCGAACGGCGAGATCGTACCGAGCCGCTCGAAGTCCGAGTACGCCGCAATCACGACCTTCCTGTCGGGATAGTCGTCCTTGACTGCCCGGACAACTCCGTTGATAATGGTGCGGGCCTCGCCCTCGCCCGCGACCATCAGGCCGCACTTGATGAAGTCGGCACCGGCGGCAGCCGCGCCGAGCGCGGCAAGGGACGCGCCGCCGGGCCGGTTGTCGAAGTCACCGATCGCGGCCGAGACCGGTTTCTCGGTCAAACTCTTGATGCCGCGGATCACCCAGGGAAAGTTGGCCCCGAGCGACCCTTCGGCCGGCCGCTTGACGTCGATGATATCAGCGGCGAGCGCGCGCTCCGCCTCCTCGAGGCTGCTCGGGCTGACAAGCAGTTGCATAGAGCAGATATGCGCGCGCCCGTTAATAGGGATTCCGAATCGGGAGATGCCGGACGAGGAAAAGCATCTCTGCTCCGGGGACCCACGGATCAGCGGATGGAACTGACCCTCGCCATCGACCTCTGCGACGGTCTCGTGGTGCACGGTGCATCGGGCAGGCGCGAGACCTACCGGCCCCTCGACTGGGGTCTCGCGCCGTCGGCCGACCCGGACGCGTACCTGGAGGCCCTCCGGCCCCGTAACATCTATGTCGCGGACCTCGACCGGATCGAGGCGCGAGGCGATCACGGCCCCGTGATCAGCCGCCTCGCTTCCCGCGTCGCAACGTGCTACGTCGACGCGGGTTTCCGGTCCGGGGCCGAGTGCCGGGGAGTGGCGGGGTATGTCCCCGTGCTCGGGACCGAGACGGCCCGGGCGTCACTCGGCGACTGTCCCGGATCTGTCCTCTCGCTCGACTGCCGCGACGGACGCGTGCTCCCCCGCGGCGAGGACCCCGTCGCGTTCCTCCACGAGGTCCGCGGGCTCGCGTTCGCGGCGCACCTCTACCTCGACCTCGGCTCGGTCGGCACGGGCCACGGGCTCGACCCGGCCCTGCTCGCCCGGGTCCGGGCGGCCACGGACCGGCGCCTGCTCTGGGGCGGGGGCGTCTCGTCGACGGCCGATCTCGACCTGCTGGCCGAGACCGGGTACGACGGCGCGATCGTGGCGACGGCCGTCCACCGCGGCGCGATCCCGCTCGACACCGTCAGGAGGGGCGTATGGTCCTGATCACCCTCGAGGGGATCGACGGCACGGGCAAGTCCACGCTCGTCCGGGCGCTCGCGGGCTTTCTCGCCGACCTCGACCCCGTCTTCACGCGTGAGCCGACGGAGTCCTGGACCGGCGGAGCGGTTCGGCGCGGGATCGCGGAGGAGGTCGACCCCATCGCCGAGGCCCTCCTCTTTGCCGCGGACCATGCGCACCACGTCGCAACCGTCGTCCGCCCGGCGCTCGCCGAGGGACGGCTCGTGATCTCGGACCGGTACTCGGACTCCCGGTACGCGTACCAGTCGGTCGTCCTCGCAGAAAGGGTGCCCGAGCCGCTCGCCTGGCTCCGGGCCCTGCACGACGGCTGGACAGTCCCGCCCGACCAGACCTTCCTCCTCGTCCTTGCCGTGGACGAGGCCATGCACCGGCTCGACTCCCACGATCGGCGCGAGCATTTCGAACGGGCCGAGACCCTCGAGCGGGTCCAGGCGGCGTACCTCGATCTTGCCGAGACCGAGCCGGGACGGTTCGTGCTCGTCGACGCCAGGAAGGACCCCGGCGAGATCGCCGCCTTCGTCGCCGGCGCGATCAGGCAGACCGCCGGATCGTTACGAGCACGTCGTCGACCGTGACGAGGTCGACCTGCTCGCCGCCGACGAGCGAGGCGTGGACCGGCGCGAACGCACCGTCGGGAACGGCGACCTCGTTGCCGTTCAGCTCGACCGTGGGGATATTTTCCGCGAGTTTCTCCTTCGGCAGGGCCCGGACGGCCGCCATGAACGCGGGCGCGTCCTTGCGGAAGGCCTTGCCGACCACGGCCATATCGAACTTCACATCCACGATCTCGCGCGTCAGGCCCCCGGTGCCGATCTGCCAGCGCACGTCCGCGTTCAGGGCACGGCCTGCATCCCCGGCATCATCGATGGCGCGCGGGGCCATGACCGTGACCTCGCCCATCGGCGCGTTGAGAGCGAGGCCGCGCTCGTGCTTGTACCGCCGTACCTCGGCGACGATCCCGGCCAGGAGATCGCCGTCATCGCGGGCCTGCGGGTCCTCGAAGTTGAAGTCGGGCCAGGGCTGCGCGTGGACCGACCCCTTCCCAAGGTACGAGTAGACCTCCTCGGCAAACGACGGGATGAACGGCGCGAGGAGGCGGCAGAGAAGGTCGAGCGCCGTCTCGAGCGTCCTGACCGCCCCGGCCCGGCTCTCGCCCTCGCCATAGAGACGTCCCTTGACGAGCTCGATGTACTCGTCCGCGAGCACCTCCCAGGCGAACTCGCGGACCGACTTGAGCGCACGGTCAAACTGGTATCCGTCCATCGCGGCCGTCACCTCGGCCACGAGGGCCGAGAGGCGCGCGAGGAGCCAGCGGTCCGCCAGCGCCGCCGGCGCGCCTTCGCCGACCTCGCCGCGCCCGATCTGCAGGAGCGCGAACCTGGCGATGTTCCAGAACTTGGTCTGGAAGCGCGAGGCGGCCACCACGTCGTTCCAGTTGAACTGGATGTCCGAGCCCGTCGCCGCGCCGACCGCCGCCCACTGGCGAAGCGCGTCGGCGCCGTACTGCACCAGGATCTCCTCTGGCGCGATGAAGTTGTTCCGGGACTTGGACATCTTGAACCCGTCCTCGCCGAGGACCATCCCGTTGACCAGGATCTGCTCCCAGGGCTTCTCGCCCGTGAGCGCGAGCGAGCGGAGGATCGTGTAGAAGGCCCAGGTCCGGATGATGTCGTGGCCCTGTGGACGGACCTGCGCCGGGAAGAACGGTGGCCGGGCCGCGGAGCCGTCCCAGCCGGTCACGTTCATGACCGAGATGGACGAGTCCATCCAGGTGTCGAGGACGTCCGTCTCGCCCTCGAAGGTAGTCGATCCGCACGCCGGGCACGGCGCCTTCGGCCGGTCCACGGTCGGATCGATGGGGAGGTCCGGCACGTCGGGGAGGACCATCTCGCCGCAGGCGGAGCAGAACCAGACCGGGATCGGGGTCGCGAAGATTCGCTGGCGAGAGATACACCAGTCCCACTCCATCTTGCCGACCCAGTCCTCCATCCGCAGGAGCATGTGCTCGGGGACCCACTCGACCTCGCAGGCCGCCCGCAGGATCGCGTTGGGTTCGACCCTGACGAACCACTGCCGCTCGGAGAGGATCTCGATCGGTGTCTTGCATCGCCAGCAGGCACCGACCCGCTGCTCGAGCGGGATCTGCCGGAGGAGAATGCCCTCGTCGGCCATCGCGCCGAGGACGGCCTCGCGGCACTCGGGCGCCGTCATCCCCTTGTAGCGCCCCGCGAGCCCGGTCATGTGGCCGGCGGCGTCGAGCGCGGACCGCAGCTCGAGGCTGTGCGCCTTCCACCAGACCACGTCCTGCTTGTCACCGAAGGTGCAGATCATCACCGCGCCCGAACCGAAGGAGGGGTCGACGGCCTCGTCGCGGACCACGGGGACATCGTGGCCGAACAGCGGGACCCTGAGCGTTCCTTCAAGCGATGCGTACCGCTCGTCCGCAGGGTGGACGGCCACCGCGACGCAGGCGGCGAGGAGCTCGGGCCGCGTTGTCGCGATCTCGATACCGTCGAAGTCGAAGTAGCTGAGCTTCGTCGTCCTCCCCTCGTACGCGACCTCGGCGAACGCGATCGCGGTCTCGCAGCGGGTGCAGAAGTTGACCGGGTGCTCGGCGCGGTAGATGTAACCCTCTTTCAGCATCCGGAGGAACGAGGCCTGCGTCTTCCGGTAGTATTCGGGGAGCATGGTCACATACTCGTTCGACCAGTCGATGGAGAAGGCCATGCGCCGCATGGTCGTCCGCATCTGTTCGATGTTCCGGGCCGTGAGCTCGCGGCAGAGACGGCGGAACTCGTCGCGGGGGAGGTCGTTCTTGGTGATCCCCTGCTGCTCCTCGACCTTGACCTCGGTCGGCAGGCCGTGGCAGTCCCACCCCTGCGGAAACATCACGTTGTCGCCCAGCATCCGCCGGTACCGGGCGAGGAAGTCGATGTAGCACCAGTTGAGGGCATTGCCGATGTGGAAGTTCCCCGTGGGGTACGGCGGCGGGGTGTCGATCACGAACTGCGGCCGGTCCGAGGCGGGGTCGAAGTAGTGGTCCTCGTCGCGCCAGCGCTCCTGCCACTTCGCCTCGACGGCGGCCGCGTCGTAGGCCTTCGGCAGTTCGGGAGGGGTCCTCATCCCTCAGAACTTGCGTGCCGACGGACATTACAGTATCTCCCGCGTCGGGGATACGAAGGGCACGCCTGCGTGTGCTGTCCCGGGAGGTACCTGCTCTCCAGGATCTCCCGGATCACCTCTGCGCCAGGTAGTCCCTGAACCTGAGAGCCAGGGAGAATGAGTTCGTCAGGGGGAGTATTCTCGAGTGGACTGGCTCGAAACGAGCGCCGAAGCCTCTCTTGATACGGTATCTTGGATTGCTCTCTTCAAGGTTGGTCGAATATTCCATGCCGAAGGAGACCTGGCGATAGCCCTCCCTACTGACCCAGGTGACGGCCTCCCAGTTGAGGGACTACGAGGGTTAAAAACGCTGGGGAAGGTCCCTGTTGAGTGATAGGTACAGGGTGTACAACCTCTTTCGGCGCTCTTCCGTGAGCTGGAGCAGCCCGCCGGCGACAACCGGCCCTTTCGAGAGTATCGTGAGCCGGATCTCGTCCGACATCGCGTTCCAGAGTTCGACAAAGTAGGAGAAGGGGTGGAGCGTTCCGCCGATGTACTTCAGGTTCGCCGCGTGGTGCCGATAGAAGAGTTCGAGTGCGTCCAGCGAATGCTCCTCGGTGATCTCGAACCCGTTGTTCTCGAACCTGCGGATCGTCTTTCGCCTCGATGCCGAGAAGGCATTCCAGATGGTCTCCGGCGGGCACTCCCCCAGGTCGAGGATCATGTCGCCGTCGTGGGCGTACGGATAGAGCGGGTGGGTCGTGATCGTATCGAAGAGCTCCGGGCGCAGCGCTGACAGGGAGACGAAGGAGAGCCTCAGGGGATTTCGTACACGCTGTAGTTTTCGCAGGACGCATGAGATGGCGAGGGGATCGCGGTAGTCCTCGAGGATCGCATGAAGGCTGATGGGGGTGTCAGGCGGGACATAGCCTTTGAAGCCTCGGATCGTCTGCCTGACGAAGGGGAAGAGCCCGAAGACATTCTCGTCCTTCAACAGCACGAGATAGTCGCAGCTCGCGCCGAGGCCGTTCTCCAGGACGCGCTTCCATCTCAGGCTATGGAAAGGGCTTCCCTCGGGGGAAGATGCGTTGAACTCCTCCCACTGGCCCGCATTCTCGTCCCCCAGGTGTTCAAGACGATACTTTGTCACGCCTGTCCGGCACGGTTCCCGTGGTTACCGTCTGCATCCAGGCACGAGGTCGTCCTGTGCGGAGATTGGAGTCTCACGGTAATGTCGAAAGCTATCACCACAATGTCAAATATACTTGACGGTCCCCCGCCCGTACTGACACCCTATGAGGTCGCGATACGGACCGTGCGTCCCGGTTGGGAACGAATCGCTGTGGGCGGAAGTCTGATCGCGGCAGCCGGCGGCGGAATGGACGGACAGGCCGTACGGGAGAGGAGAACCGAAGATTATTCAGAAACCGACGCACAAGCTCTCAGCGATGTTGAGGCAGACGGGTACGCTGCTCGGGACGGCCATCGGCCTCGCCGCGATCGTGGCGGCCCCGTTCGTCTCGCCCGGCTGGATCCTCGCCGTGGTGGTCTTCGCGGCCTGCCTCGCCGTCTTCGCCCTCTGGCGCGAGCCGTACCCGACGGCGCCGATCATGGTGCTCGCCGCGCTCTTCGGGCTCCAGGTGATCCCGCTCTACGTCTTCGCCGTGACGCTCGCGATCATGCTCGTGGGGGAACTCGCGGCCCGGTACTCGGACGGCACCCTCTTCTCGAGGCGCAAGAGGCGAGTCGAGGTGGCGCGGCGGTTCGAGGCGGGCGAGGTGCCGCCGGTCTACCTCTGGTTCGCCGGGCCTTCCCTCGTCGCGGGCCTCGCCGTCTCGTGGGCGCTCGGCAAGGAGGAGCCGCTGATCGTGCTGATGGGCGTGGTCGTAGCCGTCCTGCTCAAGGCGATCCTCGCCGATCGTGAGGACGCGTTCCTCGTGGAGATGCTCGGGGTGGCCATGACCGTCTACCTCTTCGACGACCTCGACTTCTCCGTGAACGGGCTGAACCTGATCGCCGCCTCGATCGTCGCGTTCTCGTTCGGCTACTTCGCCTACCGCGTCCGGGCGATGGACCTCTCGGGTCTCTTCTCGGGGGCGCTCGTCGGGATGCTGCTGATCGTCTTCGCCGACGTCCGCTGGTTCGCGATCCTGCTGGTCTTCTTCGTCCTGGGAGCCGCGACCACGCGATACCGCTTCGACTACAAGCGGCATATCGGGGTCGAGCAGGAGAAGAGCGGGGTCCGGGGGTACCGGAACGTCTTCGCGAACGGGATCGTGGCGGCGGCGGGCGCGGTGCTCTACGGCGTGACCCTCCACCCCGCCTTCGTGGCGCTCTTCCTCGGCGCCGTCGCGACGGCGGCGGCGGACACCGTCGCCTCCGAGGTGGGGGTGACGGCCCGGGCGCCGTTCCTGATCACGACCTTCGAGCGCGTCCGTCCGGGGACCAACGGCGGCGTTTCGCTCATGGGAGAACTCGCCGCTATCGTCGCGGCGCTCGTGATCGGGGTCGCCGCGTTCGCACTCGGCGTGGCCAGCCCGACCATGCTGCTCGTCACGGTCGTTGCCGGCTTCGTCGGGACGAACGTCGACTCGGTAATCGGCGCCGTCCTCGAGAACCGGGGGCTGATCGGCAACTCGGGAACGAACCTCCTCGCGACGCTCGCGGGAGGGGTCTTCGCTGCCCTCTTCTTCGTCGGGGCGACGGCTCCGTCGGCCGCAGGTATTTAGCGTGCCGCCGCGCACGGCACTCGTCCCGCTACCATTATGGCGCTGCCCGGCCATCGGGGCCTCATGACCCGGTTGGAGAGCGTCGTGTCCGACGACGGGACGCCGATCGCCTACGAGCGACGGGGGGAGGGACCACCGCTGGTGCTGGTCCACGGCACCACGGCGGACCACACGCGCTGGGGCTCCTCGCTCCCCCTGCTCGCGGAGCGGTTCACGACGTACGCCGTCGACCGGCGGGGGCGCGGGGCGAGCGGGGACACGGGACCGTACTCGATCGAACGCGAGTACGAGGACGTCGCGGCGGTGGTGCGGTCGATCCGCGCGCCGGTGAACCTGCTCGGCCACTCCTACGGCGCGCTGCTCTGCCTCGAGGCCGCCCTCCGGGTCGGGAACCTCCGCCGGCTCGTCCTGTACGAGCCGGGCTTTCCCGTCGAAGCCCCCCTCTACCCACCCGGACTCCGCGAGCGGTACCAGGCGATGCTCGACGCCGGGGACAGGGAGGGGATGATGCTGGCCTTCTACCGCGAGATGGTCGGCATGAGCGAGGACGAGATCGCCGCACGCAGGAGCGATCCGTCCTGGCCGGAGCGCCTCGCCGCAGCCCCGACCGTCCTCCGGGAGTTCGCCGACGGCGAGTACCGCTTCGACCCGTCGCGGTTCCGCGCGCTCGAGATCCCGACACTCCTCCTTCTCGGCGGCGAGAGCCCCGAGATCCTCACGGCGCCCTCCAGGGCGATTCACGGGGCGCTGCCCCGGAGCAGGATAGCGGTCATGCCCGGCCAGAAGCACCTTGCGATGTTCGACGCGCCGGAGCTCTTCGTGCGCCTGGTCACCGAATTCCTGGATCAGGCGCCGTGACGGGCTGCCGCGATCCCGACCCCATCAACCGAGGCCTAAGCCGGCGCGCGTCGACCCGGGCAGCGTGACCCCTGTGTGGAAGAAAATCGAACTTTTTTTATTAAAGAGGGGCGAGATCAGGAAACGAACCGGGGATAGACCCGGGGGAGAGAACATGGGAAGACTCGACAACAAGGTGGCTATCGTCACCGGGGCCAGCTCCGGGATGGGTGAGGCGATCACGAGGCTCTTCGCGAAAGAAGGTGCGTCCGTCGTCGCGATCGCGCGGCGAAAGGAGAAGCTCCAGGGCGTGATCGACGAGGTGACATCAGGTGGCGGGAGAGCGATCGCCGTCGCCGGCGACGTCTCGAAGGAGGAGGACATCCAGAACGCCATTAAGACCGCTGTTGAGAAGTTCGGCAGGCTCGACATCGTCGTGAACAACGCGGGCCTGATGGACCGGATGGCGCCGGTCGGCGACCTGGACGACCAGGTGTGGAACTCGGTCATGGAGGTCAACATGACAGGGCCGATGCGAATGATGCGGGCGGCGATTCCCCAGTTTCTCAAGCAGGGCTCGGGAGTCTTTGTCACCGTCGCCTCTATCGGTGGTCTGTACGGGTCCCGCGCCGGTGCCGCGTACACGGCCTCGAAGCACGGCGTGATCGGCCTCGCGAAGAACGTCGCGTTCATGTACGCGAAGAAGGGCATCAGGTCCAACATCATCGCCCCGGGCGGCGTCAACACGGAGATCACCCAGGGGCTTGACCTTCATCCCGAGGGCGCCGGTATCGCCGGCTCCGGCATGGCCACCAACCCGCGGATGGGCGAGGCCGACGAGATCGCCCGGGTCGCCCTCTTCCTCGCCTCCGACGACGCGAGCTTCGTGAACGGTGCGACCGTCGTGGCCGACGCCGGCTGGAGCGCGTACTGAAGCGACGTCCGCTGTCACGGTTGGACCGGGCATCTCCGCATCCCGGTCCCGCGACCCTTTTTCTTCGGTGCCGCCCGATACGGTCATGGTCCCAGCGGTCTACAGTACACTCGAAATACCTCCGGGTGACCGATCGCCATGCATGAGTACGGAGAGCAGTTCGGCCGGATCCTCGCCCTGCTCGAGCAACACCCGGCCACCGGGCTGACCGTGACGTCCGTCGCCCGCGCGCTCGGGATCACCCGGATCTCCGCCGCAAAGTACCTCGAGCTCCTGGCAGCGAGCGGCGACGTCACGATGGAGCGGTTCGGCCAGAAGAAGCTCTACCGGCGCTCGCGGCGCCTGCCGCTCCCCGAGGTGATCGACCGCCTGCCGAACGCGCTCGTGATCCTGGACGACGACCTGCGGGTCGGCATGGTGAACGCGGCGTTCAGCGCCACGCTCGGGATTCAGCCCGGCCGGAACCTCGTGGGTGCCCGGCTCTTCGACCTCGACCTCCCGGTCTTCTCCGAGATCTCGGTGCGGCGGAACATCGAGCGGATCCACCGATCGGAGACCTTCCTCGACGAGATGCGGCTGATCGACGACCGGACTGGACACGTCTACCACGTCGACTTCGCCCCGATCGTATTGCCGACAGAGGGGCCGGGGATCCTGATCAGCCTCCGCGACATCACGCCGCTGCGAAAGGCCGAGACCGCGCTCCGCGACACGGAGCGGAAGATGGCGACACTCTTCGAGTCGGTCCCCTCGGGGATCGTGATCTTCGATGCGGCCGGCACGATCCTGAGCGCCAACCGCGCGGCCCTCCGGATCCTGGGCCTCAGGACCTTCGAGCAGCTCAGCGCGGGGAGCATCTTCACCCTGCCCTGCGATCCGGAGAGGATGACGGCGCTGGTCGAGAGAGGACGCGCGGCCGAGACCGAGCTGGCCTGCGACTTCGACCGCATGAGACGGGAGCAGGTCCCGAGTTCGAAGTCGGGCGTGGCCTACTTCGACGTGATCTTCACCCCGATCCGGCGCGACAGCGGCGGCCCGCCCTCGGAGTTCGCCATTCTCTTCAAGGACATCACCCGGGACCGGCGGGAGCGGCGAGACCTCTCCTTCCGCGAGACCCGGTACCGCTCCCTCTTCGAGAACGCGGCCAACGGCATGATCATCTACGAGACGGTACGCGGTGGCGAGGACTTCGTGGTCAAGGACCTCAACCGCGCGGCGGAAGAGATCCTCGGCGTCGGCAGGGAGGAGGTGGTCGGCCGGAGCGTCTACGAGGTCTACCCCGATCTCGCCGACCGCGAACTGCGCGAGATGGGAAGGCGGGTGGTCAGCTCGAAGACCCAGGTCTTCCTCCCTCCGCTCCAGTACTGGAGGGGAAAGGGGCCCTGGATCTGGCATTACCTCTTCCCCCTCCCTTCGGGCGAGCTCGCCGCGTTCATGATCGATGTCTCGGAGGACCTCCGGAGCCCGGGCGGTCTGGCGGCCTCGGCCGATACGGCGCGCTGGGCGTCCGATCGGTTCACTGATAATCAATAACGACAGGCTTTCGCGAGACGAAACGCGCGCTCCCCGCCCGATCCCCTGTTTTTTTATAAACTAACTTGACCCTGGAGGGACAACGCCGAAGGACGTCCGTGGGCTCGAGGTGCTGCTATATGAACGTCGCGGGGCAGTGATTATCAGTAAACCAAGAATATTTAATCGGACGGATTGAACACTTCCCCGGATGAAAGGACTGGCCAGAACCGGCAAGGGGCAGGTGGGCTGGGTCGACAAGCCCAGACCCACCGCCGGCCCCCGCGACGCGATCGTCCGGCCGCTCGCGATGGCGCCCTGCACCTCCGAGATCCACATGATCTGGGGCGACCTGGGCGACTACATGCCCAGCGACCGGATCATGGGCCACGAGGCCGTCGGCATCGTGGACGAGGTCGGCAACGAGGTCTGCGACTTCAAGCCCGGCGATCGGGTGATCGTCCCGGCCATCACGCCGACCTTCGGGCGTGTCCCGTCCCAGCGCGGCTATGCCCAGCACTGCGACGGGATGTGCTCGGGGATGCCGTTCTGCACGGCCAAGGACGGCGTCTTCGCCGACTACTTCCACGTCAACGAGGCAGACGCCAACCTCGCGCACCTGCCGGACAGCATCTCGCTCGAGCAGGCCGTGATGATCGGCGACATGATGACCACCGGCTTCTACGGGGCCGAGCTCGCGGACGTCCAGCTCGGGTCCACGGTGGCCGTCTTCGGTATCGGCCCCGTGGGCCTGATGGGTGTTGCCGGCGCGCACCTCATGGGCGCGGCACGGATCCTCGCCGTCGGCTCCCGGCCGAACGCCGTGAAGGTCGCCCGCGAGTACGGCGCGACCGAGATCATCGATTACCACAACGGCGACACCGTCGAGCAGATCATGGATCTCACGGGCGGCGAGGGCGTCGACTCCGCGGTAACCGCCGGCGGTGACGTCTCGACCATCGGCCAGGCCGTCCAGGTGCTTAAGCCCGGCGGGACCCTGGGCAACGTCAACGTGATGGAGCACGCCGAGAACATCCCGATCCCGCTCGGTGCCTGGGGAGGCGGCCTCGGCGACAAGACCATCCGCGGCGGGCTCTGCCCCGGCGGGCGTGCCCGCATGGAGCGCCTGGCCGCGCTCGTCGAGCATGGCCGGATCGACCCGTCCCTGCTGCTCACGCACCGGTTCACGAACTTCGCGGACATCGAGCAGGCCCTCTACCTGATGCACGAGAAGCCGAAGGACCTGATCAAGCCCGCGGTAATCCTCGAATAACCCGGAAACGGAGAAAAGATAATGGCAATGTTTGATTTACACGGACGCGTGGCGGCCGTCACCGGCGCCTCGTCCGGCATCGGCGTGCAGATGGCGAAAGCCCTCGCCGGACAGGGGGCGGACATGGCGATCATGGCCCGGAGAAAGGAGCAGCTCGAGGAGGTCGCGAACGAGATCCGCGCCCTCGGCGTCCGCTGCCTGCCCGTGGTCTGCGACGTCACCTCCACCGAATCGATCAAGAACGCGGTCCAGGCGATCGTCAGGGAGTACGGCAAGGTCGATATCCTGCTCAACAACGCCGGCTCGGCCAAGATGGGGCCGTTCCTGGAGTACTCCGACGAGGACTGGGAGCATACCGTCGGCGTGGACCTCACGGCCGTCTTCAAGGTGGCGCGTGAATTCGCGAAGGAGATGGTCAAGAACAGCTACGGCCGGATCATCAACACGGCCTCGATGTACGGCCTCGTCGGCGCCACGGCCTCGACGGTCGGGTACCAGGCGGCCAAGGGCGGCGTGGTCAACGTCACCCGCCAGATGGCCATCGAGCTCGCGCCGTACAACATCACGGTCAACGCGATCTGCCCGGGCTTCTTCCCGACGCCGCTGACCAGGGAGGCGCTCTCGTCGCCCCAGTGGCAGGCGTACCTGGACGCGATGGTCCCGATGAAGCGGAACGGGCGCGACGGCGAGCTGAACCCGGCAGTGGTCTACCTCGCGAGCGACGAGGCGAGCTACACCACGGGGACGACCACCGTCGTCGACGGCGGCTACACCGCGGCGTGAAGCGAAGTCCGATCATGTATCGTTGAGATCAACAAACGAGGATAGCAGCATGAAGGTAGCAATCATCGGAGGAACCGGCGGCCAGGGGCTCGGCATCGCCGCCCGGTTCGTGCAGGCGGGCCACGACGTGATCATCGGCTCGAGGACGATCGACAAGGCCGAGGCGGCCGTCACGAAGGTCAAGGAGCTCCTGCCGGGCTCGACCAACGTCCAGGCCATGACCAACCCCGACGCGGCGAAAGCGGCCGAGGCGCTGGTGCTGACTGTGCCGCTCGCGGCGCAGAAGGACACGCTCGTCTCGATCAAGGAGGGCTCGGCCGGCAAGCCGCTGCTCGACGCGACGGGCCCGCTGGAGTCGGCCATCGGCGGCTCGGCCACCAAGTGCATGATCCTGCCCGAGGGCTCGGCGGCGCAGCGCGCGCAGTCGATCGTCCCGGAGGCGAAGGTGATCTGCGCGTTCAACAACATCAGCCAGACCTGGTTCATGCAGCTCGACGAGGAGATCGACTGCGATTGCCTGATCTGCGGCGATGACAAGGACGCCAAGGCGAAAGTGACGCCGCTGATCGAGTCGATCCCCGGCGTCCGCGTCATCGACTGCGGCGCCCTCGAGCGCGCGAGCATCATCGAGAAGATCACGCCGCTCTTGATCGGCCTCAACATCCGGAACAAGTGCCAGTTCGGCGGCATCCGGATCACCGGGCTCGACAAGGGCAGGGTCTGCTAGTACCGCTCTTCGACCACGACAGACAGGAGGAATCAACCATGGGAAGACTTGATGGAAAGGTAGCAATCGTGACCGGGGCGAGCTCCGGGATGGGCGAGGCGATCACCAAGCGCTTTGCCGAGGAAGGAGCAACGGTCATCGCCATCGCGCGGCGGAAGGAGAAGCTGCAGGGCGTGATCGACAGCGTCACGGCGAAGGGCGGCAAGGCCGTCGCCCTCTCCGGCGACGTCGGGAACGAGCAGGACGTCAAGAACGCCGTGAAGACGGCTGTCGAGAAGTTCGGAAAGCTCGACATCGTCGTCAACAACGCCGGCGCGCTCGACAAGGTGGCTCCCGTCGCCGATCTGGACGACGAGACGTGGAAGAACGTCTTCAAGGTCAACGTCGACGGCCCGATGTACATGTTCCGCGCCGCGATCCCCGAGATGCTCAAGAACCCCGGCGACGCCGAGGGGCTCAACAAGGGCGCCTTCGTGACGGTCTCGTCCATCGGCGGGACCCACGGCGGGCATACCGGGGCCGCGTACACGGCGTCCAAGCACGCGAACCTCGGGCTCGCGAAGAACGTCGGCTACATGTACGCCAAGAAAGGTCTGCGGTCTAACATCATCGCGCCCGGGTATGTCCAGACCGAGATGGTGGACCTCTCGAGGACGACCCAGAGCCACGCCGAGGGCATGGAGATCGTCTCCGCCGGTGTCGGGGCCAACCCGCGCATGGGAAAGGCCGAGGAGATCGCCGAACTGGCCCTCTTCCTCGCGTCCGATGAGTCGAGCCTGGTCAACGGCGTGGTCGTCGCGGCCGACGCCGGCTGGTCCGCGTACTGAGATAAGGAGAGCAGGCGATCAGAACCCTGCCGGGCGGGTGCGCGGGCTCGTCCCCGCGCCCCGGCAACGGCGGGAGGAACCAGCATCTCCGCACATGCCCGCCCGGATAGACGTCATGATCTGGTGGGGTGGAAAGTGTGACCGTGGATGCTGTCCGTGAGGCTGCATGTCCGACATGACGGAGCAGCCGAAACGAGGAGAGGATTACTATGGTCAAAGGATGGGAATTTACCTACACGCATCAACCGCTGAGACTTGTTGAAAAACCCGATCCGGTCGCGCAACCCGGCTATGTCGTGCTGGATGTCAAGGCCAGCGGGCTCTGCCACTCTGACGTCGGCGCGATGGAGGACGAGAGCTGGATGGCCCTGATGAAGGCCCCGCTCTACATCGGCCACGAGTATGCCGGCGTCATCACCGAGGTCGGCGAGGGCGTCACGAAGTTCAAGATCGGCGACAAGGTCGGCGTCTGTCCCGTGGTCCAGAAGGAGGGGCTACCGTCCGAGGGCGGCGGAGGCTACACTCGCGACGGCGGGTACGCCACGAAGTCGACCGCGCCGGAAGAGGCGCTCGTGCCGATCCCCGAGGGGGTCACCTGGGCACAGGCTGCCGCGGCCACGGACGCGGGCATGACCTCCCACCACGCCGTCGTCGCAAACGGGGGCGTCAAGAAGGGCATGAAGGTCGGCATCATCGGCATCGGGGGCCTGGGGTCGATCGGCGCCCGGGTCGCCGTCCTCTCGGGCGCGGAGGTGTACGCCGCGACCAGGAGCCCCGCCGCGCAGGCAGAGGCCCTGAAACTCGGGTGCAAGGCCGTGTACTCGAACATCCTCGAGGCGGCCAAGCACGACCTGGACGTCGTCGTCGACTTCGCCGGAGCGGGCCAGACGACCACGGACGCCCTCGAGGCGGTCCGCCCCGACGGGCGCGTGGTCCTGGTCGGCATGGCAAATCTCGCGCCCGTCGTCAACGCCATGACCATGATCACCCACCGGCTCACCCTCGTGGGGAGCAACGGGGGCAATGTCGACGACATCGCGGCCGTGTACAGGATGATGGCGTCCGGCGACCTCAAGCCCGAGATCATCGAGATCGGGTTCGACGAGATCCCCGAGGGCCTTGAAAAACTCAAAGCCGGCGGCGTGAAGGGTAGGATGGTCGCCGTCCTGGACTGAAAAGATCCGCACGGCGCCGAAACCTTTGAAATCGGATAATAGGATAGACGTGAACATCCTGTCATGTGGGCGCACGGAACACGGCGGGGCCGGCCCGCGCGCTGACAGGAACCACCGCGGAAAGACCCAGGGCTCCGTCGTGACCAGTTCATTGCCGGGACGAGATGGACCGCGGACCGTCCCATTGTACGAACGAGAACCAGAAGCGAGACAAGGAGTGTGAATAGAATGAGAGGATGGCAATTTGAGCGGACACACAAGCCGCTGGAACTTATCGAGAAACCCGATCCTGTTGCAAAGCCGGGATACGTCGTGCTCGACGTGAAGGCCTCCGGGCTCTGCCACTCGGACGTCGGCGCGCTCGAGGACGAAAAGTGGATGGCCCTGATGAACGTCCCGCTCTTCATCGGGCACGAGTATGCAGGCGTCATCACCGAGGTCGGCGAGGGCGTCACGAAGTTCAAGGTGGGGGACCGGGTTGGCGTCTGCCCCATGCCGACCAAGGACGGGTACGGTGGAGGCTACGGCCGCGACGGCGGGTACGCCACGAAGTCAACCGCCCCGGAGGAGGCGCTGATCCCGGTCCCCGAGGGCGTGACGTGGGCACAGGCGGCAGCGGCCACGGACGCGGGGATGACGTCCCACCACGCCGTCGTGGTGACGGGAGGTGTCAGGGAGGGCATGAAGGTCGGCATCATCGGCATCGGGGGCCTCGGGTCGATCGGAGCCCGTGTCGCCGTTCTCAAGGGCGCCGAAGTCTATGCCGCGACCCGAAGCCCCGCCGCGCAGGAGGAGGCACTCAAACTGGGCTGCAAGGCGGTCTACTCGTCCATCAGCGAGGCGGCCAAGCACGACCTGGACGTCATCGTCGACTTCGCCGGGGCGGGCACGACGACGGCGGACGCCATCGAGGCGGTCAGGCCGGGCGGGCGCGTGGTCCTGGTGGGGATGGCAAAACTCGAGACCACCATCAATACGATGACTCTGATCACCCACGAGGTTACCCTGGTGGGGAGCCAGGGCGGCAACGCGGAAGACATCGCCGCAGTCTACGAGATGATGGCCTCGGGGGACCTCAAACCGGAGATCATAGAGATCGAGTTCGAGGAGATCGGCGAGGGCCTGGAGAAGCTGAAGGCAGGCGGTGTCAAGGGGCGGATGGTCGCCATGATGGACAGGTAGAGAGCATACTCCCGGAACGTCCCCGATCGAAGAAGGTCCTCCAGTCTCGCGCGGCATCGGGTCACTCCGGGCTGCGGGTGGACGGGAGGGACATCCCGGCGGGACCGTGATATCGCACTCCATGCGTGTTCGAGCGCGGGATCGCCGGCAGGAGACGTCCCTCGGACAACCGTGCAGCACGGTCGGAGTCCCATAGCCTCGAGAAAGGCCGTCCCGGCCTTCTTCATTTTTTTCACCATTCCGCTCTCTGATTCTCGCCGCCCGCGGACCGCTCTTCCCGGGTCGCGCCTCCGTGATGCAGACCTGCGGCGCCCGTCCCTGAGATGGATCTACCCGTTCGGCACGTTCGGTCCGAACCGGCAGGATCGATACCTGGACGCGATAGGCAGGGACGGGCATATACCGGTCCGTGGCGGAGAGCGGCCGCCGGGAGGGACGAGTCCGCTCTCCCGGACAGCTGGCCAGCCTCCGGGGAAACGGCGGCCCCTCACGCGCCGACACTTCGACCGTCGACCACGATGCTGCTGTCCTCGCCCATGCCGTACGGTGTCGTCACGTTCGCGAGACTGACCTGGCGGAGCACGACCTTTCCCGGTTCGGATCCCGACTCCGCTGCCCCGGCACTGACCCCGACCTCCACGTCGCGCAACGCCAGGAAGGATATGTCGACCGACGACCCGGCCCGCACCTCGAGCGCGGTGCCGGCCCCTGTGCACTCGATCTCCTCGCCGGAGATCGTGCTCTCACGCTCGGCATTGACGGCGGTACCGGTAATCTGCTCGAAACGGGCCTGCCCGATCCCGACCTCGCTCCCGGTGATCCGGACGCCCGACCCCTCGGCGACGCGCGTGCCATTGATGGTCCCGCGCGAGAACTCCACCGAGACAGCAGGATCGGCACCGCGCTCGAAGGCGGATCGGGCGAGGGAGAACTGGCTGTCGACCAGCCGGAGGAGCGGGGTCGTTCCCGCGCCCACCACGGAGATGTGGTCAAGGACGACGGGGCTCTCGAGGAATGTCAGGACGGTGCCGTTGCCCGTCTCACTGTCGACGCCGGCGAGCCCCGCAAGATGGACGCGCGCGAGGGTGGAGGTGTTTTTCGCCCGCATCACGACCAGGCCCCCGCCAGTCCCGTCACTCGAGCGGACCACGATCGGATCCTGCTCCGAGCCCTCCCACGCGAGCGGGCCCCGCGCGACGATCGAGGCGTTCCGCACTAGGTCGAGGGTCGTGCCGGGCCCGCAGACGAGACCGTATCCCTCGGGGAGGACCAGTGGCTCGGCGAGGCGGTGGCTGCCTGGCTCGAGATAGACCTCGCGGCGTTCGTCATCGGTCACCGCGAAGGCGAAACGATCCGCGCTGGCAGGAAGGCGCGCGAGGCTGACCGCGCCCGCCCCCGGGGCGATACGAGGTGTCGCGATCACCGGCTCCCTGCGGACGTCGCCGGTCCCGACGACACGGCATTCGAGCTGCAGCGGGGTCGTTGCGTTCCACCCGGCACTGCCGGGCAGCGAGAACGCCACCTGCCGGAACTCGACCGGCTCGTTCAGGATCTTCCCCGGGAGCCGAAACGCTCCGCCATCAGGCAGAGAGCGGAGGTCCCCCACGTACAGCGCCGTGACCTCGACCGGCAACGGCTGGGATGCGCCCAGGTCGACCCGGAGCCGGCCCTCCGAGGTCCCGTTCGCGTACGCGCTGACCGCACGGTACGGCGCGAGCGCCCTGCGTATGACCTCGCGGTTGGCGAAATACGTGTCGTCCTCGAAGAAGTAATACGGCTGGTCGCGGTAGATGGTCGTAAGATTCTCCTGGAACCCCGACCGTGTCTCCTCGAAAAGCGCCTCGAGGTAGCCGTCCGCTCGGATCCGGTCGAGCTCGGCGAGGTACTGCTCGAAGAAGACCGGATCGTCGAAGAACATGCGGTAATATGGGCTGTCGGAGAGGCCCTTGATCCCGTCGATGTAATACCCCGCGTTCGCGTCCACACCCACCGGCTCGAGACGAGCAGTAACCGGGTTGAAGTAGAACCGAATATTGTGGATCAGGTCGCCATGGACGTTGCCGCAGAGGTCCGAGAGCGCGAAGAACCGTGCGGTCCGCCCGAGGTCGAACGCGTCGCTGGTGGGAAGCTCGCCCCGCCGCCACTCCTCGAGGAGCCGGAGTGCGGTGGCCGTCTCGTTCTCTGTATAACCCTGCGCCGTCTCGTTCTGTCCCAGCACGTCCAGGGCGACCGTCCGCTCCGGGTCCGGCATTCGCCGATCCTCGACGATCGCCTGGTGCAGGTCGCCCTTGGAGAACCGGACGAGCGGGCCCGGCGGTTCCCGGTTGTACCATGGAACCCCCTCGTCGAACTCCTGTTCGAGCGCATACGTGCCCATCCGCCTGCCATTGATCGTGACATCCACGAACCGGTAGGAGATCCCCGAGACGCCCTCCCGGGCGAGCGCCTGCTGGAAGACCCACTCGTGCATGTCGTTCCGGACGCGCGGCGCGTGGAGCCCGAACTCCCCCATGTAATCCAGGCGATCACCGTGATCAAGCTTGAACCGGAGGGACCATTTCTCGCTATACCAGTGGTCGACCCAGTCTCCTTTCAGCCTGACCGAGCCGTGAAGGACCTCGCCGTTCCTCGTGATGGTGACAGGGACGTAGTCCTCGTCCGTCGGGACCCAGTACCCCTGTTCGAGCGCCACCTCACGGTCGTGGGCAAGGCGCTGTACGTCCGCTGCCGCGATCTGAAGCTCGAGATGCTCGGGGTTCGAGAGGTACCCGCGAACGATGTTGCCAGGCACGCGAATGTTCTCGTGCCTCACTCCCGAGATGATGAGAAAGGTGTCGCGGGGGTCCATCCCAAGCGCCGTGAGTCCCCCCTCCACGATCCTTCGGGCGGGGTTCGAGACGGCGGGGTCGTCCGGGACAGCGAGGACGAGAGCGGTGAGCATGCCCACGACCAGGAGGACGAACACGAGGACAAGCAGATGGACGATGCGGTTGTCGACCCACCGCCGTAGAACGCCGAGGGTGCGCAGTACACGGTTGTCGTGGCGATCGGGGCGTGAACCGAGGCGCATGGCAGGTCAGTCTCGGGCGTTGGGCAAGAAGTCCACGGGCTCGGCACCGGAGGTCGGAGTCGGCGTTCGACGGGGCAGTCCATTGCGGCCCACGCACCGGCCTGTGCGGACGAGGTTACTGAGCGGTGCATGCCGGTGAAACGGCAGGGATTCGAATGACATGATGTCTCATTGAGGCATGGGACGGCCCATTTATTCTCTTTCGACCCAATTCCATCTGGAGTGTAATAAGTATTCCCGATCCGGCCTCCCCGACCGGGCCGAGACCAGAGCGCCCGCGAGTGACGCCGGCGACCCGGTGACACTGGCGATGGGGGACCACCACGATGAGATGGGAAGGGTTGGGAACAGGATCGGTCGGGACGAGACGATTATCGATCGCCCGACCGGAACCGAGCGAGGGGAGGCCCACGACTTTTTCCGGAATGGCACCGATGAGGACAAGGACGGAAGCGATCGGGGGCGGGACGATTCGAAGGGCTATCGTGACGACAGGGACGACAATGACGGGGGCGGTAGTGACCGAGGAAGAGAGAGGTCGGACCGGCGCACTTCCCGGGAACCCTTCGAACCCCCGCCTGACCGGGTCCCCATCGAGGTCCTGGATTAACCGATGATGTGCTGACCCTGTCAGGACGAAATCGGGCTCGTCTTCGACACATATGATCCTGCTATGCGATAGGCAGGAAGCACACACCCTCGAACCGCGGGGAATGTGTGGAGAAAGGGGGATGCGACCCAGGGCGTGCGACACTGTGTCGGGGGTTCGCAGGACCAGGCGTGGGCCGCATAAGGACGTTCCATCCCTTAAGAGCTAAGTATTTCCACCCTATCGAAACTGTCGGGCCCGGCGAGGCGAGCGTGCCCGCTGTTGCCAGGTCGGGGCCGAACGGCCGTCGCAGTTCAGAGCAGTTTCGTATCCTCGGTCGGGCGGGGCACCTTGACCACGAGCACGCGAAAGACGTGGTCGCTCTCGTTCGCCCAGCGGTGCGGGATACGGGCGGGGCTCTCGACGATTCGGTCCGCCGCGACCGTCTCGCGCTCATCGCCTATCTCCACCACTCCCTCTCCCTCGAGGACGTAAAAGAAGACGTCGACCGGCGTGATATGCCGCTTCAGCGACTCCCCGGGCTGAAGCGTGATGACGACGGCCGTCGCGTGCTCGGAGTCGTAGACCTTCCTCGCGTCGACCCGGTGCGGGTTCGGACCCGGCACCACGTCCGATACGGTGGTGATCTTCATGGCTTCTCGGTATGCGTTGGCCGGTGCCGAGTGAAAAACACTCTGGTTGGAGCCGCGGCGGCCTTAGCCCGCGGCTCGAGGCCGGTCTTCCGCGTCAGATCAGCCTGCCGTCGATCGTGATCACCCGCTCGGCCACCGGGATCCTCTTTCCCGAACGCTCAAGCGCGCGGTCGACCACGTGCCGGACGCCTCCGCAGCAGGGAACCTCCATGCGTGCGACCGTGATCGAGCGGATCTCGTGGCGGGAGAGGATCTCCCCGAGCTTCTCGACGTATTCCTCGATCTCCTGGTCGAGCTTCGGGCAGAAGATGACCAGGATGCGGCCGCGGAGGAGTTCCTGGTGGAACCCTGCGTATGCGAAGGGGGTGCAGTCGGCAGCGATCAGCAGGTCGGCATTCTCGAAGTAGGTGGCTCCCGGGTTCAGGAGAGCGAGCTGGACCGGCCACTGCCCCAACTCCGAGCCGGGAGCCTCCCCCACGGGCGGTCGCGGGCCGCCTGCCTGGATACTCGAACGGGGAGTCGCCCGGTCGATGGTTCGGGCGCCCGACCCGGGACAGCCCGAGAACCCTCCCCCCCCGTGGCCCGCCGCGCCGTGTCCCCCTCCCGGGGCCGCTGGCAGTGTCTTCATGCCGGGTGCATGATGCGCAGGTATCGGAACGCCCTTCTCACCCAGGACGGTTATCGCCTGCTCGTACAGGTCCGTCTGTCCGTGCCCCGCGAGGTGCTCGAGGTGGGCCCGTATCGTCCCCGTGCCCTGCGGCACGATCTTCTCCATCACGGCCCGCTCGTCGTACGGCTCAGCCTCCCGCTCGATGACCGAGATCGCGCCCTCGGGGCAGGTCCCGATGCAGGCGCCGAGCCCGTCGCAGAAGAGGTCCGAGACCAGTCGTGCCCTGTTGTCGATCACCTGGAGCGCCCCTTCCGGGCAGTCCGGGATGCACTGCCCGCACCCGGTGCAGCGCTCCTGGTCGATCTCGATGATCTTCCGTTTCATGATCGTCCTCCACTCTTCTCATCCGACTCCCTTAAAGTACGCAGACCGAGCAGTCCTGGTTGCCGCAGGTGGCGTTCTCGACCTTCCAGGCGAGCGCCCAGGCCTTGATCCCGCGAACCACGTCCACGAGCGCGAGACCACTCTCGGTCAGGGTGTACTCGGTCCGCACCGGGAAATCCGTGGCGTCCACGCGCCGCGTCACGATCCCCTCGTGCTCGAGCTCGCGCAGCCGCTCGGCAAGCACCTTCTGCGTGATCCCGCCGAGGGCCTCCTTCAGCTCCGTAAACCGGCGCGTGTGGCCCTGGCCCTTGTAGAGCTCCAGGATGATCAGCAGGGTCCACTTCCGCGCCAGGTACCGGACCGTCTGGTTGACTGTGCACACGTCCTGCATAGTTACATTGTAGAAACCCACGCCTACTTATACCCCGGTATCTTATTGATACGACGCAGGGAGACCTGCGGAGAGAACACCATGTTCTGTTACCAGTGCGAAGAGACGGTCCGCGGCACGGGCTGCACGAACCGGGGCGTCTGCGGCAAGGACGAGGTCCTTGCCGGGCTCCAGGACGTCCTGCTCTACGTCGCCCGCGGGATCGCGTACCGCGATCAGGCCAGCGGCGCGGGGAGCAAGGAGGCGCGATCGTTCATCATCGACGCGCTCTTCTCGACGATCACCAACGTCAACTTCGACCCGTCGGTCTTCCGGGAGATGATCCGGAAGGCCGTGGCGCTCCGCGACGGACTGCCGGCGGCGGGCCCCGACGCGCCGGACGCGGCCACCTGGACGCCGTCCTCCGATGCCGATATCGACGCGAAGATGGCCGATGCGGGCGTGCTTGCCACGGAGAACGAGGACGTCCGCTCACTCCGCTGGATGCTGATCTACGGCCTCAAGGGCATGTCCGCGTACTACCACCACGCCGCCGTGCTGGGCTACATGGACCCCGCCATCGAGGACTTCATCGTGCGAGGGCTGGCCTCGACCCTTAGAGACGACCTCTCTGTCGACGAGATGGTCGCGCTCGACCTCGAGTGCGGGAAGATGGGCGTCGCGACCATGGCGCTGCTGGACAGGGCCAACACCGAGACGTACGGCACGCCCGAGATCACCTCGGTGAAGACCACCGTCGGCACCCGGCCGGGGATCGTGGTCACGGGCCACGACCTCAAGGACCTGTTCCAGCTCCTCGAGCAGTCGAAGGACGCCGGGATCGACGTCTACACCCACGGCGAGATGCTGCCCGCGAACGCCTACCCGAAGCTGAAGGCGTTCTCGCACCTGGTCGGCCAGTACGGCACGGCCTGGCAGAACCAGCGCGAGGAGTTCGAGCCGTTCAACGGCCCGATCCTCTTCACCACGAACTGCATCATCCCGCCCAAGGACTCGTACGTCGGCCGGATCTACACCACGGGCCCGGTAGGCTGGCCAGGGACGACCCACATCGACGTCCGCCCCGACGGGACCAAGGACTTCTCGGGGATCATCCGGGCGGCGCAGGCGTCGCCGCCGCCGACGCAGCTCCCGGGAACGGGACGCGAGCTGATCACGGGCTGCGCGCACGGCGCCGTGCTCGGGCTCGCGGACACGATCATCGAGGCCGTGAAGAAGGGAGACATCACGCGGTTCGTCGTCATGGCCGGGTGCGACGGCCGGCAGCGCGAGCGGGAGTACTACACCGAGTTCGCGAAGGCGCTCCCGCCCTCCACGATCATCCTGACGGCCGGCTGCGCGAAGTACCGCTACAACGCCCTCGACCTCGGGACGATCGGCGGCATCCCGCGAGTGGTCGATGCGGGCCAGTGCAACGACTGCTACTCGCTCGTCGTGATCGCGCAGGCGCTCGCCGACGCGTTCGGCGTTGGGGTCAACGACCTGCCGCTCTCGTTCAACATCGCCTGGTACGAGCAGAAGGCGGTGCTGGTCCTTCTCGCCCTCCTGAGCCTGGGGATCAGGAACATCACGCTCGGCCCGAAGATGCCCGGCTTCATCTCACCGAACGTGCTGAAGGTCCTCGTCGAGAACTTCAACATCGGGCCGAACACGACGGTCGACGAAGACATGGCCCGGCTCGTCCCCGCCTGAGACGCCTCCCCCCTCTCTTTTTTCACCGTGTACCGCCGGGCCCGCCCTCGTCCATCGCACCGGTACGGTACCCCTCGAGGTCGAGGGCGCCCCAGGCGAATCCGGCCGCTTTCAGCGCGGTGACAATGGGTCCTGCAGACGCAAGGGCGCGTTCGAGATCAGCAGCCGGCACCTCGATGCGGGCGAGCCGGCCGTGCGCCCGGACGCGGCACGCCAGAAAGCCGAGGTCGTGCAGCGCCGCCTCGCCGGCCTCCACCCGCGCGAGCGTCGCCGGAGCCAGCCCTTCATCGTACGGCACCCGCGAGGCGAGGCAGGCCGCGGACGGCTTCTCGGCAAACGGGAGTCCGAGGGCGAGGGCGATCGCCCTGACATCCTCCTTGGCAATCCCCGCGGCGACGAACGGGTGGCGGATCCCCGCTTTATCCGAGGCCGCGAGCCCGGGCCGGTGCTCGCCGAGATCGGAGCAGTTCACGCCGTCGACGACTGTGACGATCCCCCGTTCCGTCGCCTCGCGCCAGAGGACGGCGGCGCCCGCGCGCTTGCAGTGGTAGCACCGGTCCGCGGAGTTCCCCGCGATTGCGGGGTCGGAGAGCGGGTCGAAGGACAGCACGGCGAGCGGCAGATCATATGCCACCGCGATCGCCCCCGCCTCCGCGATCTCGGCGCGGGGGATGAGCGGGCTATCGAGGAGCCCGCAGGCCATGTCGTCCCCGAGGACACGACGCGCAACCACGGCGAGCAGGGACGAGTCGACACCGCCCGAGAACGAGACGAAGACCGGACCGAGACGGGTGAGCTCCGCCTCGAGAGCCCCGAGCTTCGCCGGTTTCCCATCCGCGTTGGTCATTTTGCCGCTCCACACGATCGTGCGGCGCCGGGCCCCATAAGAGATGTTATCAGCTGGATGCCACCGACATTCGCCGCGAAGGGATGGTTCAAATACCCCCACGGCGACTGATCGTCATGGTCTCGCCGAGCACAGGAGCCCGGGGGGATGACTGTAGAGGTTGGAGATGAACGACAAGAAGCGACTGACGACGGCCGCCGGCGCCCCCGTGGTCGATAACCAGAATGCGGTAACGGCCGGCCCACGCGGCCCGATCCTGATGCAGGACATCTGGCTCCAGGAGAAGCTCGCGCATTTCGACCGCGAGGTGATCCCCGAGCGGCGCATGCACGCCAAGGGATCGGGAGCCTTCGGGACTTTCACTGTCACGAACGACATCACCCGGTTCACCCGGGCGAAGATCTTCTCGGAGGTCGGAAAGAAGACCGACGCGTTCGCCAGGTTCTCGACCGTGGCCGGCGAGCGTGGCGCAGCCGACGCCGAGCGGGACATCCGGGGCTTCGCGATGAAGTTCTACACCGAGGAGGGAAACTGGGATCTTGTCGGCAACAACACCCCGGTCTTCTTCCTGCGCGACCCTCATAACTTCCCGGACCTGAACCGCGCGGTCAAACGGGACCCGCGGACGAACCTGCGGAGCGCGACGAACAACTGGGACTTCTGGACATCGCTCCCCGAGGCGCTCCACCAGGTGACGATCACCATGAGCGACCGCGGCATCCCGCGCTCGTACCGCCACATGCACGGGTTCGGGAGCCATGCCTTCTCGATGATCAATGCCGCCAACGAGCGAGTCTGGGTCAAGTTCCATCTCCACACCCAGCAGGGGATCGAGAACCTCACGGACGAGGAGGCCGAGGTGATCGTAGCGAAGGACCGTGAGAGCCACCAGCGCGATCTGTACGACGCGATCGAGCGCGGCGACTTCCCACGCTGGACGATGTATATCCAGGTGATGACCGAGGAGCAGGCCCGGGAGATGCCGTACAACCCGTTCGATCTCACCAAGGTCTGGTACAAGTCCGAGTTCCCGCTCGTCGAGGTGGGCGTGCTCGAACTGAACCGGAACCCCGAGAATTACTTCCAGGATGTCGAGCAGGCCGCGTTCAACCCGGCGGCGGTAGTGCCCGGGATCGGGTTCTCGCCTGACAAGATGCTCCAGGGCCGGCTCTTCTCCTACGGCGACGCACAGCGGTACCGGCTCGGGGTCAACCACCACCAGATCCCGGTGAACCGGCCGAAGAACTGCCCCTCGACCCACCCGTCCCACCGCGATGGCCAGATGCGCGTGGACGGCAACCACGGCTCGACGATCGGGTACGAACCGAACTCGTTCGGCGAGTGGCAGGCGCAGCCGGAGCACCGGGAGCCGCCGCTTCCGATCTACGGCCCGGGTGACATCTGGGACTTCCGCGAGGACGACGCCGACTATTACACCCAGCCGGGCAAGCTCTTCCGGCTGATGAGCCCGGCGCAGCAGCAGGTGCTCTTCGAGAACACGGCCCGCGCAATGGGGGACGCACCGGAGTTCATCAAGCGCCGGCACATCGAGAACTGCTCCCGGGCGGATCCGGCGTACGGGGCGGGCGTCGCGAAAGCCTGCGGCCTATCGCTGGACGGGGAGAAGACCTCCAGCTGATAAAATTCCACCCATTCGTTTTATTCGTTTGAGCTGCTTTAGCTGCCGGACTGATCGGGGCGTACGCCCAAACCGGGAGTTCGTCCCGATCGTCTCGTCCGCGGGGTGATCCCCTGTCTATCGCCCTTTACATCCCCGGAAGCGGCTGGTCCCAGCCCTGGCCCATGTCGACGATCGGCCGGACCCCGGTGACCTCGAAGGTGACCAGGGCGTGGAGCATGGTCCGCGCGACCTCGCCGATCGCCGCGACGACCTGCTCGATGTAGGCGTCGAAGGCCGGGCCGGAGGTCTCGATGGATTTCGCGGTCAGGTAGACGCGGACGCCCTTCCATTCCATCATCCCGGCGCCGGGCTCCATGATCATGTAGACGGCGTGCGGGTTCTCACGCAGGTTGGCGAGGGTCCGGTTCGTTCCCGAGCCGACGACCACGGTCCGCTCGTCGGTCATGCGCGGCGAGCCGTAGACCGCGACGTTGACCTTCCCGTCCTTGCTCGAGGTGCTGAGCGTCCCGACGCGGGGCTGCCGGTTGAAGTACTCGACCAGTTTCTCGTTCATGATTCAACTCCGGTATGCCCTCGTTTCGGGCCCCGGAGCGGATAAATATTGCGGACTGCCGCGCCGCGAGGCGCCGCGCGAGCCGGCCGCCGATCGCGCCGGCCTCGCCGGTGATGAGGATTGTCTTATTCTTAAAAGCCGGCCGGCCCCCGGTTCCTGAATGGCCGGAGTAGTGACCCGCGCGTCCTTGAGGAAGCGGAGGGCCGCCGGCCCGGGCCACGTGGGTACTGCGAGGCTGATGCAATCCGGGTGGACCCGCTCAGCGCAGAATAACCACGCAGTCCGGTCATCTCTCCATTCTTCCGATCAGAACGCACGAAATGCGGAAAGAAGTGATCATTGTGATCCTGTGCGCGGGTATCCGCCCGGCAACGCAGGGGCAGGACGCCGCCAGCGCATCCTCTCGCGAGTCACCGGGCATCGCGACGGAACGACGCCACCCCGTCCCGTCCTCGTATTCCTTCGTCCATGCGCGCTCGGGGTGGATAACGAGCTCGCCGGGACATGGACGGTCGAACGAGGAGTGCCAGCGTCAGGAGGACGAGGAGCAGCTTCCCGGACCCGCTCACTCGGGCATCGCGCACCGAGGGCTCGGTCGACCCCGACGTCACGCCATTCCGGGAGGATACGTGTCGAGCCAGAGCCCAACGCCATGGAGCCCGTACTGCGCCTTCGTCGCGGAGTTCCTTGGCGCGCTCCCGCCTGTCGACGGGTTCATCCTCAAGGGCGACTCCCCCACCTCCGGTCCTCGTGGAGTACGGGTCTACCCGTCGGCCGGAAAGTCCGCCCCCGTCGATCGCGGCCCGGGCTTCTTCGCCCGCGAGGTGCTGGCGCGCTATCCCGATCTTCCCGTCGAGGACGAGCTCCGCCTCGCCTATCCCCGCATCCGCGACGGGTTCCTGGCGGCCGTCTTCACCCTTGCCGCTTATCGCGGGATGGCGGGGAGCGGCGATGTCGAGGCCCTCGCCCGGTTCCAGGCTGAGAATACGCTCTACCTCTCGGCCTGCCACCAGCAGCTCGCCCGCGAGATGGGACGGCTCGTCGCGTTGTGGGCCCGGGAGGACCCCGCCGATCTCTTCGGCCGGTATCGCCGGATGCTCGCGGACGCGCTCGCCCGCCCACCACGGTACACCGCGAACGTCAACGTCCTCCAGCACGCCCTCGGGCACTTCCGCGACCTCGTCTCGCCCGAGGAGCGGGCCCACTGCCTCGAGCTGATTGAGCGGTGCCGCGAGGGGCGGGCGACCCTCGCCGAGCCGCGCGCCCTCCTCCAGGCCTGGACCGTTCGGTTCGGGGAGCCGACCCTCCTCAACCAGACCTTCTTCGCGCCGTACCCACCGGCGCTCGTGGACCTGCCGCCCGACGAGACCGGGCGGGGGCGGGACCTCTGGGCGGACCGCGGGAGGATTCCGCACCCTCAGGAAACCCGCCGGACGCGCTCGAGATAGCGCTCCATGCCCCGGGCATTCATGTACCGGACCGTGCCGAAGACCGGCCGCTCCTTCCATGGCCGGTCGTGCTTACCGAAGCACCAGGCGACCCCGGTATATCCGTTCGGGTCCCTGCCATCGAGCTCGTACCGGTTGTTGAGCCGGAGCGCGGTCGCGTACGCCTCCCCAGGCGACGGACTCCACTCGAGGATCTTCTTGCCCCAGTACATCCGCATGTAACCCTGCATCCGGCCCGTTTCGACCATCTCACGCTGAGCGGCGTTCCAGTACAGGTCGTGGGTCAGGCCCTGCTCGAGCTCTTCGGGGGTGTAGGTGGTCTCCCGCGGGTCCGTGGCGTGCCGCCCGAGCGTCGCCTGCGCCCACGCCGGGAGCCCGTCGATCGAGTCGTACCGGTCGTTGTACCGGACGAAGTTGACGGCCAGCTCCCGCCGCACGACGAGCTCCTCGACGAACGCCGCGACCCCGCTTCCGCCGTGCTCCGCGACCCGGATGGCGAGCCGGACCGGGGAGACCTGGCCGAAGTGGAGGTACGGACTCATCCCCGACCCGCCGTCGACACCGGGGTCGTTCCGGTCGTCGGCGAACCCGTCCAGGTCGCCGGCGAGGAACCGGTCGAATCGACGCTCGGCCTCCCCGGTGCCGCCCGCGAAGAGCGGGGACGGCCCGACCGAGCGCTCGACCGTGAGGCGCGCGAGGAGCCGCCCGGGAAGATCGCCGGCGAGCGTCGGCAGCTCCAGCCCGAGCGACGACCGGGCTGGAGCCCGGGTACCCGACTCCCGCAGGAACCGGTCCAGGTGCCCCGCGATCTTGGGGCGGAACGTGGCCGCCGACCACTCCTCCTTCTGAGAGGCAGTCTCCACCGGCACCACGACGTTTCCCTCGACCTGGAGAAGAGGGCACCCGCACTCCGCGGCGGCGGACCGGTACCACGCCTGGTGGTGACGGAGGTACCCGCGGTCGACGACGACGAGGGCAGCGTTTGCGGCCAGCGCGACTGCCCCCGCGTCCGGGCGGCCCGTGCGCACGACGAAATGGACTCCGAGCGACTCGAGCTCGACAGCGACGCTGGCGAGCCCCTCGAGCAGGAAGGCGTAATGGCGGAGGTTGGCCTCTGGGTAGTCTTCGGCGAGGCCGAAGTAGGCAATGAGCGGCAGGTGTGCGCGGTCCGCACGCTCGACGGCGTACCGGAGCGCTGGGTTCTCCGCCGTCCAGTGGGAGGACTGCATCCAGTAGAGGACGTAGTCGCCTCTCCTGGGCAACGCGTCGTTGAGGGCGCGCACCCGATTGGGATCGACCGCCGGTTCCATGGGATGCTCAGTCGATCGTCCGGGTTACGACGTCGCGTACACCGACATCCCAGCTGGCCGCCGACCGCCCTTTCTCCCCCGGAGCCCTGTGGCCCCGGCGGGAGTACCCCTTCTTCCAGCCGCGGATACTGAACAGAAGGTCGTGGAACCTCCCAGTGGAGGGCCTGACAACCAGGGCGACGTCCGGAAGGTGGCGTGCGCCGAACGCGATGCACTCGATGGTCTGACGCCGAATCAGGGTATCGGACTCCTCCCAGGGGGCGATCGGCATCCGTACCGGGTTCATGCTGTCACCGTTTCCATTCTCGTGCCGCCCGGGGATGAATCCATCGACGGACCGGCTCCGCCGCCTGTATCACAACCCATAACCTGTCCTATAACAATCACTCCATGATTCGCCATGGACGAGTCGCGCCATGATGGGTTCGTTCCCCACCCCCGGCGCCTGATGAAGACCGACGAGAAGAGCCCGGCACAGACCACATCGCCCGTCTCTCGAGGGCTTCCGATAATTCGGGGGGGGTCACCGAGGCGGATACGACCTCTGAGCTCGAGATCGAGACAGAGCACAGGACGAAGGCCCCGAACCTCCTCAGGGCGATCCGGGACCTGATCGGGATGAAGGCGGGGCGTGAAGCCCGACCGTGCCGAGGGCGCACCATCCCGCCGGCACCTGTCGGGATGCGCTAGAGGAGAGGGCCGGATGCACTTCGGCGGTTGACTGCGGATGCTTGCACGCGGAGAACGGGCGGAGGAAATGTGAGCCTGCTCTACCGATGGAAACCCTGGAAAGACCGCGTCCTGGCCCCGGTGGGCCACGCCCTCATCACGGCCGGTATCACTCCGAACATGGTGACTGCGACCGGGCTGCTCGTCTCCACGGTGGCGGGGCTGATCGCCGCGTCGGGCCAGCCCCGCCCCGCCATCGTCGTCTTTCTCGTCGGTGCCGGCCTCGACCTGCTCGACGGTTCCCTCGCGAGGACCACCGGCGCTGTCTCCGAGTTCGGCCGGTATCTCGACAGCGTCTGTGATCGGCTCTCCGAGGCCGTCTTTGTCGTCGGCGCGATCATCGGCGGCATCTCTCCGCTGGCAATCGCGGTGGTCGCGGGCTCGCTGCTCCTGCTGGTATCGCGGGTCCACAACCACCGGAAGGGGCTCGGTTCGGATGCCGCCGTCTTCAGCCGCCCGGAACGGCTTGCGCTCCTGATCGCCGGCATGCTCGCCCCGTTCCCGGCAAGCGCGCTGCTCTTCATCGCGAACACCTGCCTGTGTGTCGTGTCGTCCTATCTGGTCCTGCAATCAGGGCCCAGGTGGCACGGGAGATGACCGCACCTCCCTTCTTCGACGAAAATCATCCCCGGGAAGCGCTCAGTACCGGTACCAGCGCCCCTTCTCGTCGTAGACCCCCTGTGCCTCCGCCGGCGTCTCGTCGGCCAGCGCTCGGAAGACCAGCGCCTTGTACGTCGTCGCGAGCACGAACGAGAGCATGACAAAGAGCCCGTAGCAGATCGCGCCGAGCGCGATCCCATCCGGGCCGGCCATTGCGGCGAACCCGCCGGACCCCAGGGCGGCGAGCTCCTCCGGGGTCATCGTGGCGAGCGGCTCGAGACGGTCGAACAGGGCTGCCGTCCAGGCCACCGAGAGCGCGAAGCCGGTCACCGCAAGGACCGCGACGATCGTGAGTACGAAGGCCAGCGTCGCGCCGGGCCGCGCCGCGACGAGTTCGGCCGACCGGCGAAGCGAGGCGAAGACCCCCCGGTCCTCGAAGCACGCGGCCGTGTCATAGAAGACGAAGACGATCCCGACCGCCAGCATGACCGCGAGCACCGCGGGCGCGGCGAGGCCCGGTGCGGTCGTCCCCGCGATAAGCGAGAGCGGCACGAAGACCACGAGGGCCGCCAGTGCCCCCGCGAACGCCGCCACGAGCCCGGGGAGAAGCACGTGGAAGTAGCCCGCGACGCCCGCGGCAAGAAAGCGCCTGAACGACGGTTCCGCCTCGCGGAGCGCTCCATAGACGCCCGCCAGCAGGAACGGCAGTACCAGTGTCCCGAGCACCAGCAGCCGGGGAGCGAAGAACTCATCGCCGCCGAGCGCCAGCACGAGTCGGCCTGCCTCGAAGGCCGCGAACGCCGCGCCCGCAACCCATATCACCGGGTACCGAAGACTCTCGCGGAGGGCCTCGATGAACACTACCGGTTCCTCGGCATGGCCGCGATCTCGCGCACCTGGCAGTCGAAGAACCGGCTCGTGTGCGCCGGCCGGACGACCACCACCGTGTCCGCGCCCGAGCCCGTCCCGCCGCAGGCCACCACCTCGCGGTCGATCGGCACGGCTCCCTGGTCGGCCGCGATCAGCACGCACTCGACCGCGACCTTGAGCCCGACTGCGATCACACGCCGGAAGGCCTCCGCCACCGCCTCAGCGCGGGAGCCGCCGCCGACTTTCGGGGAGGCCGAGAAGGCCCGCTCGAGCCCCGAGAGGACGTGCGTGCCCGTCACCACCACCGCGCCCGCGGATCGGAGCGTCCGAGCCGTCTCGGAGTCGAACTCCCACTCGCCGGGTGTCGAGAAGCCGACCACGTGCGTGACCACGACCAGACGGAGGCCCGTGTCCATCATCGCCTCGAGGAACCGCAGTGCCGTCCGGCCGCTCGTTGACGCAACCACGATCGTGTCGAGACCGAGCGCCTGCGCCCGCTCCACGGCGAACCGGGCCGTATCGTCCGTGTTCTCCGGGCCAGGGCGCTCGAAGTAATAGACACGCCCCTCAACGTATGCCATGCCGAGAACGTAGGGGCGCGCCGCGCTTAATCCTCGCGGCGCGGCGTATGATCAGATCAGGAACAGGCAGCGGGGCGCGCGGCGGTGCCAGAGCCCGCGCTCCGTGAGGAGACGATCGAGGAGGTCGAGCTCGTCGTTCTCACCGTATACGAGTCCGTGAGACTCGTAGAGTTCGCGCTCGGTCTCATACCACGCGTTGAAGTCACTGCTCGGTGCGCGGAAGACCTGCTGGAACTCCTCGACCAGCGGCAGGTCGTCGCGCAGCACGTAGATCACGCCGTGCGGGAGCTCAACGGGGTGGTGGCTCACGACGACGAGCGGGACAACCGGGTCCTCGTCCGGGTCTTTCGGGTCGAGCAGGACCAGGTCCCCGCTTGTCAGGGTCACGCGGGGCTGCTCCTGGGCGAGCGGCTCAGGCGAGAAGTCCATCATGCGAACTCTCGCGGGGAGTGGGGAGCGTCAACGATACACATCAGTCCGACCTGAGTGTGAGGACGATCATCCATATATCAGCTTCGCCTCCCCGGTACCCGGCCGAACCGCTCGGCGAACCGTATCAGCACGAACGCGACCACCGCAAGGACCATGATCAGCGCCGTGAGCACGGCGAAGGCGATCTCGACGTCCTCGAAGGGGAGGGAGACGTTCATCCCCCACATCGCCGCGATGAGCGCGGGGACGGCAAGCGCGATGGTCACCTCCGTCAGTGTCCTGACGAGGGCGTTGAGGTTCATGGAGACGAGCGAGGAGAACCCTTCCATGAGGTCGTTGTGGATCCGCGTGAAGACCTGGGCAAGCTCGGCGTTCTCCTCGTTCCGCTCGCTGACCTCGTCGAAAGCCGTCACGAGGTCTCCCTCGCCGAAGAGTCCGTCATCACGCGCGCCCTCGAGCATTCGGTCGTTGGCCCGAAGGGCCGAGTCGAAGTAGGCGAGGCTCCGCCCATGGTCGATCAGCTCGCCGAGACGTGAACCCGTCAGGGACTCGCGCAGCCGCTCTTCGTCGAGGGTTGAGCGGTCGTGGATCGCGGCGAGGTCGTCGCGGAAGACCTGCTCGTTTGCGACGAGGAGCTCGAGTGCGATCCCGCGCGGGTCGACGCTGTCTCCCTCGTCTATCTCATCGAGGAGGTCGGGGTTCTTTCGACAGATGGTGATCGCACGGTCCGGCTGGAGCACGATCGCGAGAGGGACCGTCGCGAAGGGCTCGGGCCGCTGGTGCGCCGTCCGGGCGCAGAGGACGAGGAGCAGGACCAGGTCGCCGAGACGCTGGAAACGGGGGCGCTGGTACGGGTCGACGGCGTCACGGACCCAGTCGGCCGGAACCCCGAGCTCGTCCGTGAGCCAGGCCTGTTCGTCGTCGCCGGGGTCCTCGATATGGATCCAGGCCCCCCCGCGGTGGTCCATGCGCATGGCTCCATCACGGTCACTGGACGAGAAAAAGTCCCCGGTCGAAAAATGGGGTTCAGAAGGCGAAGTGCTTCGAGACGATCTTGAGGGCGCAGTAGTCGCCGCACATCGTGCAGGCCTCTGAATCGGCGGGGCGGCGCGAGTCGCGGATGGTCCGGGCGTATTCGGGGTTGAGTGCGACGGCGAACTGCCGCTCCCAGTCGAGGTCCCGCCGCGCGTGCCCCATCTCGAGGTCGTCGTCGCGCTTGCCGAGCTTGACCATGTCGCCGACATGGGCGGCGATCCGGCTCGAGATGACCCCCTCGTAGACCTCTTCGGGCGTGGGGAGCGCGAGGTGCTCGGCGGGCGTGACGTAGCAGATGAAGTCCGCGCCGTACGACGACGAGAGGGAGGCGCCGATCATCGCCACGCGGTCGTCGTAGCCCGGGGCGATATCGGTCACGAGCGGGCCGAGCATGTAGAACGGCTTGCGGTTGGTGACGCGTTTCTGGAGGATGACGTTCGCCTGGATCTCGTCGATCGGGATATGGCCCGGCCCCTCCACGATCACCTGGATACCCAGGTCGTGGGCCTTGTCAGCGAGCTCGGCGTTGATGAGCAGTTCCTGGACCTGGGCCCGGTCCGTCGCGTCGTGGATGGCGCCGGCTCGCATGCCGTTGCCCATGGAGAGCGTGACCTCGTGCTCGATCATGATCTCACAGAGGTAGTCGAACTCTGCGTAGAGCGGGTTCTCCTTCTGGTTGTGGAGCATCCACGCGGTCATGAACGCGCCGCCGCGCGAGACGAGCCCGCCATGTCGCCCCTGGTTCTGGAGCCGCTTCATGGTCTCGTAGTTGATCCCCGTGTGGATGGCCATGAAGTTCGTGCCGGCCTTCGCCTGCTCGGCCGTGATCCGGAAGAGGTCGTCCTCGTTCATATGGACGACGGCGCCGTCGCGGACGGCGGCCTCGATAAAGGCCTGGTAGAGCGGGACGGACCCGACGGAGAGGCTGGTGGCCTCGACCACGCGCCGGCGGATCTCGACGAGGTCACCGCCGGTGGAGAGCTCCATGAGCGTGTCGGCGCCGGCGAGCTCTGCCTGCCGGGCCTTCTCGACCTCGACATCGATGTCCACGATGTCGGACGAGGTCCCGATGGAGGCATTGACCTTGGTCCTGAGACCCTCGCCGATCCCGCAGAGCCGTACCTTCCGGTACGGCGAGACAGGGATGACGATATGGCCGCCCGCCACGCCCCGGCGGACGACCTCGGGGTCGAGACCCTCCTGCCGCGCGACCTCGCGTATCTCCTCGGTGATGATCCCCTTCTTCGCGTCGAGCACCAGACTCATGAAAGGAGGGTTGGAGAGAAGAGGCGATAAAGGCTCCTTTTCAAAAAAGCGGGCGAAATTTTTGTTTCCTTCTTCGCAAGCAAACTTGTTTTCGTTAACGAAACCAGGATTGATCTCATAGGAGGTACCTCCGATTGGAAAGAGGAGGACGGGACAGACCGATCAGGCCGGAGTGGTCGCGTTCACCGCGACCACACGCCATTCGGTCCCGTGGAGTCCGACAGAGACCCACTGGATCTCCTTGCGGACCAGATCGGTCGACCCTTCCGTCGCGAAGGTGTAGGAACCGGTCCCCTCGCGCTCGGTCCGCATCCGTTCGGCGATCGCGAGTAGCTCCTGGTTACCGGCGTATTGCGCGTCCGTGAAGGTGTTTGTCCCGACCTCGCCCGCGTCGCGGTCGTAGAGGACAACGCCATCCGTATCGACTACGAAGACCTCGGCCACTCCGCCCTCGAGACTCCCCTCGACGGCGATGGTCAGCAGGACGAGCGGATTGAAGAGGAGGCTCGCGGATCCGTTGAACTCGCCCGATGGCGAGAAGACCGGGTGCTCCAGGTCCGTGGCGTTCACGCCCTCGACCGTCGGAAAGAGACCGCTCATCGCGGGCTGCCGCGTCTCGGCCACGCGCCGCACCTGCTCCTGGTCGCCGATCCTCGACCCCTCGTAGCGGGAGTACTCCCGTGGCTCGACCGTGAGCATGACCCCGTCCCGCGACACCGCCGTGGCATCGATCACTGCCGGCGAGGCGAGGGCGAGCTCGCGAAGGATGCGCCGGGTCTCGTTGCCCGTCATCTCCGTCGGCCCCAGCGCCCGCGCGGCATCCGCGGTATCGCGGTCGAACGCGTCGAGGTCGGACTGGACGCGGGCCGCGACGGCCTCGAGCGCCGTGGCGGGAGCGAGCGTCGCCGGCGGCACGAGCGGCGTGCCCGTCGGGACCGGGGTCGTAGACGGGGTGGCGTCGCCGGCGGGCGCGCCGGGCCAGAGCAGCGGTACGAGGAGGACGGCGGCGCCGATAACGATCAGGGCGGCGCCCAGCAGGAGAAGGGATCTTCGGTCCATGGACTACCTGCAGGAGGATGGAACGCCGCGCGGGATAATCGTGCGCGTGGAAAAGGAGGAGGGGGTGGATCGGTTTTTTTCAGATCTTCCTGTCGACGTCGCGAGCCGCTTTCTTGGTCGCATCCGTGACGCCGCGGGCCGTGTCCTTCGTCGCGTCGGTGACGTCGCGGGCCGCCTCCTTCGTCGCCCCGATGATCCCGCGGTCGGTGTCGACGCGGGCACCGCTCGCCGCGGGGACGTCGATGTCGTCGCCGCGGCGCTCGATCCGAGGCTCCTTGGCCTCGTCGCTCCGCCGTCGGCCCGCCCGGATCCGGGCCGCGTCGGCCTGTCCCTCGGCCGTCGGGATCCCGACGTCTCGCGGCGCGTTGATCTGCGGCTGGGTCTCCCAGTCGGGGTGGACACTTGGATCCTCTGCGTGTCTCCTCGTGCGCTCGTCTACGGCGCCGTAGGGCTTGAGCGGGGTCGTCGTCGTGACGCCCGGCGGCACGACGGTCCCGGTCACGGGCCGCTCGGTGACCACGTGGTGCGTGGTGTCCGTGTCGATCGCGGCGCCGGCGCGGGTGGTTCGCTCCGCAGCCGCGGGCTCGGTCCTGCTCGCGGCCGCTCCCGCGCCGAGGGCTGCGCCCGTCGCGGCGGCTCGTGCCCGCTCGCGGTCGGCCTCGGACTCCAGGCGGGTCTCGGTCGTGGTCCTGGTCTCCCTGACCTCTTTTGCCGCGGTTCCGGCCGCTGCCGCCCCGACCATCGCTGCACCGGTCTTCTTGCGCTCATCCATCGGGTCCTCCGCAGCCTTCGCGGTCCGGGCGGCCGCCGCCTCCTCGGTCGCCAGGGACATGATATCCTCGTCCTCCCTCTGGGCACCGGCCGCGCCGGCCATGGTCGCGCCTGTCACCGCGGCCCCGGTCTTCATCCGCTCTTGCTCCTCCCGGTCGCGCTCCATCATTCGCACCGCCGCGAGGTCGGCCTTGTCCGTGATCTCCGACGGCGGCGTCAGCTCCGAGACCGGGCGCGTTCCGTATGGGTCTGTGTCGCGCGGGACCATGCCGGGGTGCTGGATCGTCTCCCAGTCCGCCCGCTTCTCCCCCTCGACCCCGGGACGGGTCATGGTCGTTCCGGCCACGAGCCGCTCGTCCTTCTGCGCGATACGGACACGGTCCTTCTCGGGCTGGGTGAGGCCGACCGTCTCCCTCGTCTCATCACGGGGCTTGTCGGGCGTGATCGCCTGCTTGACGTCCTCCTTCGCCTCGTGGAGCGTGTCCCCGACCTTCTCCGTGATCGAGCGCCCCTCGGTCGGAGCCGTCTCCATCGTCGAGGTCCCGGTCGTGGTCTTCTTCTCGGGCAGGGTCTTGACGGGTGTGAAGGTCGTGTCGTCGTCCTCCACCCAGTTCGGTTCGGTCCGGCGGAGCCGGGCGTCCCTCTCCTTCTGGTTCTCTACCATACTCGGTTTCACCGACACCCGGAAGGACCCTTGAGGATATAAAATTGTTGTATGTGACGCCGCGCATGAGGAGGGGAGAAGAGGGGAATTCAGATAATAAAGACGGCTGCCGCGACCACGGTCGTCCATTTTCCGCCCGGATCTCCCTGCGCGGCCTGGCACATATGCTTGGTCTCGATGATCTTGCCGCTCGCCTTGTAGATCTGCTCCCGCTCCTGCCATGCGCAATCGGGGTCGAACTCGATCCCGAGCGTGGTCGCGAGCATGGTTGCCGCGAGGTCCTCGGCGTACTCGCCCGAGATCTCCTCCGACTCGCCGAACGCGTGGTGTTCGGAGAGGTAGCCGTATGCGTGATCTTCCCGGGGGAGGGCCTGCCCAATCGCGGCGGAGACGAACCGGTTCGGTTCGTTCGTCTCGTTCCGTGCCATGACACAGTAGACGATCTGTCCTGCCTGGATCTGGCCGAGCCCCTCCTCGCGCGAGACCTCCTTCGCCTTGGGCGGGAAGATCGAGGAGACGTAGACCAGGTTGCACCGCTCGATCCCGGCATTACGCAGCGCGAGCTCGAATGAAGCGAGGCGGTCCTTGTGTACGCCCACACCCCTGGTGAAGAAGATCTTGGTCGGAACAACCATCGTGGAGCTATTCGATCCTTCAGGTTTTTTAGTTTATGGTGCCGTATAGCGACGGAATCGCCGAGAGGACTCGAATGCTCACGGTTCGCCGCGGCACGCGGCGAAGCCGGAGCGGGCGTCTGCCGGCGGCCCGGGCCGGCAGGGATGCCACCATCCCAGGACGCGGGTCAGGCGGCCGGGAGAGTGAAATAGAACGTTGAGCCCTCGCCCGGCTCCGACTCGACCCATGCCGTTCCACCGTGCCGCTCGACGATCTTCTTGACTAGGGCGAGGCCGATCCCCGTCCCCTCGTACCGCTCCCGCGTGTGAAGGCGACGGAACATCTCGAAGATCCGATTGAAGTACTCGGTCTCGATCCCGATCCCGTTATCCGCGATCGAGAATGTCCACCGTTCCCCGTGGAGGACCGCCGAGACGGTTATCTCGGGACGGGCTCCTGGCCGGCGGTATTTGATCGCGTTGCTGATCAGGTTGGAGAAGACCTGCTCGAGCTGCGCCGCGTCGGCCATTACGACCGGCAAAGTGCCAACGGTCACCAGGGCGTCCGCCTCGGCGATCGCGGCGCGGAGCGACCGGAGCGCGTCGGCCACCACCTCCGCGGCGTCGGTGGGTGAGGGAGGCCTCGCCTGGGTTTCCACTCGCGAGAAGTGGAGGAGGTCCAGGATCAGCCGCTGCATCCTCGTGCCCCCATCGACGATGAACCGGATGTAATCGTCGGCGTCCTCGCCGAGCTTCCCCTTGTACCGCCGCTCGAGGAGCTGGCTGAAGCTGACGATGGACCGGAGCGGCTCCTGCAGGTCGTGGCTCGCCACGTACGCGAACCGCTGCAACTCCTCGTTCGACCGTCGCAGGTCGTCGACCATCTGGTGAAGCCCGGTCACGTCCCGGACCACGCCCCCCCGGTACCGGGCCCGCTCCCCGTCACCTGCCCGGACGATAAAATGGTCGGAGAGCCAGCGGTAGCTCCCGTCCCGGTGGCGGAACCGGTACTCAGCCACGCCCGTGCCCACGGCCGGGTCTCCGATCACCTGCAGCACCGTCCCGCGGTCCTCGGGATGCGTCCGCGCGAGGAACTCGAGCGTGGCTAGCGCCTGGAACGTCTCGGAGGAGTACCCCGTGATCGCCTCGATGGCCGGGCTGACGTAGTCGTAGCGGTCGGTCGCGAGGTCTCGGCGGTAGACCGCGTCGAGCGAGAGCTCGAGGATGTTCCGGAACCGGTCGCCGGTCTCCTCCCCATCCCGGATCTCGCGCGTGCGGATGGCGACACGCACCACGCAGCCGGCGTCGGAGAGGATCGGGACCACGACGGACTCGTACCGGCGACCGTTCAGGATCTCGGCGAACCTGAGGGGCGCCCGTGTGCCCACCACCCGCTCTACGTGCTCGCGGCGGCGGTCGGCCATGCCGGGCGGGAGCACGGTCCAGGCATTCTCGCCCGCGAGGGCTCGCGCGGAGCGGCCCAGCGCGGCGGCGCAGGACTCGCTCATCTCGAGGATGGTGCCGTCCACCTCGAGGAGGAGGGCCTTCTCGCCCGGGCCGTTGACGAGGGCCCGGACCGTCTCGGCGTTCGCCAGGAGGGTCTCCTCCATCGCCTGGAGGTAGGTCACGTCCTGCCAGAGTACCAGCATCGCGGCGATCCCATCGCTGCTTTTTATGGGGGACGCAGTCGCCACGAGGTCGAACCAGCGGCCGTCCGAGGCCGTCGCCCCGAGATGGACCTCTCCAGGCCTGTCGGCCGGAAGGGTCAGTGGCAACGAGATCCCTTCCGGCGTTACCGGGCGGCCATCGCCCCACCTGAGTCCGAAGACCCCGATAAACTCCTCGAGCGAGCACCCCTCGAGCGGACGGCCGGCAAGCTTCTCTGCCGAGGCATTGGCCGCGAGGACACGGCCATCGAGGGCGATCAGGAAGGCAGGCAGCCGGATTGCGGAGAGCGGCAACAGGGGAGGGACCGGGAGGCAGCGCATTCCAAACGTGTCCGTATCCCCTGTAATATGCGCTGGGTAAAAATCATTGTCATTTAATATTCTCATTTGGTATCCAGGGCGTCACTTATAGCCTCCATACACCGCCATTCCCGGGTCGGCACCGGAGGCGCGCACCGGAAGCGCCTGCGGACAGCCTGGAGTCAGGCGGCGGTGAGGGTAAACAGGAAGGTCGCGCCCGTCCTGCCGCTCGACGGCCTTCTTGAGAAAGGCGAGGCCGATTCACCGGTCCGCGAAACGAGCACACTCGTCATCTCTCCCCGCAAGACCCATGGGAGGCTCGAGCCCACGACCCGCCTCCTTGACGTACGTGAACGCATCCGCTCCAGCACCCCCGCGGCGGCTTTTTTATACCTCTTCCGGGTCAATTGTGGGACAACCATGAAGGTCGCCGCGTTCAACGGGTCCCCGAAGCGGGACGGCAACACGGCCCGCCTCCTCGGGTATGCCCTCGAGGAGCTCGAGGCCGCCGGGTGTGAGACCGAGCTCGTTCACGTCGGCGGCCGGCCCCTCCGGGGCTGCGCCGCCTGCGGACGGTGCTTCGAGCGCCGGGACGGGCGTTGCGCGAACGAGACGGACGAGATGAACGGCTTCATCGAGAGCATGGTTGGCGCCGACGGTATCCTGATCGGGTCGCCGACGTACTACGCCGACGTCACGAGCGAGACCAAGGCCCTGATCGATCGCGCTGCGTACGTGGCGCTCGCGAACGGGGGATTGTTCCGCCGCAAGGTCGGCGCTGCCGTCGTCGTGAACCGCCGGGCCGGCGGGATCCACGCCTTCGACACCATCAATCACCTCTTCCTGTTCTCGGAGATGGTCGTGGTCGGCTCGTCGTACTGGAACATCGGCGTCGGGCTCGCGCCCGGAGATGTCGACGCGGACGCCGAGGGGATCGGGATCATGCGGACCCTCGGTCGGAACATGGCCTGGGCTCTCGAGCGGCTCGCGGTGCCGGGGAAGGCCTGATGGACGTCGAGGAGTTCGTCCGGCGGAGGCTCCGCGAGGGCGTGGACCGGGCGCGGATCGAGGCGTCGCTCGCCGATCACGTCCGGCGGATCAAGGGTGTCGACGCGGAGTACGGGGCCTCGTTCGCGCGCGCGGTGGTGGACGAGGCATTGCTGACCCACGGGCTGGAGGGCGACCTCCTCGAGACGAATGCCGCGGGTGTCGGGATGGGCGAGTTCGGCGTCGGCTCACGCGGCACGGGTGACTTCTTCGCCCACCGCCAGATCGCCCGGATCATCGGCGCGACCTCGGCGGAGGTCGGGGTCGACCAGATGGACGACGCGGGCGCGGTTCGCGCCGGCGACCAGTATGTCTGCTGCACGGTCGACGGCATGCACTCCCGCCTCTCGGACTTCCCGTTCCTCGCCGGGTTCCACGCGACCCGGGCCACGCTCCGGGACGTCTACGTCATGGGCGCTCGCCCCGTTCTCCTCTTCTCAGACATCCACGTCGCCGACGACGGTGATGTCGCGAAGATCTTCGAGTACACCGCCGGCATCACGGCTGTCGGCGACTCGGTCGGGGTCCCGCTCGTCGCGGGCTCGACGCTCCGCATCGGCGGCGACATGGTCCTCGGTTCGCGAATGACCGGTTGCGTCGGCACGGTCGGCGTGGCACGCCACCTCACGGCGCGGCGCGGCCTCACACCCGGGGATATACTGCTCATGACCGAGGGGGCCGGCGGCGGCACCATCGCGACGGCCGCGCTCTACTCGGGGCACCCCGAGGTCGTGGACCGGACCATCAACCTCCAGTTCCTCTATGCCTGCAAAGGGCTCATCGAGAGCCCGGTCCTCGACTCGGTCCACGCCATGACCGACGTGACCAACGGGGGGCTCCGCGGGGACGCGCACGAGATGGCTGCAACGGCCTCGTGCCGGATCGTGGTCGAGGAGGAGGCTGTCCGACCGCTCGTCGATCCCGTGGTCGGCGAGATGCTCGACACACTCGGGATCGACCCGCTCGGTGTCTCGCTCGACTCGCTCCTGGTCGCTGCGCCGCCTGACGCGGTGCCGGCGATCGAACAGGTCATCCGGGACGCTGGCGTCCGCTGCGCGGCGGTGGGCCGTGCCGAGGCCGGCCCGCCCTCCGCCGTCCTCGTGACGGGCGGAGTCGAGACCGATTTCACCCCGCGGTTCCGCGAGGCCGCGTACACCCCGCTCAAGAAGGTGGTGGAAAAACGGACGGGCGATGTCGAGGCCATGCGAGCGAAGGTCGAGGCCGCCGCCGCCGCGGCGATCGCCAAGAAGGAGCGGGTGAAGGCGCGCCTCGCGGCTGGGCGGGACTGAGAATCCCTACCGACCGTCGAGGCGACCGTCGTGGGGCTTCTTTCCGCTCGCCACGAGGTTGTAGGCCAGGTACGGGATTCGCCGCTCGACGATCGGCTCGACCCTGCGCGCGAGCTCGTACACAGGCCGCGCGAGGTTGAGGTGAGCGAACGAGCACCGCGAGACCCGGATGTCCGTGAACCCGGCCCGGCCGAGCAGGTCCGCCATCTGGTCCTCGGAGTAATACCGCTCGCCGAAGTCGCCCATGCCCACCTGCCGTACGCGGGTGAGCTCGCCGAGAGTGTGGATCGCGGGAAGCCCCGCGGTGAAGAAGTTCCGCCCGAGCGTGCAGAGCGAGAACCGCCCGCCGGGCCTGAGGACACGTAGGACCTCGGCGAGCATCCGTTCGGGGTGCTGAAAGTACGAGAACGCGAGCAGGCTCGAGACCGCGTCGAAGGTGTTGTCGCTGAACGGGAGGGCGTCGGCCGTCCCGACGGTCCAGTCGGCCGCGGGACATCGGTCGACGGCCCGCTCGACCATCCGGGGCGAGAGGTCGAGTCCGACGGCGCGTCCGCCGCGGCAGCGGTACCGCTCGACGAAGAGGCCCGTGCCGCAGCCGATGTCGAGGAGCAGTCCCCCCTGAGGGAGCCCGGCCATCACCTGCTCGGAGATGTGCTCGTGGTACGACCGGCCCGGTCCCTGGTCATACCGCCGGTCGTAGATCTCGGCCATCTCGTCGTAGTGGCGCTGGATCTTCCGTGTCATCGGCACGCCTCCGCCAGCCGGGCGATCAGGGCGCCGACCTGGACGAACTCCGAGGCCCCGCCGGCGATCTCGGCGTCCGCCTCGGCGATCGCGATCGCGATCTCCGTGTCGTGGAGCTCCCGCTTCGTGGCCTTCCTGATCTCGAGCAGGAGCTCGCGCCCCGTGAGGCCATCGTCGATCATGAGGGACTCGGCCGTCCGCTGGGCGCCAGCAAGGTCGCCATCGCCGAGGGCGTCGAGGACTTCCCGGGCCCCGCGCTCGGCCCCGCTCACCTCGAACTGGCCGTACGCGATCGAACCGCCCGACCGCGCCGCGACCTCGAGGAGCATGATCGCTCGGCGGACATCACCGCGGGCCGCGACCGCGATCATCCCGAGGTCGTCCTCGGAGACCGTTTCCACCCCCTCGGCTTTTACAATCTCGGCGAGGATCCCGGTCACGGCCTCGGTTGAGAGCGGCCGGAAGATTACCGGGAGGCACCGGGACGCGATCGCCGGGATGATCGCCGACTGCCGGGCCGTGACGAGGACGAACCGGCAGGTCCGGGAGTATCGCTCCATGGTCCGGCGGAGGGCCTGCTGCATCTCGGCCGGCATGGCGTCCGCCTCGGTGAAGACCATCAGCTTGAACTCGGCATCGAGCGGACGGATGCCGGCGTAAGTCCGCACGATCCGCTTCACATTCGAGAGGACGCTCTCGTCCTTTCGGTACAGGTGGGTGAAGCGCTCGTCGGCCTCGAGGTACGCCCGGCCCTCGGCGAAGAGGTCGCCCGTCGCGATCACGGTCGTGTTCTCGTCCGCGTGCTCGCCGTAGAGCGCAGCAGCAAGGCAGCGAACGGCGCACATCCGGCCCGAGCCGCTCGGCCCCGCGATGAGGAGGTGGGGGACGGTGCCGCGCTCTGCGGCCGACTCGAGCAGCGCGACGGGCCGGTCCTGGCCGACGATCCCGCAGAAGGCAGCGGGCCGGTATCTCTCAATCCAGAGCACGCTCGAGTCCCCGAATGATCTCAGCTATGGCGGCGCGCAAGAGATAAGGATTGTCGATGTGGCGCGTGAGCGCCTCGGCCTCGCCGTCGGAGAGGTCGCCATGTGCGGCCGTGATCAGTGGGAGTGCGCGCGTCAGCTCGTCGACCACGGTCAGGGTGGCCGTCCGGGCCGTGCGCGAAAGGGGGTTGAGGTCGATCGTGACCACGGTCTTTCCCATCGCGACCAGGGCCGCGCACCGGTCCCCGTCCTCGAGCGGGACCAGGACGAGGTCGGCGGCGCCGATCCCGTGCGGGAGGCAGAGGGCCCGGTCGTGGGCGAGCGGCAGGAGCCGTTCGGCCTCTCCGCCGAGGACGGTGACGCCGTGTCGCTCGAGCAGGGCCGTGATCTTCGCCATCCTCTCGGGGGTCCGGTGGAACAGGTTCACCTCGACCGCGCAGCCGGTTGCTTCCTGAAGTGCCGCGCACTCGCTCGCGGCAAGAGCGGCCGTGTTCCCGTTCACGGAGAGGACCGGGGATGCTGCCTGCCGAAGGAGTGCTCCGGCGGTTTGCGCAGCGAGCTTCGCCGTCGCCGTGGACCGTTCGCCGATCAGGTAGTCGAAGGCCTCGGCCCGACCGTGGGCCGTGAGCCCCTCGAGCGCGACGATCCCCTCGGAGGCGCACCGCGCGAGCCTTTCGCGGACCACGAGCGAGCGGTACCGGGGGTGGTCGGGCGGGATCACGGGTCTGCCTCCAGGAGTCGAAAGCCTTCGGTCGCGACGTGCAGTCGCAGGACACGGCCGAACGGGGCGAGTACGGGTTCTGCCCCGTGCCCCACGGCGAAGACGCCGTCGCCGAGCATCGTCATCGAGGCCGGCACGCCCGCGGCGTCGCAGGCGGCGAGGGCCGAGCCGACCCGGGGCGTGAGAAGACCGCTCGCTTCGGCGAAGCAGCGCGAGAGCCGCAGGAGGTCGTCGAGGCTGCGCGGCTCCTCCTGCGGAAACGCCGCACGGATGCGGGCCATCGCCTCGTCCGAGTCGAGGACCCCGGGGGTCGAGATCGGCCCGAACGATACGGCCCAGACCGGCTCGTCCGCCGGCATCCGGAGGATCTCTGCCCCGACCCCGGGGCCGCGCCGGACCACGACCCCGCCTCCCTGCTCAGCCGCCGCGTCGCCAAGCCCGGTCCGGAACAGGACCTCGGCCTCGTGCGCCGCCGCCGCTATCTCGGTGCGGGAGAGATCGAGGCCGTGGAGGACCGAGAGGGCGGTGCCGGCCGCGAGAAGGGCCGCCGCCGAGAGACCGAAGCCAGCGCCGATCGGCAGGTGGCAGTCCGTGGTGAGAGCGGCCGGGGCTCCGAGCCTATCCATCAGGTACTCGACCGGCGGTGAGCCATCGACGACCGTGGTGCTCCCGCCGGGAGCGGGAGATCGGACCCGGACCGATGGCGCCCGGGAGACGACGGCCTCGACGGTGACGCCCTCGGTGATGACGACACCCCCGCCGACAGAGCCCTCCACCCTGCCGCGGGGACCGACGCAGCGGTGGAAGTACCCCGAGATATGGCCCGGCGACCAGGCTAGGGCACGCTCGACCATATAGCCGCTGCCACCTCCTCCTTGGAACCCTCCACGACCCGGATCCCGTTCGGCGAGTGAAGCGCGAAGGTCCCGCTCTCCGCGCCCATGCTCTCGGGCGTATTCGCGACGACGAGCGCGGCTCCGCGCTCGAGGAGCCCGCCTGCCCGGGCGTCCGCATCCTCGGCGAGCTTGAACGCGATGGCAAACGGGCTAAAGCGCGCAATCACCTCGTCGAGCACCTTCGGCTGGGGTTCGAGGGCGAGGGTGGTCGGAGCCCCGCTTGGAATCTTCCCGGGAGATCGATGGGGCGCGAAGTCCGAGATCGCGGCCGCCGAGACGTAGATGTCTATCCCGTCGGCCTCGCCGCAGGCGAGCACGGCCTCGCGAAGGTCCGCGGCCGTCGTGATCGGTACGTTCTGGACGCATGGGAACCTGTCGGCGTGGATGACCGTGACCTCGGCGCCGCGGCGATAGGCCTCGAGCGCGAGGGCACGGCCCATCCGCCCGGTCGACCGGGTGGTGAGCACCCGAACGTCGTCCACCGGTTCGCGGCACGGGCCGCTCGTGATCAGGACGCGCCGGCCCGCGAGTGGCTTCGGGTTCACGGCCCGCTCGGCCGCGAGGACGATCACGTCGGTGCCGGCGATCTTGGCACGGCCCTCCTCGATCCGGGGCGGCACGACCGTTGCGCCGAGCGCTACGAGACGCTCGAGGTTCTCTTCGACGGCCCGGTGACGGTACATGGTCCCGTGCATGGCCGGGACGATCACGACGGGCAGCCCGCTTCCGAGTGCCGTGGTCGCGAAGGTCGTGACGGGGGTGTCGTCGATCCCGCAGGCGATCTTGCCGACGGTGTTCGCGGTGCAGGGTGCGACCAGGAGAAGGTTGGCGCGCCCCCCCTCCCCGCACCATTCCACATGCTCGACCATGCCCGTGATCGCGGTGATCGCGGGCCGGCCCGTGGCGTACGTCAGTGCGTCGGGGTGGACGATGCGGGTGGCGGCGGCCGAGAGGACGGCCTGGACCAGGGCACCCCGGCGGCGGAGCTCGTGCGCGAGGCGGACGGTCTCGACGGCCGCGATCGAGCCCGTGACCGCGAGCACGATCTCGGTCCCTTCCAGCGTAGGGTGTGTCACAGGATCACCATGTCGTAAACGGTATGGACGCGGTGCGGCCCGCAGGACTTCACGGCCCGCCACGACGAGGAGGCCTCGAGGCCTGTGCAGGCGGCCGCGCGGGCGAGGGAGGGCGAGAGCGCTCCGGGCGCGCGCTCGGCGGCATGGACGTGGAGAACGCTTCCGGCCCGTGCATGGGCGAGGGCGTCGGAGAGAAAGCCGGGCGCGTCGAAGTGCCCGAGCAGGAGCCGGTCGTACGTGCCCGAGAGGAGGTCGCGGCAGTCGCCCAGCTCCGCGTCGACCCGGTCCGCGAGCTCATTCACTGCAAGGTTCCGCTCAAGATAGCCGAACGCGACCGGGTTGATCTCCATGGCATGGACGCGCGCGCCCGCGCGCGCGACGGGAAGAGTGAAGTACCCGATCCCGGAAAAGAGGTCCGCGACCCGTTCTCCTGGTCTCACCAGGCCGGCGAGGCGCGCCTTCTCCTCCCGGTTTCCCCCCGAGAACATCACGGTCGTCGGGTCCAGGTGGAAGACGAGGCCGTTCTCGCGGGCGACGACCTCGCACGCCTCCCCCTCGATCACCTCGACCTCGGGGCGGCGCTCGGGTCCGGTATGCCCCCGGACCCAGAGCACTCCCCGTGGCGAACAGCGAGCGACCGCGTCGTGGACGGCGCGGTCATCGGGGCGCGGGCCGTGAAAGAGGACCAGGTCGCCGAGCCGCTGATATCCCCGTGCCGCGGGAGACGAGCGCCCGGGGAGGTCCTCGTCCCAGGCGTACCCGTCGCGAACGGGGACCCAGGCCGTACCTCCGGCGACGAACGGCCGCCGCGACGGGTCGACCCACTCCTCGCCGGCGCAGGCGCCGAGCGCTCCTGCCGGGATGCGCCGCGCCCGCACCCCGCTCACCCCAGCACCACGAGCCTGTCGCGATCGCGCAGGACCCGGACATGCCCGCCGGCCTCTATGGTCAGCCACGAGGCGTGGGGGACCTCGACGGGGGCGCTTGTCTCGGGGTCGATGAGGCCCAGCATCCCGTTGTCGAGGTAGGCGACCAGCGCCTCCACCGCGTCCGCACCGTGGCCGATCAACCGTTTCGGCTCGTCCTCGCGAACGGTCCGGGTCCGCCCGGTCCCCAGGTCGACGGCGCGGACGTGGTCGCTCTCCGCCGAGACGACCTCGAGGTCCGCGCCGCCCGATTCGATGACGTCGCCCCGGACGAACGGGGGGAGCCTCACCAGGTACGTCACGCGATAGATAGGCCGCCCGGCCTTCTCGCCGACCAGCTTCGGGTGGGTCGAGTACCGCCCGCCGAACCGCTGCACCACCGCCTGCGCGATCGCGAGCCCGATGGTCTGCGAGCCGACGACGATGTCGAGCCCATCACGAGTCTCCTGGAGGTCCGAGACGTAGCTGAGCCGATCCCCGTCTGCCTGGAGCGCCGCCTCGGTCTCGTGCGCGATCCGGGACGCGATCCCGACCTCGCGCTCTGTCGGCCGACGGCCGGACGCGCGGACCTGGACGTATCCCTCGTAGTAGGAGCCTGCGATCCGGTTGCACCGGTCGCACTGCTCCTTCTGCCAGACCAGCTCGACCGTGCACCTTCCATCCACCGGCTCGCCGTAGAGTGTCCCCGAGACCTCGACCTCTGCCTGCGAACGGTTTGACGAGATCTCCCGGATCGCGACCGAGAACTGGGGGCGCCGGACCTCGGGATGGAGGCGGAGCGCGGAGAGCGCGAGCCCGGGACCGATCTCTTCGCGCTCCTGCTCGACGTCGGTCCAGGCCTGTCCGGTCTTCTGCGCGCCGCAGCTCGGGCAGAAGGTGTGGACCGCCCGCAGCTCGCACTCCAGCCACCGTGTCTCGGCGAGACGGCACCGGCCGCAGAGTCCGCCGGGACCGTCGCCGACGGGTCCTCCGCAGCGTGGACAGAAGGCCTCGCGGATGTCCATGTCAGATGATGAAGACCTGCGCGTGCGGGATGCCGTCGATCTCGAGGCAGCACGCATCTTCAACGAGCCCCATCTCCTTTGCCAGCGCCACGGTGCGGCGGCCGAAGAGGTTGATGTTGCAGGCGTCCTTGAGGACCGCGCGGACCTCGTCCTCGGTTACGGCGCAGTCCCCGTAGAACCCCCGGGTGATCGGGACGTCGACATCACCGTGCCGGAGGGTCCGGTCGAGGAGCTCGGAGTCGCAGACCGCCACCACGTCCCCCTTGCCGGGGACGCGGTGCACCTTCATGTTCATGTTGCTCATCCAATCGGCACCCGTCGTTAAAAACATGACCGTGGAGGCCCATTCGGCACTAGAGCGCAATCTCGACGCCGTAGACCCGTGATGGCGTCTCGACGTGGCAGCGGTTGAGCGCCTCCTCGTCGATCGCGCCGGAGGCGAGAAGGCGGAGCGAGGTTCGCGGCACGGACTTCGGCCCGACGACGGCCCCCGGTCGCGAGCTCTCGTCCATGTAGTCGGACTCGAGCATGAACGGACGCCCCGAGGCGGCGACATCGGGGATCGACTCGTGCCGCGCCACGAACGAGGGCACAAGCGGGGTCGAGGGCTCGGCGAAGTGCTTGACCACGCGGGCCGGGTCCTTGCCCGCCCGGCGGGCCATCTCGGCCACGTCCGCGCAGGGCCCGCTCTCGGCGTGGATCTGGACGGCGCAGCCGACCCGGGCCGCGAGCTCGAGTGCCCGGGTGAGGACCCGGTTCGAGAGATCCGCCACCTCGGGTCCCGCGTCGTAGTGCGGCCGGCCGCTCTTGATCGCCACGGCCCTGCCCTCTTCCACGTATTCTGCCGCGACCTCGAGGCCCTCGACCATGATTCGCCCGGACTCCGCCGGTGCGCGGTGGTCGGCGAAGTACGTGATCTCGGCCGGGTGGACGCCGAGCACGACGAAGACTCCGAGTCCCAGGGCGCGCACGTCGTCGGCCACGGCGAGGGTTGCGTCGAAGACGGTCCGGTAGTCGTCGCCCGAGCGGGGAACGACCCCGAACGACCAGGATGGCTTCGTGACGAGGAGGAGGTGCGTGCCGCCGGCCCGGTAGAACTCCTTCGCGGCCTCGAGCCCGCGCCCGTTCAGCGGGTCGATGTGGATGTGATCATCGGTGATCGGGAACCGGCGGGGCGTCACGACAGCCGAGCACCTCCATCAATGGATAGTCGTCGTGGGGTGCGAGCCGGGCGCGGCAGGTCGCATCTCCGTGCCGTGTCACGATAACGACATCGAACATCAGCCCCGAGAGCTCGCTGTACCCGAACTCGTTCGGGCGCATGCGGCTCCGGTCCAGCTGGACCGTGATCTCCTCGACGAACGGCTGAAGGCCGACGGCCTGCTCGATGGCCTCCTCGATCACCTCGGCCGTCTGGGGCGAGATAGGTGTCCCGACCCACTGGTGATAGAGTGCGCCGAGCTTGATCCCGGCCTCGAAGATCGCCTGTTCCCGGTCCGACGTCATACCCGTACCGGTGCGCGCGGGAAGGCTATGAAGCCCGCGCCCCGCACCGTCATCGACCCGCGGCCCATCGGGCGGCCGGGTACCATCGGACGAACGGGCGGGTCGGCGGGACATACGGGTCCACGCTCGGGACTGCTGTCGGTGCGCCGGTGACCGAGGCGCCGGACCCTGGCGCAACCGTTGCACCAGGCCCGGCCGTCCGGCCGGCGAGCCCGCCGATCACGTAGCGCTTCGCGAACGGGGAGGTCGTGACGATCGCGACTGGTGTCGGCGATGCCGTTTGAGGTGCCGTCGTGACGGCCATTGCGGGCGGAAGCGCTGGAGCAGTCGGCGTCGGCGTGGGTGTGGGCGTCGGAACGGCGACGAGTGCGTACATCGCGATGCCGTCGGCCCTGCCCCACCCGTATATGTTGTCACGGCCGGCAACGCCGAGGTCGACGGCTGACGAGACGAGGGCCGCACGAAGGGCCGACGCGGTGAGGTCGGGCCGGGCAGACCAGGCCAGCGCGCAGAGCCCGGCCACGTGCGGCGCCGCGGCGGAGGTCCCGACAAAGACGGTCTTGAAGCCCCCGGCCCCCGAGACCGCGACACGGTCGGGCGCACAGACATCGGGCTTCGGGATGACCGTGCGGACCGGGTAGACGTGGGTCACGGGACCGTTCGACGAGAACGGCTCGGCCGTGCCGGGGCTCATCGCGTTCACCGCGCCGACGGCGATCACGCCCGGGGCAGCCTGGTGACCATAGATGCCATCGGTCGCGACGAGGTTCTCGGTGCTGACGTCGGCACCCGTCGACGGGTACGCGTAGACCTCGAGCGTTCGGGATCCCGTACCGCTGTGGCGGAGCACGACAACCGCGACCTCCCGGTCCGGCCCCGTGTTGGTCCAGATCAAGGATTCCATGGGGTCGGAGTCGCCGTCCTGTGCGATCGTCGAGGCACGGATGACGTCGCCCTCGTCGGCATCGCAGAGGAAGAGGTCGAAGTCGTCCCCCGCCCCGCCAAAGGGTTCGTCCCACTGCAGGACGACCCGAAGCTGCTCGCCGGTTGGGACGACGGCGTAGAGGAATGGCCGGTCGGAGTCCTCTCCCGAGAAGTCGTGGAACCCATCGCCTTCGTCGGCGAAGGTTCCCTGGTAGTGCTGTCGCGCGTAGTTGCCCGTGGCACTTACGTAGATCAATTGCCGCGTCGAGACGAGGTCCCCGAGGTGGGTGGCGATAACGCCGTCCTCGAAGAACGGTTCCCGGGGCCATGCCACGTCATCAACGATCACGGTGCAGCCCGCCGCGACCAGGTCGTCGACGGCACGGTTGAAGTCGAGCACGCTGTCTCCGTGATCGTGGAAGTAGAGTTCGGCCCCGGGGGCGATGTCGTGCAGGATCTCCAGCAGTGCCGTCCCCTCGTTGCCGCCCTGTTCGTCGCTGAGCACGCGGACCTCGCCCAAGTCTCCGCTCGCCCGCGCCTCCGCCATCCCATCGACCCCGTCGGAGACGACACCTATTCGGACGCCGGCGCCGGAGAGGCCCAGCGCCCGCAGCTTGTCGGTGCGGATCACCGCGTCGCCCGCACTCATAGCCTTTCCTGCCGCGACCACGGGCCTGTCCACTTCGCGGACCTGCCGCACACCGTCGAGAGCGGCGAGCGCCTCCAGCTCGGCGACGGTCACGCGCGCCGTGACCAGGCCGTTCTTCTCGTCGCGGTCGACGATCCCCGAGAGGACGGGGTCGAGGATCGCCGTCGGCACGCCGCCGTCGAGCTGGACGTAGACGAACGATCGCGAGGCGGGGCCCATCGCCCCGAGTACCAGGACGGGGTCACCGCCGCGCACCCGCTCGGCGAGTGTCGAGGAGAGGACGCCGTCGCCACTGCGGGCGTGGGACAGCACCGCCGACTCTATCCGCTCGGGCGCGCCCGCCGCGCCAGCGGCGGTGGCCGGCGCGAACATGGCGATGGCCAGGAGGACGAGGAGCAGCTCGGCGCCCATGGCGCGGTGCTTCGGAAAAGTCATCAGTGTCATGAGGCTCGACCTGCCCGGCGCCGCCACCCCCGGCACCGTTGGTACCCACTTCCTCATCGCTCGACGGTATCAGCATTGTGGTGAACGGTGTCGATGTTGCATAGAGAGTCTTAATATCGTCCACGTGGATTTCAACGCACGGCACCAGGCACACGGCCGGGCCGCGGAGTCCGTATGTTCATCGAGACCATTCGATCCGAGGGGCTTGCCCACAACTCCTACTTCGTCGGCGACGGCGGCGAGGCGGCCGTGATCGACCCCCGTCGCGACTGTGGAGTCTACCTCGAGCATGCAGCCGCGCGCAAGGTGAAGATCACCCGCATCCTCGAGACGCACAGGAACGAGGACTACCTCGTCGGTTCGCCCGAGCTCGCTCTTCGCACGGGCGCGACTATCCACCACGGGGCGCGCGCCACCTTCGCGTACGGCCGGCCCGTCCGCGACGGCGACCGTATCGAGGTCGGCCAGGTCTCGTTCGAGGTGCTCGAGACCCCCGGCCACACCGCCGAGTCCCTGTCGTTCGTCCTGTACGACAGGGACCGTCCGTTCACGGTCTTCACGGGGGATGCGCTCTTCGTGGGCTCCGTCGGCCGGACGGACCTGATGAGCGACGATCTGGCCGCCAACGCCGCCGCGCTCTTCGACTCGCTCCACGACAGGCTCCTCCCGCTTCCCGATGGCACGGTCGTCTGCCCGGCGCACGGCGCCGGTTCGGTCTGCGGCGTGGGGATCCGCGACCTGCCGTTCTCGACCATCGGCCACGAGCGGGCGACGAACCCGTACCTCTCGATGGGCCGCGAGGACTTCATCGCCGCGAAGGCCGGCGAGCTGACCTACCGGCCGCCGTACTTCCGGCGAATGGAGGAGCTGAACCTGGCCGGCCCACCGGCCCCGCCCCGGCGCTGGCTCATGACTCCCCTCGCCGCCCCCGAACTCGAGGGAATGCAGGTCGTCGACATCCGTTCGCCGACGGCGTTCGGGGCGGGCCATATCCCGGGCAGCCTCAGCATCTGGCGCGAAGGGCTCGGAGCCTTCATGGGCTGGGTCCTCGATTACGACCGGCCGATCGCGGTCGTCGACGACTTCAACCTGGACCTCGAAGAGGTCATGGCCCAGTTCGTCCGGCTCGGGTACGACAACCTGGCCGGGTATCTCGGCGGCGGCTTCCAGGCGTGGTTCCGCTCGGGCCGCCCGGTCGGGCAGCTCCCCGTCTGGTCCGTCCACGACCTTCACACCAGGCTCGGGGAGGTGACGGTCCTCGACGTCCGGGACGGCAATAATCGCAGGGAGCAGGGAGCCATCCCCGGGTCGCTCCATATCTACGTCGGGGAACTCGCCACCCGTCTCGAGGAAGTCCCGTTCGACCGCCCCGTTGCGGCGCACTGCGACGTCGGATACAAGGGGAGCCTCGCGGCAAGCCTGCTCGCGGCGCGCGGCGTCCCGTGCGTCGCGAACGTGCTCGGTGGCTTCACCGCCTGGAAGAATGCCGGATACCCGGTCCAGCAGGGGGGCGCGTGACCAGGCTTCTCGCACTTGTCACCGCCGCGATCCTGCTCGCGACGCTCTCGACTCCGGCGAGCGCCGGCGTGATGGTCACGGGGGTGGAGGTCACGCCCGACGTGCTCGCTCCCGGTGGCGACGGCCTCATGACCGTCACGATCACCAACGGCGGTGCGCTCGTGCCGGGTGCGAACGCCACGGGAGGCGACCTGGCGATCGCGTCCGTCCGCCTGCACACGACCGATCTCACCGTGCTCTCGGGCGACTACCGCGACCTCGGGACACTCGGGGTTGGGCAGTCCGTCCCGATTACGTTCCACGTGCGGGCCCCGCCGTACGCGGACGTCTTCTTCCCCGAGGTCTGGATCCGGACCGTGCAGGGCCAGACCGTCCGGTACCCGGTCGTGGTGAACGTGGGGACCCAGGTCGGGCAGCTCGCCCGGCCCGCGCTCGGTCTCGAGAAGTCCGTGCCGGATGCAGTCTCCCCCGGCGAGGCGTTCACGGTCAACCTCTCGGTGGTCAACCGCGGGGCAGCGACCGCATCCGACGTGGTGCTGACCATCAACGCCTCGGCGCGGTCCCTCGGGCTCGCGAGCCCGGGCACGGCGTACATCGAGCGACTCGCCCCGGGAGAGACGTTCCCGGTCGCGCTCTCGTTCGCCACGGACCGGGACGTCCCGCTGGGCCTCCAGACGATCGGCGCCGCCCTCGAGTATGGCCTGCCCGACGGTTCGCTGGAGCGGCAGAACGAGGCCTTCTCGGTCCTGGTCAGGGGCAGGGCCGAGCTCGACCTGGCCTCGCTCACGACGGACCCGGTGCGCGTCGAGCGCGGGCAGGCCTTCACCCTCCTCGCCCGGCTCGAGAACACGGGCACGGACGACGCGAACTCCGTGCGCGCGAGCATCGACCTTCCGCTTCCCGGCGGCAACGAGTCGTTCATCGGGAGCATCGAGCCTGGAAACGATGCTCCCGCCGTCTTCAACCTGGTCGCCGACCAGGCGGGACGGCTCGACTATACGCTCACCGCGACGTATACCGACGACGAGGGCGAACACACGATCAGCGAGCCCCTCGCTCTCGAGGTGGCAGAGTCCGACGGGAGCGGTCTTGTCATCGCGGCGGCACTCGTCCTGGTGGCACTCGCCGCGGGAGGGTTCTGGCTCTGGCGACGACGGAGCGCCTAGGAGATCCATGCTCGAGGGCCTCCGCGTCTCGGCGTTCCTCGCCGGCCGCTCGCTCCGCCGAGGCAACAAGGGGACGATCGTCCTGACGGTGATGATCATCGCGCTGGTCTTCGTGAACCTGGTCTTTCTCCCCTCGATCGTCCAGGGCGTGGTCGTATCGTTCAACCGGCAGGCCATCGACTACAACTACGGCAACCTGGATATCGAGCCCCGCGAGGGAGAGTTCTATATCCCGGACGGCGACACCCTCGTCACGCGGCTCGGGCGGATGCCCGGGGTCGTGGCCGCAGCTCCGCGGATCGTCGTCGGCGCCGCGATCACGTTCGCGACCACGACCCGGTCCCGCTCCGTGATCGGGGTCGACCGGGAGACGGAGGTGCTCGTGACCCGGACATCGACCCGTATGATCGAGGGGGAGTACCTCTCCGCCGGGGATCGGGACGCGATCGTGATCGGCAAGACCCTCGCCGGCGAGAAGGACGAACGGCTCGACCAGCTCGAGTCCCTCGGTGGGGCCCGCGTGGGCGACTCGGTCACGGTCGCCTACTCGAACGGCGAGATCCGGCGGTACCGCGTTAAGGGGATCTTTCGGACCGACGCCGTCGGTGCGGACTCGTCGGCCTACGTGACCCGGGCGGAGCTCGCCGATGTCCTCGGACTGCAGGGCCAGGTCTCCCAGGTCCTGATCCGGACCGTCGAAGAGGGGAACGAGGACGAGTTCCGAAACAGGCTGTACGCGTTCGGGGTCCAGGAGCCGATCTCGACCTGGCAGGAGAAGTCGCGGGGCATCCTCGCTGACGTGACCGAGTCGTTCGCAATCATCAATCTGATCTCGACCGCCGTCTCCCTCATCATCGCGGTCGTGGTGATCTTCATCGTGGTCTTCATCAACACCGTGAACCGGCGACGGCAGATCGGGATCCTGAAGGCGATCGGGATCGACAAAGGCATGATCGTCAACTCCTACGTCCTCCAGGTGATCTTCATGGCCCTGCTCGGGACGGGGCTCGGCGTCGGCCTCCTCGCGGTGGTGCTCCGGCTCCTGACCGTATACCCGCTCCGCTTCCCCGGCGGGCCGGTCTATCCTGCCGTCGAGACGGCGCAGATACTGCAGAGCATGGCGAGCCTGTTGATCGTCTCGGTCATCGCCGGGTACGTGCCGGCCTGGCGGACGGCGAGCGAGGAGATCCTCTCGGCAATCCGGGGGTAAAGGATGATCGAGGCTGTGGATCTCTCGCGCGTCTATCGCATGGGTACCGTCGATGTCCAGGCGCTGCGCGGCGTCTCCTTCGCGATCGATCGCGGCGAGTTCGTGGGGATCATGGGCTCGTCGGGTTCGGGCAAGTCGACCCTGCTCCATATCATGGGCCTCCTCGACCGGCCGACCACCGGCTCCCTCACGGTCGACGGCGTGGACGTACTCGCCCTCTCGGAGCGGGAGCGGACGCGGTTCAGGCTCGCCCGGCTCGGGTACGTCTTCCAGGACTATGCCCTGATCGGCGAGCTCTCGGCCCTGGAGAACGTCTTTCTGACCCCGCTCGTCCGTGGCGCGGGGCGCGGAGAGTACCTGCGCGCGGCGCGCGAGATACTGGACGAGGTGGGGCTGCTCGACCGGGCGGACCACCTCCAGTACGAGCTCTCGGGCGGCGAGCAGCAGCGCGTCGCCATCGCGCGGGCGCTCGTGAACCACCCCGCGATCGTCTTCGCGGACGAGCCCTGCGCGAACCTGGACACGGCCACCTCGAAGACGATCCTGGACCTCTTCGCGCGGCTCAACCGGGAACTCGGGCAGACGATCGTGATGGTCAGCCATGAGGACTGGCACCGCCGCTATTTCTGCCGGGTAATCCACCTCGAGGACGGACGGGTCGACCGATTGGAGGACCAGGCCTGCATGTCCCACGCCGACGTGGGCGACAGAGGAGCAATGATCTGACAGGGTCCGTGCCGACCGAAACGTATTCACGTTCGGCGAGCGATCGGCTCTCGCCATGCACGGCGAGATGATGGGTGGCCACGGCGGCCACCAGATGGGCGGCACGGGCATGTGCCGCGAACTGCTCAAAAAGCGCGCGTGGGAGTACCTGGACGAGGACCAGACCCGTGCGCTCATCCTTCGGCTGATCGACAAGAGGATCCTCGCGCTCGAATCAAGGATGGAGCTCGGGCGCCAGAAGGTCGAGACTCTTCAACTCATGCGTGAGATGATCGCGGCGGGCAGTAGCGAGGAGAGCAGGACAACCCAGAAGTTTGAGTGATAGGAGCCAGTTGGGTTGCGGTAGGGTTCACCTGGAACCCTGTAGCAGCAATCCCAACGCCCCTCTCCCTCTGGCGGGCGGCGAATAACCTAGGGGCTGGGGACGCATCCGCACCGTCACTCCTTCGCGAAGATGTCGATTTTCACCTGTTCCATGGTCGGCCCGATCAGGAGCGCGAACGCGACCCCGAGCAGGAGGCCCAGGACGATCTGGTCGAGAACGATGCCGAAGAGGAGCCCGATGCCAAGGCCGATGACGAGACCAAGCCCCACCGTATCCGCGGTTCTTTTCTCACGGTCCGTCCCACATCAATCGTCCCGGCGTTGCTTCAGGGTCTCCCGTCCTGCCGTGGCCTCACTCCGTACCCGGTATACGAACCGGTTGGTGGCGCTGTTCTCGCGAGCCCGGACCGAGCGGATCTCCTCGACGAGCTCGATGCGGCACCGCTCCTCGAGCTTCCTGCCCCGGAGGACACCGCAGACCGAAGACATCCGGTTCGAGAGGTTCATGCCCCGGTGGACCTCCCCCGAGGTCACCTCGAACTCCCGCCGCCCGCCGCTTCGCGCCGGCGCGGCATAGCGTTCGCAGACAAAGCGGCGGATACGGTCGGCGAGCGGGGTGTTGGATTCATCGGGGCCGACGGCGTCGGAGCATCCTCCGGGGATTTCACCCGCCTGCGGCACGGCGCCTGCCGACGGCACCTCGCAGGCGTCGCCGGGCTGCACGAGCCCCGCGATCGCCTCCGGGATCGCCTCCATCCGGGCGACGAGGGCGTCCATCCGGTCGACGAGCGCGGCCTCGAGGCTGGGTGCGGCGACCGGAGACACGGGATCCGGGTCGACCGACGGGTCCCCGTTCACCGACGGGATAAGCCCGTCCGAGGGTGAGAGACGGAGCGTCTCGACGATCGAGTCCATCTCGCGCTCCCTGATCGTGAACCCGGCGTCGACGAGCATCAGCCGCTCGGCCAGGGTGTCCGCGGAGACGATATCGAACCACTTGACCCGGTCCCGGTCGATCCCGTCGTCGGCGTAGGTCGAACCGCGCCTGAAATACCCCCAGGACCCGATCTTCATCAGGTCCTTCTCCCGGATCTGTGGAAACGCATCGTCCCTGATCCGAAGCAGGCGATCGGCGAGGTCGAACCGATGAGTCCGGAGCTGGCGGAAGAGGTTCGCCTTCAGGGGCACCGTCCCCCCGTCGGCGTCAACCACCCACCAGTTCCCCTCCTCGGCGCCGTGCACCTCGCCCTGGTAAGCCTTGAGGTCGAGCACGACGAGACCACGAGGTGTCAGGAGCAGGCAGTCGATCTCGCCGTTGGCGAGCAGGAAGTTCGTGGCGAGGTAGATGGGGCCTGGCAGGCCTGCATCCTCGAGTACCTGGGTCAGCTCCTGCAGCTGCTCGTACTCGTGGCGGTAGCGGGGTGTCTCGCCGTAGAAGTACCGCAGCGAGGTCATCGTCGACGAGGATACGGTATCGGGATTGAAAAAGGTGTCTCCGATTCGCGTTCGCTCCCGGATAGCATTATTGCCGTGGATGGCCTCACGGAGGCGTGAGGGGCCGATCATGCATATCCACTACATCTACGCGCACCACGACGACACGAACTCCCTGAACGCGACTATCCGGGCCGAGGCGTACCGGATGTTGAGCGCCATGGGGCACACCATCATCGATTCCGACCTCTACCGCGACGGTTTTCGGCCCGTGCTCGATGAGCGCGACTTTCCCGATCGCGCTCTCGCCGAGCGCCTCGTGCCGGGTATCGAGATCCGGCGTGCGCTGACCCACGGCAGGGTCCCGCCCGACATCGCGGAGGAACTCGAGAAGCTCCGCGAGGCCGACCTGGTGGTCTTTCAGTTCCCGCTCTGGTGGTCGTCCGTGCCCGCGATACTGAAAGGGTGGTTCGACCGCGTCCTCTCGTTCGCGCACGCGGCAGACACCGAGGGGCTCTCGAGACCGGCCTTCGTCCGCGGCAAGAAGGCCATGCTCGTGACGACCCTCGAGGCCCCCGAGGATGTCTATGCCGGGGAGAACCGGGGGGGCGTCCATGAACTGCTCGCGCCTATCACGGAGAACACCCTCACCTACGCCGGGATGACCGTGCTCCCGACATTCTTCGTCTTCGGCGCGACACCCGACCGCTCGCCGGACTGGACGGCATCCCAGATCGAGCGGCTCAAGGCCCACCTCGTCCTTGTCATGACCGGGCTATGAGAGTCCTCGTGATCTCCTCGGCCGCGACCGGACTCCGACTGAAGAATCACCGTTCGATTCGCACCGGGTACTGGCTCGCCGAGCTGGCACTCCCGCTCGAACGCCTGCTCCGGGACAGGCACGAGATCGATGTCGCCACGCCCGGCGGAGTGCCGCCGTCGCCCGACCCCCGGAGTCTCGCCCTGCTGCCCCGTCCCGAACGCGCCCGCCAGCTGGCGATCGTGGATGGCGTCGCGGGGCTCCGCCGGCCGCTCGTGCTGGAGGAGCTCGCCGAGGGCTCGCTCGACGGGTACGCGGCCCTGCTCGTTCCGGGAGGCCACGCGCAGCAGGCGGACCTGCCCCAGAGCGACGCGATGCGCCGGATCCTTCTCCACTTCCACGAGAGCGCGACGCCGACGTTCATGATCTGCCACGGGCCGGCCGCGCTCCTTGCCACGGCAACCCCGGGGCTGTTCCCGTACGCAGGATACCGTCTGACCTGCTTTCCATCGTGGTTCGAGCACCTGCTCGAGTTTCCCCTGCCCGTGCTGAAGGGACGCCTCCCCTGGTACCTCGACGAGCGGCTCGCGGCGCTCGGGGCCCGGGTGCGACACGGCCCCGTGCCGGGCGCCCCGTTCGTGGTCGAGGACCGCGAGCTCCTAACCGCGCAGGACCCGTTCTCCGCGCGGGCGTTCGCCGAGGCCTGCGCTGCGCGGCTCACCCGGGGCAATACTTAAGTCAGGATCGTCCCAAGTGGGTGCGCCCGGCTCGATACGGCTCGACTGGCCGCGAACCGGCTGGAGGCGTACCATGGCGAACGAGGAACCCGAGATGGAGCAGCTGCCCGGCAGGGCGGCCTCGTACTGGATAGAGAGCGCGCCCGGCCCCGAGTTCTCACCGGCACCGGCGAATGTCCGCGCAGACGTGGCGGTGATCGGCGGTGGGATCGCCGGCCTGACCGCGGCGGCGCTGCTCAGGTCAGCGGGCCGTACCGTCGTCGTGATCGAGGCACGGCGGATTGCCGGCGACGTGACCGGTCACACCACAGCGAAGCTGACCTCGCTTCACCACCTCGTCTACCGGCACCTGATCGACGCCTTCGGCACGGGCCGTGCGCAGCAGTACGCCGAGGCGAACCAGGCCGCCATCGAGACGGTCGAGGCGCTCTCGCGGCAGCACGGGATCGAGTGCGACTTCACCCGGAAGCCCGCCTACACCTACGCGCAGTCGCACAAGGGTCGCGACAGAGTGATGGACGAGGTCGACGCCTGCCTGCGGCTCGGCCTGCCCGCTCACTTCGTCGAGGAGGTGCCCCTTCCCCTCCACTCCGACGGTGCGATCCGGATGGACAACCAGGCCCAGTTCCACCCGAGGAAGTATCTGCTCGGGCTCGCACGCACCATTCCCGGAGAGGGCTCGGCGATCTACGAGCGAACACGGGCCCTCGACATCACCGAGGGCTCCCCCGTCTCGGTGAAGACCACGTCCGGCACGGTCCACGCCGACGATGTGATCATCGCGACGCACTGGCCGTTCTGGGACAAGCCGAACATGCTCTTCACGCGCATGTACCCGTCCGCGTCCTACGTTCTCGGGGTCACGCTCGAGGAACCACTGGCCGATGGCATGTTCCTCTCGGCCGAGAGCCCGACACGGTCGCTGCGGTCCCAGCCCGACGGCGAGGGCGAGCTGGTGCTCGTCTCCGGCGAGGGGCACAAGGTCGGCCAGGGGGGCGATACCCGCCGCCATTACCGCGCGCTCCAGCGGTTCATCGAGGCGCTCTACTCTCTCCGCGAGGTGCGGTATCACTGGATGACCCAGGACAACGTCACGGTCGATAACGTCCCGTACATCGGCAGGATGGGCGGCAAGACCTCCCACGTCTACGTCGCAACCGGGTTCAAGAAATGGGGCATGACCCACGGGACGGTCGCGGGGCAGCTCCTCTCGGAGATGATCCTGGGAAAGACCCCGCGCTGGGCCGACGTCTTCGACCCGGGCCGGAAGGCGATCCAGGCCTCGGCGGCCGGGTTCCTGAGCCAGCAGGCGAACGTGGCGACCGAGCTCGTCTCGGGGCTCGTCCGGTCCGAGGGGCACGATCCCGAGTCGCTCAGGCCGGGCGAGGGCGCGGTGCTGACCGTCCACGGCACGAAGGTTGCCGCGTACCGGGACGAGGCGGGCATCCTGTACACGCACGACCCTGCCTGCCGTCACATGGGCTGCACCGTCGCGTGGAACCCGGCGGAGCAGACATGGGACTGCCCGTGCCATGGCTCGCGGTACGCCGCGGACGGCGAGGTGATCCACGGGCCGGCGGTCGGGTCCCTCAAGAAACGGACCCTCGACTGAACAGCGAGACCGCAACCGTTAGCACCGTCCGCGGCACATCTCTCCGCGGGAGAGCATGGTGCCGCGCTACCTGACGGTCATAGCCGGGATCGTCGTGTTGCTCGTCGGAGTGGGGCTTGCCCTGACGATGGGGGACGCGAGGACAGGCACCGCCCCCGGTGGCGTCCACGACGGCGAACGCGTATCGCCCGGCGGGTCCAGCCCGCTGTACCCGTCGATCGACGGAGACGTCGTGGCATGGGAGGAGCACGGGCTCGGCAGTCGCGCCACCCTTCGATGCGTACGCGACGAGGTAGGTAGCCATGGATCGGGGTGCGTCCAGGGACGCCATAACCCTGCCGATCCGGTGCTCCGCCCCTCTGCTATCGTTTTATTCAGTCGCGGCCGTAGAGGTTGATCGTGTTGACGAGCTCGAAGAAACCGGCAAGCTCGAGCTCGAGCACGTCCTCGCGGGTCATGCCCATGCTCGTCTCCCCGTCGGCCGTCAGCACCTCGGGCCCCCGCACCACGGTCCGGGGCCTGCCATCGGCCGAGAGGATCCGCATCGCCTCGGCGTCGTGGACCAGCGCCCTGCCCGGCAGGACCACCACGTCCTCAAGCGCGGAGAGGTCGAGAGCGGCCAGGTCGTCGGCCGTGACCAGGCAGGCGATCTCCTGCTCGACCGGCACGACCTGTGCCGTTCCCCCGAGACGGTCGAGGATCTCCCGGACGAAGGGGGCCGCGACACTGCCCGTGACCACCGAGACCCGTCCCGTGAGACGCGGCAGCCGCCCGAGAAGACCCAGCTCGTCCCGGATCGCGAAGGGAGAGTCCAGGGCCGGGTCGAGGAGCGGCGTACCGGTCACCCGCATGGCCCTGCCTGCCGCGGTCTCGCGTACGAGCGCCGCGAACGACTCCACGCTCTGCGGGACGACCCCCGGGATGATCGGGGCGTTGCGGAGGACCAGCCCCTGCCGCGGCTCGTTCGCGAAGCGCATCAGGATCATCCCCTTCGCGCCCGCGTCCTCGAGCCAGTCCGCCGTCGCCTCGAGCACAGCCCCGTCGTTGACCCCGGGCAGGATCACCAGGGCCGCGTAGAGATCGATCGCGCCCGCCAGTTCCTCGATCACGGCGAGCGAGCTCTCCGGCGTCGGGTCGTGCATGTACTTCCGGCGCAGGGCCGCGTCGGCGGCGAAGACCGTGAACGAGACCTCGGTGAGGCCGTGGTCGACGAGCCTGCGGGCTACGGCCGGGTCGTCGAAGCCCTTGCCCGAGGTATAGCCGATGTGGAGCGGTGCCTCGATCGAGGCGAGGATCTCCACGAGGTCCTCGAAGGCCGGGTAGCAGCTCGGGTCCCCGCCACCGCTGATGGTGACCCGGTCGATCTCGTCGCTGGCGAGCTGGAGCCGGCCGAGCGTCTCCTCGGCCACCTCGCGGATGGGGCGGAAGCCGGGGTACGACTCGCGGACCATCCGGGTGCAGTAGTCGCAGCCCTTCCTGAACGGAAGGCAGTGCCGGCATCCGAGCGGCTCACGGTCCCGGACGTGCCGGAAGTAGCAGTACTCGCAGAAGCCCCGGCAGTCGAGGCCGGGCCGCCCGCCGATGTCCACGATCAGCTGGCCCATTCCCAAGAGATCGGTCCCTGGGGTGAAAAGGGGTTCGATTCAGCAGGTGCCGCGGACCTCGAAGACCTTTCCGAGCGCGCGGAATGCGTCCTCGATCTCGTCGAAGTTGGGGATCCGGTTCTCGCGCAGGATCCGCAGGCCTGCACGGATAGAGTCCCCGCCGGCGAGGCACCCGACGATCATCTTGTCCGTGTGCTGGGTGAACCGGACGATCTCGTTCGCGAGGTGGGCAGGGTCCATGGTGGCCGACGGCACGGCGATCACGATGGCGATGTCCCAGAGGTCCTCGCGCCGGATGAGGGCGTCGAAGACCCGGGCAAACCGGTCCGCGCCCGCGTCGCCGATCAGGTCGAGCGGGTTCTGGTGGTTCCACTCCTCGGGCAGGAAACTGTCGAGCTCCTCGAGGAGCTCGGGCGGGAGGGTGATGAGGTCGACGCCCCACTCCTCGGCGTAGTCCGCGGAGAGGACGGCGAGCCCGCCCGCGGAGGTGACGACGACCGCCCGGCGCCCCTGGGGGTAGCCCTCGGAGCCGAGCAGCTCCGCGATCTGGAACGCGTCCGAGAAGGACTCGACCGCGATCACGCCTGCCTGCTCGAAGGCGCCGCGGTAGACGGCGTAGTCGCCCGCGAGCGACCCCGTGTGCGATGAGGCCGTGGTCTGCCCCTTCGTCGATGACCCCGACTTGAGCACGATCACCGGCTTCCGCTCCGTGACCCGGCGGACGACCTTGAGGAAGCCGCAACCGTCCCGGATCTCCTCGACGTACATGATGATCGACTTGGTGTTGGCGTCCTGCTCGGCGTACTTGAGATAGTCCTGGAACGTGAGATCGGACTGGTTGCCGACCGAGATGACGACCGAGAAGCCGATCTCCTCGGGGAGCGACCAGTCGACGACCATGGTGATCACGGCCCCGGACTGGGAGATGAACGCGATCGACCCGGACTTGGGCGAGACCGGGTCGAAGGTCGTGTTGATCCCGTACGGCGGGAGCATGATCCCCAGGCAGTTCGGCCCGACCACGCGGATGCCCGCCGCGCGAGCGTTGGCCATCAGCTCCTCCTCGAGGCGGCGGCCCTCCTCGCCCGACTCGCGGAAGCCGGCCGAGAGGATGACGGCCAGGCGCACGCCGGCCGTGCCCGCCTCGGCGATCACACCGGGGACGGCCTCGGCCGGGACGGCGATCACGGCCATCTCCGCCGGCCCGGGGAGATCCTTCAGCGACCGGTAGGCCGTCCGCCCGAGCACCTCAGCATGCTTCGGGTTGACCGGGTAGAGCGCACCCTTGAAAGAGAGCAGGTTCCGGAGAGCGGCGTACCCGACCTTGCGCGGATCGGCCGAGGCGCCGACCACCGCGATGGCCCGCGGCAGAAAGAGGTCGGGCGGGATCGGCGACGGTTCGACGCACGGGACCTCGGGGGGGGCTTCGTCGTCGTAGAGCCGGGCGTCCACCACCATCGCCCCCTGCTCGTAGAGCCGCACCGGGTTGAGGTCGAACTCGACGAGGCGCGGGTGGTCGATGAAGAGATCGGCGACGCGTTGCACCAGGTCGACGAGGGCCTCCTCGTCGAGCGGGGGGTAGTCGCGGTACCCGCGGATCAACCGGTATCCCTCGATCTGGCGGATCATGGCCAGGACCTCGTCGCGCTCGAGCGGCAGCACGCGGACCACGACGTCCTGCAGGAACTCGACGAGGGTTCCTCCCAGGCCGAAGGTCAGGACCTTGCCGAAGGACTCGTCGGTCCGGCCGCCGACGATCAGCTCGAATCCGGGCGGCGCCTGGGCCGCGACGAGTACCCCGTCGATCCGCGCACCGGGCTCGCGTTCGCGCACGTTGGCGAGGATCGTGTCGTAGGCCTGCGCCGCAGCATCGGGAGACGCCACGTTCAGGACCACGCCGCCCGCGTCGCTCTTGTGGACGACATCCGGCGATACGATCTTCATCACGACGGGAAACCCGATCGTCTCCGCAGCCCGCGATGCCTCCTCGCGCGAGGTGATCACGGTCGAGGCGGGCACCGGTACGCCTGCGGTCCTCAGCAAACGGTACGCGTCGTCCTCCTGAAGCAGTGTCTTTGCCATGCTCTCCCCCTGACCGTGACTGAAGGCCGTTTCAGGGCATAAAAGGGTTGTGATCCCCCGGTCGAAGGGACGAAACCCTGCTCCTCTCTCGTTCACCCACGTCTGCCCGACCATTTATCGGAGCCGGGACCGCATCGATGCTATCGGGGCACGGTGCCGTCACCCGTACGTCTGCCCCGTCGCGACGCGGAGCATCGCGTACATCACGATCAGGTACGCGACGATCCGGATGACGAGCACCGCGAGCTCGGTGGTGCTGGCGCCCAGAATCACGAGGAAGTGCGTGATGGCGAAGAGGCCGAAGGCCGTGCCGACGAGCGCCTCGGTGATCCGCCCGCTCCTGCGATAGCCCCAGAGGCCAAGGAAGAAGATCGCGGCCGCCAGGATAAAGTTGACCAGGGGGATCAGGTCTGCGGGATAGGTCATCATCGCGAGCACTCCCGGAGAGGGGAAGACGCTGTGGGCATATCAGTCTGCCGGATGGCCACGTTGCCCGCACCCTCGCCTCAGGCCCCCGCCGCGTCCTCGGCACTCGCCTCCGACCTGGAGAGCACCTTCAGCTCGCACCCGCGGTCCCCCGCGCACGCCGCCCGGACGTAGCGGAGCGTGTAGTCGGGGTTCAGGGCCTCGACCAGCGGGATGGTGAACGCAAGGCACCGGTCCGGCAGGACGGCGTGGTCGATCTCGAGCAGGTCCGCCTCCGCGGAGAATGGGCAGCGCCGGACGCGCAGCGATGCCCGGGCCTCTCCCCCGCCGAGAGGCTCGAACTGGAAGTCACGGCCGAAGAAGACCGTGCCGAGGACCGAGAGCGTCCCCGCGACCTCCTCGGCGGTCGACCGCGGCAGCCGGAAGGCGTCGGCGAGGGTCTTCGCCTCGCTCGCCATCTCGATCCAGATATCGTGCTCGAGGGCGTCGTACCGGTCTCCCACCACCGGGCGGTAGGTGATGTCGTAGAGCAGGGGGAGCTTGGCGAGGAGGCGTGAGCAGACCTGCCATCGCATGTCCTCTGGTATGCGGTCGATCTCGCCCCGGGCCATTACCACCGCCCCCGGGAAGGAACTCTCGTCGAATCCGTCTGCATCGCCATTCTTCTTGCTGGAGACAGGAAAAAAGGTTGCGCCGCGCCCCGGTGGAGGAGGGGGGCCGGAGAACCGCCGCTACCCGACGAGCCGGAGCACATCGTCGATGGTGTCGACGTACTCGATACGGATCCCGATCTCCGACTCGATGTACTCCTTCGCGTCGATCCGCTCGGGCACCCGCTGGACGACGGTATAGCCGTAGTAGTCGCGCTCCTGCTCGGTGTAGCGGACCAGCTCGCGGTTCTCCCGCGGCAGGAGGAAGAGAGTCTTGCCGGCCTTCTTCGCGGCCGTCGCCTTCTCCACCACGCCGCCGATCATGCCGACGCAGCCGTCCTGGTCTATCGTCCCGGTCATGATCACGTCCTGGCTCGGCTGCGACCCCTGGATCGCGGAGATGACCAGGAGTGTCATCAGCGCGCCGGCGGAGCCGCCGTCGACGGCCGGGACTTCGTCCTCTGCGACGATGGAGACGATCACGTCGGAGGCGGTGAGATCGCGCCCGGTCTTCTTCTGCGCGACGAAGACGGCTGTGTTCGCCGCGTCCTGGAAGACCTCGCCCATCAGCGGGGTCGTCTGGACCAGCACCCGGCCGCGGCCGGGCACGATCTCGACGGAGATGTCCAGGAGCGACCCTTCCTCCTCGATCCGCTCGTACACGAACGGGCCGTTCCGCTCGTAGACCGCGCGCTGGAGCACGGCCGGGGCGTCGAGCGAGGCCGACCCCTCGATCGTTCCCGCGGGGGACGTCCCCTCGACCGGACAGGTCGAGTTCCCGAACTGCGCGCGATAGAAGTCGAGCTGGTTCTCGTAGCTGCGTATCGAGACGTTCTGCCGATCCAGCTGCTCGCGGAGCCCGGCATTCTCATCCTCGAGCGCCTCGATCCGGTCCAGGAGCTGTTGCCCGCTCCCCGTCGTCTCGACCGCCTGCGGAGCGGACGGGTTGGAGACGGAGCAGCACCCGGCGGCGGCGAGGAGGATCGCGAGGACGATGACGAGCGGTGCGTACCTTTTCACGCGGAACACGTACCCCTCGGGATCGATAAGGCTTGCGAAGTCAGCCGTACCCGGTGATCTCGTAGTCGATCTCGGTCGACGAGCGGATGCACTCCTCGCCGCGGGCCTCGAACTCCTCGATCTGTCGCCGGAGCATCTCCGCGGGGAGCGCCCCGACGATCTCCTGCACGGGCCGCCCGCGGCAGAAGAACTTGAGGGTCGGCGTGCCCTGGATCCCGAAACGCTCGGTCGTCCACGGGTTCGTGACGACGTCCAGGACGACGAACCGGACCCGGTCGCGCAGTTCGCGGGCGAAGCCCTCGATGGCCGGCAGGATCGCCCGGCAGTGCTGGCATCCCTCTGATGAGAAGACGACGACCGTCGGCCGCGAGCTCCGCTCGACCTCTCGCTCGAAGTCGCGATCCGTCACTTCGAGGACGAACCGTTCGGTCCCTGTCGGCGTGGTCTCGGTCATGGATCTCCTGCAGGGACATAGCCCCCACAGCATATATCGTTATGCAGGAGACCTAGCCGATCAACCGGCGGACCAGCGGCCGATCGATGGCGATCGCGTCGGCGGGGCAGAGCTCCTGGCAGCAGTAACAGCGGATGCAGTCGGCGGCGCGGATGCGGGGAGGGCCGTCGCCGAGATCGATGGCGCCGGGAGGGCAGTTCTCGACACAGGCCCCGCACCGGCGGCACCGGTCCGCGATCACCCGCGGCCGGGCCGAGAAGAGACGGGCCGCGGCGGCGACGAGCGGCGCCGGGAGCCGGGAGAACGCGTGGGCCGAGGGTCGGCGGAAGTCGAGACGGGCCTCCTCGACAGGCACCCCGAGGACCTCGAGCTCGGCCCCGGACCGCGGCCCGAGACCGCGTTCGGCCGCCTCGGCGATGGTCGGGACCTCGAGGGGGTCGAAGCCCATCAGCAGGGCCGCGGCGACGTCGAGGTCGGGGGCGTGCGGCGCGGCGAGCAGGAGCCCGACCTCACGCGCCGTGCCATTCGAGGGGCCGTTGCCCTCCATCCCCACCACGGCGTCCATGATCGAGAGCGTGGGCGGACGGGCCAGGTAGAGGTCGAGGAGGAGCGCGGCGAAGCGGGACGGGTCCTGTCCCGTGCTCAGGTGGTACTCGGCCTTGGCCACGCCGGGGATGTGGCCGAAGCAGTTCTTGACCGCGCCCGTCATCAGGGTCAGCTGGTGGGTCTTGAACTTCGAGAGCGAGACGATCGCGTCCGCGTCGGCGACCGCTTTCGCCACGCAAAAACGCCGATACACCCGGCCCGACGGCGACGAGACCTCGACCGTCGGGTCGTCGAAGAAGACGGGCTCGACCCCGCACTCCTCGAGGACGGGGGCGAGCCCCGTGCGGCGGAGGAGGGACGCGTAGTTCGCGGGAGTGTTCCGGCCGCCGGGCGAGTCGCCGAGGATCGGCTCGCCGCCGGCCTCCTGGACGGCCCGGAGCGCGGCGCGGACGACCGAGGGATGGGTCGTGACCGCGCCCTCCGGGGGGCGGCTCGCGAGCAGGTTCGGCTTGACCAGGACGCGGTCGCCGCGCTTCACGAACGCATCCATGCCGCCGAGGGGCGTGAGTACCGCTGCAAGCCCCGCCCCGACCAGGGCGGGGTCGTAGTCCTGGCAGCGCGCAATCGAGACGCGTCGGCTCATGCGAGTCCCCCGACGGCCGCGAGGTCGGGCCGGACCTCGATCCGGCAGAGACCGCCCGAGAAGACGCGGACCGTGCCCCCGCTCTCGGAGACGACGACGGCGACCACGGGCACCAGGCGCGTCGCAGCCGCCGCCGCACGGTGCCGACCACCCAGGCCGCTCGGGAGCGAGATCGACTTGGAGTCAACATCGAGGTACCGCCCGGCCGCGACCACCGTCCCCGAGGCGTCGATCACGAACATCCCGTCGAGCTGGGCGAACTCCTTGACCGACTCCCAGTTCTCCCGGTCCAGGATCGTCGTCACCTCGGGGGGGTGGCCAAGGTACGGGTTCAGCACCAGCTGGTGCGAGATCGAGAGGATCGCCTCGCTGTCGCCGATGAGAAAGGCGGTCCCGATGGGCTTGCCCTCGCGCCCCTCCCGGCCGAGCTCGAGGGCCAGCCGGAGCGCGGCGGCCATCACGGGCCGCGGGACGATCCTCTCGAACTGGGCGAGGTCGAACCGGGCCTTCACCTCGTCGAGCGAGATGACGATGAGGGCGTCGTGAAAGACCCCGACCACGACACCAGAGGGCGCCTCTCCTTCCTCGCCGGGGAACGCGAGCGGCCCGGCCGCCGAGACGAGCCGCTCGCGGAGGAGGACGCGGAGGTCGTCGATCGTGTCCGGCGACTCGCCCGCGGGCCCGGTGGCCGCGGACCGGTAGGCCGGCACCACGCCGCTGCACCCTGGCTCGTCCACGAACGAGATCACGGCGACGGCCCCGATCTCCTCGGCGAGCCGGAGGCCTGACTCGAGCATGACCTCGTCCCAGCTCATAGGTACTGGCGGATCAGCGCCGGGATCTCCGATGGGCGGGATGCGACCGCGACGCCCATGGCCTCGAGAGCCCGGATCTTGGACCGCGCGTCCCCCTCGCCGCCCTCGACGATGGCGCCGGCATGACCCATCCGCTTCTCCGGCGGGGCCGAGACGCCCGCGACGTAGGCGACGACGGGGAGCGAGGTCGAGGCCGCCCCCTCCTGCTCGAGGGCGCCGCCGACCTCGCCGACGAGCACGACCGCCTTCGTGGCCTGGTCGTCCTCGAACCGCGCGAAGATGTCCGAGAAGGTCGAGCCGATGATCGGGTCGCCGCCGATCCCGACGACGGTCGACTGGCCGATACCGGCGCGGGTGAGTTCGTCCACGATCTCGTAGGTCAGGGTGCCCGACCGCGAGACGACGCCGACGGGGCCGGGCGTGGCGAGCTGGGCCGGCATGATCCCGAGCTTCGCCCCGCCGGGGGAGAGGAGGCCCGGGCAGTTCGGCCCGATCACGGTCGTGCCGCAGAGCCGCGCATACGCCATGGCCTTCATGGTGTCGTGGACGGGGATGTGTTCCGTGATCGCGACCGCGAGCTCGAGGCCGTTGCCCGCTGACTCCATGATCGAGTCGCCGGCGGCCGAGGCCGGGACGAAGATCACGGAGGCGGTCGCATCGTGTTCCCGCAGAGCGTCGCGGACGCTGTCGTAGACCGGGACGCCCGCGGCCTCCTGGCCGCCCTTGCCCGGCGTGACCCCCGCGACGACGCCGACGCCGCCCACCTCGCGGGCGTACTCGTTCATCAGCTGGATATGGAAGAGCCCCTGCCGGCCCGTGGCGCCGGCCACGATCACGCCCGTGGACCGGTCGGCGAGGATCATAGCCGCGCCTCCGCTGCCGCCGCGACGGCCGTGTCCATCGAGCCATACATCTCGTACCCGTGCCGCTCCAGGAGAGCGCAGCCCTCCGCCTCGTTCGTCCCGGCCATCCTGACGATGATCCGCTGGTCCACGCCCGCGTCGACGATCCCCTGCGCGACCTCGTCGCACCTGGTGATCCCGCCGAGGAGGTTAACGATGATCACCCGGACGCCCGGCGAGGACGCGAGCAGACGGACCGCGTGGGCGACCCGTTCCCGGTCAGCGCCGCCGCCGACGTCGAGGAAGTTCGCGGGCTTCAGCCCGTAGTGTTCGAGCAGGTCCAGGGTGGCCATGGTCAGGCCCGCGCCGTTGCCGACCACGCCGATGTCGCCGTCGAGTTCGACGTACGAGAACCCGTGCTTCTCGGCCTCGCGCTCGCGCTCGGTGAGGTCGCGGTTCTGCACGATCCCCTGGCGGGCGAGTGCGTTGTCGTCGACGATCAGCTTCGCGTCGGCCGCGACGGCCCGGCCGTCCTCGAGGACGGCGAGTGGGTTGATCTCGGCGAGCAGCGCATCCCTCGCGAGGAAGGCCCGGTAGAGCGCGACCACCACGGGACCGAGCGACTTCGGCGCCCTCCCGACCAGGTCCCGGACCGCGAAGGCCGGCGGGGCGGCCATCAGCGCCGGCACCCGCGCCCGACGGATGCTGTCCGGGTCGGTCCGCGCCGTCTCCTCGATCTCGACCCCGCCAGCCTCGGTGAAGAGGATGACCGGCTCGCGCGTCGATCGGTCGGCCATGACCGCGCAGTAGTACTCGTGGGCGATCGGGAGCCGCTCTTCGACCAGCACCTCGGTCACGGGCAGGCCCTTGATCGTCTTCGCGAAGAGCTCGGCCGCGCGCGCCGGGGCATCGGCGGCCGGGCAGACGACGATCCCGCCGGCCTTGCCCCGGCCCCCGACATCGACCTGGGCCTTGAGCACGACCTCGTCGCCGAACTCCGAGAGGTCGCCGAGTTCGTCGGCCGACCGGATCAGTCTTCCCCGCGGCACCGGGATCCCCGCCTCGGCGAAGATCCGCTTTCCTTCGTGTTCACGCAGCTTCATGGATTGCCTCCTCGCCGAGCGCGTACCCCTGCCGGAGCGCCCGGAGGTTCAGGTCCTCGGTCCCCTTCGGCACCGAGTCGAGCACGGCCTTCTCGATCGCCTCGCGCGAGACGACGCCCGTGGCGGCGACGAGTGCCCCGAGCATCACGATGTTCGCCACGATCACCTTCTTCAGCAGGGTCCGCGCGTCGTCGGTCGCCGGGACCTCGAGGTACCGGCTCGCGGGGCGCGAGTGGACGAGGCCGCGGTCGAGCAGCATCAGCGCGTCCGGCCGGGGAGACGCGCCGTACTTCTCGAACCCCTCCTGGCTCATGATGACGTACAGGTCGGGGTCGGCCACCTTGGGGTAGAGGATCGGCGCGTCGTCGATCACGACGGCGGCCATCGAGGCCCCGCCACGCGCCTCGGGGCCGTAGACCTGCGTCTGGACCGCAAACTTTCCGTCGTACATCACCGCCGCGCGACCGAGGATGACTGCCGCGAGCATGATCCCCTGGCCGCCGAAGCCGGAGAGCCGGATCTCGCGCCTCACGGCGATACCCCCATGGCCGGGTTCGACCGCCGCACGAACTCGCCGACCACGATCGCGTCGGCGGGCACGGGCTTTCCCTCCTCGACCAGCCGGTCGTACTTCGTCTTCAGCATCGACTTCGTACGGAAGAGGTCGAGCTGGTCGGTCACCTCGCGGATCCGGTTCTTCCGGCCGTAGTTGGTCGGGCAGGCGGCGCGGACCTCGATGAACGAGAGCCCGGGAGTCTCCAGGCCCGTCGTGATCGCCTTCTCGAGCTCGCGGACCTGGTACGAGGTCCAGCGGGCCACGTAGTTCGCGCCGGCCGCTACCGCCAGGGCCGCGAGGTCGAACGCCGGCTCGACCGCACCGTACGGGGTCGTGGTCGAGAGCGCGCCCAGCGGCGTCGTCGGCGATCCCTGGCCGCCGGTCATGCCGTAGATCAGGTTATTCATGCAGACGACCGTGAGATCGATGTTCCGGCGGCAGGCGTGGATGAAGTGGTTGCCGCCGATCGCCGCGAGATCCCCGTCGCCGGTGAAGACCACGACGTTGAGCGAGGGGTCGGCGAGCTTGACCCCGGTGGCGAACGCGAGCGCCCGCCCGTGGGTCGTGTGGAGCGAGTCGGTCGCCGCGTACCCCGCCGCGCGGGACGAGCAGCCGATCCCCGAGACGAAGACCGTCCGGTCGAGGTCCCAGCCCATCGAGTCGACCGCGGCGAGCGTGCAGTTCAGCACGGTTCCGTTCGAACACCCGCTGCACCAGATGTGCGGGAGGCGGTCCGCGCGGAGCCAGTCGTCGAAGCTCATCGGGGCCGCACCTCCTCGTAGACCCGCGCGAGCTCGGCCGGCGTATGGAGGTCCCCGCCGAGCTTCGGGACGGGGATCACGGGCCGGTCCGTGTGACGCTCGCACTCGCTCGCGATCTGGCCGAGGTTCTGCTCGGGCACGACGAAGACCGTCGCGTCCGGGAACTCGGCGAAGGCGTGGACGGGAAACGGCCAGACCAGGCGGAGGCGGAGGATACCGATCGCGTCGCCGGGATGGTCGGCCACGAACTGCGCCACCGTCCGCGAGGGCGCCCCGTAGCAGACGAAGACCACCTCCGCGCCGGGGTTGGTCACCTCGTAGTCCGCGCAACTCCGCCGCGCCCCCTCGACCTTCCGGACGAGCCGCCCGACCAGGTCGGCATGCGTCTCCGGGTCCGTCGTCGCCGGGTAGCCGCGTTCGTCGTGGGTCAGCCCCGTGACATGGACACGGTAGCCCCTGCCGAAGGCCGGGAACCCCGGCACCCGGTCCGGGCCCGCCGCGAAGGGGAGGCTGCCCGGCTCGAGCGGAGCCCGGTCGACGACATCGATCGTGTCGGGGATCTCGATCCGCTCGCGCATGTGGCCGACGATCTCGTCGGCCATCAGGAAGGCCGGGCAGCGAAGCCGCTCGGAGAGGTTGAAGGCCTTCACGGTCAGGTCGTACATCTCCTGGACCGAGTTCGGGGCGAGCGCGACGACGCCGATATCGCCGTGCGAGCCGTACCGGCACTGGAGCATGTCGCCCTGGGCCGACATCGTCGGCTGGCCCGTGGACGGCCCGCCGCGCTGGACGTTCACGACCACGAGCGGTGTCTCGGTCATCACGGCGAAGCCGAGGTTCTCCATCATCAGGGAGAAGCCCGGGCCCGAGGTCGCGGTCATGGCCTTCCGGCCCGTCCAGGCGGCACCGATGACCGCCGCGATCGAGGCGATCTCGTCCTCCATCTGGACAAAGACTCCGCCGACCTTCGGCATGCGCGCGGCCATCCTTTCTGCCACCTCGGTCGAGGGCGTGATCGGGTAACCGCCGAAGAACCGGCAGCCGGCCGCGAGCGCGCCCTCGGCAGAGGCGATGTTGCCCTGCATGAAGTCGACGCGGGTCAATACTCCACCTCGATACGGACGGGTTCGTACGGCCGCTCGCGCTCCCAGTGTATCGCCTGGTCCGGGCAGGTCAGCTGACAGACACCGCAGAGCGTCCGGCCGTAGAGGTGCTGGAGCCGGCAGTTGGTGCACCGCTCCGGCCGGTCGAGCTCGGGCACGAGCACGCCCTTCCGGTTCGGCCTCGTCCCGGCGCGGAAGATGTGGTACGGGCAGACCAGGGTGCAGAGGTTGCAGCCTTTGCAGCGCTTCTCGTCTATCGCGAGCTTCATCGATCCCTTCCAGCGTACGGTTTTGGCGTGCTACTTCGAAAAGGTATTTGAAGGAGGCCCCTCAGGGAGACGCCGCCTGCTCGGCCCGCGCCTGGACCTCGGCGAAGAGGTTCCGGCCGTGGCTGTCGATCCCCACGACGAGCGGGAGGCGGTCGAGCCGGATGGCCCAGACGGCCTCGGCCATGCCGAGCTCGGGAAAGAAGACTCCCGCGAGACGCATCCGTGCCGCGGCCAGCGCGGCGCATCCGCCCGTGAAGGCGAGGTAGACACCGCGCCCCCGGAGCTGCTCCGTGACCTCCGCACTCATGCCGCCCTTCCCGACGAGGGCCCGCACGCCCGCGTCGAGGAGGAAGCCGGAGAGCCGGTTCATCCGGGCCGAGGTGGTCGGGCCGGCCGCGATCACCCGGTCGCCTGCGATCACGGGGCCGCAGTGGTACACGGCCGCGCCGACGGGGTCGAACGGTATCCCGTGCCGCATCATCTCGAGGTGCGCCTCGTCGCGGGCCGTGTAGACGACCCCCGAGAGCGTGACCCGGTCCCCTGCCCGGAGCGCGAGCACCTCGTCGCCGAGCGGCGTCGCGAGGTCCATTCAGTCCACCTCCACGGTGACGGTCGCGCGGCGGTTGGCCCAGCACTGGACGTTGACCGCGACGGGCAGGGACGCGGTGTGACACGCGGCCCGCCGGACCTTCACGGCGAGCGCGGTGGTTCGCCCGCCGAGGCCCATCGGCCCCAGCCCGAGCCGGTTGACGTCGTCGCAGAGCCGGCGCTCGAACGGGTCCATGCGGTCGATGGGGTCGAGGAGCGCCTCCTTCGCGAGGGCGGCCGCCTGGTCGAAGGTCCCGCCGATCCCGACGCCGAGCACGACGGGCGGGCACGGGCGCGCACCGGCCTCGAGGACGGTCCGGACCACGACCTCCGGGACGCGGGCGACCTCGGAGGGCAGGAGCATCTCGATCCGGGACATGTTCTCGGCGCCGGCGCCCTTGGGAAGGACCGTGACGGTGAAGGCGTCGCCGGGCCGGACGTGGACCGCGGGCATCCCCGCGCCCGTGTTGTCGCCCGAGTTGGCCCGTGTGCAGGGGTCGACCACGTTCGGCCGGAGCGGGACGTCGTGCGTGGCGCGGCGGACGCCGTCGGCGACGGCCTCGAAGAGCGCCTCCTCGAGCGGCACCGAGGGGGGGAGGGTGACGTAGACCACGGGCACGCCCGTGTCCTGGCAGAGCGGGAGGCCCGTCGAGCCGGCGAGCGCGACGTTCTCGAGGATGTTGCCGAGCTCGGCCCGGGCCACCGGGTCCGTCTCGTCCGCGCGGGCCCGCTCGAGGGCGCCCACGACGTCGGGCGGCAGGTGGACGACCGCCCCGGCATACGCCCGGGCGGTCGCGTCGGCGATACGGTCGTACAGGCGGGGGTCCATCGGATACTATCGGCCGGCCCGGGAGAAAAAGCCGACCGGCGGGTATTTGTCGCGGGCGCGCCCATCGGATTCCATATGGCTCGAGAACTCTCCGAGCGCGACGTCGAGATCCTCCAGAAGCTCGCCCCCGAGTGCGGGGCGACCTGCGGCGGGTCCGGTCACGCCTTCCAGTCGATCCTGCCGCCGGTCTCGAACCACTTCGCCGAGTCGGCCGAGGACTTCGAGCGCCGGCTCGAGCGGCTCAGCCCCGACGACCTCCGCTGGCTCGTGGACCGGATCCTCGACGGCACCGAGAGCCTCTCGTGCGTCCAGGAGGAGGACATGGAGGCCTTCGTCAACCGCGTCCGCACGGTCATCTCGGACGAGATGGGCGAGGCGGTGCTCGCGCACTTCCTGGCCTCCGGCGCCTGCGAGGTCTGAGGCGGCGCCGGTTCGGTTCGAGGAGGGGCGCGGCGCACCAGGTGCCCGCCCGGCCTGTCGCGCACGGCCCGGCACGCGGGCGGCGTCAGAAGTCGTCGCCGTAGATCTCGCGGTCGATCGCGGCGGCGCGCTCGCGCCGCTCTTCCAGGTCGAGGATGTCCTCGTCGGTGAGATCGGTGTGCCCGACGATCTCGCCCTCGCCGGTGAACTTTCCTCCCTCGACGGGAGTGCCGTCCGGTTCCGCCGGCATCCGCAGGCAGTCGTCCGAGAGGAACCGCGCGTCGCCCTCGCAGAACGCCGGCAGGCCCGGGCCGGCGATCGGCCGGCCCTCCGCCTCCGCCGCGGCGCACCGCTTATTCAGCGCGAGCAGGAGCGCAAGCGGTTCCAGATCGCGGAGCGCCGGCGGCAGTCCCCACGCGTACGCCTCGGCGACGGCGGCGTCGAGCGCGGCATGGGTGCTGGCACGAGTAAGAGCACCATTATTCGAAAACCTTCGAAAACCTTTTTCGGTCCATCCCCTGAGGACTACTATACAAACGTGGTATCCTCGACACCTTCCCCGCCACCATACAGCGAGAAGAGGACCCGCATAGAGCTGATCGATCCCAAGCTCAGGGCCGCGGGCTGGGTGATCGTTCCGTTCACGGCCGACCTGAACCCCTCGGCGTACGACGCCTGCGCGGTCGAGGAGTACGAGACGGCGAACGGGCCGGCGGACTACGCCCTCTTCGTCAACGGCCGGATCGTCGGGCTCGTCGAGGCCAAGAAGCCGTCCGTCAACCCGCAGGAGGTCCTGACGCAGGACGAACGGTACGCCCGCGGCATCCCGGAGAGTCCCTGGAACTTCGACGGGCTCCGGGTGCCGTTCCTCTACGCCACGAACGGCTACCTGATCTCGTTCCGCGACGTCCGCGACCGCCTCAACCGCTCCCGAACGATCGCGGCCTTCCACACCCCCGGCGCGCTCCTCGAACGGCTCCACGATGCGAGGGACGAAGCGCTGCGACGGCTCCAGGCACTCCCGATCACGAGCCAGCGGATCCGCCCCTACCAGGTGGACGCGAACCTGGCGATCGAGCAGGGGATCGCGGACCGGCGCCAGCTCATGCTCGTGGCCATGGCGACCGGGACGGGGAAGACCTTCACGCTTGTCCACGAGGTCTACCGGCTGATGAAGGCAGGGGTGGCTCGCCGCGTCCTCTTTCTCGTCGACCGCCGGGCGCTTGCTGCCCAGGCGGTTCGTGCATTCGCCTCGTTCGAGGCCGAGCCCGGCCTGAAGTTCGACAAGATCTACGAGGTCTACAGCCAGAGCATCTCGGCCGTCGACGGCGAGGAGGGGTTCGATCCGAAGGTGATGCCGCGGGAGTACCTCGAGGACGCCGGCCCCGACCGGGCGTTCGTATACGTCTGCACCATCCAGCGGATGACGATCAACCTCTTCGGTCAGGCCGCCGCCTTCGCCTCGGAGGAGGGCGCGGACGAGGACGCCGACCGGATGAAGATCCCGATCCACGCCTTCGACCTGGTCATCGCGGACGAAGTGCACCGGGGATACACCGCCCAGGAGCTCTCGGTCTGGCGGAACACGCTCGACCACTTCGACGCGGTCAAGGTCGGCCTGACGGCGACGCCGGCCGTGCATACCCGCGCGTACTTCGGCGACGCGGTCTACGAGTACCGGTACGACCGCGCGGTCCGCGAGGGCTACCTCGTCGACTACGATGCGGTCGCCGTCTCGTCGGGCGTGCTGATGAACGGCGTCTTTCTCACCGAGGGCGAGCTCGTCCGCGTGATCGACCCCGAGACCGGGATCGAATCGTACGACGTGCTGGAGGACGAACGGGCCTTCGCGACGACCGAGATCGAGGAGAAGGTGACGGCCCCGGATACGACGAACAAGATCCTCTGCGCCATCCGGGAGAAGGCACAGGAGCACGAGGAGCGGTACGGCCGGTTCCCGAAGACGCTGATCTTCGCCGCCAACGACCTGCCCCACACCTCCCACGCGGACCGGCTCGTGGACGCGGCCCGGACGCTTTTTTGCCGCGGCGACGGGTTCGTGCAGAAGATCACGGGCAAGGTGGACCGGCCGCTCCAGCGGATCAAGGAGTTCCGCAACCGCAAGGAGCCCGGGATTGTCGTGACCGTGGACCTGCTCTCGACCGGCGTGGACATCCCCGACCTCGAGTTCATCGTCTTTCTCCGGCCGGTGCGGTCCCGGATCCTCTTCGAGCAGATGATGGGCCGAGGGACGCGGAAGGGCGAGCATTACCCGGACAAGTCGCATTTCACGGTCTTCGACTGCTTCGACGGCACCCTGCTTGATTACTTCGCGAAGACCACGGGGATCACGGCCGAACCGCCGCGCCGGGAGTCGAAGACGATAGTCGAGGTGATCGACGAGATCTGGCAGAACCGCGACCGGCCCTACAACGTCAACGTGCTGGTCAAGCGCCTCGCCCGGATCGAGAAGGAGACGACCGGCGAGGGGCGGGAGCAGTTCGCGGCGTTCTTGCCCGGCGGCGATCTCCGGGGATTCGCGACGCGCCTGCCGGTCCTGCTCCGCGAGGACTTCACCGGGACGATGGCCCTGCTCCGCGACCCGGCCTTCCAGGATCTCCTCGTGCACTACCCTCGCCCGCCGCGGAGCTTCTACATCACTGACGGGACGGAGGATACCGTCACCTCGCGGTGGATCATCCGCGACTCGGGCGGCCGCGAGTGTCGCCCGGCCGACTATCTCGAGGCCTTCCAGCGGTTCGTGCGGGAGCACGAGGACGAGGTCGACGCGATCCGGGTGCTGCTCGACCGGCCGCAGGAATGGTCGCGGGAGTCGCTGGTCGCGCTCCGGCAGAAGCTCGCGGCAACGCCCGAGAACTTCACTATACAGAACCTCCAGGTGGCGCACGATATCTGCTACCATAAGCGGCTCGTGGAGATCATCTCGATGGTCAAGCACGCCGCGCGCGAGGAGGAGCCGCTCCTGACGGCCGAGGAACGGGTGGCGCGGGCGATCGAACGGGTGACGGCGGGCCGGGAGTTCACGGCGGAGCAGCAGCTGTGGCTCGAGCGGATCCGGCACACGCTCGTCGAGAACCTCTCGATCGACCGCGAGACGTTCGAGGTCGTGCCCGTGCTCGCGAACGCCGGCGGGTGGGGCCGGGCGGACAGGGTCTTCGACCATGGTTTATCGGCCCTGCTCGCGAACCTGAATACCGCGCTTGCATCATGACCGACGTCGTCGCGACACTCTGGGGATTCTGCCACACGCTCCGGCACGAGGGGATCGACTACGGGGACTATATCGAGCAGATCACGTACCTGCTCTTTCTGAAGATGGCCGACGAGCGCGGCGTCGCGCTCCCGGAGGGGTGCGGCTGGCCGGCGCTCTCGGCGCTTTCGGGGACGGACCTCGCCGAGTTCTACACGAAGCTGCTGGCGAAGCTCGGAAAGCAGCCCGGCATCCTCGGCGACATCTTCGCGCAGGCGCAGAACCGCTTTGCGAACCCGGTCAGTTTGAAGAAGCTGATCGGCCAGGTGGACGAGACGGAGTGGACGGCGCTCGACGTGGACGTGAAGGGGGCGGCGTTCGAGGGCCTGCTGGAGAAGGCGGCGAGCGAGGGGAAGAAGGGCGCGGGGCAGTACTTCACGCCGCGGATCCTGATCCAGGCGATCGTGCGGTGCATGAAGCCGGACCCGCGGAAGCACCGGGACTTTTCGGTCTGCGACCCGGCCTGCGGCACCGGCGGCTTTCTGATCGCGTCGTACGAGTGGCTGCTCGGGGAGACGGGCGGCGGGGCGATGGACGTGGAGACGGCGCTGCGGGTGAAGCGGTCGACGTACTACGGCCAGGACCTCGTGCAGCGGCCCCGCCGGCTGGCTTTGATGAACCTCTTCCTCCACAACCTGGAGCCGGTGATCACGCTCGGGGACTCGATCTACGACCCGAAGCCCGGGTCCCGGTACGACGTGGTGCTGACGAACCCGCCGTTCGGGACGAAGGGGGCGAACGCGGCGCCGGAGCGCGAGGACTTCGTGGTGGAGACGTCGAACAAGCAGCTGAACTTCATCCAGCACGTGATGACGATCCTCAAGCCCGGCGGGCGGGCCGCGGTGGTGGTGCCGGACAACGTCCTCTTCGCGGACGCCGCCGGCGACGTCTTCAGGGTGCTGACCGAGGACTGCGACCTCCACACGGTCCTGCGCCTTCCGGAGGGGACGTTCTCGCCGTACTCGCCGGGGACGAAGACGAACGTGATCTTCTTCAGGAAGGGTTTCGGGACGACGACCACGTGGGTTTACGACGGGCGGACGAACGTGCCGGGGATCACGAAGAAGGAGCGCCCGCTGACGCCGGAGCACTTCGCCGAGTTCGAGCGGTGCTACGGGCCGGACCCGAACGGCCGATCAACGCGAGTTATGGCGGACTCGAAAGAGGATCGCTGGCGGTCGTTCGAGATCGCGGAACTCAAAAAGTATGAGTTCAAGATCGACGCGCTGAAGTGGCTTCGGGACGTGGGGCTCGGGAACGGCGACGAGCTCCCCGAGCCGGCGCTGCTCGCGGGCGAGGCGATCGCGGAGCTCGAGGCGGCCGTCGAGGATCTCCAGCGGATCGTAACCATGCTTGAGGAGGGCAACAGCACGGAGGTTTGCGGTGGGGAATAGTGATTCTCCAGTAAACCTCGGGGAGCTTTCAACCCATATGGCAATCCCTGAAGGCTGGACCATTACTCAACTCAAGGAGATAGGTGAATGGCAGACAGGAGGGACTCCATCTAGGGTTAAACCGGAATATTTCTCTGGCGGGATTCCATGGGTGAAAATCTGCGATCTCAATGATGGAGTCGTAAATTGTACAGAAGAGACTATCTCTGAAAGGGGATTACAGAATAGCGCAGCAAAACTCTTGCCAGTCGGTACTATTTGCGTCGGAATTTATGGTTCAATAGGAAAATTAGGAATATTATCTGTTCCGGCTGCAACGAATCAGGCTTGTGCGAACTGTATTGTTGATGAAGACGTGATCGAAAGGAATTTTCTTTTCTTTTATCTCCTCAGTCAAAGAGACATCCTTCTATCTTCGGGGCGCGGAGGAACCCAAGCCAATATCAATAATAAAATTATGAGGGAATGGCCGATACTAGTGCCTCCGCTCCCAGAGCAGCGCCGGATCGTCGCGTCGCTCGAGGCGCTACTGGCCGACACCGATCGGGTGCGGGGCCGGCTCGATGCCGTCGCGGCAACGATGCAGCAGTTCCGGCGGGCGGTGCTTGCTGGAGCGTGTAGCGGAAGATTGACAGAAGGATGGCGGGAAGAGCATCATGTATTACTACAGGTAAGCTGGAAATTATTAAAATTACAAGATATCGGAGAATGGCAAACGGGGGGGACACCTTCCAGGTCTAACCCAGAATATTTCGGTGGCGGCATTCCTTGGGTCAAGATCACCGATCTCAACGACGGGATGGTAAATCGCACTGAAGAAACAATATCACGGAAAGGGCTTGAGAACAGTTCGGCAAAACTTCTGCCTCCGGGTTCAATATGTGTCGGAATTTACGGATCCATCGGTAAGATTGGGATTCTAGGTATGCCAGCTACAACAAATCAGGCCTGTGCAAATTGTATCGTTAACGAAAATGTAGTTGAACTTAAATACTTATTCTACTATATAATTAGTCAAAGAGAAACCCTATTGTCAAAGGGACGAGGTGGAACCCAACCCAACATCAATAATAGAATATTGAGAGAATGGCCAATTTATTTACCTTCCCCTCCTGAACAGCACGAGATCGTCCGCCGGGTCGACGCGCTCTTCGCCCTGGCCGATCGGATTGAGAGCGAGGTCGCTGGCGCCCGCGGGCGCGTGGAGGCGCTGCGGGAGGCGGTGCTCGCGAAGGCGTTCCGCGGCGAGCTCGTGCCGACGGAGGCCGAACTCGCCCGGCGGGAGGGGCGGGGGTACGAGTCGGCAGCGGCGCTGCTCGAGCGGGTGCGGGCGGAGCGACAGGGCAACACACCGAAAATGCAGGGCCGGAAGCGAGGTACTGCCGGCCAGTGCCGTTTGACCGTGGATTAACCTTTCAGAGGGTTTCGGCGAGCAATGCTTTTAGACCGCCGATCGCCGGGGCGATCCGTGCGACGTCCTTCACGCCGGTAAGCACGACTTTCCCCGTCGGGAACAGCAGGAACGATGCCCCGTCCCGCTTGACGATCATCGCCGGGAACTGTTCGGGCTCGTACTCGACCCTTTCCTTTCTCGAGAGCAGGGACTCGAAGACCCGCTCCATCGGGATCGGCCGCCCGAGCGAGGCAACCGCGACGATGTTGTGGACCGTGATCGCGGTGGCCTCCACGTCCAGCCCGGCGTTGTTCAACAGCACAAGAACCCTGTCGGCGACAGGCCGGATATCGTCCACGGACCGCAGACCATTGACGAGGAATTTGCCTGATTTATAGAAGGGGACATAGTAGTTTTCAGGCTGGAGCCGGTACTGGAGCCACGGAGATTTCGTCGCCGGCATCTTCGAGCCCGGCAGCAGCTCGCGGAGTGCATCGAGGTCGAGCGGCCGGTCGAGCGTCACGGTGGCGACGATATTGACGATCTCCATTTCAGGCACTGAAGATACGGGATAGCAGGCAAAGAAGGTGTTCGAGCAGGCGCTACCGCCAGGTGCCGGCCATTTCCCCTCGCTGGTAAAAGGAGACGGGGAATTCGCGCGACAACCCCGACTTTAGACTTTGAGAGATCGGACGTTGGGCGCGAGGGCCTTCTCCGTCCGGTTCATCCGGTCGACCATCTTCGCGAAGAGCGCCGGCCACTCGCTCTCGCCACTTCCGTATCCGCCTGTTGTGATCGTGGTCCTGACCCTACAGGCGCGGCGTCCTTCCAACTCCTGCCAATCGAGCGAATCACCGTAAACCCTTTCAATCTCCTCCTTGTTCGCCATCAGCTGGCGGAGGACGGCGAGATTCACATCCGCGTCACCCCGATCGATGTAGAGCTCGACATTGACCTCTCCCTTGCTCGTCGAAAAGACGTAGTGGAGGCCACTCACGCCCGTCGCCTTCTGGATAAAATAAGTCCGGGCCGGCTGGATGCCGTTGAAGAGCGGCAGCCTGTCCTTCGCATACTCGAGGAACGCCGTCCAGAACCGGTGGACCTCCGCCACCCGCCCGGCTATGTCCATCTTCTTCATCCCGATGGCGCGCCCCTCCGGGGTCGGCCCAACGATCCTGGTAAGGAGCGGAGCCGGCACTGAATCACCGATACGGACCGCCTCGAGCTTGAAAAGGAAGAATGCGGCCGGCGTCGATTCGTTCAGCCAGGCGACCGCCGCGATATGCTCAGGCCGCGGGTCGGGGGTTATCCAGATCCCGGTCTTCGCATCCATGGCGACGAGGTACGTGATCAGTTTGCCGAGGTGGTCATGATCGGAAGACTCGAGCTGGTTCTCAATGATCACCGTGGTTCCATCGGCATCCTCCGCTACGAGATCGACCCAGAAATTTCCTGCTCCCTTCTCCCTTTCGACGCTGGAGAGCGGGGTTCCAATCTGCTCGGAGATTACGTCGATGTTCTCCTCGAGCCAGCAGGTGAGGTCCAGGGCCTCGTGCTTCCAGACCTCACGGAGCGGGACGCGCCGTATCTTGCCGATCATCCTCTCACCATCTCGCAAAGAGGAATTGTCCGGCAGGGTGATAGGCATACCTGACAACGGATATATGCCGGCGCCTGCTTCTCCGACCCCTTGAGCTGGAGAGGACGAACCCGCCAATCCGACTCGGCTGAACGAGATACCAATACTTTCAACCCGGACCGGGATCCACCTCTGGTATCCATGTCGAACGCCGTCCGGATCTGGCAGATCTCCCAGGGGGATTGCCTTCAGGAACTGGAACTCTCCCGCCTCAACCTCGAGTCGCGCCTCGAAGACTGGATCGAGAAGGACATCTCAATCCTCTCGTCCGACCTGATGATCATCGGCCGGCAGGTCGAGACGGCATACGATACCTACATCGACCTCCTCTGCATCGACTCCCGCGGCGACCTTGCCATCCTCGAACTCAAGCGCGATCAGACGCCCCGCGACACCGTGGCCCAGGCCCTGGACTACGCCTCGTGGGCGAGGGATCTCTCGCGCGATGCGGTCTGCTCGATTGCGAACGACTACCTCAGGAATGAGGGAGGCCTGGAAGAAGCGTTCAGGGCCGCGTTCAAGGCGCCGCTTCCCGACGTGCTCAACGACAGCCACCGGATCTTCATCGTCGCGTCGTCCATGGATGCCTCCACCGAGCGCATCGTCCGGTACCTCTCCGAAGCGCACAATGTCGGGATCAATGTCGCGGAGTTCAAATACTACCGCGACGCGGCCGGCACCGAATACCTCTCCCGCGTCTTCCTCGTCGACCCTGACTCCCTGGATACGCCGGCCGTTGACCCGGCAGGAAAACGCCGCAGGCGACTGAGCCCGGAGGATCTCATGGATGCCGCAGTCCAGAACGGTGTCGCGGAGATCTACGAGTATCTCGACGAGCATTGCACCGACGTGTTCGATATGTGGAGGACAACGCTGACGTCGCTCGCCTTCAAGGGCAAGGGATTCATGGAGTGGGGCCAGAAGAACGTGATCTTCTCGCTGATCCCCACGCAGAGTTCTCCGTCGGAGGGGCTGAAGTTCCAGGTATACCTCTCGCGCCTCGCTTGCTTCCTGAATGCGAGCGAGGCCGAAGTCACCGCCCTGCTGCCTGCCAATAAGCACGACTGGAGCTACGGCGCGACAACGGACCCGGACTGGACCGGATTCGAGGGATACTTCTCGTCCCTCGACGAGGCCAGAGCGTTTGTTGCAGGTATTACCGGCCTGAAGGTCCGACAAGCCGACACCGGACAATAGCAGAGCTGTCCTCGGGATTCACTATCAGATTCAGGGGAAGGTGACCGTCCACTCATGACATCCGATAGGAGGTTTTTCAAGGCGATCGAGGAAGAATTTGCCCTCCGTTTTTCCGATCCTGTCCTACGATTGCCCGAAGAGCACTTTCGCGAGCGAAAGAAAGGGAGGATGCCGTGGGGCAGCGGCATGGTCTTCTACGCCTTCGGCGAGGAGGACGGACGGGAGTTCCTCGAGTACTTCCGCTACCACCACATGGGCGAAGCCTACGCCCGTATCTATGACGACGGATCCATCGTTGAGTTGCCCACCCTCATTGACGATTGATTTGTCTACGACCCCAACCTCCTCTCGACCGCAGAGGAGCAGAAGGCAGCGTGGGATATCGAGGAGCGTAAGACTGTCGAGGACATTCTGGCCACAGGCCTCTACGACGATAAATGGCATCCTTAGGGCCGGCGGATAATGGTGAGCTCGGAGCCTTCCGAGGAAGACACCAAATGAAAAGGATGGTAAGGTAATCGCTGGTCCTCGTTCCGCGTCGACGCCCGCAGCGCGTCAGAGTCGGCGCGGCGGTCGGCCGCGACGCAGACCTCGATGTCTCCGGGCAGCAGCGCCTGCACGGCGGCGCCCTACCCGATGCGGAGGTCGTCGCGCCCGTGATACTCCGCCAAGAGCGCGGGGTTGTGGACCCAGACCACGTAGCCCGAGCGGTCCAGCGCGATCTTGCCCGACTCGAGCAGGTACTCGATGATCTGCCGGAAGGTCTGGTACATCATCCGGCGCGGCAGCACCTCCCTGAGCGCACGGCGCTTGAAGTCGCCCGAGTGCTCGCGCGAACTCCTCGACCATCCGGATCGTGTCGAGCCGCGGCGACCGGACGGCCTGGGAACTCGGTGCCATGCGAGAGCGTTGTGGTATCAGGTGATGTATCATTCCCCCCGGTCATTCGGTCTCTCCGCCAACCCCGACGACGTCGCGAAACACGACCGAATGGTCTCTCTCGTCGAGCGGATGCTCGACCTCCATCGCCGGCTGCCCGCCGCCTCGACGGAGCACGCCCGCCGGCCGAGCGCGGTGCAGGTGGAAGCCTCCGCCCGCGCGCCGGCCAGCGTAACCCGTCGCCCGTTCACCGGCTCTTCGCGCGGGGGCCTCCTGTGTACCCGTGAGTACACACAACGCTGAAATGGCGTGTACACAGGATACGCAATATTTTGTCGTACACGACAGATCGGGGCCGAAATTGCGAGGATCACCGATATCTTCTACCGTGTTACCCTGCCAAACCTGTGGATATGGATGGATTGATCAGTCATCCGGGAGCCATCTGATGAAACCTGGAACCGCCACGAGCCCGACGGCCATCACCCTCCCCCGGGAGGCGAAGGAGTGGGCCGTGCGACGGGGCGTGACCCTCCCGGCCACGTACTCCGCGTACGTAGCGTCGATGACAAGAGCAGACCTGGACGGAGCCGGCGAGCCTGGCAGCACCGAGGGCCCCGTCCAGGGCACCACCCGGCCGAAGCGCAAGGGGGCAGAGATAGGTGCGCGCCGCAGCCGATAACGCCTTCGGTCCGAATCGCCGGACCGGCCCCCGCGCCGTCCCCGTCACCCCGCCCGGATCGCCGGTGATCGCGTGACGCAGCCGGGAGCCATCGCCGACCCGGAGCCCCGGCGGACCTCGACGCCCGCCGGCACCGCGAGCGCGTATACCTACGCCGAGATGGAGCTCCGGGGCGCCGTCGCCACCGCCGTCCGCGAGGGGCGGGCCGTCGACGCCCCCGCCCTCCTCGCCGACTGGGGCGCGACCGTCGGCGGCCCCGAGCGCGCCGCGGCCATCATCGCCGACGAGGCCGCGCGGTCCAGAGCCGAACGCGCCGAAGCCGAGCGGCAGATCGCCGCCGGGTACGCCCACCGCCAGTTCCACGCCGCCGACGCGGCCATCGCGCACAGGGAGAGCGTCGAGACCCCCGTCCGCCAGGGTCGTGCGCGGCCCCAGATCCAGGCCAACGACCGGCAGCTCCCCGAGATCACCGCCGAGGCCGTCGCCGCGCTCCAAGCCTGGAACGACCCGCCGTCGATGTTCATCCGCGCCGGCCAGCTCGTCCGGGTCGACCCCGACGAGCAGGGCCGGCCCGTCATCCGCCTCGTCCTCGACCACCAGGTCCGGTGGGCCCTCGGCGAGGCCGCGGACTTCGTCGACGTCCTCATCGACCACCGGGGAGCGGTCTACCGGCCCACCATCCCGCCCATGGCCGTCGCCCGCAACATCCTCTCCTCCGCCCGCCTCACCTCCTGGTACCCGCCCCTGCTCGGGCTCACCGGGACCCCGGTCGTCTGCCTCGACGGCCGCATCGTCACCGCCCCCGGGTACGACCCCGGGACCGGGCTCTACTACAGCCCCGGGGCCGGGCTCGACCTGCCCCCGATCCCCGACGACCCCACGCCCGGCGAGGTGGCCGACGCGGCCGCCCTCGTCCGCGAGGTCGTCGCCGACTTCCCGTTCGTCGTCGAGAAGGACGGCGCCGACGCGAGCCGCGCGAACGCCCTCGCCGCGCTCATGACCCCGATCGTCCGCCCCCTGATCGCCGGGCGCGTGCCTATGATCCTCTTCGACAAGCCGCAGATGGGCACGGGCGCGAGCCTGCTCGCCGAGGTGATCGTCACCATCGCCACCGGCTCGAGCGCGGCCATGACCCAGGCCCCGACGAACCGGGAGGAGTGGGGCAAGCTCCTGCTCTCCGAGCTCGCCGCCGGCCGGGTCGTGATCGTCTTCGACAACCTCACGGGCGTCCTCAACTCGCCCGAGCTCTCGACGGCCATCACCCAGCCGGTCTACAACGGCCGGGTGCTCGGCAGGACCCAGACGCTGCAGATCGAGAACCGGCCCTGCTGGATCGCGACCGGGATCAACATCGCGCTCGGCGGCGACCTCCCGCGGCGCTGCGTCCGGGTCAGGATGGACCCCCAGGACGCCCGCCCCTGGCTCCGGGACCGGGCAACGTTCCGGCACCCCGACCTGCTCGCGTGGATGAAGCACGAGCGGGGCCGGATCGTCGCCGCCGTCCTGACCATCGCCCGCGCCTGGATCCGCGCCGGGCGCCCGGTCCCCGCCGGCACCCCGACGCTCGCCGTCTTTGAGGACTGGTGCGAGGTCCTCGCCGGGATGCTCGCGGTGATGGGGGTCGACGGGTTCCTCGCGAACCTGGACCAGCAGTACGAGGAGGCCGACGTCGAGGGGGCGCAGTGGAGCGCTTTTTTCGAGCGGTGGCACGAGCGGTTCGGCGAGAATCCCGTGACCGTGGTCGAACTGGTCGAGGAGCTGGAGGCGAACGCCTCGGCGCCCTACCCCGAACAGACCCTGCGGGCCTGCGCGCCCGACGAGGTCCTCGAGGCGATCGCAGTCAAGGGAAAGGGCAACCAGAAGATCGGGACCCTCCTCCGGTACCGGAAGGACACCCGCTACCCGTCGGGGTTCGTGCTGGCCCGGGCCGGGGCCAGTCACAGGACGGTGCGGTGGATCGTTCTGAAGGCTGCGTCGGTCGCCAGACCGGGGCAGGCGACGGTCGAGCAGTTCGTCGTCGGGGACGCTGACGGGAAGACAGGGGGGACTGGGGGGACTGGGTGAGTCTGGATCGGCCCGTTCCAATTCGGGCCTCTTCTCGATCGGCCGGAGAGGAAGACAGACCCCCCTGGACCCCCCCACCCCCCCCGAACGGGCCGGGGCAGCCCGGTCACTCCCCGGGCGGCCCGTCCCGCACCGTGCAGAACGTCCCGCAGGCGTCGCAGGACCCGTCGCAGGGCTCGACGTGGATCGTCGCCGAGCAGCGCGGGAGCGCCGCCTCGATCTCGCTCTCGAGCCGGTCCGCGAGTGCGTGCGACTCCTCGACGGTCAGGCGGTGGGCGACGCAGAGGTGGAGGTCCACGAACCGGTCCGGCCCGGAGCGGCGGGTCCGGAGGTCGTGGAACTCGGCGATGTTGTCGCCGTGGGCGTCGATGATCCCTCGGATGATCGCCTCCTCGTTCTCGGGCAGGCGCTGGTCCACGAGGTTCCCCGAGGCCCGGCGCACCAGGTCCCAGCCTGCCCGCAGGATCACGACCGCGACCGCGATGGCGATCAGAGCGTCGAGCGCGACGATCCCGGTCAGCAGGAGCGCTACCAGGCCCGCGAAGACGCCGAGCGATGTGTAGACATCCGTCCGGAGGTGCCAGGCGTCCGACTCGAGCGCGATCGACTCGGTCGCCCGCGCGACCCGCATCAGCCGGCCCGAGACGTACCAGTTGACACCGGCCGAGACGGCCATCACGGCCACGCCCGCGAGGAGGTGCGGCGTGTCGAAGGGCTCGCCGCCGGTCAGGAGTTTCTCGATACCCTCGTATATGATCAGGGCGGCCGCGACCAGGATCAGGACTCCCTCGACGAGTCCCGAGAGGTCCTCGAAGCTGCCGTGGCCGAACTCGTGCTCGTCGTCCGGGGGCTGGGCCGAGGCCCGTACCGCGAAGAACGCGATCACGGCCGCGACCAGGTCGATCCCCGAGTGGATCGCCTCGGCGATGATCGCGACCGAGCCGATGGCGAAGCCCACCGCGAGCTTCAGGAGCACGAGCAGGGTGTTCGATGCCACGGAGAGCCGGGCGACCCGCTGCTTCTCGCGGTTCGCCGCCGACCGGTCCTGCATAAACCATGCGATAATCGTCATTGCCCATAGGCATTTCGGGTTCTGCCGGCACAAGGGCTATCGGCCACCGGGCCCCACCTGTCAGGAACCGATGGCCACCGGAACCCGCACCCCGATCCTGCTCGCGCTCACGGCCGCCACCATGTTCGGAGCGAGCGTTCCCCTGGCCCAGCTCCTGCTCGGTGGGATCAGCCCGGTGATGCTCGCGGCGCTCCTCTACATCGGCGCCGGCACGACCGTGGTACTGGCCCGGATCGCCCGCGGACGCGAGCCGGGCGAGTCGCCGCTCGTCCGGCGCGACCTTCCCTGGCTCGCCGGGACCGTGCTCGCGGGAGGATTCCTCGCGCCCGTCATCCTGATGATCAGCCTCGCCTCCACGCCCGCCGCCACGGCGACCCTCCTGCTCAACACGGAGGCCGTCGCGACGGCCCTGCTCGCGGCCGCCCTCTTCGCCGAGGGGATCGGCCGGCGCGTCTGGGCCGCGATCGGGCTGATCACGGCCGCGGGGATGATCCTCTCCTTCGACCCGTCCGGCCACATCGGGCTCTCGATCGGTGCGCTCGGGGTGGTCGCGTCCTGCTTCCTCTGGGGGCTCGACAACAACTGCTCGCGCCAGATCTCGTCCAAGGACCCGCTCTCGATCGGGACGGCCAAGGGGCTCGCCGCGGGGCTCCTCTCGCTCCTCCTCGCCCTCGCGATCGGCGAGCGGCTGCCGCCCCTCGAGGTGGCGCTCCCGGCAGTCCTCCTCGGCGCCGCCTGCTACGGCGTGAGCATGGTCTGCTTCATCCTCGCGCTCCGCTCGCTCGGGGCGGCGCGGACGGCCGGCGTCTTCGGCCTCGCGCCGTTCATCGGGGCGGGCATCGCGCTCGTGATCGCGCCGGTGCCGCCCGGGTGGCAGTTCCTCGCAGCCCTCCCCCTGATGGCACTCGGAGCGCTCCTGATCGCACGGGAGGACCACGCGCACGAGCACCGGCACGAGCCCGTGACGCACGCCCACCGGCACCAGCACGATCTCCATCACCAGCACGCGCACGGCGAGAGCGAGATCCCGGACGCCGAGGTGCACGCCCACGTCCATACCCACGAGCCGCTGGCCCACACCCACGAGCACACGCCGGACATCCATCACCGGCACCGGCACTGATCGAGAAGAGAGGGGTGTCCGGGCCGCGAAGGGCGGCCCGGGAGGTGCGTCGTTCCACCGGGAGCGGCCGGGGCTACGGTGTGACGGAGATCTCGGCCATGAAGCGGTCCGCGGCCTCCACGGTCGCGTTCTCCCATGGCCGGGCGTACACGCCCGAAATATCCTGGAGACCCGTGGCGACGGTGACGATCTCCCAGCGGTGGTGCCCGCCGGCCCCGACGACGGTGGCGTTCGTGACACCCGGGACGTACTCGTCCGAGGCGACCCTGAGCCCCTCCGTCAGGGTGAGGTTCCACGAGTAGCCCGTCGACGGGTTCTCGGCGAGTTCGAGGGTGAGGGTGGTGTTGAGGGGTACTGCGATTGTGGTGCCGTTCATGCTCTCGTTCAGGAGGAGCGGCGTCGAGGCCGTTCCGGTCACGGGGGGATCCTGGTCGCCGTCGGATGTGCAGCCGGCGACGAGGAGCGACGCGGTTACGAGCCCGACGATGAACAGGAGCTTCGGCAGTCTGGTCATGTCTATCGCCCCTTTGTGGGGCAGGTTCCTATATGTTTCTATCATATTTATTCGTTAATTTAACTCCGAAAATGTTCGTAGCGAATGCCCCCGTCGGGCTGCGTCGCTCTCCCCAGGGACGGGCGATCCGGCGGCAGAGCCCGGTCGTCCCCCAAGGCGAGATCGATGCCGCCGGCGACCCGGCAACGCCGGGTCGGCGTCGCCCCATCCCGTCTGGATCTCCCCGTCTTCGGAGATCAGGGATACGTCCCCTCGCCGGCCGTCAGGAGCGCGTCGGCACGGGTCCAGCCCCGCGCTCCGTCCGGGAACTCGACGAGCGCGTCGTCCGTGTAGTGGTTGAAGGTCCAGCCACCGCGCCACCACTGGTTGGACCCGGTCAGACGGACCCCGACCGAGACGTTGGCCTGAGCGTCGGACCGGTAGTCGACGAAGGCGTCCACCGGGTGGCGGAAGCAGCGGACCCCGGTCCCCTGCCCGGGTCGGTTGCAGGCCGTCGGCACCAGTCCGGCGCCCCCGCCGAGCAGGGGCTCGCGCCCGGCCGGGTCGCGGGTCTCTATGGAGCGGTCCACGGTGATCGAGGCGCCGAGCGCGTACGGCATCAGCACCGGGTTAGACGCCGAACGGCAGGTCGCCGGCGGCGCCGGGGTGACGGACGGCACCTCTCCGCCGGGGACGATCGCGATCGGCGTGCCGCGGTACTCGGGCACGAACCGGTCGGCCCGGAGCTCGAGCAGAGACGTCCCGTTCGCCTCGACGACTGCGACGTTCCAGCCCGGCCGGACCCCGTAGCCGCTCCCGTTCGCGATGGCCCCGCCGAGCGCCGAGGAGCCGTTCACCGACGGCAGCGGGACCCGGAGCACGAGGTCGTCGACCGGGTGGTCGACGGCGACCGAGACCTCGCAGGCGTAGTCGTGCCGGAGCGACGGGTCGCCCTCCCCGGGCGGGCCGAGGCACCCGGCGAGGAGGAGCGCGGCCGCGAGGAGCAGGGGGAGCAGGGGGCGGCCCAGGCCGTTCATACCCGGAAGGCCTCCCAGATCGCGAACCCGAACTCGAGCGCGATCAGCACGATGATCACCCACTCCAGGAAGTTGCCGTGCTCGCGGTTCACCTCGTCCGAGAGCATCTGGTAGTTCGCGCGGACCACGTCGATCTTCCGGTCGACCGAGGCCCGCCACTGGTCGGCCCGGAGCACCCGGAGTGCGGTCGCGTAGACCCGGGCGTAGTAGACGTCCTCGGTGACCCGGATCAGGTTCTCGATCCCCTCGGTCACCTCCGAGACCTCGGCGAAGGTCTCCATGAGCCGGTTCAGGAGGCGGCGGTACTCCCGCCGCCGGCGGAAGCGGCCGAACCGGTCGGCGGCCTCGATGTCGTCGTACATTCGCTGCATCTGCAGGGTCAGGACCCGGTCGTAGTACCGGAGCTCAAGGACCTGGACGACCGCGTACTCGATCAGCTCGACCAGGTCCGCCGGGGGTTCGGGCGCGACAAGCAGGGCCGCGTCCCAGGCCAGCACGGCCCGGTCGTCGATGGCGTACGAGAGGGTGTTGCGGAGCAGGTCCTCGCGGGTCGCAGCCGAGAACGCGGCCACCTCGCCCGCGAGGAGCTGGACGGGATCGAGGCCCGGGTCGTCGCGGTCGACGACGTAGACCGTGTAGTCCTCGTAGAACCCGGGGTCGAGCGGCCGCGCGCAGAGCTCCGGGCCGAGGACGTCGCGGAGCACACCGAGCGAGTCGAGGTAGGCCCGGTCGAGCCCCCGCTGACCCGCGAACGAGAGCGCGACCGGGAGGAGGGCCGACGGCGGCGCGACCGGGTCCTCCAGGACGAAGCAGAGGCTGATCGCGCCGATCTCGTAGACCCGGGCGACGGCCGAGAGCACGTACGGGGCCCCGCCGACGGTCACGGCGACGGGCGGCAGCCGGACCAGCAGGGGCGGATGCTCGATCCAGATCGACTTCGGGCTGACCCGCGTGAACGAGGCCCGGGCCGTGGCGCCGGCCGCGGTGGGGGCGGCCTCGAGGTCGATCTCGAGGCCCGTGTCGTAGACGCGGTAGAACCGGATCGCGAACATGGCCGTCGTGGTGGATACGGCCGAGGGAGAGATAAACCACGCGCCGGGCCGCGCGGGGGGATGCGCCCGGAAAAGAGGGCCGGGGGAGGGCCGGGCTCAGGTCGACCGGATGTAGTTGACCCGGTGGACCTCCTCGGTCGTGCCGTCCGTGTAGGTGAGCCGCACGAGCGGGCTGTATGTGCCCGGCACGAAGTAGAAGAACGTCGGGTTGACGTTCCGCGAGTTCCAGGTGTTCAGGTGGGCCGGGGCGTCGAACGACCACCAGGCCGCGCCGATGCTCTTCCCGGCCGCCGGGGTCACCGTGAATTTGAACGGGCTCCCGTGGGGGCCCGTCGTCGGGACGGCAACGAAGCTCGCCCCTCCCGCGCCCGGCGTGGGCGTGGGCGTCGGGGTCGGCGTCGTGACGCTGCCTGTCGTGAACGCGATCGAGTCGATGTTCTGGCCGTCGCCGGAGAAGACGAGCTTCAGGGTGTGCGTCCCGGCCGGCAGGGTCACCGGGACCGAGACCGTCCTGAAGGTCGCAAACGACCCGGTGTTCGGCACGCTGATCGTCGCTGCCTGCGTACCGTCGACCTGGAGCGCGGCCGTTCGGCCGCTGTTCGGGCTCGCCACGCGGGCCGTCATGGTGTACGAACCGGCCGTGCCAATCTCCGCGGTCCAGGTCAGGTACTCGCCGTTCCGGATCCAGCCGACGTTCGGCGTTGCGAGGCCGGCGAGCTTCTCGATGTCGACATCGTCCTGGCGGTAGGCACCGCCCAGGTTGCCCGGCGTGGTGTCGTGGTACGCGATCCCCTCGCCGCCGAGGTCGTAGTCCTCGGCCTCGATCGTGCCGGGGATGGTGTGGGGCTTGAACGGCTCGGGCGTGTCGGTGCGCGGCGCGAACGCGAACCAGTCGAGGTTCTGGCCGTCGCCGCGGAACGAGAGCACCAGGTCCTGCTCTCCTGCCACGAGCGTGACCGGGACCGTCACCGTCGCGAACTTCGCGAAGGACCCGGTGTTCGGAACCGTGATCGTCTCGGTCACGCCGTTGCCCAGGAGGACCATCTGCCGGCCCGCGTTCGGGCTCGCCACGCGGGCGGTCAGGGTGTAGGTCCCGTCCCGGGTGACGTTGACCGTGTAGGCGAGGAACTCGCCGTCGCGTATCCAGCCGACGTTCGGCGTGCCCTCGCCCGCGGTGACCTCGATGTCCACGTCGTCCTGCCGGTACGCGCCGCCCAGGTTGCCCGGCGTGGTGTCGTGGTACGCGACGCCCTCGCCCCCGAGGGCGTAGTCCTCGGCCTCGACCCGGCCGGGGATGGTCAGCGGCTTATACGGCTGCAAGACGCCCTCGAACGGGTACCCGGGGGTTCCCCCCAGGATCTCGCCGAGCGAGAGGCCGTAGTGGTAGGTCTCGGTGGTATCGGCGTCCCGGTCCGTCACGATCACGAAGTGGGGATCGACGTGGTCGAGCCGGCGCAGGCGCTGGTTCACCACGTTGAGGGCGTCGATTTCGGTGTCGCCGTTGACGTAGTCGGGGATCTCCCAGCGGCCCGAGGTCTCGGTCACGCCGTAGAGCGTGTAGACCGGGTAGGTGCCCTCGGTCCACTGCACGCGGGCGACGACGTACTCCGGGGATCCCGGTGCGTCGAGCCCGAGGATGTCGCCGGGCAGGTACCGCGGCAGGTCCGAGGTCGAGGGCGGGGTGTCCCAGAGATCGGGGCCGTAGCCCTCCCCCGCGAGATACTCGGCGAACGAGAGGTGATACCACGTGGTGTCGCCCGTATTGCTGATCGTATCGTTGATCTGGATCGTGTGGGGGTCCGCGTGGGCGATGCGGCGCATGCCCGTGCTGATCAGCACCTCCTCGGGCAGGCCGAACCCGTTGTAGTCGAAGGACTCGATCACCCAGCGGTCGCCCTCCCGGACGACGGCGTAGGTCCGGTAGAAGAGCTGGCCGTCGCTCGTGAAGGTGGCCCCGATCAGCGTCCCGCCACCCGACACGGACGTGGTGTTCAGGATGTCGCCGGCGACGTAGAGCGGGAACCCGCTGCCGGGCTCGCCGGGCGCGGGCTCGACCGGGTAGATCACGCCGGCGAGCGCCTCGGCGAGCGAGAGCCCGGTGTACTGAATGTCACCGCCGGTGACCGTCGGGTCCGTGATGACGACGAGTATCGGGTCCACGTGGTCGATCCGGCGGAGATCGGCCGCGGCGATCGAGGACTCGGTGAACTCGTCGCGGTGGTTGTAATACAGCGGGATCTCCCAGCGGGTCCCGTTCCGCTCGACCGCGTACGCGCTGTACAGGACGCCGACGTTCTCGACGACGGTGACGTTCGCCACGACGAACCCGCTGCCGGGTTCTGCGAAATTGCCGAGCACGTCGCCGGTGATGTAACGGGCGACGAAGGGGTCGATCTCGATGGCGCCGGTTGGGACGGCTGCGATGCAGAGGAGGATGAGGATCAGGACTGGATGACGCATGGACCATCATCCACATTTCCAGTATATACGGGTTCCGAGGAGAACACTAACATCTTTATAAGGACAAGAAAGGGTGCGATATTCGTGACGGCCAACGCTCAGGGACCGGGGCCCAGCGCGACGGTCACCGGTTCGACCGGCGCCGGCCAGCCTGTCCGCCCCTCGCCGGCGGCCCGCACCAGCGCCTCCGCGACGGCGCGCGCCTCGTCCGGGTGCGGGGCCGAGTCCGGAACGGCCACGGCGTACTCGATCACCCGGCCGGTACGCTCGGTCCCGATCGCGGTGAAGCGCTGGAACCCGAGATGGACCGTCGCGTCCCCGTAGTCGTCGGCGTGCGCCTCCGATCCCAGGTTGATCGACGGCGGCAGGGTCACGTACCGGAGCCCGCGCCCCTCGGCCACGAAGCGGTACTCGAAGGCGTAGTCGATCCCGCCCGCCTCGAGGAGCGAGAGGAGGAAGACCGACCCGTCGCGGAGCGCGACCTTTCCTCCCGGCGCGGGCCTTACCAGTTCCGGGAGGCGGACCTCGAGCCCGGTGCCCGCTTCGGCCGGCGCGAGCGCGGGCGCGAGGTGGTCGCCGAGCACGGGGCCGAAGAGGTCCTCGCCGCGATCGAGCCCGGCGAGCATGAGGACGAGCATGCCCCGGTACCCGGCCGCGTCGAGCATCGGGTTCGCCATCCCGACCCGGACGTCCTGTCGCGAGAGCACCTCTCCCCAGTTCTCGCCGTCCATCTCGTCGGCGTACCGGCTCGCGTTCGTGAACGCGACCACCATCTCGGTCGTCCCGAAGGCCGTGTACGACGGGGTGCGGCCCGCCATCAGGTCCGGGATCAGCGAGGCATCGGCGACCGCGACGAGATCGACCGGCCTGTCCAGGTCGGTCACCTGCCGGATCGCCTGGATCGAGCCGTGCCCCTCCACCTGGAGGTCGATGCCGGGGTGAGCGGCCTCGTACTCGGCCTCGAACCCGGCGAGCGGGTCGACGAGCGAGCCCGCGACCATGACCGTGACCGGGGTCCTCGCCGCCGGAGCATTCGAACAGCCGGCGGCGATCACCAGGAACGCCAGCACGGCGATGGCGGCGACCCTCGTCACCGGATCTCGATCCGGTCGACCCACTTGACCCACCCCGAGCCCTCGGTGATCACGGGCGAGCCCGCGGGGTCCAGCACCGCGATCCGGAACGGCCCGCCCTGCTCCTTCGAGAGCGCCGTCCCGTTCTGCTCGTACATCAGGACCGGGACGAGCGTCGGGGGGTCGGCGATCTCTTTCAGCTCCGGCGAGAAGACGACGAAGCCCTTGCCGTCGACGCGCTCGCGGTCGAGGACCCACATGTACCCGTCGGGGGCGTGGACGCGCATGGTCTGGCCCTGCTCCATTCCGCCGGCCAGGTCGGCGAGCGTGGAGAGAGCGACGCCCCGTATCTGGAACGGGCCGTACCTGATCCCGGTCGTGGAGACGGCCCCACCGACGCCGGTCACCGATGGGAGCGCGAGCACCTCCGCGTATCCGAGCGTGACGTTCGTGCTCCCGTTCAGGGACAGCGTCGCGGTGGGCGCGGGCGCCGCAGCCGGTGGCGAGCCGGTGCAGCCGGCCGCCAGCACGGTGACGAGGACCACCACGAGGGCCGTGATCCCACGGCGCACCTCACCGCCTCCGCAGGAGGAGTGCCACGCCGAGCCCGGCAAGAACGGCCGGAACGAGGCCGGCAGCCGTCGTGGGCGACGGTGACGGGGGCGCGGTCGTGTTGGCATCCCGGAGCGACTTGACGGGGGCGTGCCGGTCCCCGTGGAACCCGCCGCGGTAGACCCGGACCTCCGAGACCCACTTCACCGAGACACCGGACGTGGACGGCAGGAGGTCGCTAAAGAAGTACTGCGCGTTCTCGGGGAGCGTGACGCGCATATCCTCGTTGCCGAAGACGTGGAGCCCGCCGGGGTTCGTCGAGGTGTCGGCGAAGAACGCGGACCGCATGCCCGTGTAGAAGTCCGGCGGGTACCCGGTCCCCTGGGTCTCCCCCTCCTTCACGTCGTCGCCGTTGAACCACGCGACCACGAGCGGGCCCTGCCGCGCCGGAGGGTCGACCAGGGTGTCGTATCCGTAGACGACGTTGTAGCCGTCGGCGGCCGCGACCATGGCATCGTCTCCCGGGCGGAGACCGCCGACGATCGTGCAGATCTCCTTCACGTCGGTCCCCTTCAACGCCCCCCTGTCCTTGAGGTTGACCGTCTCGTTCGGGTCCCATTTGTCGCCCTCGAAGACGGGGCCCTGGTGGTAGTAGTGGGTCACCCCGTCGCCGAGGACGGGGAGGTTCGCCTCGAGCCAGCGGTAGTCGACGGTGGTCGTGTTCAGCACGGTCACGCCGTTGGGCCCGATCTCGCTCACGGTGAGCGTGGTGGTCGGGTCCGCGAGCGCGGGCGCGGCGAGGACGAGCAGTGCGAGGAGCGCGGCCAGGACGAGTGCCGCGGAGTGGGTGGAGCGGTGTCGTGTCAGGAAAATCACCTCAGATGAAGAACGGGTCGATCAGGCGCGCGATAGCCTTGAGAAAGGCCCAGAGCGTCCCGAGGGGCGAGAGCGGCGATATGACTCCCGTCACCTTCGGGCCGGAGATACTGGCGACTGGACCGTTCCCGCTCTCGCGCACCTGGAATGAGAGCGTGAACTTCAGGGAGCGGGTCGCGCCCTGAGCGGCGGGTTCGGCCGTCACGGTGGGAGACGGGGCTGCCGCGGGCGGCGACGGATCGGTCGTGACGACCGCCGTTGCCCCGGGCGAGACCTCGGGCGAGGGTGTCGCGGTCGGCGACTCCGTCGGTGTCGGGGTGGTGACTGTCCCGGCGATATCGGGCTCGACCTCGTAGTCGAACCCGGTCGAGATCGAGTAGTCGCGGGTCCGGTCGTACCCCGTTACCGTGGTCACGGGGACCCCGGTCGGGATCGGGGTGACGTTCGCCGTCTCGTTCGGGGCAGGCGACGGGACCGCCGTCACCGCGCCCGTCGCGGACGGCAGTGCCGAGACCGTCGCCGTTGCCCCGACGGTCGTCACCACCGCGGTGGTGTCGACCGGTCCGGGGTCGGTGCTGTCGGAAGGGGGCGCTGTCGTGACGGGCGACGTGACGACGATCCCGTCTCCTCCCGCCAGGAGGGTGGTGGTCACCGTGGTAGCGACGGACGTGCTCTCCCCACCAGTCGGCGGAACCGTCTGCGTCGCCCCCGTGGGGACCACCGTCGCGGTGGGCTGGGCCGGTGCGACCGTGACGGTTGCCGATGCGGGAACCGAGACGGTCGGGACGGGTGCTGTTGTGACCGGCGCGGTCGCGGTGACCGTCGGCTTCGCCGTCTGGGCCGGGGTGGTCACGGCCGCGGTGGTCCGCGGGGCCGTCGTCGGGAGAGTCGTCGCGGTGGTCGTCGCCACGGTGGTCGCGGACTGGGTCGAGAGGACCCGGACCTCGTTGACCGACTGGACCGAGAGCCCGGTCGTGGTCGGGTAGACGCCGTTGAAGTAGTGCCACTCGCTCGACGGCATCGAGGCCTTCATGTCGGCATTGCCGAAGACGTGCCAGCCCCACGGGTTGACCGAGGTGTCCGCGAGGAAGACGACCCGCATCCCTGTCGAGAACGACGGGACGTATCCCTCGTCGGCGCGGTACCAAGCCAGCACCATCTGCCCCTGCCGGGCGGAGGGCGAGTAGACGGTCCTGTAGGAGAACCGCTTGGAGAAGCCGTCCGAGGCCCTGACGACGAGTGTGTCGCCGGACTGCATGCCGCCGACGAGTCCGCACAGGTCCCGCATCGCGGTCCCTTTGACGGCGCCCATGTCCTTGTCCTCGACGTTCTTCGACTCCGAGGGGTCCCAGAGATCGGCGTCGTCGAAGGTCGGGCCCTGGTGATAGTAGTGCGTCGACCCGTCTCCCCGCACGGGCAGGTTCGCCTCGAGCCAGCGGAAATCGACGGATCTCTCCTCGATCACGGTCTTCCCGTCCGCCGCGAGCTTGACCACGCGGACACCGGTCGAGGCGGCGTGGGCCGCGCCGACGAGGAGGGCGAAGGCCAGGAGCAGGCCGCAGCACCGGACGAGAGAAGAGGAGCGTGAGGTAGGCGGCCTCATCGCCTCCTCGCTACCGGACCGTGACGAAGTTCGTCCGCTCGACGGTCTCGGTGGTGCCGTCCGTGTAGGTGACCTTGACGAGCGGCGTGAAGGTGCCGGCCTTCGGGTAGTAGAACGCCGGGTTGAACGCGCGCGAGTTCCACGTGCCGTAGTGGCCGACCTTGTCGAAGGTCCACCAGGCCGACCTGATGGTCTTGCCCGCGGCCGGCTTCAGGGTGAACCGGATCATGGAGGACTTCGCGACCGGGTTCGGCGCGGCCGAGATGGACGCGCCGCCCGATGCCGGCGTCGTCGGCGTCGTGACAACCGCGCCGCCCGTGGCGAACTCGACGTAATCGAGGTTTAACCGATCGGACGGGAAGACGAGTTTGAGCTGGTGGGTGCCGGCCGTGAGCGCGACGGCGAGCGTGAACTGCTTGTAGGTCCAGAACGAGCCGGTCGTGCCGATCTGGGCCGTGCCGGTTTTGACGCCGTCGACGTAGACGTCGATCGGCTTGTTCGCGGCGTCGGGGTTCGCGGCGTTGAACCGCGCCGCGTACGTCCCGTCCCCGCCTACCTGGACGGTGTAGACCAGGTACTCGCCCGAGCGGATCCAGCCGACGTCGTGGGACCTGATGCCGGCGTCGTACTCGATGTCGACCGGCTCGGACGGCCGGTACGCGCCGCCCTCGTTCGCCGAGGTCGTGTCCATGTAGGCCGGAGCGGACCCGCTGGCGTCGAAGTTCTCTGCCTGGACCCTGCCGGGGATGGTATTCCCGGGTCCGAACGGCACCGTTCCGCCAGCGGGCGTGGTGGTCTCGGTGGGGGACGGGCGGGCCGTGAGGCTGAGCCAGTCGAGGTTGACCCGGTTGATCTCCTCGAAGGCCAGGGTCACGACGTGCCGGCCGGCAGGGATGGTCAGCTTCTCCGAGGCCGGGAAGTCGCCGTAGGTGGTGAACGCACCGGTCTTCCCGATCAGCACCTGGGTGGCCGGGGCGCCGTCGAGGTAGACCCTGACCGCCTTTGCCGTCGCGTCGGGGTTTGCCGCGCGCAGCACGAGCGTGAACTCGCCGGCGGCCGTGGTGTCGATCGAGTACTCGAGGTACTCGCCCTCGCGGATGTAGGCGACGTTGGTCAGGCCGTTGGCGGTCTCGATATCGACGCCCTCGCCGGCGCGGTAGCTGCTGCCGCCCCGGTTCTCGGGCTCGAGGTCGTGGTAGGCGACGCCCTCGCCGCCGGTGTCGAAGTCCTCGGCCTCGATCCGGGCGAAGGGTGCGTGCGGACCGTTGAACGGCCCCTCCGTCTCAGGAGTGGTCGTCACCGTCGGGGTGACCGTCGGTGCCGGCAGGTCGAGGAGCCGGACCTCCGCGACCTTCGCGACCGAGAGGTGCGGCGGCACGGCGGCGCCGACGAGCCGGAGCGGCCACATCGTCTCGGGGAGAGGCGCCCCGTTGAGGCGGTCGGCGAGGATGTAGTCCCCGCTCCGGGCCACCTGGACCGCGCCGAGGCTCTTGTTGTAGCCGTCGGCCGCGGAGACCTTCACCGTGTAGTTCAGGGCCGCGAGGCCGTCGTTGAACATGGCGGGATCAGCGTCGTCGACTCTGCCGATGAGTGTCCAGAGGGGGACGCCCGACCAGGTGCCCGAGACGTCCGTGAACTCGACGCGATCGGCCGAGGCGTCGAAGTCTGCCCTGGAGAACGTCGCGTCCCGGGCGCCGGCGAGCGCGAGCGTGAAGTCGGCGCTGGAGGCGACGAAGACCCGGACCCGGACCACGGCCTTTGCCGCGTCGAGGCCCGCGCCCTTGACGCCGAAGTAGAAGACGAGCTGGTCACCGTTCTTCACCGGTTGAACGCTGATCCCCTCGGTCGCGGAGAAGTCGTTCATCGCGGCGCCGTTGAGGGTGTAGGCCCAGGCCGTGTTCTCGGTCTTGTTGGCGTCGAAGCTCCCGACCCCGTCGAGCAGGAGCGTGCCGAGGTCGGCCCATTTCTTGTCGGTCGCCCTGTAGGTGAAGCCGCCCGCCCGGGATGCCGCCTCGAGGGCGCCGTGGACGGTCAGGTTCGCGACCGAATGGGTCGCGCCCGAGTTGTAGGCGTACGCGTTGAAGGCCCCGTCCACGAGGGTCACCGACCCGTCATAGACCGTTGCCTGATCCCGCACGTGGACCCGTGCCCGGATCACGGCAAGGGCGTCCTCGTAGGCGCCGCCCTTCGTGCCGTACCAGAACTCGACCAGGTCGCCGTCGGCGATCCGGTAGACGCTGATCCCCTCGGTCGAGGAGAAGTCGTTCTTCGTGACGCTGTTGACGCGGTACGCCCAGGCCCGGTTGTTCGCCGAGTCGAGGTCGAAGCCGCCGGCGCCGTCGAGCAGCATGGTGCCCATGGTGCCCATCTTCTTGTCGGTCACGTTGTAGGCGAAGTTCCCTGCCTTCGCGGCGAGCTCGAGCGCGCCGTTCGGGGTCAGGTTCTGGACCTGGTGAGTGGCGCCGGAGTTATAGGCCGTGCACGCGAAGGTCCCGTCCTTGAGATCGAGGTCGCCGTCGAAGAGGACGACCGGGCCCGTGGTTGGGGTGGTCGTCGTCGGGGCGGGCGAAATCGGGAGGTCCGTCAGCCGGATCTCGGCGATGTTCCCGACCGACTTTCCGCCGGTCGCGTTCGCGCCGACCAGCTTGAGCGGCCAGATCTTCTTGCCGTTGACCTCCTCGGGGAGGGCGCTGCCGTTCATCGTCGAGGCGACCAGGTAGTTGGCGGACCGCTTGATCTCCTGGCTCGTGAAGGTCCGGCTGTACCCGTCGCCGGCGAGCACCGTGACGCTGTAGCCCTGGTCGGCCAGCGTGTCGTTGTACGCGTCGGAGAGGTTCTCGTGGCCGACCTGGTCATCCACGAAGCCGACGAGCCGCCACAGGGGCATCCCCGCCCACTGGACGTCGTTCGCGTCGGTGTAACTCCCGGAGTGGCCACAGGCGATCCCCTGGGCGAAGTAGTCGCTCGTCACGGTCATGTTCGTATATCCCGTGAGTTTCAGCTCCCAGGGCCTGTCGCCCGCCGGCGGCGTGATCGGGAGGTCCGTGAGCCGGATCTCGGTGATGTTCCCGATCGACTTGCCACCGGTCGCGCCGGTCCCGACGAGCTTGAGCGGCCAGTAGTACTTGCCGTTGACCTGCTCGGGCAGGGCGGAGCCGTTCATGCGGCACGCGACCAGGAAGGCGGGTTCGGGGATCTCCTCGTTCTGGGTGGGCCGCCGGACCTCCTGGCTCGTGAAGGTCCGGCTGTACCCGTCGCCGGCGACCACCGTGACGTTGTAGCCGAGGTCGGCCAGGGTCTCGTTGTACGCGCCGATCAGCACCTCGTGTCCCTTCTGGTCGTCGACCAGGCCGATGAGGCGCCAGAGCGGCATGCCCATCCACTCGACGCCGTTCGGGTCGGTGTAGGACTTGGTGTGCCCGCCGCAGGACATCCCCTCGTAGAAGTAGTCGCTCGTGACCGCGAAGTCCGTGTACCCGGACATCTTCAGGGTCCACGGCTGGATACCGGTCGTCGGCGTCGTGGTCGGGGTGGTCATTGTCGCCGTGGGCGTGGGCGTCGTGGTCGTGAGGGGCACGCCATCGAGCCGGATCTCCGTGATGTTGCCGACCGACTTTCCGCCGGTCGCGTTCATGCCGACCAGCCGGAGCGGCCAGACGTTCTTCCCGTTGATCTGGGCCGGGAGCGGGGCGCCGTCGAGGGTGTTCGCGACGATGTAGTTCGTGTTGAACGCGACCTCGGCGCTCGAGAAGGTCTTGCTGTACCCGTCGGCCGCGATCACGGTGATGGTATAGCCCGGGTCCAGGAGCGTCCGGTTGAAGGCGACATCGCCGTGCTCGTTGCCGTCGTCCACGTATCCGACGAGACGCCAGAGCGGCATCCCTTCCCAGGCGCCGTTCGCGTCCGTGTAGCTGGCGCGGTGGCCGGACCACCCGAGGCCCTGCTCGAAGTAGGACTTGGTGATGTCGCGCTTGATGGACCCGTTCAGCAGCACGGTCCAGTCGGTCGACGGGGCCGGGAAGATCTCGACCTTCGCGACGTTCCGGTTCGAGAGCTGGGCGGCCGACGGCAGGTTGTCCTTGCCGCCGTACCAGCCCCAGTACTTCGCGTCCATGGACTGGCGCATGTCCTCGTGGCCGAAGACGTGGAGCCCGTACGGGTTGGTCGAGGTGTCCGCCCCGAAGAAGAGACGCATGCCGTTCTGGTAGCCGTAGCCCTCGCGGGCCGTCCACCAGGCGAGGACGGGCGGACCCTGCCGCGGCAGGGGGGTGACGACGTTGTCGTAGGCGAGCCGGATCGAGAAACCGTCGCTCGCGGAGATCTTCACCTCGCCACCGGGCTGCATGCCTCCGACGAGGTCGCAGAGGTCCTTGAGATAGGTCCCCTTGATGGTCTCGTTCACCTTGTCGAGGTTAGAGTCCTCGGCCGGGTTCCACTTGGCGGGGTCGGAGGCCGCGGCCTCAACGATGGGGCCCTGGAAGAGGTAGGGGGTGACGCCGTCCCCGAAGACGGGGAGGTTGCTCTCCATCCAGGCGACATCGTGGGTCACCTGGGACGCGACGGTCGTGCCGTCGTTCGCATAGCGGATGATCTGCACCTGGGTCGTCTGCGCCGCGGCCGGAACGACCAGGAGCAGGACGAGGGTCAGGCAGAGAAGCACGTTGCTCGTTCTCATCGACAGTCTCCTTGCAGGCGCGGTCGAACGATAACGGCCGCTGCCATGGTATCGGAACGGAAGATCAGTCCGATGGATAGAGGTAAATAGATTTGGTTTCCATGCTGAGTTAATCAAATTAAATTAATCAACTTGACACTCTCAGAGCGCGTTGAAGAGCCAGACGACGTCGGCGAAGTCGATCCGGCCGTTGCCGTTGCAGTCGAAGAGCTGGATCGGCTCGTTCGCGGCGATCCAGGTCATCTGGTTGAAGTAGAGGACGATATCCGCGAAGTCCCTGCGGCCGTTGCCGTTCATGTCCTCGTACAGCCCGTCGCGATCGGTATCGGTCGGTGACCGGGCCTCGCCGGGCAGCGCGAGCGCCCTCGGCGCGGGGAAGACCTCGAGGTACGCGATGGTGGAGACGGAGAGCCCGGCGGCGGAGGGGTAGCTGACGCCGTCGGAGGTGAAGTAGTGCCAGTAGGCCGGCGCGAAGCAATGCCGCATGTCCTCGTTGCCGAAGACGTGGAGGTGGCCCGGGTTCGACGAATCGTCCGCGAGGAAGAAGAGGCGCATCGATTCGGGCCATGCGTACCCGTTCCGCGCGTTCCACCAGGCGAGGACGGGGGGACCCTGCCGGGCTGGTGGATCGTAGACGTTCCCGTACCCCAGCCGCTTTTTGAAACCGTCGGCGGCCCGTACCTGGACCTCGTCGCCCGGGTGCATGCCGCCCACGAGTTCCACGAGGTCGTGGATCGCGGTCCCCTTCACGGTCTCGGTGATCTTCGCCGTGTTCACGGTCTCGCCGGGATCCCAGAGGTTCGCCTCGTCGAAGGTCGGGCCCTGGAAATAGTACGCGGTCGTCCCGGTGCCCATCACGGGCAGGTGGGCTTCCATCCACGAGACGTTCACGGTCACCGACTCCGCAACGGTCGTGTTGTCCCAGCTGTACCTGACGACCTCGAGCGTGGTCGTCTGTGCCCCCGCCGCCGGCAGGGCCAGCGCCAGCAGGACGGCAAGCGCGACGATCGCCGTGATTCCTGGCCTGCACCTCATGCACAGGCGTGTGCCTCCCCTGCCATTAAACAGTTCCGGTTTATCGATTGGGTCAATCAAGTAAATTTAACCTGTTTGAATAACATCTGCGAGGGAGAACCTGATTGCGATGGCAGCCATCGCACGGAACCGGACGCTCCGGGATACGGTGCTCCTGCCCGTCGCGGCCGTCCTGCTGGTCGGCCTCGTGGTCCTCGCGCTCGCGACGCTTGCGGCGCGGGCCGTGGTCGACCCCCGGGCGTTGATCTCCGCCGCGTCCGACACCGCCGTCTGGTCCGCGATCGCGACCACCTTCGCCGCCGCCACGCTCGCCGTGCTCGTCCTCGCCCTCCTCGGCACGCCGCTCGCCTACCTCATGGCCCGGTCACGAAGCCGCGCGCTTCCCGCCGTCGAGGCCTTGGTGGACCTTCCGCTCGTGCTGCCGCACACCATCGCAGGCCTGCTCGTCTACCTCGTATTCATGCGATACGGTCCCCTGGGCGCACCGCTCGGAGCGGTCGGGCTCTCGTTCGAGGACGCCTTCCCCGGCGTCGTGGCAGCCATGCTCTTCGTCGGGATCCCGTACTACGTCGACGCGGCTCGCGACGGGTTCGCCAAGGTCCCGGTCGAGCTCGAGGAGGTCGCCCGGACGCTGGGCGCCGGCCGCTGGGCAGCCTTTGCCGAGGTGGCCCTCCCGCTCGCGGCCCGCGAGTGCCTCTCGGGTGCGGTGACCGCATGGGGGCGCGCCGTGGGCGAGTTCGCGGCGGTGATCATGATCGCGTACTTCCCACTCGTCATCTCGACCCTGATCTACACACGCTTCACCCAGTACGGCCTCGCCGAGACCGTCGCGGTCGCCGTCGTGCTCCTCGTGACCTGCATGGCGGTCCTCGTCCTCCTCCGGCGGGTGGCTTCGCGACTCTGGAGGCCCGATGCTACGGTGTGAGGGGTGCCTTGTCCGCGCCGGCACGTTCGCCCTCCGGGTCGACCGGCTCCATGTCGATCCCGGCGAACACTGCCTTATCGTGGGACCTTCGGGAGCAGGGAAATCCCTCCTGCTCCGGGCAGTGGCGGGCCTGGTCCTGCCCGAGAGCGGGACGATCCTCCTCCGCGGAACGGACGCCGCGGGCCTCCCCCCCGAGGCGCGGCGGATCGGGCTCGTCTTCCAGCACTACAGCCTCTTTCCCCATCTCACGGTCCTGGAGAACGTCGCGTTCGGCCTCCGCATGCGCGGCTCGCACCGGCGCGACGCGCGGGAACGCGCAACGGCCGAGCTCGACCGGCTCGGGTGCGCCGGGCTCGCCGGGCGCCGGCCCGCGACGCTCTCCGGTGGCGAGCAGCAGCGCGTCGCCATCGCCCGCGCGCTCGCGACGGGCGCTGACCTCCTGCTCCTCGACGAACCGTTCGCGGCACTCGATCCGGCCACGCGCGCCATCTGCCGCACCGAACTCGCGCTGCTCAGGAAGAGCCTCGGGCTCACCGTTCTCGAGGTAACCCACGCGCTCGAGGAGGCCGGCGCTCATGCCGACCGGGTCGTGGTGCTCGATCGGGGTCGGGTCGTGGCTGACGGGCCGTACGGAACGCTCGCGGCGCACCCGCCGGATCTCGGTGCCGCCCGGGCGCTCGGGCTCGAGAACCTCTTTCCCGCCGACCTCGCCGGGGGCACCCCCGAGGCCTGGTGCTTCGTGCCGCCGGCCGACGTATTCGTCGGTCCGCCCGGCATCGCTATTCCGCCCGGAATCCTCGCGTGCACGGGGACCGTCGAGACGATCGCGGAGCTGGGCCCGCTCTCCCGCGTCCGCCTGCTCGTCGACCGGCCGTCGGGCCAGGTCCGCCTCACCGGGTTCGCACCGGCCGGGACAGGTCCCCTCACCCCGGGCGCCCGGGCGACTGCGCGGTTCCCCGCGAATGCCGTCCGGCACCTGCCGGTCTGACCCGTCGGCCGGCTTCGTCGCGCCGACGCCGTTCGACGGGCGCTCTCGTTGAACGGCCTGCTGCCATCACTCCAGGGAAAACAACACGAATGGATACCAGCACTGCGCCGAACCGCTTCTGCCGGACTTCCGGTCAACATACTTCCGACGGGGTCGCACGCAAACGGGTCGTGACCGCATTCTCCGATCCAGGGCGAGCCGTCGAACTACCGGTCGAATCCACCATCGGGAGAGCACTCCCCGTGCCCGTATGGATCGGGCTCGATCCCGCTCGCGAGTAGCACGTGGAGGAGGAGCGGGGGGCCGGTGCCGCATCTCCAATCGCGCCTCCCGCCTCGCCGGCGAGTCCCTGCCGGGTGACCGCGATCGGCGAGGAGGAGGTCAGGGACCCGGTGGCACTGGCGGTGCCCCCTAGCGCGCCGGCACGGAATCACCCGAGCCGCGCGAGCAGGAGCGCGTACAGGTCGGGTCCGAGGAGGGCCTCGGCGCCGGCGTGGTGCCGTTCCTCGATCCGGGCGAAGAGCCGGCTCGTCCCCGCTGGCGTGGTCTGGATCCCGACGCGTTCTGCGCGGGTGAGGAGGCCCTCCGCTTCGAGGACCCCGATCAGCGGCAGGACGTAGTAGTGGGGCATGCCGAGCCGTTCGGCGATCCTCCGCGTGGTCGGGAGGCGGAGCAGCACGCCCCCGGGCGTGAAGACCAGCCCCAGACTCCGGTCCTCCTCGATGAGAAGGGAGAGGATGACGTCAATCACCGACTCGATCGAGGGCGAGGGCATGAGGGTCTCAGATCTCCCGGTCTGGATTCTTCGAGCCGCGCTCCTCCTCGGGCATCGGCTCGAGGAAGACCAGCTCGGCGCCAGAGTCCTTCGCCATCTGCTCGAGCTCGGTCTTGCGGAAGTGGTGCGCGTAGACTTTCAGGTCCCCGCCCTGGACGGCCAGGACGATGAACCGGGGCTGGCGGACGCCCTCCCCGATCTTGATTCTCTCGCGGGCGTAGATCTTCATAGTCATCACGTCGCCCGTTGTCGGGCCGACGGCACCAATCTATTTCTCCGTAAAGAAATACCCTCTGGCATGAAGCGGATGCGAGACCGGATCGAGATGGAGTCGACCCTGCGCGGGGAGAGCCTCGTCAGGAAGGGGCTGATGGCCCGCACAGGCGTCGTCGACCGGCTCCGGGTCACCCCGGAGCTGAACGTGATCAAGCTCGGGGGCCACGGCGCGATCGACTACGGCGGCTCCGTGATGCACCCCCTCTGCCGTGAGATCGGCGAGCTCTCGCGGGAGAACCAGCTCCTCGTCGTCACGGGTGGCGGCGCCCGCGTCCGGCACATCATGGACGTGGGGCTCGACCTGGGCATGCCGACCGGGGTCCTCGCCGAGCTCTCGGCCAAGATCTCGGAGCAGAACGCGATCATGGTCTCGCTCCTCCTCTCCCCCTGGGGCGGGACGCGGATCCACCAGGAGGACCTGCTCGAGCTCCCGACGCTGCTGCGGCTCAAGCAGCTCCCCGTCATCCACGGCACGCCCCCCTACGGGCTGTACGAACACCCGGCGCGGACCGGCGGAATCCCGCCGCACCGGACGGACACGGGCGCGTTCCTGATGGCCGAGGTGATGGGCGCGAAGACCTGTATCCTCGGCAAGAACGTTGACGGGCTCTGCACCGCCGACCCGAAGACCGACCCCGACGCCACGGTGATCCCTGAGATTACGGCCGACGACTTGATCGCGATGGACCTCGAGGACCTCGTGCTCGAGCGCATGGCCCTCGAGCTGCTCCGCGAGGCCGTCCACGTCCGTGAGATCCGGATCGTGAACTGCACCGTCCCCGGGAACGTCACCGCGGCCGTGAAGGGTAAAAAGGTCGGGTCGATCATCAAGGCGTGAGGGGCGGGCTGCCGGGCGACCGGCCACACCGCCCGAAAAGGGTTACGGGGACCGGCGGTACTCGTCGAGGAGGGCGGCGCCGTACGCGTCCCGCTTCCTGGTCGGGATGTAGTTACCCTTCGCCAGCCGCGTGAGCAGCTCCTCGCGGATCGCCGCATCGTCCGGGAGTCCGAGGGCCTTCACGGCCGCGATGCACTCGTCGATGCCCGTCATTCCGGTCTCGATCCCGTCGATCAGGATCTTCCGTACGCCCGGAGCCTGCGAGACCATCCCGCCGCAGATGGTGCAGTAGTCCCCCTCGTCCTGTTTTCCCATCGCACTCATCCCCGTATCATCACGAGCGACATCTTGAACGGCGTCGTGGCTGTGAAGGCGCGAGGAACGTTTGCGAAGAAGATGATCGTCTCCCCGGCGGTCATCCGGTGGGTCTCGCCCGCGGACCACACCTCCGCCTCCCCGTCCAGGATCGTGACCACCGAGTCGAAGGGGGCCGTGTGCTCGGAGAGGCCCTCGCCCTCGTCGAATGCGAAGATCGTGATCGATCCCGCCGAATTGTTCACGATCATCCGGCTCGCGACCGTGCCTGGCTGGTACTCGACGAGGTCGGAGAGGTGGATCACCCTGCCGCCAAGCTCCTCTCGCACCTTTGCCATCACCCGAACCCCCGGGGGCCGATCGAACCGTCCCGCCTTCGCCCGGCATCGGAGCCGCTGACACTGTGATCGTTCATGGTATGCATCCCTTCAGATGGAGTGGTGCCGAACGGATATCAAGGTGGTGTCGCGGTACCGGTGCGGCGGGTCAGCTCGCGAAACCCACTCGCACGGAGCGGGGCAGGAGGCCTCCTTCCACCTACTCGGTGGTCTTGCCGTCGAAGTGCTCCTCGCTCTCCTCTGCCACCTTCTTCGTCCGCTTCACGATTCCGTCCTTGTGCTCGGGCGGCGAGTAGATCGTGTAGAGCTTGAGGGTCTCGGTCTTCGAGGTGTTGACCACGTTGTGGCGCGCCCCGCTCGGGACGACCACGCCGCTTCCGTCGCGGACGCGGTGCTTGACTCCGTCGATGATCACCGCGCCGTTTCCCTGTTCGAAGCGGAAGAACTGGTCGATGTCATCGTGGACCTCCTCGCCGATCTCATCGCCGGGCTTGAGGCTCATCAGTACGAGCTGGCTGTACTTCCCGGTGTAGAGGACCTTCCGGTACGAGCCGTTCTTGAGCGTCATCGCCTCGATGTTGGCAACGAATCCCTTCTTCATATCCGAACCATCCTGGTCGTTCGACCGTTCATTGCTGGAAAGGTCAGTTCAAATTAGAGGAATAGTGCTATTTCATTCCTTCGATTCGCTCGCGCGTCCCTCTGCCGGCTCCGCCGCCCGGAGGAGGGCGACGGTCAGGTTCGCGGCCCGCGCCTGCTGCTCGGCAGCCGGGATCCCGGCAATCCCGTCGCCGGGCTGGGGGCCGTAGGTGCCGAACTGTGCGTGGTTGCCTCCCTCGATCACCTCCACGACGGTCCCGTCGGGGAGCAGGGGGACGGACCCGTTGAACCGCTCCAGGTCGAGGACCCCGTCGTTCGAGCCGTACGTCGAGAGGCCCTCGAGTCCGCTGGCCGAGAGGTCGTCGCCGGGGGCAGGGTACGCCGCCCAGAGCGCCAGGCCATGGACCCGGCCAGGACGGGTCCGCGCGTAGGACGCTGCCATCGAGCCCCCGAGGGAGTGCCCGCCGATCGCCCAGGTCCGGACCGACGGATGAGCCGCGATCACATTGTCCGCCCTGTCGACACCGAGAACGGCCAGCGAGAGCGGCATCGCGACGACGGCCACCAGGTATCCCTGGCGGGCGATCTCCCGGGCGACAGGGGCGTACGAGCGGTGGTCCACGTGGCCGCCGGGGTACAGGATGAACCCGGTGACGGGGTCGGCCGCGGCCGGCACGAAGACGATCACGGAGCCGTCGTCGCGGACCGTGACGTTCCCGTCCGAGAGCAGCGCAGCGAGAGCCTCGTCGTCGGGCCCGAGCGGGGTCAGCCCCCATGCCACGACCGTCGCGGCACCGAGCAGGAGCCCCACGCCGACGATGGCAAGCGCGACCTTCCAGCCGTACTTCATGGTATTCGCTCCGGAGGTGCGGCGCCAAAGCAGATGAACTCTCGCGCGTCGCCGCGCACCCGGTTGCGTCGACCCCGCTACCGGATCCGGTTGATGTCGTGGATCGAGGACGGAAAGACCCAGTCCATGGCCTGCAGGTCTGCCAGCGAGAGCCCGCGCCGGATGGCCAGCTCGAAGACGTTGATCGCCTCGTCGGCGTTATGCCCGAGGAGGTGGGCGCCCAGGATCGGCCCGTCCTGGCCGTCGGTCAGCACCACGTATCCCGAGCGCGGGATCCCGAGACGGCGGCTGGTGAACCAGTCCCGCGTGTCGGCCCGGCGGACGGTGACGGCCCGCCCCTCCCGCTCGGCCGCCTCGACGCCGAGGCCGACCGAGGCCAGCACCGGGTAGGCGAAGATCGCCGACGGAACGGCCGAGTAGTCGGGAGCGATGGTGTTCCCGCGGATCATGTTCTCGGCGACGGAGCGGCCGTCGCGGTGGGCGACCGGCGAGAGCTGCCGCCCCCGTGAGTTCACGTCACCGGCGACGTAGACGGACGGGTTCGTGACGCTCTGGAGGAACTCGTTGACCACGATCCCCCCACGATCGGTCGCCACGTTTCCCTCATCGAGCGCGAGGTCCGCGATCTTCGGCACCCGCCCGGCTCCGTGGACCACCATGTCGGCCTCGAACGACCGTCCGCCGGCCGCGACGCGGAGTCCGCGCTCCATCGCCGCCACCTCGGTGACAGGAACACCGGTCTCGATCCGCATCCCGAGAGCCTGGCAGGATTCGACCAGGAGGCCGACCAGGAACTGGTCGAACCTGTCGAGGACCCGCGGGCCCCGCTGGAGGATCGTCACCTCCGCGCCGGCCGCTGCCGCGACGAACCCGAGCTCGAAGGAGACATAGCCGCCGCCGATGAAGAGGATCCTCCGGGGCAGGGAATCCATCGCAAGGAAGTCGTCGCTCGTCGAGACCAGGTCCCCACCCGGTACCCCGAGGGGCCGGGGCATCGATCCCGTCGCAACCCCGATAAACCGGGCCGTGACACGTCGATCTCCAACGACGAGCACGTTCGGTCCGTCGAACCGCGCCTGGCCGTGGAGGAGGATGACGCCCGCCCGCTCGAGTGTCGCTTCCCGGCGCGCCGTGACGGGGTCCGTGAACTCGTCCGTGAAACGGGCCAGCTCGTCCCAGTGGATCCGGCAGCCGCAGGCGATCCCGGAGCCCTCGAGGTGCCGGGCGCGGACAACCGTTTCGGCCGCGGTGTGAAGCACCTTCTTGGGCACGCATCCGCGCAATCCGCAGGTGCCACCGTAGGCACGTTCATCCGTGATCCCGACCCGCCAGCCCTCGCGCCGCGCCCGGCGGGCCATCGCCTGGCCGGCCTGGCCGGTACCGATCACGAAGAGGTCGAAGTCGGTCTTTACGCCGGGCAGTTCGTCAGTCAATGTCCGTTCACCATGTCCCTTATCGGAGCGTCCCCAGCACCTGGAAGCGTCACGAGAAAGAGAGTAGTGTCAATGCCGCTCGAATCAGTCCCGGGAACGCAGTCCCGCGGGTTACTCGCCCTTCCAGGCCTTGCGAGCCTCGGCGGCGACGTCGTCGGCCGACGCGTACTGCCGCTCCGGCATCTTGTTGAGGACGTCCATGATCTGGGACGGGGCATTCCGCTTCTGGGCCTCCGCCGCGAGGTCCGCCTTGGTGAGCGGGTAGTTCAGGCTCCGGAGGGCCTGCATGATCATGTTGATTGCCATCTCTTCCTTTGCCTTGTCACCGGCGCCGCCGATGGCCTGGCTGATGCCACCCATCAGGCCGCCGAGGCCGCCTTTCTGCTCGTCTGCCATGATACAACTTCCCGTGCCTGGTGGCACGGGCAGCCATTTTCGTTCAAGACTTATTAACTATCGCCAGCCGTGACAATTACCTTCAGAGGTTCCTTGGAAGCTCAACGGAGGGCATTGAGCCGTTTTGAGGGCGATCAAGGGACGCTCGAGCCCTGCCGAGGAGACGACCTGTGAACAATGCCTGTCGACTATCACCGGGGGGATCGTATCGAGCAACCAGTATCGTGCCGTCGTCGCGTTCGATAATGATGTCAGCCGGTTGGGGGACGGAAAAGCAAATTTATTTTAGTTAAGACAAGAATAGTTGTCTTCATGCATATCATGGAGGGGTTTCTCCCGGCGACCTGGTGCCTCGTCTGGTGGTTGATCGCCCTGCCCTGCCTGGTTTACGGGATACATCGGTTGAGGAGAGTGCTGGCCTCGGACCGCGATGCGCTCGCCCTGCTCGGCGTCACCGGCGGGTTCATCTTCATTCTCTCGTCCCTGAAACTCCCCTCCGTGACGGGCAGCTGCTCCCATCCCACGGGGACGGGGCTCTCGGCCATCTGCTTCGGGCCGTGGATCACCGGGGTCGTCTGCGCGGTCGTGCTCCTCTTCCAGAGCCTCTTTCTCGCCCACGGAGGGCTCTCGGTCCTCGGGGCCAATGTCGTCTCCATGGGTATCGTCGGCCCCCTCGCGGGATGGGCGATCTACCGGGCGCTCAGGGACACGCAGGTCAACATGTTCTTCACCGTCTTCCTCGCGTCGGCCTTCGCGGACCTCCTCACCTACGCGACAACCTCACTGCAGCTCGCGCTGGCGTACCCGGCTGCTGTCGGCGGGGTCGCAAGTTCCCTCGCGGTCTTTCTGGGGATCTTCGCCGTCACCCAGGTCCCGCTCGCGATCGTCGAGGGTGTTGTCCTGGCCCTGGTCTTCAAGTACATCGTCCAGATGAAGCCGGAGATCCTGGTGCGGCTGCGGATCTTCCCGGAGGAGAAGATCATCGCGACCGAGAGGGGGTTCGCCCATGCTGCGTAGATACTGGCTCGAGATCCTGGCCGTCGTCTGTGTGCTCGCCTTCGTCGGCATCTTCCTCGCGACGAGCGCGATGATGCCGGACGCTGAGTACGCCGGATCGGACACCGTGGGCTCCGGGCAGATCTCGGCGATCACCGGCATCCCCGAGGAGGAGTTCGAGCCACTGGTCCCCCAGTGGGAGCCGCCGAGCGGCGAGGTCGAGTCAGCCCTCTTCGCGCTCCTTGCCGCGTTCGGCGGACTCGTGGTCGGCTACGTCTTCGGCCTGTGGCATGCTCAGCGGAAGTGCGGTCCCGTGCCCGCTTCCGACAGCTCTCGCGACATGCATGTTTGAGGAGGTCCTGGAGGAGATCGCCCAGGAGAACGCTCTCAGGGAGGTGAACACCTCCCTGAAGCTCGCGGCGGGCCTGGGCGGGATCCTTCTCGCCCTCGTCTCGACCGGGTATGTCGCCCCCCTCTTCATCGCAGTCGCGATGAGCGTCGCAGTCCTCCTCCTCGCGCGGATCGATCCGTTCACCTACGCGTCGATCTACGCCGCCCCTCTCTCGTTCGCCCTGCTGAGCGTTGCCGCGATCGTTCTTATCTCGGGCGGGAGCGAGGAACTCTGGAGCTGGCAGCCCCTGCCGTGGCTCTCGCTCTCGGTCGCCGTCGAGAGTATCAACCAGGGGTTCTATGTCCTCTGCAGGACGCTCGGCGGCACGTCCGCGCTGCTCTTCATCGCGCTCACCACGCCCATGACCGACCTCTTCGCGGTCATGCGGCGGTGCCGGGTGCCGGCAAGCGTGGTCGAGCTCAGCATGATCGTCTACCGGACCATCTTCGTTCTTCTGGATCAACTCGTCCAGGTATACCACGCCCAGGTGATGCGCTTGGGGTACTCGACACGGCGGGAGTCGGTCACGTCGTTCGCCACCCTCTGCGGCACCGGGTTTATCGCGAGCTGGAACGCCGGCGAGGACCTGGTACGGGCGCGCGAGCTACGCTGTTACGAGGGGGCGCTCGTGGTCCTTGGCGACGTCCGGCCCGTCGAGTTCCGTCCCGCGCTCGTTGTGGTCGGTTTCCTGGTCGCTGCCGCGTCGCTCGCCGCCCTGACCGGTACCATCACGGTGGTGTGAGAAGGACCATGACCAGCATCATACTCGAGGCACGGGACCTCTGGTACCGGTATCCCCGCGGAGGCGAGGTGATCCGGGGGATCAGTTTCCACATCCGCCGGGGGGAGAAGATCGCGATCGTCGGCCCCAACGGCGCCGGCAAGTCGACGCTCCTGATGATGTTCAACGGCATGCTCCGGCCGGACTCCGGCACCATGCTGTACGACGGTCGGCCGGTTCCCACCGACGCGCGTTCCCTGCGGCAGCTCCGCAAGAGCGTCGGCTTCGTCCTCCAGAATCCCGACCAGCAGATCGTGGCCCCGACCGTCTACCAGGACGTCGGGTTCGGCCCGGCGAACCTCGGGCTCCCCGCGGACGAGGTCGAGCGCGTGGTCGCCAGGGCGCTCCGGGCCGTCGGGCTCGAGGGGTTCGAGCGCCGGCCGACCCACCGGCTCTCGGGCGGCGAGAAGAAGAAGGTGGCGATCGCCGGCGTGCTCGCGATGGGGCCCGAGGTGCTGGTCTTCGACGAGCCGACGAACAGCCTGGACCCGGCGGCATCGGCCGAGATCATGGACCTGCTCGACGAGCTGAACGACCGGGGGACGACGATAATCGTCTCGACGCACGATATCGAGCTCGCCTACCCGTGGGCGGACCGGGCGATCCTGCTGGTGAACGGCCGCATCCTGCAGGAGGACGTTCCCGAGGTCGCGTTCGGCGACCCAGCGCTGGTCCGGCAGGCCCGCCTCTCGACGCCGATCCTGCTCGACCTCTGCCACGAACTCGAGGCACGGGGCTTTCCGCTCCCCCACCGGCGACCGCTCTCGGTGCTCGACATGCTCCATGCGATCGATTATGCCTTCGAGCAGGACCCCCACCGCGCCCGCCCCGGGACGATCGCCGTCTTCGACGCTGATGCCCCGGGTGGCGAGGCTCTGGCCCGGTGGCGCGCCCCGCGTTCCGGGGCCCCGATCGGCGCGATGGGCACCCGCGCCAAGCATCGGGCGGCCGAAGAGGGCATCTCCCTCCACTTCACGTACGGGGTTGTGGACAAGTGCATCCTCCGGGCGCTGCTCGGCGAGGACGCCCTGATCCTGACCACCGGGGGAATGATCCGGCGGGTCTTCGAACGCGTCGAGGAGTACTCCGGTCAGAGCGGGGTGGCGATCCCAGTCATATTGCTGGGGGCCGACTGAACCCACTCACGAGCCCTGTATCCGCCGTTCGAGCAATCACAGCGAATCGGTTCGGGAGGGTCGTGCCGGGATCCTGGCGCGCCGACAGCCCTCCGGGGGGCACGCCGGGACGGGTATTCTGGGAAGGCTGCCGACCTATCGTGCGTGGTCGCCCGAACCTGACCGAACCGAAGGTTCTCCGGCCTGATGTAGCGTCGGCTTGTCCTCGTGATAAACTCGCCTCGCGGGTCTTCCAGCGATGGTGATGCCGGGCTCGAGGAAGGAGCGGTTCACCACCGCCTTCGGCAGTATCGTGATATCGTCGGCGATGGTGATATCGCCATAGATCACGGCGCCGGTCCCGATGGTGACGTTGTCCCCGATGGTGGGGGCGTCCGTAGTCTTCCCCGCGCTCGTCCCGATGTTGACGCAGGCATGGATCCGGCAGTGTGCCCCTATACGAGCGCAGGAGTTCACGACGAGCGTCCCCTTTTGCGGGAGTACGAGGCCCGGGCCGCAGACATATGGCGGGATGGTTACGCCCAACCGGATGGATGCACGGAGGAACCACAGGGACAGCAGGCTGCGGAACGGCCGGTGGTACCAGGCCCGGTGGCAGGACTCGACGTACTCGACGGCCCGGAGCAGGCGGAGGAACCGCCAGGTCTCGTCGCCGACAAGCCGGGGGCGTGTCGTGGCTCTTCCCATCGCCCGGCGGTCCGCCTCGAGATACCGGAGGTAGTCGACCCTCGACCGGATACCCGCCCGGCCCTCCCTCTTGTCGTCGCCCGGTGACCCGACGTTCACCGCCCCCGGTCGCCGCTCGGATCGTCATCACGGTCCTCGCCATCGAGGAGCGCGCGGATCCGTTGCCCAGTCACGGGATCCTCGAGCCCGAGTTCGATGTTGGCGAGGAGCCAGCTGGTCGGGTCCCCGACATCGAACCGCCGCGAGCCCGTGACGCAGGCGACCAGGCCCTCCTGCTCGGCCACCAGGCGGAGGGCATCGGTCAGCTGGATCTCGTTGTTCCGGCCGGGAGCTGTCTGCTCGATAGCGGGGAAGATCGCGGGCGTCAGCAGGTACGCGCCGAGGATGGCGAGGTTCGACGGGGCCTCCGCGGGCAGGGGCTTCTCGACGAGCGTCTCCACCTGGAGGCACCCGCGGCCGTACGGCCTGCCGCCGACCACGCCGTAGCGCGAGACGAGATGGCGGGGGACGTGCTGGACGGCGACCACCGATCGGCCGTGGCGCTCGTGGGACTGGAGCAGGGTCGGCAGGCAGGAGGGACGGGTGAAGGTGTCGCCGAGGAGGACCAGGAACGGTTCGCCCGAGGCGAAGGGCTCGGCATACCGGATCGCGTCCCCGAGCCCCCGGGGCTCTTTCTGCCGGACGAAGAAGAGGTTGATCGTGTCGAGCATAAGGTCGAGTTGCGCGCTCTCGACGTTCGCGAGCGCCGGGTCGGTCCGGTCGAAGTAGTCCTCGAGCGCCCGCTTGCCGCGGCCCGTGACGATCAGCAACTCGGTGACCCCCGCCGCGACGGCCTGCTCGATCACGTACTGGATCACCGGCTTCCGGCCCACCGGAAGCATCTCCTTCGGCATCGAGCGGGTCATCGGCAGGAACCGCGTGCCCAGGCCCGCCGCCGGGATCACGGCCCGGATGACCGGCGTCACGGCCATCGCCTCCCGCAATTGGAATGTGTGCGGTCGAACGGCGATGGACGTTCTCCCGGAGAACCGGCGAACGCCTGGCCTTTCCGGCTGATATGGGGGGGACGGAGTTCGAGTTCGGTGTCGGGGTTCGGGCGAACGAGCGGTCGCGCCCGTCGGCAGACCCGCTCCTTCGGCAATCTGGATGCTATCATCGTGCCGCTACAGGACGGTCCCGCCCTCGGCGGAACCTCGCGCTCCAGCCATCCGCCGTGCTGTATATCTCGACGGGAAGCTGGCAGATATCTCGACCGCGGGTCCCTCTTTTACGGTCGTTCCGTCCGGTGCGGCTTCCATGGAGCCCGCCGGAGATCCGGTGCAGTTCCCGTCATGCCGCTGAAGGCTGCGATCCGATCCCGTTGTGTGCGCGGCCACTCCGTCGCCTCCTGCCGATCCGTCCCGACGTGGCGGGTCTCCGCATCATCATCTCCGATGCGAACGGCAGAGGCTCTCTACAGGTGCGTGGTAGTGAAAGTGATATAACCTTTTGGAATTGTCACCGCCGTTCCGTGCCGTTCGAGTCGGGCGGGCAGCATCGTCATGGTCCCCCGGGGAACCGGATTCGCCTGCCACTCCGGGCGAACACCCGTACCTTACGCTGCCTCAGCCCGGGACAGGGTATCGATGCGCGCCAGGCACGGGAGGGTCTCGGGGTGTCGAACAGGAACACGGAGCGGAGGACAGGCAGGTGGTCCAGCGCGGACGCTCCAATGTGCCAGGGCCGGCGGCTCCACTCGATGACGACCTCGAGAGGAATCTCGTTCTTCACGTCGTGCACCGTCACCTCATGGATGAGAGCTCTCATGGCAGACAACTGCCGGTATCTTCCGAACGCCTATGATCCGGCAGGCGCAGACCGGGAAACCGGAGAGCGCGGACGGAGCGAGGCCAGGGCGTCCGTGTCGTGGCCGATGATGGAGGCCAGGAGGAGATGAAGGAGGACGGGAGCCCGGGGGATTCACTGGCGACCTCGGGGCCCGATGGATTCATTGCCCTGGCGCGCCCGATTGAATACATGGACCCGGTGAAGATCCCGAAGCTGCCGAGGGCCGAGTACGACGCCCTGATCGCGAGGCAGTACGTGGCCCGGATCGCCTTTGGCGCGTGCGACCAGCCGTACGTTGCCCCGTTCGTCTACGTCTTTGACGGCCGGCACCTCTACTTCCTCTCGTCGCGGTACGGCCGAAAGATGGAGTACTTCCGGCAGGACCCCAGGGTCTCGGTCGAGATCGAGGAGTACGCCCCTGACCTCTCGGCATTCTCGTTCGTGAGCCTGCAGGGCCGGCTCGAGGAGGTGGCGGCCCCCCGTGATGCCGACACGGTGCGCGAACGATTCGTGACGCTCGTCCGCGACCGCGGACTCTCGCCGAGGGTCCTCTCGGCTTTCGGCCTCGACCCGGCCGATGGCCCGGAGGCGATCATCGGCGACGGCCGGTCGATGGTCTGGCGGTTGGCCGGCGTGCGAGACATCGTGGCGTTGAGGAACGGGTAGGCACCCCCCGTTCCGAGGCCGCCACCCGATGATTCTCGAGGGAAACGGGCAGAGAGACTGCAGGAGGTGTTGACCATGACTGCGATGCCCGACGACCTGATCGCACTGCTCGAGGAATGGCATTCCGTCCCCGTCGCGACCACCGGGCCCGACGGCACCCCGAACGTGGCTGCCAGGTCGATCACTATCAGAGACCCTGAGACCATCGTCTGGGGGGAGCTCTACTTCATGCAGACCTACGAGAACCTCCTGCATCGTCCGGCCGCATCGATCGCGGTCTGGCGGACGTCCCCGCCATTCACGGCCTACCGGGTGAACGGCCGGACCGAGATCCACGAGCACGACGAGGTCTCGGAAGCGCTCGACAGGAGCGTCTGGGCCGGGCACGGCGACGAGTTCGAGGTCCGCACGAAGAAGATGGTCGCGGTCGTCCTCAAAGTCGAATCGGTCTGGGACCAGACACCGCGCCCCGAGTCGGCCGGCGTCCGGGTGCGGTAAACGACCCCGCAGGGTTCGGTTGCCGGCCACTGCCGACTCGGCGAGGGGGCCTCGTGCCCGGGCTACGAACGGCTCGGGTTCGCCGTCGGGGTCGGGCTCTTCGACCACTGGTGAGCCCCGGCCGATCCACAGAGGCGGGCTCGACCGGTCAGGCCCCGATGTCGCCGAGCATGTGGAGAAAGAGCGCCGTGGTCGTGCCGACTGCCGAGAAGACGGTTGCATCGCCGGCGACACTCCGGTAGTGGTTCGCAAACGAGGCCATGACGGCGATAAGGGTCGCCCCGATGGACTTGGCGCTCAGGATGATCGCCAGGAAGAGGACGAGACTCCCACTCGACCACGCGAGCAGGGGATTCGCCTCGATGTAGGCGCCGCTCGCGCAGAAGAAGAGATGCGATGAGATGACGACATCGAACGCCGAGATGACGAGAAAAGCGAGGATGCCCGTCTGCTGGAGGGGCGTGAGGGGCCGGAACCGCGACGGGGAGGACGGGCTCTCGCTCGATACCCGGTATACTGTCGGATCGGTCGATGGCATGGTGGTGGTATGGTCATCTGGCGTGACAGTCAGCGCCCCTCTGGCGTTCATCAGTCCGTCACCCGGGGATCTCAATGATGCCACGAAATATATATGTAAAACGCAATGCGATACCGCCATGCGGAAGCGATGTCCGCCACTGTCGACGACTACCAATCATCACAGAGGGACCTTCGAGGAAAAAATGGAGGGGGGCGCGCCTCCGCTGTCGACACCTTCGCCCGAGTCCCTGATCGTTTTATCATCTTTCCGGCGAACCGGGTCATACTTGAGGTGTCCGCTGTGTTTCTCCAGCAGTTCTTCATCCCGGGTATCGCCCACTCCTCCTACCTCCTTGGTACGGAGTCTGCCTGCGCCATCGTCGACCCGGCGCGCGACGTGGAGCGGTACCTGGACGCGGCTGGAGAACGTGAGATGGCGATCACCCACGTCCTCGAGACCCACCTCCACGCGGACTTCGTCTCGGGACACATGGAGCTCCGCGAGATAGCGGGCGCGACAATCTGTTCGCCGGCCTCGGGGCACTGCGAGTTCGAGCACGAGGCGGTGGGCGACGGGTCCACGATCAGGCTCGAGGAGCTCCGTATCGACGTCCTCGATACCCCGGGGCACACGCCCGAGGGCGTGACGTACGTGGTCACGGACACAACGCGCGGAGACTCGCCGGTCGCGGCGTTCACGGGCGACGTGCTCTTCGTCGGCGATGTGGGACGGCCGGATCTCTTCCCCGGCCGAGCCGCGGAACTTGCTTCGAAGCTGTACGATAGCCTGCATGGGAGACTTCTCGCCCTGCCCGACGAGTGCCTCGTCCTCCCCTCCCACGGAGCGGGCTCGCTCTGCGGTCGAGCCATGGGCGCCATGCGGTTCTCGACGATCGGATACGAACGCCGGTTCAACGCGGCCCTCCAGCACGCGAGCCGCGAGGAGTTCGTCGCGTCCCTGACCGAGGAGATGCCCCCCGCGCCGGACCATTTCTCTCGCTGCAGCGAGATCAACCGCCGCGGCCCGGCGCTGATCGGGACGCTCCCCGAGCTCCGTCCACTCCGGCCTGCGGAGTTCCGCGAGCGGGTCGAGCGAGACGACACGGTCGTCCTCTCGGTCCGTGACTACGCGACCTTCGGTGGAATCCACGTCCCGGGGAGCCTCCACGTCGACCTCGCCATGAACTTCTCGACCTATGCGGGCTGGGTGCTGCCGCCCGACCGGGATGTCCTGCTGGTCGCCCTCACCCCGGCGCAGGCCCGCGAGGCCCAGCTCCAGCTCCGCCGCGTCGGTCTCGACCGGGTCGTGGGCTACCTCGTCGGCGGGACCCATGCCTGGGCGATAGCCGGGTACGCAACCGACCGCGTTCCCCAACTCTCGCCGTACGAGGTGCGGGTCATGCTCGAGGACGGCGCCCTCCTCGTCGACGTACGGTTCCCCGACGAGTTCGAGGAGCAGCACGTCGAGGGTGCGGTCAACATCCCGGCGCTGGATCTCCGGACGCGACATCCCGAGCTCCCGACCGACAGGCCGCTCGTGATGATGTGCCGGACGGGGCAGCGCTCGAGCCTGGCCTGCAGTATTTTGAAGCGGGCCGGGTTCTCGCGCGTCCACAACGCGGCGGGCGGCTTCACGGGGTACACGGCGGCGGAGTTCGCCTGACGTACCACGATGGGACCACCTCAGCTGCGGAGCCGGGTCTGCGAGGGACGGGCTTTCCTGTTGCCTCCTCCCACGGCCTTCACGGGGACTGCTGCCGATGTGCGGCGAAGGCGTGTGCGGTTCCCCACATCGCTCGGTCTTCGGTGAAGATCCTGGCCGCACACCATGTCCTAGAAGGGTCCGTTTTCCGGACTGGGGGTTCGCACGCAGGCGACCGCTCTCCCGCTCGCGCGGAAACCACGGATCGGTATGATGCGGTCTGGACGTACTCCGGTCGGGCCGCGACTGGCCCGACACGGCATCGCGTTCGCGGTCAGTCCGTCCTGGTGATGATCGCGTCGTACCCGCCGCCGGGCCAGTCCCAGCGGCCGGTGATGGTCCGCCTGTCCTCGCTGAACCGGCCCCTGAACGCGGCCGGCGAACCGACCTCTCCGCCCCAGATGGTAATGGCGCCGTCCTCGCCGATCTCGTAGATGTACACGAAGTGGTTGCCCGAGTTGTCGAAGAAGTGCGAGGTACAGTGCTCGGGTACCGACCCGTCCCAGTCGCGGCCGTACCCGATCACCTCGATCCCCCTGACTGGCTGGCCTGCATGGTCGATATCGATACGCTGAAGGAGGAAGTAGCCCCCTTCCATCCACTCGAAGCTGAGGGTGCCGTGGATCTCGCCGTACTCCGTCGACTCGCGCCCCTCGAGCGTCCACGAACCCACGTACGGGTCGAGGAGCCGCAGGCGCGGGTCGGGTGGTGGCATCTCAGGCGGTACTGCCGCACCGTCACCCGCCTGGTCGGTCATGTCCGCCGCCCGGGGTTATCGCAGCCTGTCGTCCATGCGGTCTCAGGTTCCGTCATGATTGCCCCTCAGATCGTGCAGGGTATTTATACCTACCGGGGCCGAAGACCCGTCATCGGTCACTTGGCTCGATCGACGGTCGCCCGGCGAGGTAAATCGAGCAGGATATATTCTCGAAGGGAAAGAGATGGTCGTGTGGAAGTGTGCCTTGCACCGCTCCGTGCGTTGTGGTCCGCGTGGAGCGGGTGGGGCCAGGCGTTCTGGAAGGTCTCCTGGAACGGCCTGATTGGTCGGATAGGTCCCCGATCGTCGCACTTATAATTAGGTAAACCCTAACTAACCAGGATCGACGCATGAACGAGAAGACGGCGGCCCTCCTCGCGGCCATGGAGAACCTGCTCCGTATCCGGAACGAGTGCTCCAGCGCCGTCCACTCGGAGTGCGGCCTCTCCGAGCTGACCGTGAAGCAGGTCTCGTACCTGAGGCTGATCGACGAACATGGCGAGATCACCTTCAGCAGGCTGGCCGAGGTCACGGGCACCACGAAGCCCACGGTCACCGAGATGATCAACCGGTGCACCAGCATGGCCTGCGTCTACCGGGAGCGCTCTCCCGACGACGGACGGACCCAGTTCATCCGCCTCACCGAGAAAGGCAGGACCATTGCGAGGGCGGAGCGGATCGCACTCGTCCGGATGATCGAACGCATGGTGGCCTCGCTGGACGACCAGGAGACCGACCGCCTCGTCGAGCTCCTGGCGAAGGTCCGGTAGAGGGGCCGATCGGCCCGGATCAGCGGAATCGCAGTACGTAACACCATCAAGAGTATCATGCAACCAGAACTATCCGAGAACACGCAGAGAAAGATCGTCGTACCGCTCTTCGATCTCGTCGTCTACCCCGGTAGCCGCGCCAAGTTCCAGGTCGACCGGACCACCGGCGAGAGCCTGGTCTCGGCCATGTGCGGCGGGGGGGAGCTCCGGGCCGTCGGGCTGGCCGTGAAGGACGGCACCACGTTCGCTGACCTCGCTCCCGAGGCATTCTACGACACGGGCACACTCCTCACGATCCACCATATCCAGCCGGCAGAGGACGGGTTCGTCGTCGCCGTCGAGACAGGTTCGCGCATGCACGCGGTCTCGATCGCCGGCGAGGGCGGCCGATTCTCCGCGGCCTGTGTACCCGTCCCCGACGTGGAGGACCTCGACGACGAGGAGAAGACACGAATACTCGAGGAGGTGCGCGGCGCGATCCACGGGCTCAGCGAGCGGTTCAACGGAGGCGAGCAGTTCATCCGGCCGATCGACCGGATGGACTCGGTCGACGCCGTCATGGGCTACGTGATGCCGTTCATGCCGATCGATCTCGGGGCCAAGCAGGCGCTGCTCGAATGCGCGTCCGTCCGGGACCGGTACGAGGCCTTTCTCCAGCTCGTCGTCACTGCGAACGAGCAGATCGGCCTTCGGATCGAGATGGCGCAGAGGGTCTCCGAGAGGGTGGGCAAGATGAACCGCGAGGCCATGCTCCGCGAGCAGCTCAAGGTGATTCAGGAGGAACTCGGCGAGGGCGACGGCGGCGAGGAGAGCTACCGCGACCGGATCGAGGCCTCGTCGATGCCCGACGAGGTCAAGAAGAAGGCCCTCGCGGACGCACGGAAGCTCGAGACGGGCGGCCAGCACAACCACGAGGCGGCCATGCTCCGGAATTACCTCGACCTCCTCCTCGACCTGCCGTGGGTGACCGAGGCCGGAAAGGAGATCGACATCGCCGAGGCACGGCGCGTCCTCGAGAGCCACCACAACGGCCTCGAGAAGGTCAAGGAGCGGATCGTCCAGCACCTCGCCGTGATGAAGCTGAAGGGCGAGAAGCAGGGCTCGATCCTCCTCCTCTCGGGCCCCCCGGGGACGGGCAAGACCAGCCTGGGCCGGTCCATCGCCGAGGCTCTCGGCCGCAAGTACGTCCGTGTCAGCCTCGGCGGGGTCCGCGACGAAGCCGAGATCAGGGGCCATCGACGGACCTACGTCGGGGCGCTGCCCGGCCGGATCATCCAGGGAATCCGGCGTGCCGGGACGCGGAACCCGGTCTTCGTCCTGGACGAGGTCGACAAGCTGGCCGTCTCCTACCAGGGCGATCCGGCGGCCGCGCTCCTCGAGGTCCTCGACCCCGAGCAGAATGCGACCTTCTCGGACCACTACCTCGAGGTCCCGTACGACCTCTCGGATGTGCTCTTCATCGCGACGGCGAACTCGCTCCAGACGATTCCGGCACCGCTGCTGGACCGTATGGAGCTGATCGAGATATCGGGGTACACCAAGAACGAGAAGTTCGCCATCGCGAGGGACCATCTCGTCCCCGAGGTCCTTGGCGAGCATGGCCTCGACGCGGAGCGGCTGGTCTTCGAGGACGAGGCGATCCGCGTGATCGTGGACCGGTACACCCGCGAGGCGGGCGTCAGGCAGCTCAAGAAGCAGCTCGCGAAGGCCGCTCGTCACGTCTCGGAGAAGATCGTCTCGAGCGCGCCAGTGCTGCCGTTCACGGTGACAGCGGAGGCCCTCCCCGAGATCCTGGGCAAGGAACCGGTGCGGGTGGAGGTGGCGAGGAAGGATCCCGTCCCCGGTGTCGCGACGGGGCTGGCCTGGACCCCGGTGGGCGGCGAGATCCTCTTCATCGAGGCCTCGGTCATGCCGGGGTCGGGCAAGCTGACCCTGACCGGCTCGCTGGGTGACGTCATGAAGGAGTCGGCGACGATCTCGCTCTCCCTGATCCGCTCGCGCCTCGCGGACCCGCAGAGCGGGTTCAACTTCAAGAACTGCGACACGCACATCCACGTCCCGTCGGGGGCCACGCCCAAGGACGGGCCGTCGGCAGGCGTGACGCTCTTCACGGCGCTCGCGTCCCTGATCACGGGCCGTTCGGTCGACCCGGAGCTCGCCATGACTGGCGAGATCACCCTCTCGGGCGGGGTCCTGCCCGTCGGCGGGATCAAGGAGAAGGTGCTCGCAGCCCACCGCGCCGGCTGTAAACGCGTGATCCTGCCGCGGGAGAACGAGCGGGACCTCCAGGACGTCCCCGAGGACGTCCGTGCCGAACTGGCGTTCACCACGGTCGAGTCGGTGGATGAGGTGCTGCGCGAGGTTCTCGGCATCGAGCTGCCGCGCATGATGGTGCTCCACCCCGGCCCGACCATGCAGCAGCCTCCGGGTCTCCTCCAGCAGGCCTGATATTGACTGCCGCACCAGGCCAGCCGGCGTCACTACCGATAGGACGCGGGCGGCGGCGGGCACCGTTTCGCTGCGCAGCCGGTCCTTTAGCCGGCGCAGCCGATCACCCGCCATGTACACGCGCTGACGATCGCGCATTCAGTGACGGTACGAGCGTGTCGTCCCCGAGAAGAGTCCCATAACTATTTCTTTGTAACCGCAAGAGTGGAAACGAGGGATGTTGGGACGAGAGCACTCTTCTCAGTCATGGTGCTGCTCCTGCCTGAGGCCGTCAAGGAAGCGGCAACGAAACGAGACCTAGGAGTTCGTGACCGGGTGGGAATGTCCCTCGAGGCGCATCCCCCCGGACGGGATGATGTGATGCACCCCTGGCTGCGAAGGTTCCTGGCGGGCTTCAGGTTCGAGATCGACTACCGCGCGCTGATCTATCTCGTGATATACACGGGTGCTCTGGCAGGAGCGGTGCTGGGCGCCATCATCTCGAACGGCGATATCACCTACGTGCTCCTGTTCGGTGCGGGTTTTTATATCGCAGGTCGCCTAGCTGCCTTGTTGAAGTACCGGATCTGGCAGTTCTGAAAGTCCAGATCTCAGCCGTACATCGATCTTCCCCCACAGGAGGATGCCCGATGCAGCAGGTCTGGTCGCGATCACCTCCTCGTGTTTATCTCGACCATGCCAACTCGGCTCCGGTTCCTTAGAAACCTCTTCTAAATATTATTTAAATGTATAATATATTTAGCAATGACCATGCATTTGGCCCGTAAGCCGGTTTTCTGACAAACAGTGCTGTCCGGCGAGATAACTTCGATCGCACAAGGGGCGCCGATTTCGAATCCGTTGGTACGCCCAACGGGACAGGTATGGTGACGGGCGAACGACAGGTTTGATGGTTGAAGAGCGAAGAACGAGGCAGAGAAGGAGAGGGTGGTTTCCCTTCATCCTCCCATCCGTGTACATGAAACGGTGATCTTCCCCGATGGAGAGTCCATGTACCCCGAGAAATGGTCCTTGTTGATCATGGTAAATTGGAAGAGACCGCCCTGGTACATCGTCTCGAACGACCCCGAGACGACGGTTCCCCCCTTGGAGAGCGTCCCGGTGAAGGAACCGGAGTCCTCTCCTGCGATCTCACCAAACTCCCATCCCCCCCTGATCCGGGAACCCTCAGGCTCTAGGAACCAGAAATAGAGTCCCGAGCTATCCCGCCAGTCGCCCTCGAACGACATCCCTGCAGATACCACGGTCGTCGTCGCGGCCTTTGTGGTCGTCGTGACAGGGACGGCTGTCGTGGCCCGGGCGGTCGCCTTTGTCACTGGCGCGGCGGTCGTTGCGGATGTCACTGCCGGCAGGGTTGCGACGGTCGTGACCGGTGCATTCGTCGTCATGATCGCAGCGGTGCTGGCAGATGTCGTCATGGGTGTTGCGGGGGTCGTGGCGACGGGTGCAAACGAGGACACAGAATTAACGGTGACAGTCATGGACTTCTTATCCTTGACGCCTCCCCGATCAACGGTCAGCTGGACCTGGTAGGAGCCTGGATCATGATACGTGATCTCAGGGTGCTGGTCGTAGGAGATCCGCCCGTTTCCGAACTCCCAGAACCAGATCGTAGGCGATCCCGTGGAGGTGTCGGTGAACCGCACGGTGAGCGGTGCTGTCCCTGACGTAATGTCGGCCTCGAAGTTCGCCACGGGGGGCCGGGGCGACGTCGAGATCACCTGAGTCTTCGACGAGGCCTGACCGTTCTTTTCGACGCTCAGGGCTACCGTGAATCTCCCCTCGGACTTGAACACATGCACCGGGTTCGTCTCGGACAAATGGGTCCCGTCGCCGAAGTCCCAGTACCAGGTATCAGGCGATCCCGTGGAGGCGTCTCTGAACGATACCGTGAGAGGCAATGGCCCTGTAGTCTTATCGACGCTGAAATCAGCCTTGACGGCCGTAACCGGTGCGGTCGTCGCAGACGTCTCGGGGGTATCCATCACCGTCGTGGCGGCGACGCTCCCCGGCTGAGTACCGGTGCCAGCCAAGGTCTCCGATGGGAACGGGGTATCGGTGGGCGAAGCCTGGGAAGCATTTCCAACGGTATTCCCTGCACCGGGGAGTCCGAAGACCGCGACGGCCCCAATCAGCCCGATGACGACGACCGCGAGTACGGCCGGGACCAGGACTCGTCCAGACCCTGTGCCGTGTGCGCTCTTCAAGCCGTCAGGGTCGGCGACCGGCATGACCTCAGCCGGTGGAGGGGGAGCGGGCCGAGAGACCGTCTTCTCCGCGAACGGCTCGGTCGGTGGGGAGACAGGCGCCCCGCAGGAGCCGCAGAAACCCTCCCCCGAAGAGATGGGTTCGCCGCAGTCCGTGCAGACAGTCCCCGAGGGCAACCGCCCTCCGCACTCCTGGCAGAATAGATCGGAGGGCGATGATAGGGCTCCACATTCCGGGCACCGAGTACCCGGCGGTTGTTGGTCTACCACGGTATCACGTCCTGTGATTGATCTGGAGGATCCCTCGATCGGGATTCCGTCACTGATATAACCCTCACTGCATGTTCAGATAAGCATTTCGAATACAATTGGCGATCGAAAGAGATCGATGACGGTCCGGACCGGATCCGCAGCACGCCCCCCCGAAACCCGGGTACCCTCAGAGGGAGACGTTCAGGAAGTTCTAAAAATAATTCCAATTTCCGATTGGCGGAATACACACGACAGGAACACGCCAGGAGCGGTACTGGGCCCGTAAACCGGAGGAGAGCTGGTCGCCTATGAAGGTGTCCTGAACGATGAGACGCAGGGCATTCCGAAGGCAATCACTCCGGGGCCGACGGTGAACCGGGGGGAACTTGGCCCTGTTGATTCTCGAGATATCGCCCACTGCTGCCCCGTCACGAAGACGTCCGTCTCAAGGATCGTCGAGAAGACCCGGCTGGAAACTGCAGGGTTTTGTGCATCAGCCCCTTCGCTGCCTGGTCCCGCTCAGCTGGTGCAGGGCGAGAGCGCGGTGTTTCAGGGCGAAGGGATCGTCGGACCTGAGACACAGCTGGCTGCGAAAGTGTCCTCAGCCTTCCCAAGCCGAGCGAGTATGACCTGGTCGAACCCGCGTTAGAATATACCTGGAGAAGATCACAGAACTCCCAGTCGTCTCCGACCTCGGCCCAGCATCCCTCGCAGAACTGCATGTCTCTCCTCATCCACCGGTGATTGCACAGCCATGCGATCCGTTCCGCTCAAAAAGGGTCGAGCCCGGTCACATTTTTCGTGGATATATGCCCCCTTCTCCCGCCGGGAGACCGGGGGGGTGTCGTAGGGGGCACGTCCAGCTCGGAGAGATCGCCATGTCTTCCCTCACGAAGACAGCCAATAAGAGGATCGAGATCGGGCGTCACCCCCTGATCTTCAGGGTCGTGTCAGGAGCGTATCTCCGGACCAATTCGATGGCAGGCTCGAAGGTCTCCTCCGTGCAGTAGAGGGCGATCGGGTAGACCAGGGAGTGCCGGTAGAAGACGAGCGACCGGTCCCTCCGGTCGACCGTGACCGACCGCATCTCGTCCCAGCTCATGGACTCCGTCTCACGGCTGATATTGATCAGGCTGCCCCCCGCGCCCGAGAGAGACCCGCCGACGACGGACCCGGCCAGCGTCGCCCGGTTGAGCGCCTTCGACTCCTTTCCCGCGCGATACCCGACGCCTTCGCTCCCGATGGCGAACTCGCCCATGGGTCCCCCCTTCGTGAAGAAATGGATCGCCGCCGCGACGATCAGGCAGAGGACGAGCAGGAAGAGAAAGATGCCACCGATCCACGGCAGGGCTTCGTAGGCGCCCATGATCACCATCAGCACCGCGACGAAGAGGAACCCTGCCCCGAGGGCAATGACCAGTTGCTTGACGACGACGGGGCTCGTGACGACCGGCATCCTGGCCGACCAGACCAGGGGCTCGCCGTCGGTGTCCAGCGTCCCGGCTTCCGGGGGAGCGTGGCAGGATGGGCAGGGCCCTCCTTCTTCGGGGAGCTCCGAACCGCACTCGGTGCAGAAGGGCATGAGGGTTATCCAATGATCCAGTACGCCTTAGCCATTATAAAAGGCTCCGATCGTCGAAGGAGAACGGCGTCTCCCCCCGGGGCTTCCGTCCGGGGCAGATGGTCATGGCAGCGCCGTCCCGGGTATCAGATCGTGCGCTGCATCACCTCGTGGGCCAGGGCGTACGACCGGTTCGCCTCCTCGTGGCGCCCTTCGAGCGAGAGGAGATCCCCCTGGAACTGCAGGGACGAAAAGAGGGTGATCGCTTCGTCACGGGACGTCGGGGCGATCGCGACAGCCCGCTCGATGCTATCGAGGGCGCCGGCACGGTCTCCCGTCGCGTTCCTGGCAAGGGCCTGGTAGTAGAAGACCTCCGCGTCGTTCGGATCGATGGCGATGGCGCGAACGAAGGACTCCTCCGACTCGGACGTCCTGTTCAGCATGGCGAGCGAGAGGCCCCGGTTCTTCCAGACAGCCTCATGCATCAAGTCGATGGCGATCGCCCGGTCGAAGGCAGTCACCGCCTCCTCGTACCGGCCCATGGTGTGATGGGTCTCGCCGCGGTTGTTCCAGTCGTCCGCACTCTCCGAGAGCGAGATGCACCCACAGCCGATCAGGAGGACGCCGACGAGAAGGATTGCTGGCCGCATCGAGAGTAGGTGAACGGACGGAGGTGAATAAGGTTGCGACATCGTCTCCCGAGCGGCGTCCCCGAACCGGAACGACCCCGAGATGGTGGTGCGTAGATCTCTCGTTCCCTCCAGGGGCCATGGTATCGCACACCCGTCCCGGCAGGGCCGGGCACGTCAAACCGTAAAAAAAGGAGAGACGCATCCACAGCGGTGATGTCCTGGAAAACCCGACCGGAACCCAGTCGTGGCAGGAGGCCCTCCTCGTCGAAGAACGCCCGCGGCGTGCTGCTCCGAGATGATGCGAGAGAAGGCCAGGAATGGTGTAAAAGCGGTTGGGGCTGGGTTTTCAATAACCTGCCGGGATGAAGGGGCCGGAGCCTCCTACAGGCACACTGCCGCGTTCTGGGGTCGAAGTGGCCGTTGATTTGGGCCAACTCCCGTCAACCGCTCCCCCGGTGTAGTCACGAAGCCACTTCCCCTGCACCGGTTCGGGGAGGATATGATTCCGTGTCTTCCCGCAGACATATGCATACATGTATGACCCGCCGAACGTCCGTCCGTCATGCGAAACCATTCCGTCGATGACAGCGTCCCACTCGCCGCATTCCGTCGGGTCCGGGTTCTTCATCCGCGCGGTGAAGGTGGTGACCGTCTTCTGGTCTGCCGTGAAGAATCCCTCCCGCATGCCCTCTTCCCAAAATTCCCGCTCGTCCGCATCCATGCTCTTCGTGTTCACGGGGACGGTCTTCTCTTCAAAGGTATAGACCATGCTCAAGCCGGCATGATTGCGGTACTCCGCCCCGAGGACGCCCTGCGCATTCCTGACGATGGCGATCTCGTTCGGCCACCCGGCATTCGACGTGAACTTCCAGACCCCGGGCTTCAGCCCCGTTCCCTCGTCCTTCTTGGCGTAGACGCAGTACCCTCCCAGGTCGTACATCAGGTCCACCGTTTCATCGGGCTCCGCCCTGAAATCGTACGAGAACTCGTTCATCTTCGTCACGATCTTCGGGTCCACTTTGACGTACCTCGACTTCCCGTCCTTCTTCGTCAGGACGATCGTCGCGCCGTTGTTCACCTCGAGGCGCGTCGGCCATTCCAGCTGGTTCCGCGCATCCTCCGCGACCCTGATCTCTCCGTGCATCGTGTATCTTCCGGAGTCGGGATCGTTGGGATCTTCCGGCGCGTAGCTCATCGTCACCTCGAACCTGGGGAGGAACCGGTCGAGTACAGCAGCGCTGGAGCGTACGGCTGTTGGGATCAGGATCTCCCGCTGTGCATCGACCACTTTCGGGTCAATTGCATACGTATGTCCGTGAAAGGTCCAATCAAACCACGCATTTGGCGCAACCGCAAGCCTTCCCTCTGAGTCCCTGAGGTACCCCTTGAGAGAACCCGCTTCGATCACTTCCATCTTCGTGATATCCGGCAGGGAATAGTTCGTCGCAGACATCTTCTGGCCCGGGATCGTGTCCCGCGAAAAGAAATTGTTATTGGTATAAAGGGCGACGTCGTGCATCAGCCCGTTGAGGTTCTTCCGATATTCGAGCGGCGCCGGATCATTGCCAGCATACTTGTTCACGTGCTCCCAGTTCGTCGTACTCTCGTACTCGTCTGAATCCCATATTGATGAACAATGCCCATCGTTTCGCACGTGCGCGGGAACGGTCATGTCCGAGATCATGTGCATGGTCTCTCCGACCCCCCGCCATGCCCTCCCGTAGTACTCGTTGCCGTTCTCGTGAGATGCAAGGGCCTTCTTCATGTTCTCCTTCGCATCGTCGTAGGAATACTCCTGGACGAAGTTAATGCCGTAACGCTCCATGTTGCGGCTCAGGTCTCTGAGCCCCCAGTCCCTGGCGTCTGTCATCGGGTTGGCATTGAGGGTGCTCGAACCATAATGAAGGATCTCCGTCACGAGCTGCTGGTCGGTCAGGTAGCGTTTCCCCTCGGGAGCCATCGGGTCGTAGAAGTGGACCAGGGCACTCGGGCCCTCGGGCTCGTCCGCCGAGTAGCCGCCTCCGATGATCCAGTCCGTGATTTTCTTCTGTTTTTTAATGTCGGGCCGGGTAGCTGGAGCCATGACCATGTCTCCAGGCCCACCCTCCTCCTCGCGCTCCCAGGCATATCCCCAGCAGGGCATGCCATCCAGGGTGGCGAGCGGGGCCTTGAGATACGGGTCCGCCGGCATCAGCTGGGACTGGAAGAGGGTGACGGCGTTGGTGTTGATGGCGGTGTGCGCCTTCATGCCGCCCACGTCGTCGTACGCGGAGACCGTGACCGGGACCAGGAGCAGGCAGAGGGAGAGGATCGCACAGAGAATGCGCGTCCTCAGTAGATCTTCCATGAGCCCTCCTCCATGATCGTCTGGAACGGGACCGTCTCTCCGTCCAGGGTCATCTCCCACGAGATGACGCCCCGACCCTCCGCCCGGACCATGCGGGCACCCTTGAAGGCACCCGCGAGGGCGGTCGCCTTCTCGGGGGGGATGGTACCGGACCGAGGCAGCGACGATGAGACGTGCTGGAGAAACGTCGCGGTATCTCCGCTCGAGAGAGCGCCGGCAGCACCGGCGAGGACCTGTTTCGCACCGTCGACCTCCGCACCCGAAACCTGGTACGGCGTCGCCACCGGTCTCGTCGCGGCAGTCGTCCGCACGTAGTCGTCAGGTTCCGGGGGTGTCGAGGTCAGGAGCTCGTCGAGCAGTGCCAGGCCGACAAGACCGACTCCCAGTATCGCCACCAGCCCCACGGCACCGATCACGAGCAAGCCGAAGACCGATCGTTTCGGGCTCGGGCGGGCGGCGGGTACATGAGACGGGGGCTCCGGGGTAGAGACCTCCGGTCGTGGAGGGGGCGTCGCGGTTTCCGGTTCCCGGGGTGCCGGAACTGCGGAGGGCGCCAGGGCGCCGCCGCAGGAGCCGCAGAACGGTTTTCCGCTTCGCACTTCCGCACCGCAGTGAGGACAGGCAGGGATTTTTGGAAGGAAGGATCCGCACGATCGGCAGTGCTTCTGTTTCGCGGTCCTGGCTGCACCGCACTTCGGGCAAAACCAATGTTGATTCTCAGAGGCCGATGTCATAGTGATCCACTCCCGGACGCGTGCCGGGTTCTGAATGAGGCTGCAGAGACTCATCCGGGCGATTAGAATCGCCGATAGAATCACTTGAAATCCCGACCTATATATAAGTGGTGGCAGAGGTCTTGGAATCCGTCCCGATGACCGGCGCCTCATTCACCGAGAGCTGCTGATCCCTCCATCTCAGGCCTGCAACACAACCCGTCACCGGAATATTCTGTCGGGGAGTCCGATTGCATTTCGGAAATCCGCGTCTCCCCCACCACGCCGAAGTTCCCTCGTCGGACCCGTCCTCCCCGGATCCCTGGCGGGTGCTCATGGTCACGATCTCGCGTGGAGCTCGGGGCCGTGCTGGCGGTGCAGGTGACACGCTCCACGAAGAAGAATAGTGCAGTGTGTGAGAGATCCACCCTGTCACGAAGTCCTGGGGCTCGTCGTCCTCTCCGCGATACCCGTCGTCGGGCGGCTGCTCTCCTGGAACCGCGTGCTCTGCCCCGTCTACCTGGCGATCGGCCGAGTCACCGGGCTGTGCTTGCCCCCATCTCCCGGTGTGACCCGGGCCGTCATCTGAAGGAGGAGGCGGGGCGGGTGCACGGACACGGAACCGTCGCACGCAAACGCGTCCAGGCCCCGCCGTTCCCACCGCCCGATACCGGTTCTGCGCGTCGTGCCGACGGTCCCGTTCAGGCCCGCGGCAGCTGCTCCGCTGTCCGCGCGCCCTCGGCGATGACGGCCCCGAGGTCGACGAGCGCCCCCGGGTTGATGAAGTTGTTGGCGAGCATCACGCCATCCTGCTGCAGTGCGAGCTCCTTGAGCCGCCTGGCATAGAGGTGCTCGATCAGCGCGAACCCGGCGGCCATGCCCCGCGGGATGCCATCGGCGATCCCCCGGATCTGCTCCTGGGTGAGCCCGAACTCCATGCTGCCCGCGAACTCCGCGCCCGCCTGGCCCCCAGCGTACGCACCGTTCTCGCCGCCCATGCCATAACCGATGAGCGCGCCGACCCCTGCGGCCAGCTTCACCCGGTCCGCGTCGGGGAGCTGCGTCAGCTGCACGGATCCTACTTTCCCGTTCTCGTCCTTCACGATCCCCAGCAACCCGACCAGCCGGACGATCCCGGCGTCGCTCAGGCTGAACAGCTCCTCGAGGATCGCGCCCTTGAGCTTCGTCGGGTCGGGGAACCCGATCGCCACCGGCGATATAGGTCCAAATTCTGCCATGCTTCCCACCTCTTCGGCGTGTCCTCCTGTACATTTCAATTATATACGGTTTTTCATTTAATTCAGAGGATTCCAATAGAGATACTGTTGGCGAGTTGTCACGGTCCGGCCATCCCGAACCCTTATCCCCCCCGGGACCCGAAGTTCTCCGTTGACAGGCGGACCGGGCACCGCGCCCCGTGACGCACGCGGTCCGGGGATGGCGGACGAGAGCGGCGGTCGCATCGTCTTCGGCGCTCCCGACATCGGCGGGCTGCGCCGGGACGGATTCCTGCCCGTGGACATGCACGTGCACACGCGCAGCTCGGACGCCGCCCCGACCGCTCGTCAGGTCCTGGCGCAGGCGCGGTGGCGCGGGATCGGGGTCGCGATCACCGACCACAACGAGGTTCGGGGCGTCGTCGAGGCCTTCGAGCGACCGCCCGGCGTCACCGTGGTGCCGGGGATCGAGCTCGACTGCGCCGAGGGTCCCCACCTCCTGCTCTACTTCTACTCCCTCCACGACCTTGTCGACTTTTTCGACCGCCATGTCCGGCCCCGTCGCGTGGGAAGGCAGTACATGACCTCCTGTCCCTCTGCCGCTGGAATCCTCGCCGCGGCCGAGGGCTATGCCTGCCTGGTGGTGGCGGCCCACCCGTTCGGCTACTTCGGCCTCGACCGTGGAGTCCTGCGGTGTGATGCCCGGGGGCTGCTGCCCGGGATAGCGGCACGACTTACCGGGGTCGAGGCGATCTGCGGTGCGATGAGCGAAAGGGTCAACCGCATGGCAGCCACCTACGCGGAGACGCACGAGGTTCCCGCGACCGGTGGGTCCGACGCGCATGTCCTGCGGTCGATCGGCAGCGTCGTGACGGGCGTGCGTGCCGACAGCCTCGATGAGCTCCTGGACGGAGTCCGGCGCGGAGACGGTGTCGTCGTCGGGTCATCCGCCGGGCCCCTCGCACGCGGGATGGCTGCCGGCGTGATCGCCTGCCACTACGTCCCGTACGCGGCGACTGCCCTCCGCGTCCGGATCCGGGGCGCCGGGGGGCGGTCCCGCCGGCGGCACTGACGGCGGCTCAGAGCATCGGCGAGAAGAGACGACCGATCGACTGCTTGAACTTCTGGCTCCAGGGGAGCGCATCGAGCCGCTCGAGCGTGATCGGACTGCAGAACTCGAGGTCGCGGACGAACCGTGCCCTGAGGTCCGCCGCGATCGCCGAGTCGTACATCACCGCGTTCGTCTCGAAGTTGAGGCTGAAGGACCGCACGTCCCAGTTGGCGCTCCCCACCGATGCGACTACCTCGTCCACGACGATAGTCTTGGCGTGGATGAAGCCGTTGTCGTAGGTGTAGGCCTTCACCCCCAAGTCGAGGAGCTGGCGGATATACGAGATCCCCGCCCAGTACACGAACGGGTGATCCGGCCGATCGGGCATCATGATCCGGACATCGACCCCGGAGAGTGCCGCGATCCGGAGCGAGTCGAGGACGCTCTCGTCGGGCACGAAGTACGGCGTCTGGAGGAATACCGACCCCGTCGCGGTCCCGATCAACTTGAGGTACGACTCCTTGACCGGGTTGAATGCGGTGTCCGGGCCACCCGAGACGACCTGGATCGGCGTCCCCGGCCCGGACGGCCCGACCGGGAAGTACCGCTCGCTGTATGCCAGCGCCTGGTCGGGAGCGGCGTAATTCCAGTCGAGGAGGAACCGGATATGCGCCGTGGGCACGGCGTTTCCCTCGAACCGGACGGCCGTGTCCCGCCAGTACCCCCACTCCGGGCCAGGCCCAGGTAGTCGTCGCCGACATTGAAACTGCCGATGTAGCCGATCTTCCCGTCGATGATCGCGATCTTCCGGTGGTTCCGGTAATTGTACCGGAGCTGGAGGTACCGCAGGAACGAGGGAAAGAAGAACACCACCTCGCCGCCCGCCTCCCGGAGCCCATCGAAGAAACGCGGGGGCAGGCCCGCTCCCCCGAGCCCGTCGATGAGCACCCGGACCTCGACCCCGGCCCGGGCCCGCTCCGTGAGCGCCTCGCGCAGTTCGTTGCCGATCCCGTCGTCCTTCCAGATGTAGTACTCCAGGTGGACGAAGTCGACCGCGTTCCGGACGTCGTCGAGCAGGGACGCAAACTTCTCCGTACCATCGGTGAAGACCGTGACCCGGTTGTTCAGGGTGAGGACCGCGCCATCGTTCCGGAGGTGGAGCAGGACAAGGTGTCGCAGGGACATGGGGATCCCGCTATCTGCGGAGGCGCCGGGGTCACGGAGCGCCTTCTGCTGCAGATCGATGATCGACCGGAGCCGCTGGTCGTCCTCCTGCTTGGCGCGAAACATTCGCTCCCTGCGGTAGTTCTGGCCGAGAAAGAGGTAGAGGACGAAGCCGACGATGGGGACGAAGGTGAGAGCCATCACCCAGGCAAGGGTCGCGCTCGGGTCCTTCCGCTCGAAGAAGATCACGACGATGATAAAGGCGATGTTGGCGAGCACGATCAGGGGCGCAAGCAGGGCGATCAGGATCTCCAGGGGGGACAGGCCGTCGGTCATGGTCCGTCGCCTCGCTGCTGCGTGGCGGCACACATCTCAAGGACGACCGTGCGTTTAAATCCAGATGGTTCGTTTCCGCCGGCCGGAAAAAAGAGGGAGGGTCAGGTCACGATGAACGTTCCGGTCATGGTTGCCGGGTGGGGGTCGCAGCGGAAGAAGTAGGAGCCCGGGGTCGACGGCGCGGTGAAGGTATAGGTCGTCGTGCTCACCCCGGTGATGATTTCGCCGACGAAGATCGGGGTCGTCGCCGTCGAGTCCGTGTAGAACGCGACGTTGTGCGGGACACCCGCGTCCGCGTTGACGAAAGAGAGCTCGATCATGGATCCGGCGGGTGCCGAGAGCGTGCTCTTGTCGAAGGCTATGTCACGCGCCATCAGCGCGAACGTGACGGTGGCGTTTCCCGCCGGGGCGGTGCCGTTCGCCGTGACGGTGGCGGCCGGGCTGGGCGTTTGTGTCGGCGTCGGCTGGGCCGGGCCGGGCGCGGTGCAGCCCGCGCAGAGCGCAGCGACGGCGATCAGGGTGACGAGCGTGCCGAACGTGGTCGATCTCGACATGGACCACCATAATCGCGGGACGGCAGATAAAGGTTGGCGCCCGCGGCGGCCCGAACGTGCGGAGGACGCCGCCGGGGCCGGGGCCCCGGCGCGCCTCCCCCGGAAGAGGAGGGAGAGGAGATAGTGCAGCGCCCCGCCGCGGGGGCCATTCCCGGGAGAGACGACTGCCGATGAGTGATACACGCTCATCATTCATGAGCCTGACGCCTCCCGGGGTCAGGCAGTCGGCAGGGTGAAGAAGAAGGTCGAACCCTCGCCGGGCGTCGACTCGACCCGGATCCGGCCGCCGTGCCGCTCGACGATCTTCTTCGCAACGGCGAGGCCGATGCCCGTGCCCGGGTACTCGTCGGTGGTGTGGAGCCGCTGGAAGATCACGAAGATACGGTCGAAGTCCCTGGGCGCGATCCCGATCCCGGTGTCTGCGACCGAGAACTCGACCATCCGGTCCAGCCGCCGGGCCGAGATCCGGATCTTCGACGGCACGCCCTCGCGTCGGTACTTGATCGCGTTGCCGACCAGGTTCGAGAAGACCTGCCCGAGCTGGGCCGCGTCGGCCATGACCATCGGCAACGCGCCGACCTCGACCATCGCGCCGGCCTCGTGGATCGGGGTATCGAGCATCCGGAGCGCGTCCGCGACCACCGTGCTCGCATCCGTCGGCGCGAGCGGCGCCGCCGTGGTCTCGACCCTCGAGAGCTGGAGCAGGTCCTGGATCAGCTGCTGCATCCGCATCCCACCATCGACAATGAAAGCGATGTAGTCGTCGGCGTCCGCGTCGAGCCGCCCTCGGTACCGCCGTTCGAGGAGCTGGCTGAAGCTGACGATGGACCGCAGCGGCTCCTGCAGGTCGTGGGAGGCGACGTACGCGAACCGTTGCAGCTCCTCGTTCGAGCGTTGCAGCTCCTGGGTGAACCGCTCGCGTTCGACCTCGTTCTCCCTGCGGTCGGTGACGTCCAGGTTCATACCGATGACGCGGAGGAGCCGGCCGCGCACATCCGTGATCCCACGACCAACCACGGAGACCCATCGAACCGCGCCCGACGGCGTAACAACGCGGAACTCGAGCTCGAACGGCTCGTCCCGGGCGATCGCCGCGTCGCGCTCGGCCTCGACACGCTCGATGTCGTCCGGATGGACCAGCCGCCGCCAGGTCGGGTAGTCGCGGATGGCCCCGGCTCGTACGCCGTAGGACTGGAGGAACTCGGGGGTGAAGGTGATCGCCCCCGTCGCGGGGATCCAGTCCCATGTCGCGACCTCGGCGCTCTCCTGACCGAGCCGCAGCCGCTCCTCGCTCGAGCGGAGGGACTCCTCGGCCAGCCGCCGCTCGGTGATGTCACGGAAGACCACGGCCATCCTGCCTCGCCGCACAGGAAACCCGGTGATGTGATACCAGCGGCCGAGCGCCGGGAACGGCTCCTCGATGTTGACGAAGGCCCGGTTGAACGACGCCTCGAGGAAGACGTCCAGCCACTTCTTCGGCATCTCCGGAAGGATCGAGTAGGCAGTCCGGCCGACGATCGCCTCGGGGGGCAGCGAGAGCTCGCGCCCCAGGGCCGGGTTGACGTCGACGAGTCGGATGTCGACCGGCTCGCCGCGGTCGTCGACCAAGGGTTCGCAGATCGCGCAGGGGTCGATCATGTTCAGGAAGAACGATCGTGCGTCGGCCTCGCTCTCGGCGAGCGCTAGCTCGGCCGACTTGCGATCGGTCACGTCGATCAGCAGACCGATCACCTCCGCCGGGTCGCACGGGCGGTCGCGGACCTCCCGGCCCCTGAACAGGATCCACCGCTGTTCGCCGCCAGGCAGCACGATGCGGATCTCGAGCTCAAGCGGCTCGCCCGTTCCGAATGCCGTCAGCCGCCCGGCCCTGACGATGTGGCGGTCCGCGGGGTGGATCAGGCGCTCGAAGTCCAGATACGGCGCGCTCGAGAGCTCTTCGAGCCCGTACAGGCGGAGAAATTCGGGAGAGACGGTCACCCGATCGGTGGCCGTGTCCCGGTCCCAGAGCCCGATGCCGGCGCTCTCCTGGGCGAGGCGGAGCTGTGCCTCGCTCCGGCGCAGGGCTGCCTCGGCCCGATACCGCTGCGTGTCTTCGGTGATGTACTCGATGATCCCGGTGAGCGTGCCCTCCTCGTCGAAGTCGCCGACGAGATTCGCCACCACGTGAATGCGATTGCCGTCGCGGCGCCGCCGGTACCCCTCGACGTTCTCGATCCTGCCCTCCGCGCGGAGACGGTCGAGGAGAACGTCCCGTTCTGCAGGGGTGCAGTAGGTCTCGATGATTCCGACCGATCGTGCCTCGCCCGGGGAGGCGAACCCAAAGATCCGGGCGAAGGCCGGGTTGGAGTCAAGAATACGGCCGTCGGACGTGGTGACAACGTGGGCCGAGATGTCCGCGTCGACGAATCGGCGATACCGTGCCTCGCTCTCGCGGAGGGCCTCCTCGGAGCGCCTGCGCCCGGTGACGTCACGCAGGACGATGACGGCCTGGTCGACCGTGCCCGCCGCGGAGCGGACGGGCAGGACGAGGCCCTCGAACAAGAGACCGTCGAAGACCTCTTCGAACTGGAGGGGGCGCCAGGAGGTGAATGCGCGGAGAAATCGCTCACGAATACGGGCACCTGGTACGATCGGGAACACTCGCCAGGCGTTCGCACCGACGAGTTCCCGGGCGGGCCTCCCGAGGATCCCGGCAAATGCATCGTCGAGGTCGAGAATGGTCCCGTTGGCATCGAGGAGGACGATCATGCCCGGTGGCCTGGGCGCATCCGCCAGGGCCGGTTCCGGGACTGATAGTTGACAACGCCCATCGTCCGGCTGCCATATCTCGAGGGCACCACCGACATTCGCACCATCCGAGAGCGGCGTTGCAGTCACCAGGAATGACATGATCCGGCCATCCGTGGCCCTGATGGCGATGGGGGTTTCGATCACATCTTCGCCGCCGAGCGCGCGGCAGGCGGGCAGCCTGGTTATCGAGAGGCGCGTACCATCGAGGGCGCGCGGCGCGAAGAGTGCAGCGAGTTCGGCGAGGCAGAGGCCGGCCAGCGGCTGGCCGGCCAGGGCCTCGGCCGGCCCGTTCGCTTCCAGGATCCTGGTGTCGGAGGTGTAAAGAAAGGCAGGCTGCCCGATACCTGTGACGGGATGTGGAGGACTGGGGTGCATGGAGAAGTCCCGGTAGGATTCGGTAATTCCCTCTCTATCGTGGTGGGTATGCTGGTAATTTTTCTCATCCTTTTATATTCCTTCATGGTATTTGTAAGAAACGCCCGGGGGGCATCCCGGAGCGACACCCTTTTATCGCCGGTCGCCCGACGTCGAGACGGATGGGCCGCCTCACGACCTCCACACGGGCACTGGCTCTCGGCGTGGTCCTCGCGCTCCTCGTCGCGGGGTGCGCGAGTCCCGTCCGGGAACCTCCGACCACTTCAGGGACACCGCTGCCGACTGCGACGCCCGTTCCCGTCACGATCGTGACAGAGTTCGCGCCGTCGACGCCGATCAACGTTGCCGGGCTCGCGAACGCCACGGAGGTCTTCGTCTGGACACCGGAGGACTCCTGGGACGGGGACGCGGCCTACGACGGCGTGGCGGTCAGCCCCTGGCTCCAGGACGACGAGGAACGGACCATCGCCTGGAGCGGACCGGCGCTCCGCGTCGCGATCGAGATCTGGACGACCCGGCCCGGCCCGAACCTCACGGAGGAGAAGGACCGGCTGGTCTACCGGGGAGAGGGGACCATCGACGCCTGGCAGGATACGGTTCGCGTCCCGTTCGAGGAGATGGAGACGCCTCCGGGCGAGCGGTTCGGGCTGACGTACGTGACCGTGTACCTGCCGGACGGCCGGGCGCTCGAAGGGAGGAGCGCGATCACGGCGCTCGGACCGTGAAAGGGGAGGACCGCAGCCCCTAAGCGATGGGCAGGGTGAAGGAGAACGTTGAGCCTTCGCCCGGCACGGACTCCGCCCATGCCTCACCCCCGTGCCGCTCGGCGATCTTCTTGACGAGGGCGAGCCCGATGCCCGTGCCCTCGTACTCGTCGTGGGTGTGGAGGCGGCGGAACATCTCGAAGATCGCCACGAGATGCTCGGGCTCGATCCCGATCCCGTTGTCGGCGACCGAGAACTCGACCATCCGGTCCAGTCGCCGTGCCGTGATCCGGACCTCGGGCCGCACGCCCTCGCGTCGGTACTTGATCGCGTTGCCGACCAGGTTCGAAAAGATCTGCCCGAGCTGGACCTCATCGGCCATCACCGCCGGTAGCTCGCCCACCGTGACGGAAGCGCCGGCCCCGTGGACGACGGACTCGAGCATCCGGAGCGCGTCCGCGACCACCACGCCCGCGTCCGTCGGCGCGAGCGGCCGGGCCTGGGTCGTCACGCGCGAGAGCAGGAGAAGATCCTGGATCAGGCTCTGCATCCGCATGCACCCCTCGACGATGAAGCCGATGAACTCGTCGGCGTCGGTGTCGAGTTGCCCTCTGTACCGCCGTTCGAGGAGCTGGGAGAAGCTGATGATGTTACGGAGCGGCGCCTGCAGGTCGTGGCTGGCGACGTAGGCGAACCGCTGGAGGTCGGCGTTCGACCGCTCGAGCTCGGCGGCGTACCGCTTCAGCGTCTCCTCCGCCTCCTTCCACGCGGTGACGTCCTGCACGATCCCCTCCGAACGGGCGATCGACCCGTCGGGGCTCCGGCGGTGGGTGCATCGTTCGTGCAGGGTGCGGACGGCCCCGTAGGGCCAGCGGAGGATACGGTATTCCAGCTCGTACGCGTCCCTTCCTTCGTGGACCGAGTCCCGGTACGCCGCATCGACTCGCCCCCGGTCATCAGGGTGGACCGCGGCCAGGTAGGCATCGTATGTCGGCTCGAACTCCTGAGGATAGACGCCGTAGATGCGATAGACCTCGTCGGACCAGGTGAGCTGTCCATCGGCGAGCTCCCAGCTGCCGAGGTGCGCAATCTCCTGGGCTCGCTTGAGCCGTTCCCTGCCAGCCTCGAGCTCCGCATTCGTGCGGATCAGCTCGGCCTTGACCCGGTTCCGCTCCTCCGCGTAGCGGATGGAGCGTACCAGGGCCGGGCCGCTCATCCAGCCCTTCGCGAGGAAGTCCTGGGCACCCTCCTGGAGGGCCGCCACCCCCACCTCCTCGTCGTCGAGCCCGGTCAGGACCACGATCGGGACGTCCTGAGCGGCCGCGCGGACCTCGCGGACCGTCTCCATGCCGTAGCTGTCGGGGAGCCCGAGGTCGAGGAGGATGCAGTCGGCGCCGTCGTCCGCGAGGGCCGCCTTCGCCTCGGCAAGGGTGCTCGCATGCCGAATGGCGATCCGGTGCTGCTGGTACTCGGCGAGCAACTCCAGGACGAGCTCCCTGTCGGCATGATTGTCCTCGACCAGGAGGATCCTCGTGCCGGAGTTCATGGGTTCTTGGGTGGCAGGGTGACGATCGAGAACCAGAAGGTCTCGATCGATTTGACAATCTCGATGAACTCAAGGAATCGGACCGGCTTGCGGATATAGCAGTTGGCGTGGAGCCGATACGACTCGAGGATGTCCTGTTCGTCGTGGGAGACGGTCATGATCACGACCGGGATCGTGTTCAGTTCCGGGTCGGACTTGAGCTCCGCGAGGACCTCGCGCCCGTTCTTCTTAGGGAGGTTCAGGTCCAGGAGGACCAGGTCGGGACGCGGAACGGCGCCGTACGGCCCTTCGCGGCGGAGAAAGGCCATTGCCGCCTCGCCGTCGGAGACCACGTGGAGGTTGTTCCTGAGCTTGCTCTCGAGCAGGGCCTCGCGCGTCAGCTCGACATCGGCCGGGCTATCCTCGACCAGGAGGATCTCGACCATGCGTGGGTATGTGGTGTAGCGGGCTGGTTCGTTCATTGGGATGCTCCTGCACGGACCGGGATGGTAAAGGTGAATGTCGACCCTTCGCCAGGGGTCGACGTGGCGGCGATCGAACCGCCATGCCGTTCGACAATGCGCTTGCAGACGGCAAGGCCGATCCCGGTCCCCTCGTACTCTCCCTTCGCATGAAGCCGCGCGAAGAGCTGGAAGATACGGTCCAGGTGGCGGCCGTCGATGCCGATCCCATTGTCGGCGATCGAGAAACGCCAGTCGCCATCATCGCGCTCGGCCGAGATCCGGACCTCGGGCGTGACTCCGGGCTGCTGGAACTTGAGGGCGTTGCCGACCAGGTTCTGGAAGACCTGGGTGATCTGGATTCCGTCGGCATAGATCTCGGGCAGGGGACCGTCGACCGTGACTACGGCACCCCGTTCCTGTATCAGGGCCCGCAGGTTGCGCAGGGCCTGCTCGACGGCAAGGTTAGAATCGATGGGGCCGAATTCGTGGGCCTTAGTCTGGACGCGGGAGTACGCGAGCAGGTCCTGGATCATCTGCTGCATCTGGTTCGTGCCGTCGACGATGAACTTGATGTACCGGTCGGCCCTCTCGTCGAGCGAGTTCCGGTACCGCCGGGCCAGGAGCTCGGTGAAGCCCGAGATCGCCCTGAGGGGCTCCTGCAGGTCGTGGCTCGCGATATACGCGAACTGCTGCAGCTCCTCGTTCGACCGAGCGAGCTCGCGGCTCCGTCGCTCCAATTCGGCGGAGGTCGCGCGGTGCCCGGCGATCTCCCGTTCCAGGCTCAGGTTGGCCTCGACGAGGTCGGCCGTACGCTCCCGGACCCGGTCGTCGAGGTCGTCGTATGCGTCCTGGAGTGCCTCCCGCGCGCGCTCCAGCTCGGTGACGTCCCGGGCAACCGCGAAGATACCGGCGATGGCGCCCTCCTCGTCCCGGTAGAGGGACGCGTTGTACCGCACTGGGGTGATGCGACCGTCGCGGTGGCGGAGCTCGAGCGCATAATCGGTGACCGTTCCGTCCCGGAAGACCGTCTCGAACCCCGCTCGCGCCCGCCCGGGATCGGTGAAGTAGTCGGAGAACTGGGTGCCGACGAGCTCGTCGCGGGAGATGCCGGTCGCCCGCACGGTCGCGTCGTTCACATCAAGAACCGCGCCGTCGGGACTGATCGTCACGAATGGGTCCAGGCTTGCCTCGATCAGACCCCGGTTGTAACGGTTGGCGCGCCGCGCGGCCTCCTCGGCCTTCTTGAGCTCGGTGACGTCGCGAGCAGCGGCGAAGACGCCGGCCACCTCGCCCTCCTCGTCGCGGTAGACCGTCGCGTTGTACACGACGGGCCGGACCGTGCCGTCGCGGTGGCGGATGCCGAGCTCGTAGTCGCGAACGGAGCCGGCGCGGAACGCGGTCTCGTACCCGGCCTTGGCGCGGGCGGGGTCGGTGAAGTAGGTCGAGAAGTCGGTTCCGACCAGCTCGCCACGCGGGACACCGGTCACCTGGATCGTCGCCTCGTTCACATCGGTGATGATCCCCTCGGGGCTGATCGTTACAAGCGGGTCGAGGCTCGCCTCGATCAGGCTCCGGTCGTACGACACAGAACAGGAGCCCGGCACCTCTGCTGGGGCCGTATCGGAGACCCAGGTGTCCTGGTACTCGTTTCCACGCTCTGGATACGTCCACATGGTCCCTGGCCGGACCGCGCCCGCTCGATCGGGGCGGGTTCGGCCTGTCCTGAAGATTTTTTTTTCATACCGAATAACCCTTCCCCCGGCGCCGGCGGGCTGGTTACACCACGGGAAGAGTGAAGGAGAAGGTCGAGCCCTCGCCGGGTGTCGACTCGACCCGGGTCCGCCCTCCGTGCCGCTCGACGATCCTGCGCACGACGGCAAGACCGATCCCCGTGCCCGGGTACTCGTCACGGGTGTGGAGCCGCTGGAAGATCACGAAGATCCGGTCGAAGTACTCGGCCTCGATCCCGATCCCGTTGTCCGCGACCGAGAAGCGCCATGACCGACCCTCGCGCTCGGCCGAGACCCGGACTACGGGCGGCACGCCCTCGCGGCGGTACTTGATCGCGTTGCCGACCAGGTTCGAGAAGACCTGCCCGAGCTGGGCCGCGTCGGCCATGACCGTCGGCAGGGCGCCGACCTCGACCGTCGCGCCGGCCTCGCGGATCGGCGTCTCGAGCAGCCGGAGCGCATCCGCTGCCACCTCGCCTGCGTCCGTCGGCGCAAGCGGCGCCGCAGTGGTCTCGACCCGCGAGAGCTGGAGCAGGTCCTGGATCAGCTGCTGCATCCGAAGCCCGCCCTCCACGATGAAAGCGATGTAGTCGTCGGCGTCTGCATCGAGCGTGCCCTTATACCGCCGTTCGAGGAGCTGGCTGAAGCTGACGATGGACCGCAGCGGCTCCTGCAGGTCATGGGAGGCGACGTACGCGAACCGCTGCAGCTCCTCGTTCGAGCGCCGGAGGTCGTCCATGTACGACGCGATCGCCCGCTCGCTCTCCCGGAGGCGGGTGACGTCAAGGGCGTTGAATACCACGTTCTCGAGGGGATGGGAAAGGTCCACCGGCGACGAGTTGAGGACGATCTCGATGATCGTGCCGTCCTTCCTCTGCCACTGCGACTCGACGACACCGATCCCGGACTCGAGGATCTGTGCGTGTTTCTCCTCGCCGGCCACGGTATACGCCTCGTCGCTCGGGTAAAGCATGCGGATGTCACGCCCGAGCAGCTCCTCCCGGTCGTACCCGGTCATATGGCAGAGCTTGTCGTTGGCCTGAACGATGGTTCGATGCGAGACCATGCCGATACCGACGGGGGCGGCCCGGAAGAGGCTCGCCATGGTTTGCTCCCGCTTCCGCAACGCCTTCTCAGCCCGGGCCCGCCCGACGGCGTCCCAGGCCCGATCGGCGACCTCCCGGACGAGATCGACCTCTGTGTCGGTCCAGTCGCGCCGTGAGGAGGAGTAGACAGCAAAGATCGCAGCGAGTCTTCCGCCACGGAGTATCGGTACCCCGAGCACGGCGCGGACTCCCAGTGTGCGGTGCCGGAGGACCTGGTCCTGGTCGTAGTCCGCCATCACGTCCTCGGTCCGCCGGACGAGACCCTTGCGGTAGATATCGCCGGCGCCGAAGTCGTCGAGCCACCGGATACTGCCCAGGCTGCGAACGGTCTCGTCGTTCCACTCGCCCTGAATGAGCATCTGCTCGCCGGCCGCATCGACCTCGAAGTAGGCGGCCCCACTTGCATCGAGGTACTGGCCGGTCATCTCGACCGCAGCCGCCGAGACGGCCCGGACATCGGCGAGATCGCGGAGTCGGTCGCCGAGCGCGAGGAGGAAGGCCTTGCGCCGCTCACGCTCCAGCAGGAGTGCCTCGACCCGCTTCTGGTCGGTGATCTCCAGATGCACCCCGAGGACGCGCTGGAGCCGGCCGGCCTCGTCGTAGATCCCTTTGCCGAGGATGCGGACCCACCGCTCGGACCCCGGGTGCAGGATCAAGCGAAACTCCAGCTCCAGGTGCTCGCCAAGCGCGAGGGCTGCCTCCATCGTCGCCTCGAAACCCTCAAGATCGTCGGGGTGCACCATCGTCTGCCACTCCCCGCTCTCGGCGATGGTGGAGAGGCCGGAGTCGAAGACCCGCAGGAGGCCGCCCGGGCCCAGCGGGCTCCCTGGCGGGGGGGCGTACTCCCAGACACCGATCCCCCCGCACTCCTGCGCGAGCCGGAGCCGCTCCTCGCTCTCGTGGAGGGCAGCCTCGGCACGCTTCACTCCGGTGACATCGCGGAGGACCACCTGCCGGGCGGGCCGGCCGCCAAAGGGAATCATGGCCCCGCGACCCTGGGTCGTGACGGTCGTGCCATCGAGCCTGACCATCTCGATCGCAGTGATCGGGCTCTCCTCGCCGCGAAGGTCCGCCGCGATGTTCATCTTCACCTCCGTTCGCGAGGAGGGGTAAACGAACTCGAAGACGGGGCGGCCCAGGAGCGGGGCCGGTCCCTCGGCTCCGAGGAGGGCGAGTGCAGCCGCGTTGGCGAAGACGATGAGGCCGTCCTGGTGGATCAGGATCGCGTCGGGCGAGAGCTCGACCAGGTTTCGGTACTTCGCCTCGCTCTCGGAGAGCTCGGTCTCGAGCCGCTCCTGCTCGGTCGTGTCCCGGTACACGGAGATGTAACCGATCAGTGAACCGGACGGTTCGAGGATGGGCGCCACGGACCCCTCCGCGATCACGGTCCTTCCGTCCGGGAGGTGATGGCGGAACACGTGCGGAACGGTCTCGCCCCGTTCAAGGCGCGCGAGCCATTCCTGCCACTCCGCATCGGTGGCGACGTCCCCAACGAGCTCGCGCATGGACCGGCCCATCGCCTCGGCAGCCGTCCAGCCGAAGAGCCGCTCGGCCGCGCGGTTCCACGCGGTGACACGGAGTCCCCTGTCGGTGGCGATTGCGCCATCGGTCATCTGGTCGAAGAGCAGGGCGGCGAAGGATCGTTTGCGCTGCTCGGCGGAACGCTCGGTCACGTCATGCCAGACGTCCAGGACGCCGACGATCACTCCCCCGTCATGGACCGGGGAGGCCACGGATTGGATGGTGTGGGTCCGGCCGTCGTGGCTCGTGATCGCGATCTCCAGTTCAGCGAACTCCTCGCCCCCGAGGGCCCGGCAGCAGGGCAGGTCGGCCGGCGCGAAGGGTGAACCGTTCGGACCGGAAGGGCGAAAGATCTCGACCAGGTCCCGCGGCAGGCACCCGGTGAGCGGCCGGCCTGCGAGGGACTCGGCGGGACTGTTCGCCGCCGTGCACCGGCCGTCGGCGGTAAAAAGGAACGCGGGCTGGTGGACGCTTGCGATGGAGATCGGCGGAAGAGGGGACAAACGGTACCTTCAGGGGCTGTAATCAAGACATTTTCTGGGAGCCGGGAAAAGGGTTTCCTTCCTGACCATGCCGAACCAGGTGCCGTTTCAGCGTGGCCGGCCCTTCGAGAGCGGGACACACCCGCCCGGGGATCTACCGCAGGTTCTATGATGTATCGCGACATTATGGGCGCGGAGGAGATACGCAGTGACAAAAAAGCATATCAGTCCGAACGATGCCGACATTCCATCGACCGCCTCTGCCGGGACGCGGCCCGAGCAGGAGGCCCGATGGCCCGCACCGCGCAATGCCGTGCATCGTATCCGGCAGCTCGCCGCGGCCCAGCGAATCCACGACGCCCGCACCTTCGAGACCAAATAACGACGCCGCTGCCGGTCGAAGGTCACATGCGCCCGGGCCCCCTCTTCCCTTCTATCGGGGCTCCACGACGCCCCTCGCGGCCGGCAGGGTGAAAAAGAACGTCGAGCCTTTTCCCGGCACCGACTCGACCCGGATCCGCCCCCCGTGTCGCTCCACGATCCGCTTCACGATCGCGAGCCCGATCCCGGTCCCCCCGTACTTCTCCCGGGTATGGAGGCGCTGAAAGATGACGAAGATCCGGTCGAGGTACTCGGAATCGATCCCGATCCCGTTGTCCCGGACGGAGAACTCGACCATCCCGCCCTCCCGCCGCGCGGCGGTACTTGATCGCGTTGCCGACCAGGTTTGCGAAGACCTGTCCGAGCTGCGTCGCGTCCGCGAGCACCACCGGGAGCGGGTCGTGAGTCACCTCGGCACCGCTGTCGATGATCGCCCGATCGAGGCCGGTCAGGGCCGTGTCGACCACTTCCTCCGCGTCGACTGGCCCGGGGGGGGGCGTCGAGATGGCCACGCGCGAGAACGCGAGCAGGTCCAGGATGAGCGTCCGCATCCGTTCGCCGCCCTCGATGATGAACTGTATGTACTCGTCTGCGTCCTCGCCGAGCTTTCCCTTGTACCGCCGTTCGAGGAGCTGACTGAAGCTGACGATGGACCGCAGCGGCTCCTGCAGGTCGTGGCTCGCCACGTACGCGAACCGTTCGAGGTCCTCGTTGCTCGATGCCAGTCGGGCCGCGTACTCCACGAGGTGCCGTTCAGCCTCCCTCCGGTCGGTGACGTCGCGGAGGATCACCTCGATCGCCTGCCCGGCGTCGTCCTCGAACGCGGCCACCTCGACGTCGCGGACGCTCCCGTCGAGCCGGAGGATCCGTTCATCGATCAGCGGGACCGGCGTCCCGGCCCGTAGCTCGCGGATGCGCCCCGCCACGATCCCGTGGTAGTCGGGGTGAAAGAGGTCCAGGATCGGTCGGCCGATCACCTCGGTCGGCATCGAGGCGCCGAAGAGCTGGAGCGCCGCCGGGTTGACATAGTCGACGCTGTCGTTGCGGTTCACGAAGATCGCATCGGGCGCGCACTCGACGAGGTTCCGGTACCGCTGCTCGCTCCGGCGGAGCGACTCCCCGCGCGCTGTGAGTTCGTGGAAGAGCAGGTTCGCCGGGCTGGTCAGTCCCACCACCACGATCGCCTGGTAGAAGCAGTAGACCGATCCGAGCCGGAGGAGGTGCCCGACCAGGTTCATGAACCCATACACGCTCGCGTACGAGGTGAAGGCCAGCTCCTCCGCGACCAGCAGGGCCTGGGCCGCGACCAGGTACAGATAGACCGAGCGGTCGAAGCGGTCGCGCTTCCCGGCGAGGATGACGATGGCTCCGAGCATGGCGAGCGAGATGACGTCCTCGCTCAAACCTTGAACGGGGTCTGGCCGCTGCCCTCGACGAATGCGCTGGGAAAGATATCCCGGGCAAGGATGCTCGCGAGGAGGAGGCCCGAGACGATCGCACCGGCCGGGAGGAAGAGGACGGTGTCGAGCCGAGGGTCGCGCATGACGGTCCGGCCGACCAGGAGCGTGGCGACCAGGAATGTACCGGCCTGGAAATACTAGGCCGCGATCCAGATCTGGGTCGGCGGGTCCGCGCTGTCCCCCGGGAAGACACCCATCCCCTTGTACGCGACGGTGTGGACAAGGTCGAGGGAGCCAATGTAGAGAAACGAGATCCCCAGCAGGAGGAAGAAGGAGTCCGGGAGTACGGCCCGGGTGTTCCAGACGAGGAGGAAGATCGCAAAGGCCACGGCGATGCCGGCGACCTCGACCACGCTGTGAAAGAGGAGGTAATTCTCACCGGCCAGCAGCAGCAGGCCGGCGATCGAGACCACAGCGACAAACCACGGCGCGAGCTGCCATGCCAGCCAGTCCATCCGCGTCCGGTACCGGACGCGGAGGCGCCGTACGGGTGTCCGGTGCGGTCACGAGATCGCACATATTCGCGCGATGCGAATTACAAACGGCGATGAATACATAGAGCGCTGTCGGTGCCCGGACCCCGATGTCCCCTTCAGGTATCGAGCCGCACCGGCCAGTCGGGGGAGACGTCGACGATGCCGGGCTGGCAGAAAGCCGCGGCCTCGCACCGGTATCGGCGCGGGCAGTACCCGTTCTCGGCGTTGCGCGCCACGCACCCGGCCCGCGAGAGCATCCGGAGGGGCGCCTCGAGGTCCAGAGCGACCATCGGCCGATCGCCATGGGCGAGGCCGTCCACCCCGCGTGTCCACGCCTCGCGTATCGAGGGCCGGATCCCGGCGAGGGAACCCGAGTACGACCCCCGTACGACGCCGAGCGCGAGGCTCGCGCGGGCGATATGGTGGTCGACCGGGACCGGCACGCGTTCGAGGTTGCGCAGGTCCGAGAGCCCGGCCTCGAAGCGGAGCGATCGGATCCAGAGAGCCCCGGCCCGCTCGCCGCGGAGTCCAGGATAGTCGGGGACGAAGCGGTCCCCCGCGGGGTGCCGGTCCGCTCTCAGCCGACGGAGGAGAACCGTCGCGTCCCATCCGCAATCGCTGATGAACTCGCGGGGGTCGCCGGCCCACTTCTCCTCGAGAGTCCGGGCCACCGTCCGCCAGAGGAGCGCATCCTGCCTCGGTCGGCTCGAGAGCCCGTGCCGATGGAGGCCCGCCGCCACCCGGTCGATGGAGGCATCGGCCACGGCGCCGGGCATGAAGAGGTACCGCGTCTCGCGATCCTGGTGCGTAAGCCGTGCGCCCTCCCAGAGTTCCCGGGCGACTCGCTGGTGTCGGATGGTCGCTCCCAGGGTGAGGTAGAGGACGTGTTCGAGCGAACCGGCTACGACGCCCGCAGGGGGCATGGCCACCGGCATCGCCCCGCATCCCAGCAACCCGGTCGTGGCGAGGGCACCGGAGAGGAGGCCAGCCGCTACGGCAGCCCTATCCGGGTCGGCGACCACTGTCGGGACCCCTCGGCGGCGATGCAGCCCGACCAGATCGCCGCCCACGACGCGGCGCTCGATCCCGGTGCCGTTCAAAGACATGGTGCTCCACCGGCCGCGGGCGGTTCCCCGTTCCCGGCCCCTGCGGGGCGAGGACTGATCGCTTCGACCACGACCCGGCATCGGGGGCCCCGGTCGACTGTTCTCTGTTCGAGGAGTCCGTCGGCCTCCGCCAGCTCCCCGTTGTGTACGGAGACAGACGCGCACCTCGGTGTCATCAATTGCTGTTGGCTTGGTGCAATGATTAACGCTTCTAAATGATCCCGGAACGGCACCCCGGGGACGGACCATCTCCGGTCGGTATCCCGGACTTGACGACCAGCGAGTGGCTGCGCCCATCCCTCTCTCCGTCATCCACCCAAGCTCCGACCTGGGCCTCGAGCCTCCGTCGCGGTTGCAGGTGTGACCGCTTGTGCCGCAGGGTCGCGCACGCGTCGATCATGAGAGGAGAGCCACCCGGTAGCGCGCGGGTGCGGCGAGAGAGGACGAAGAGCTGAGAGTAGCAGAACCGGACCCGCCCCAGATCCTCCGGTGCGGATCGGTCATACCACGGCAGAGACGCCGCCGAGGGTCACGGTCTGGATGAGAAAGAGGGCCGTGGTCGTGCAGAGCGCCGAGATGACGACGGCGTCACCGGCGAGGCGGCAGAACCGGTTCCCGAGCGAGGCCAGCAGGGCGAGCAGCACGGCGCCGATTGCCTTGGTCCCGAGCACGGCCATGAGGAAGAGGGAGAGGCTCCCCGTAGCCCATGCGAGGACGGGGTTGAGCTCGACGTACTGGCCGCCAGAGCCGAAGAAGAGGTAGGTTGAGGAAACGACATCGACTCCCGAGAGGACCAGAAACGCGAGCAGTCCCTGGCGCTGAAGGGAGGTCAGCGGCGGAAGGAGCTCCAGAGACTCCCGCGCCGACTCGACTGCCGTCGTGCCCGTGGCCGATGCCGATTCCACCGTACTTCCTCCTGAGCTATCGTTGGGCTCCAGGCAGTCCCCAAGGGTCGAGGTCTCCTCAGCCCTACCTCGTCATAATTCTTTGTACTCCGACGAAATGTCAAGCACAAAGCGTATGCAGGATAATGCTCCCAGTCCACGCAGTGGCGCGTACAGGGACCTATTTCACGATAGTATATGCGTTGCTGCGGGGCTCGGTTTGGCCTTGAACGAATGAATGGTATATCTTTATATTCCCTGGTGTCTTTGTAGAGGACAACCGCGTACAGATCATCCGACACTCACCTGCCGCGAGGGCCGAGCGACGGCCGAGAATCGCTCGCGGTTCGACGGAACCCGGGAACGGGATGATGAAGATGGTCAACACGATACCGACCCTTGACGTAGAGGCCTTCGATACTTTCGACCGGCAGCGGCTCCTCCGAATACTCGCGCGCGCGATAGACGAGACGGCGGAGATCGTCGGTGACGAGTGGACCCTGCTCCAAGAGGGCGACCCTGAGCGGATCCGGTACCTCCGCACCCTCGTGACGGTGATGCAGGCCTGCAACGACACCCTCGCTCTGGGGAAGGGGCACCCGATAGCAGAACCGATGCCGGCCCGCGAGCTGGACGAGGTGAAGGGGTTTCGCGAGCATCCCGAGGAGAAGGCCGTACGTCGCACCGGCCGGCAGACACCACGTGATGCCCGGCGACCGTCAGCCTTTTCCCCCGACGAGGATACTGAAGATCGTATGATCGCCAGAGCGGCGTTCCGGCCGTCGGATGGTGACTGATGCCCCCCGGCGTGGCTGATCGTCACGGCGCGCGCAACGCATCACTGGCCCCGGACGCGTACGGACCCGAGACGACGCGGGCGCGGAAGTCCGAGAGGCGAACCTGGGCAGTGAGCGATCACGACCAGGCTTGGCTCTGCGATCTCCTCCGCAGGGGCGCCGGGTAGATACGCCCCCCATGGGACTGTGCACATCATCCATCCCCGCCGCCTTCTTCTCGTCCTCTTCCATACCTCTTCCTCCAATGTCCGTTGCCCTGCGCGGGAGAAGTTGCCGCAACGAATATATGAATGTACGATAACAATCACAATTGGCCCCCGCCGAAGATCGAGATCGAGGAACCAGGATGAGCGGGGGTACCGAGAGATCGATGCATGGGTTCCTCCGCTCCTGAAGGGGGGAGGTGGCGGCCCCCTCCCTCGGTGCCGGTGACTGTCTCGCGATCCTCGCTAACCGTTCCCCGGCACGTGCCGCCGACTGCCAAAAGTTCTATATACTATCGAATGGATGAAGGACATCGCTTCCGTCGACGCTCGTACAGGCTGAACGCTGGCGGGGGCTCATCGATCTGCGCCATCTTCATGCACCAACCGTCCCTGGTGGTGACGGCTGGAAAGCGGCACCGGGGTGGATGGACCCCGATGCCGCTCCCGGCGCAGGTAGCCCTTCGTCTCTCCTGCCGCAGTCGTCCCGGCCCGGACGAACGGGTCGACCTGTGCCTCCACCCCGGGGCGCCACTGTGTCCGTGCCCATGTGCCGTAGCGCCCGGCGCTGCCATCTCCCGAATTTCTGATTTTGTCGAAATAAATATATAGGATCAGGGACGTCTTAGCAATGGTCCTCGTCCGTCGGTATGCAGAGCCTGGAAGTACGGCAGGGGGCCACGATAAGCAGCGCACCAGAAATCCTAAACTGCGGTCTCGTGATGGAAGAGAGCGTCCCCGGGGGAGAGGCGCTCTCCCTTCCACCGAAGCGCTGCCACCATGATGCTCCCCTGTTGCGTGTGTGACGTCTCTCTGTCGTCCTATTCTCGCCGTGACCCACGTGACCATGCCCGTTCGCTGGTCAAGCCGATGGTAGTTCGCTGCCGAAAACGTCCAGTCGGTCCGCGAACCGCTCGATGAGGTCGAGATGCGCGAGCCCGTCGCGCCAACCCCGGGGAATACCCTGGATGCCGTGGTATGCGCCGGCGAGCGCTCCGTAGACGGCGCCCGTGGTGTCCGCGTCGTCGCCGAGGTTGACCGCGAGGAGAGATCCCTCCTCGAAGGTCGCCGCACGGGAGAACGCCCAGAGCGCTGCCTCGAGAGAACGCACGACGTGTCCGCCGCCGCGGATCACCGGCGGCTCCAACTCGAGAAAGGACCCCATAGCCACCCCGTCGATCTCGGGATGGAGCGGATGCCTCTCCCAGCACCCCGTGGAGGGTGCGAACCGGGGAGCGAGCAGCTCCTCCTTCGACACATCGCGCATTGCCCCGGCGATCAGGGCACCGTAATACCTGCAGGCGTCGATGCAGACGGGCAACGCGTGCGTCGTGGACGAGCTCTGGCCTGAGAGCTCGACGGCAAGGGCCGGGTCCCGGTGGTATGCGAGCGGTACGGGGGCGACGCGCATCAGCGAGCCGTTCCCCGCCGAACGCTCGCTCTTCAGGCCGGCGTCCGGATCCCCCGTCGCCTCGAACCGCCGGAGAGCCGCCAGCGTCGTAACACCGATGTCGAAGCAGTGCCCCGTCGCGCTGAGATGGCCATCCCGGTACCACGCCAGGTAGCGGGCGAGCTGGTCGCGGGGATCGAAGCCCCGCCGCTCCACCAGGCTCTCGGCGAGGCAGAGCGCGAGCGAGGTGTCGTCGGTCCAGTACCCCGCCTCGAGCCCGTGGGGGCCACCGCCGCGGAGTTCCGTGACCGGCGGGAACGTTCCCGGCGGGAGAAACTCAACCGCGGCGCCGAGAGCGTCACCCGTTGCGAGGCCAACCAGCGACCCCCTGATCCTGTCGCGAGTGTCCACGAACGAAGGGGTTGTTCATACATTTGTTTAGGCGTTTCTATGGGTCACGGCGAGCATCATAGAGCCATACCGGAAAAGATATCTCCGCGTCCACCGAGAAGCCTCCGCATGACGCATGACGCCGCCGATACCCTCGCTGCCCGGGTGAGCGAGCTCATGCAGGCCGACGACCGGATCGTCGCGGCCGCCCGTGGCCGCGGGAGGGACACGGTCACCCGGGCCGTGACCGTGCTCGAGGCGATCGCCGACCGCAACCGGGTCGCGTCGGCCGTTCTCGAGGCGATCTTTCTCGAGGACCAGGCGATCCACGCGCGCCTTGACACGACGGCCATCACGGCCGAGGGAGGAACAACGCTCGCCACGCACCTCGTACCTCGCGACCGTGCGATCGACTCCCTTGCCGCCATCGTGGAACGGAGCTCGCGGGAGAACAGCCGAATCGCCCGCCGCCTCGAGGCCGGTCTGGCGAAGCTGGAGGCACCACCCGGCCCGGCATAACCCCGTTCGACCGTTACGCGCCTTCCCGGGGTGCCCGGCATGCATGAGTAGCGGAAGGGATCGAGACCGCGATACAGGGCGTCGGGTCCTCGCGGATCCCGACACAGGGCCGGATCACGGAACGAGAGGGTGATCCCGATTCACCCAGCCAGCACGCGGGCGTATACCCCGGACGTACCCGGGATGGCTGGCGTAGCCCGGTTATCGTCTCCAGTGCTCCATCTGCATTCCGGCGCGCGACATGCTCGCGGACAGCTGCACTACTCCTCCCGCCACACCCTTATCAGAACGGACGCGAAACGCCTGATTGCATGCTGCAGGCGATAGACGTCGAGACATGGATGAGCCAGCGGCGCTCGAACCTCGACGAGGCCAAGAAGGCCGCGTCCGGGATCATCGAGGCCGTCCGTGCAGGGGGTGACGCGGCCCTCCTCGAGATGGCGCGGCGGCACGAGCCCGGGATCGACTCCATCAGGGTCCCTGCGGAAGAGATCGAGGCGGCGTACGAAGAGGTCGACTCCCGGCTCGTCGAGTGCCTCTTCGAGGCCGAGGCCCGGATAACCCGCTTCCACGAGCGCCAGAAGGAGCGCGACCTCTGGCTCGAGGAGGTCGAGCCGGGGATCGTCCTCGGCGTCCGGACCACGCCGATCGACCGCGCCGGCCTCTACGTCCCAGGACGGAGGGCGGCGTACCCCTCGACGGCACTCATGAACGCGATCCCCGCGCGCGTCGCCGGGGTATCGGATCTCTGCGCCTGCACCCCGGCGCCTATCCTCCCCCTGACCCTCGTGGCCCTCGATATCGTGGGCGTGGAGGAGATCTACCGGATCGGCGGCGCCCAGGCCATCGCCGCGATGGCGCTCGGGACCGAAAGCATCCGGCCGTGCCGGAAGATCGTCGGCCCCGGCAACGCGTACGTCACCGCGGCCAAGATACTCCTGCGCGAGGACGCCGAGATCGACTTCCCCGCCGGGCCGAGCGAGATCGGGGTCATCGCGGACCGGGAGGCCAATCCTCGATTCATCGCGAGCGACATCCTCGCCCAGGCCGAGCACGACCCCGACGCCGCCTGTATTCTCATCGCGACCGAGCGGTCGCTCGTGGAGAGGGTCGAGGAGGAGCTGGCACGGCAACTGCGCGACGCGCCCCGCAGAGAGATCATCCGGCAGGCGCTCGCCCATTCGGGGTATCTGGTCACTCCCGACATCGAGACAGCCGTCTCGGTGATGAACCAGGTAGCCCCCGAACACCTCTCGATCATGGTCGTGGACCCACTCGCGGTCCTGACGTCCGTCCGGAACGCGGGCTCCATCTTCATCGGCCCGTACGCCCCCGTCGCGGCGGGCGACTATGCCTCCGGGACCAACCACACCCTGCCGACGGCCGGGTACGCCGCGACCTACTCCGGGCTCAACGTCGCCACCTTCACCAAGACGTCGACCGTGCAGATCATCACCAGGAAAGGCCTCGAGGCGATCGGGGACGTGGTCGAGTCGCTTGCCGACGCCGAGGGGCTCCACGCCCATGCCGCGTCGGTCCGGGTACGGCGGGCGTCCCGGGGTCCGTGAACGGGCCGGGACCCCAACCACCCCACCCTTCGGTCGAATAAGATCGATCCCTGCAGGATGACCTATCGCACCTGCCGGTCGTACCTGCGCGAGCGACACTCCTGCCAGCGTGCAGGTCCGCCCACACGAACCGGCCGAACACCGGGGTGACATGCCGGATCCACCTGTGCGGGCCGCGCTCGGGCGCGTTCTGCCACAGCTGCGAGGCAGTTCCCTGCGATCGCCTCGAGCGCCCGGATGCCCGGTACCGGGCGTGGTACGGTATGAGCGAGACCGGGAACTCGAGATCGCCGGAACCGCTGTCTGAGGGCCTTACTGGAGAACGAACGCGGGCGGCGGATCTCGGGCGGGGGACCTTCTGCGTTCATGACCGGCAGCAGTCCGGGACCGGACTCCAGCCCGGGGAGCCCGTTACCGGGAGTCCGCGGTCCCGCGCCGGCGGAAGAAGGTCGCCAGGAAGACGATGAAGATGGCCATCGCCGCGAGGTACAGAGGCCAGCCGTTCGGCGGGACGCCCAGGTCCGCGGCCCAGCCGGCAGAGGCGAGGACGAAGAGGAGGGTGGCCACGAAGGCCGTGGCCAGGGAGACAGCCCCGCACCGAAGCCCGCAGACGACGAAGAGTGGGTCCCACCGCGCCCTCCGGTGCCAGGCGTCGACGGACGCCAGGAGCATGGACCCGGCGAAGGCGGCCCAGAGTCCCGCGGAGACCAGCGCCACGAACGCGAGCGGCCCATCCGGGGGGGCGGCGCCAATGTCATCCCGCTCCGTTATACCGTGCGCCGCGAGCGGGTTCAGGACCAGGTAGAACGCAGCGTGGCCGTCGCAGAACTCGCGGACCGTCTCCCCCGTGCCGCCTGAGGACGATGCCGGGACGGTGACGATCGCTGGGGAGCGGTCGTTGTCGCAGACGCCGTCTCCGGGCGGATTGACTGCCGAGACATCGAGTACGAACGAAGCCCCCGACGTAGCCAGGAGCATGCCCGCCACGGCAATGACGGCGAGGGGCATCCCTCCCCGGTCCGACAGGTCCGTCTCCGCCATGCTGGGAGCGGTCGCGGGCGGGGATCGGATGCGAACGGGTCGGACGAGGAAGTAGAGCCCGATCCCGCCGAAAGCGACCGCGTACCCGGCCCCCGTCGTCGCCGTGGAGAGCGAGAGGAGAAGCGAGGCGAGCGCGAGGGAGAGGTACCACCCTCTCGCCAGCGCGACGGGCGATCTCCGTTGGTACGGATCGTGCCTCCTCGGCGCAGGCGAAATGCCCCCGTCATTCCTCATGTAACCGGGTCGGCTGGTACGGGGATATCTTTTCCCGTATGCAGAGATGGCAAGAAGCAATGCAGGGTCGGAAGCGTATTAATTCAGGCCGTTCACCCGCCCGTCGCGAGGCCGACGATCAGGACGAACCCCGCCAGGGCCATAACGCCCACGATCGTCCAGCCGAGGAGGGTGCTCAGCCGCGAGCTCACGAAGCGGCCTATCACGTCCTTTCGCGCGGCGAGCATCACGATCAGCGCCATCAGCGGCGGCGCGGCAAGGCCGTTGATCGCCGCCGCGTAGTAGAGGGCCCGGATGGGGTCGATCCCGGCCGCGTGGACCAGCATGCCGAGCAGGGTCGAGACCGCGATCACGACGTAGAAGCCCCGGGCCTGGCCGGGCGGCTTGCCCAGCCCCTGGCGCAGGCCGACTGTCTCGGCCACGGCGTAGGCTGATGCACCGGCGAGCACGGGGACGGCCAGCAGCCCGGTTCCGATGATCCCGGCAGCGAAGAGGACGTAGGCGAGGTCGCCGGCGAGCGGGCGAAGGGCTTCGGCCGCCTCCGTCGCGGTCCCGATCGGGGCTGATCCGGAGCCGTAGAGCGTGGCGGCGGTCGTGGTGATGATGAAGAACATGATGACCTGCGAGAAGAACATCCCCACGAACGTGTCCCGGTTCATCGCGGCCACGCCCGCGCGGGTGACGCAGGGCCTCCCGGCGCCGATCTCGGCGAGCCTGCCGTTGCTCACCGCCTCCTCGACCTCCTCCGATGCCTGCCAGAAGAAGAGGTACGGCGAGATCGTCGTCCCGAGCAGGGCCACGATGTTAAGGACGTACGGCGTCGAGAGATCCAGGGTCGGCAGGACCAGGCCGGTGACCAGGGCGCGCGCGTCCGGCCGGACCACGAAGGCCGTCAGGACGTAGGCGAGGAGGCTCAGGCCCAGGTACTTCAGGAGCCTCGCGTAGGCCCGGTACGGCACGAGTACCTCGAGCGCGACGACCGTCACCGTCATGAGCACCAGCCAGGCGGGAAACGGCATGCCCAGCAGCATCTGTGCTGAGGCAGCCATAGCCCCGAGGTTGGCGCCGATGTTGATCGTGTTGGCGGTAACCAGCAGCAGGACTGTGACGTGGAGGACCCAGGCGGGGTAGTGCTCGCGGATGACGCCGGCCAGCCCCCTGCCCGTGACCATCCCTATCCGGCCGCACATCTGCTGGATGACGATCATGAAGGGCAGGGTGAACCAGACGAGCCAGAGCTGGGAGTACCCGAAGACGGCCCCAGTCTGCGAGTAGGTCGCGATCCCGGACGGGTCGTCGTCGGCCGCCCCGGTGATGAAGCCGGGGCCGATCTCCCGGAGCCGGCTCCGCACCGAGTCCGTGAAACGGGCTGCGTCCATCCTCGGCCTGCTGCCCTCCCGGCTCGTCATGGTCTGGCTGTCCTGCCGTCTCCTCTCGACGGGACGGCCACCCATGGAAGGCACGGCGATGGGAAATATTTACGCCCTCTCTCGAACCGCACAGGTCTCCGCTGCCGGTGGCCCCTGCGACGTGCCCCGTCGTTCCGTTGACACAGTCGATATCTTTTTTCCCCGCCCCGACCAGGAACCGGAACAGTATGCCGCCCACCTGGAACGGATTATGCGTTGCCCGACCGGCTCCCGAGGAAGATGGCCGCAGGGCGCAACCGTCGGCACCCGGACCGGCTTCCCGGTGGGGGCGGGAGGCCGCACCATGAACGCGACTGAGCCGCCGACCGGGCTGGCCGGGCCGGACCGGGCGTTCCTGAGAGTGTTGCTCGAGGTGACCGACCGGGAGACGGTCGAGGCGGGGCGGCCTCTCCTCCTTCTCGCGCAACGCGCGGGCCTGTCGGAAGCGGCGGCACGGGAGGTCGTCGCCCGGCTCCTGTCGGGGGACCTGATCTCCCGGAACCAGATCGACGACTCGATCAGCGTCACCTTTCTGGGCAGGGAGCTCGCCGGGAGAGGACCGGGCACGGGAGAGCAGCCCGAACCCTACCGGATCTTCATCTCCCACAACCACGAGGACGAGGAGGTCGCGATCCGGCTCAAGGACTACCTGGTCGAACTCTTCGGCGAGCGCGTGGACATCTTCATCTCGGGCGACCCGCGAAGCAACCTCGCCGGCAATGACCTGATCACCACCATTATCACAATGATCCGGAGATGCGACCTGATGTTCATCCTCTGCACGCCCGAGTCCGTGGTCCGGAGATGGGTCAACTTCGAGGCCGGTGCCGGCGAGGCGAGCGCCGTGGACGCGTCGGAAAAACGGATCGTCCCCGTCTGCTTCGGCGGGCTCGTGGCGAGCCAGCTGCCCGTGCTGCTCAACCACCGCCAGGCGATCGACTACGCCGACCCCGAGAAGTTCAGAAAGCACTTCGACGTTCTCTTCGATCAGATCTCAGAACGCACCGGAATATGGAGGGTGGAGGCGAACATCCTCGAGAGCCCGTTCTTCGCCCTGTTGAGAAGCCTCGATCCGTGAAGACCCTCCCCGCCTCCCAGGGACGTCAGGGGCTAGTGTAATCCAGCCTACTCTTCTTCGCGGAGGGCCGCCTGCGCGGCGGACACGGCATCATAACGGGCGCCGCTCGAGACATCGGTCACCATGCGACGATCGTGAACCTGGCATGTCCTGGCCGGATTTTGCCCGATCACGAAGACTTCACGTTCCTCATTTTTTGTGGAAAAATTGATATCGAAATTGCTATTATTTGGACACTACTCGTCCGCCAGTGACGAGGGGACCAGGAGCAGACAAATCCACAATTATTACAGATAGAGATGAAAGGGTATCAGCTCGAACCGTTGAACGATGAGAATGCCCGGGAGTGGGAGGAGTTCAACGCGACTGCCGCCGACGGCAGTATCTTTCACAGCCTGCAATGGCGACCGATCGCCGAGCAGTGTTCGGGAGAACCCTGGCATTGCTTTCTGCTGCGGAGGGACGGTGAGGTCGTCGGACTCTATCCCCTCGTCGCGCACACCATTTATGGGTTCCGAGGGTACGCCCCGGCTGCCTATCCCATGGTACTCCACGCGGTCCTCGACAACTACCGCGATCCTCTCGCCACACGCGCGGTGCTCGATGGACTCAGGAGAACCACCATCGGCCGTTCGAATATCTCGTTTGTCTGCCCCGTGTCACTACGGGAGGAGGTGTTCGACACCATTAACGACCTCCCCGGTCTTCCCCTATCCAGTTAATCCCGGGGACCATGAAGGGGACATGGTTCTCGATCTCGTCCGATCGCCCCCCGAGGCGATCTGGAACTCCTTCTCCGCCCGGTCGGGGCAGCGTACCAAGATCCGCCAGTTCGAGAAGCGCGGATTCGAGACGAGCGAGGTGCGCTCCGAGGAGGAACTATGCGATTTCTACCGGTATTACGCGGAGACCATGAAGCACCTCGGTGCAGACCGTCTGCCGTTGTCCTTCTTCCTCGATCTGAGGAGGACGCTCGGCGACCATGTCCGGATCATGATGCTGGCAAACGGTCCGTTGGTCGCGGGCGGCACGCTCACCATTCTGGACCCGGAGCGAAAGAGGGCGCACGGGGTCTTCCTGGCGATGAACAGGGACCTGCCGAATCGGTTCTCGCCCTCGTACGGTATCTACTGGGAAGAGATCACCTGGGCATGGGAGCATAGGTACGAGACGTTCACCTTTGGCAGGGAGTTCGTGCGGGACCTTACCGACCAGAACCCGCGGTATCGACTGAAGCGTGCCTTCGGCGGCACCTTCGAGCCCAGGCACACTCGGATCGTCCCCCTGACCTGTCCCTTCGCCTTGGGGCTACGCTACCGTCTCTCGCGGGCGGGGGGGCGGGGCGGGTCGTCGGACCAGGCCGCTGTGTGAGCTGCGTCGAGGCGAGCTCAGGGCACCCGCTCTCAATCGTACTGATCCCTGCCCGGCACGCTGCCGATACGTCGTCAGCACGCCCTTCGCGTTTCGCACCCGTCTCTATTCCCGTGAACCAACAGACATCTCGCGGCCCCAGGTCCATGGTGACGCAGGGCGGGGCGACGGCGTCCGCACCAGTCCCGGAGCTCGCCCTCCAGGTACGCCGCTCCACGGAGAGGACCAGTCCCGGGAAGAGGGCGCACCGCCTGGGACGCACGCGGACCGTCGTCCCGTCACGCGGCGGGGAGCGTAAAGGAGAATGTCGAACCCTCTCCCGGAACCGACTCGATCCAGACCTGCCCTCCGTGCCGCTCGACGATCCTCTGGACCACGGCGAGGCCGATCCCCGTCCCCTGGAACTCCTCGTGCGTGTGGAGCCGCTGGAACATCTCGAAGACCCGGTCGTGATACTGGGGCTCGATCCCGATCCCGTTGTCCTGCACCGAGAACACAACCATCGGCCCGGCCCGGCAGGACGAGACGCGGACTACGGCGGCCCGATCGGGGTGGCGGTACTTGATCGCGTTGCCGACCAGGTTCGTGAAGACCTGCTCGAGCTGGGTCACGTCGGCCATGACCACCGGCAGGTCACCGATCTCGAGGACGGCACTGGCTTCTTCGAGCGACGGCGCCATCGAGCGCGCCACGTCGGCGAGGACGGCCGCAGCGTCCGTCGGTTCGGGGGTGCGCGCCTGAGTCTCTATCCGGGAGAGGGCCAGCAGGTCCAGGATGAGTGTCTGCATGCGCTGGCCGCCCTCGACGATGAAGCCGATGAAGTCGTCCGCGTCCGCGTCGAGCTGTCCGCGGTACCGTCGCTCGAGGAGCTGGCTGAAGCTGACGATGGCCCGCAGCGGCTCCTGGAGGTCGTGGCTCGCGACGTACGCGAACCGCTGCAACTCCTGGTTCGACCGCTGGAGCGCGACCTCGGCCCGCTTCCGTTTGTCGATATCGAAGAGGAAGCCCGCGAGTTCGACCACCCGCCCGGACTCGTCCCGGCGTGCCGAGGTGCCGATGGCCTGGACCCACCGCCACCCGCCCTCGGAGGTGCGCACCCGGAACTCCATCACGCTCCGCTCGCTGATGGTCTCGATGAATCCAAGGAAGGCAGCAAGGAGCCCCTCCAGGTCGTCGGGGTGGACCCGTTCCTGGGCCTCGGCGGCGATCCCGAGGAGCGAGGGGATCTCGTGGGTGGGAAACCCGAGGATCTCGGCGCCGCGCCGGCTGACCGTGCCATGGACCGCATCGAGCGAGAGGTGAAAGTACCCGGCGCCCGTGGTCTCGATGACGTCCCGGAGCTGGTCCTGGCTCTCCTGGAGGTCCGCGGCGTACCGCGCCAGTTCGAGCTCGACCTGCTTGCGCGCGGTGACGTCGATCAGCACCCCGATCACGCGGGTGGGCGCGCCCTGCGCGTCACGGATCTCACGTCCCCTGAACTGGAGCCAGACCGTCCTATCGACGGGGAGGACGATGCGGAACTCAAGGTCGATCTGCCCGCCCCCGGCAAAGGCCGACCGCCTGCCTGCCTCGACGTTCTCGCGGTCGTCGGGGTGGATGAGGAGCGCCCAGTCCTCGTAGGTCATCGCGTCCCCGGTCTCGAGGCCGTGGCGCTGCAGGAACTGCGGCGAGATGACCACCTTGTCGGTGGCGGTGTCCCGGTCCTACATCCCTAACTCGGCGCTCTCGAGGGCGAGCTGGAGCCGGACCTCGCTCTCTCGATGGGCGGCCTCGGACTGCGCTCGCCGGACCGCCGCCCAGGTCCTGTCCCCGACATGCTGGACGAGCCCGATCTCCGCAGGGGTCCACGTGCGGGGGGCGGCGCTCCGGACAGCCAGGATCGCGGCGAGCCGTTCTCCCTGGCAGACCGGGACCTCGAGCGAAGCCCCGAACGGCAGGAGGTCGCGGACGAGCTCCCCGCGGTAGAACTCATCGACAGCCTGCCTGTCGAGGGGGTACGTGCCCGAGACGGGCGGCACGGTCCCGTCGTTCCAGTCGGCCCGGACGGTGGCGCTCTCACCGGCCGCGTCGGTCTCCAGGTAGACGACTTCGCCAGCTCCGAGGTGGCGACCGAGCAGAGCCGTGGCCGCCGCGGCCATCTCGCCGGCGTCCGAGAGCCCGCGGAGCCGGTCGCCGAGCATGAGGCGAAGGGCGCGTCGCCGCTCGCTCTCGCGGAGGGCATCGGCGGCGCGCGTCGCATCCGTGACGTCGCGGAGGACGACCTGAACTGCGGGCCGTCCCCGGAAGGGTACCAGCGACCCGCGCCCCTGGACAACGGCGCTCGAGCCGTCGCGCCGGACGATCTCGACCGTGGTGAGGGGGCTCTCCTCGCCCCGGAGGTCTGAGGCGATGTTCCCCTCCACCTCTGCACGCGCAGCGGGGTGAACGAGGTCCGCAACGGAGAGACCCACGAGCGTCTCGGTCGCGCCGGCGCCGATCAGCCCGACCGCCGCCGGGTTGGCGAAGACGATCAGGTCGTCCTGGTGGATCAGGATGGCGTCGGGGGACCGCTCGACCAGGGCGCGGTACTGCGCCTCGCTCTCGGCGAGCGCAGCCTGTTCCTGCGCCTCCGGCGTCGCCTCGTGCCAGACAACGAGCGCACCCACGACATGGGCTCCATCACGGACCGGCGAGGTTAGCGAGAGTATCGAGAGTGTCCGGCCGTCTGCCGCGGTGATGGTGAGCCGGAGCTCGGCAACCTCCTCGCCGGCGAGCACGCGGGCGATCGGCAGTCCTGCATCACCACCCAGTACGCCGTCCCGCCGTCGGACCCGGAAGAGGGCGGCGACGGACGGGGGGGTCAGCCCTTCGAGGGGTCGCCCGGCGAGGGCTAGGGCCTTCTCGTTCGCCGCCGCGATCCGCTCGTCGGGTCCGAAGAGGAACGCGGGCTGGGCAAGGGCGCCGAGGAGCGCGGTCCCCGGGATGTCGTGGGTCACGATAGGATCCCTACAAGATGTACCCTGGTAATCCGGGATAAACCAATGGATATAGGTCGCAGCGTATCCTCGTGAAGCGCGGTTTGACCCCGGTAATGGCGGGACGGAGCGCGAGTAGTTATATGGGGACGTGAAGACGATCATAAACCGGCCAGGCCGGGAGCGAGAGCTCTCCGAGCGTACAGCTCGTCCCCGGGGTGTTCCCCGGGCGCCGCTAGGCGAATCGGAGCGACAGGCCACGGCCGGAAAGTGCCGACGGCACGAGGACAGATCTATCCATGACCACACAGGATGAGGCCCCGGAAGCCCGGGATGACGAGATGAAGATCACCGTGACCAGGGACGGACCGTATATCGTCTCCGGTGGCGTACCTCTCACGACGGTGGAGTACATCTATGATGACCTGGGCAACTGCCGGGCCTGGAGAGAGGGAACGACGTACCCCCACCGCGAGCGGTACGCCCTCTGTCGGTGCGGACAGTCGGCGACATGGCCGTTCTGCGACGGGAGCCATGCCCGGGTCGGCTTCGATGGCACCGAGTCGGGGGACCGCGAACCGTTCATGGAGGGTGCCGAGATCACGAAGGGGCCGTCGCTCACTCTCGCGGACAACCGCCACCTCTGCATCCACGCCGGGTTCTGCCACCGTGCGAGCGGCATCTGGAACCTGGTCAAGTTCTCGGACGCCGAGTCCCGGGCGACGGCGATCGAGGAGGCCTGCGACTGCCCCACGGGACGGCTTGTCCTCTTCGACAACGAGACGGGGGAGGCGATCGGCCAGGACCTGGCAAAGAGCCTGGCCGTCATCAGAGACCCCGAGTCCGAGGGGCGCGGGCCGGTCTGGGTCCGGGGCGGGATCCCGGTAGTGTCAGCCGACGGGACGCCGTACGAGGTCCGGCACCGGGTCACGCTCTGCCTCTGCGGGCGGTCGACGAACAAGCCGTTCTGCGATGGGAAGCACCTGGATTAGGACGACCTACGGCTCAACCAACCCGGTCTCCTCGAGACGGCCGTACACGGCCAGCCCGTCGGGACGGTCGGCGACCAGTACGAAGGGGTCGTACCGGACCAAGCGCGCCGCCAGCCAGAGGTCGCCGGCCGAACCGGCCGTGTTCACCGCGATAGGCACGATCAGCCAGGCGAGGAGCCCTGGGACGAGCGCGGACGCTCCGAGGAGGAGGCCGTCGATCAGCACGAGCGGCGCGAGCAGGCTGGCCAGGGCGGCGTCCCGCCCGTAAGGCCCGGCGACGGTCGTGGAGAGGACGGGCATCCCGTGGACGAGCCCCGCCCCGAACCTTGGACGCAGCCCGGAGAGGGTATAGGCGAGCCAGTGGACCCCCTCGTGAATGAGGACGACGCCGAACGTCCCGGCGAGAACGACCAGGAGAATGACGGGCCCGATCGTGATCGACCGCACCCCCGCCACAAGGACAAGGACGGCAAGGGTCGCGACCCCCAGCAGCAGCGAGAGCGCCTGGAGCCCGATGGAACGACCACGGGTCAGGACGACCGAGTCCAGCACTCTGTAGCCGGGTGGAGGCTCCATGCAGAGGGACGTATCGCCGGCCGGGTGGATAAAAGCGCGTACGAGAACATTTCGCGGGACGAAGCCTGCCAGCGCGACACGGGTGGAGAGAAGAGACGCACAAACGGACCGGGCAGCGACGACGGCGGGGGCGATGAACATCGGAAGACGCCGCGGGGGAGATGTAGCGAAAAGAGTTCAAGTCCTTCGATAAGGGCGGGGAACCAAACCCCGCCCGAACGACCCTGAGCTGATGACGGCCGGCGGGCCGCTCCAGTCCCGCCGGCCCCGAGGGGGAGATGCTTGAACCAGATCCGAACCAGAGGAAGAACGAGGGGGAGCCGGCCTCAGGCCAGCGTCGGGACCGCGTCGGCCCAGGCCTCGACGGCCGTGAGGATCGAGTCCGCCTCGTAGCCGGTGACCGTGACCTGCGTGCGCGAGATGGCGACGTTGTAGAGTTCGCCGTTCTCGTCGTGGCACTTGATGGTCGCGGAGAAGGTGTCGGTGTCCGTCTCGTGAACCGTGGTGAGACCGGTGCCCATTGCGGCCTTGATCGCAGTGTCCGCGTTGATCGCGGTAACCGCGGCGTCGTACGCGGCGACCGTGGGACACTTGGCCGAGAGGGTGGCGACCGTCTCGGCCTCGCCGTTCTCGTAGATGAACCGGGCGGTGTAGTACTCCTTC